>Ga0316575_10000205_pt1 | contig 15745 bp, 13 predicted proteins | sample J5NA_FD_203072 | JGI IMG/M metagenome (GOLD analysis project Ga0316575, IMG submission 203072) | Rhizosphere microbial communities from salt marsh grasses in Alabama, United States - J5-7_050615r2r3 | ecosystem: Host-associated > Plants > Roots > Rhizosphere | place: USA: Alabama | collected...
CAGGAAATGATAGAACGATATGGTCTGCTCAACATCGACTTCCGAAATGGTTAATGCACCGGCGATTTGTGTAACAGCTTCATTGCCGATATAACCCAATTCCGCCTGGATATCAATCAGAATATCCATCAAACGAGTCGGATCGGCACCGTAACGATTGATAGTTGCACTGATGGAAGAATTCATATTTTCACCTTTATCTGAATTGTTGCATTATGTGAAAACTGACCCTTATTTAATCATAGTAACATTTTTCTCACTACCTACCCTGACGGGTGGTCTGTTTTCCCTTTTTGGCATTCGCAGTACTTTCTTTCCGGTAATTTTCCCCTGTCGACAGTACTTCAAACACCACTCTTTGACCTTAGAAATGTGATGATTTTACCTTGCACTGGTTAAACTCCGCTTCGATCATCTTACCCATTTTCTGATGGTACTGCTATCAAATTCATTCTTCTTCATTTTCAGCGTGCCTCTGCAAGAGTTCTTTTAAATTTACTATTCATATCTTTTCCACATCTGTTATTCTTGTATTACAGGTAGCGGAGCGATTTCTTTCACAACCCAAGACATTATTACCGCTGAACAATCCCGAGATATTGATATTTGCACATGCCTGTAATAAACCTACCACAAACTACAGTAATTTCTACCACTTTTTACGCATAACTGTCGTTTACAGATCCGCTCTGTTACCCATCACAGTTTACGCTAATAAATTTTTCAGGTAGATTAGTTGTACAGGATATGGTAAGAGCATCCCCACACTTCTCATAGGATCATCGTTACACTGTGTACTTGTTCGGTGAGGACTCCTTTCTTTTTCGTCGTGAAGGATGACTATACCTTCACATAGTAATTTAAGGAGTTATCGTATCTATCTAAAACATCGGCTTTGCCGGTAGCTTATTTCGCGCAGGAATGTACTATTTTTTTTCGAAGAACACCAAGGATGCATTAATATTAATAATCTAAATAATGGTGCTACATGATGCAAAAATTCATTTGAATTTTCGAAAAAATATCGTTGAATTGTTCACCGGCTGTTGCCACATCTATTCGTCGAACGTCTAAAATCAGTATTTCTTAAACCACAAACAATGAGCAATACGGTTTCTTTATTTTGACATTAGATACTGCAACTTATAGTTTTTTAATCAGTTATATCCATATTTGCACTTGTCTATAATGAAGCGGTACAGTGACAGCAGCGTTTAAAAGACCTGATACCGCATACTTCGAGAACGCCAGTGACACTATCGTGAAACACTTGTACATAGAACCCCAATAAGTCCACCTCGATTCGACTAACCCGACATATCAGCAGGGTTGCCTCTGCACAACTCGGGACATCGCAATGCATCGTAGCCTGTCATATTGCAATGATACACCATTCGAAGTAGAACATGTAAAAATCTACGAAGCCGATTTTTATTTTACTGGTTTATTTTATTATGTTGATCGTACCACAGATTTAAACTCTATTAATTACACTTATTATCTTTTTTTTGTGTTAATAATAAATTTTAATAATATTATGTTATAAGCATACCAGACTAATTTCAAGGAACGTTTATGGCAAATTTCAATTACCATAGAAATGCCATCTTCCGGGTGTCGAACTATCGATACAGTCTTTCACGACTTTATATTCCTGTATTAGAAAAAATCTTTTCAAATTATCCGACCGATTCAACTGGAGTCATTGCAGTAGCTGTTTCAATAGTGATCCGTTTAAAATCGGCAGGTCATCCCTTTTGCCAATTCTTCATCTCGAACACAATACTACTTCTGTTGATAAATATCGTATTCCATCAGCCATGTTCAGTTTTTTGTCAATTTTTTTGCAATCCGTGTTGAATTGCGTAAAGGCAACAGGTATAAAAAGATCTTTTATCATTGCATCCTGCATATAATAATCAAAGGATATTCGTTTTATTCACACTAGTATTTTTAACAGGAGTATGAAAATGTAATACATTCTTTAAACAACATCTTCGTTGAGCGATGGTGAAATGATGAATCACGAAGAGCCTTTTTCAGAGCGGGGACAGAGGTTTTATCGTTCATACAATATGGTATCGAAAACCGAACCCTCACTATTGCAAAGGATCAAAACGGTTCGCGTTGGAGAATCGTTCAACACAGGTACCTATCACCAAACCTTAAAAAGGAGACAGTATGACAGTATCATCACTTCTCAAGAACAAGGAATCGCAGCTCTTTACAACAACAAAGGATACTCTTGTCGGCGATTGCATCACGCTGATGAATCAGAAAAAAATAGGTGCTCTGGTAGTAGTCGCCCAAGCTGGAACTCTTGATGGAATTATCACCGAAAGGGATATCCTCAGAGCCCTGAGTGGAAATAAGGGCTCGATAGAGAATCTTCTTGTCAGTGAAGTGATGACTCCCAGAGAAAAACTGATCACGACGGACTCAAAAAACAGTGTTGCAAACATAATGGACGTTATGACAAAAAACCGCATTCGTCATCTGCCGGTTATGGATGACGGAAAACTCATTGGAATCGTTTCTATCGGTGATGTTGTGAAAAACAGACTTGAACAGACCCTTGTCGAAAACGAGTCAATGAAAAACTACATTACGGGATTCTAAGTTATTATTTACTACCAATAATGATCATCCTGCACATCTTCATTTCCGAAGAACGGAATTGAATGGACGGTATACAAAGGTGAGTTGAAAACATGAGTCCGTCCGAAAACTTACAGCCGTTTCATGTTTTGACAAACCGGACATGAGCGGCTTTTAACATATCTTCTCATTACGTATTTGTCAACATGTAATCTAACGCATCGTAGTGCTGACTCAGAAAGGGAACTTCTTTGGCATGAGTCTTGACCACAGGGCAGTAGCACCGGTGCCTGTATCCATTCCCGGAGATCGTGTAAGGTATAATCATGCTCCGGCAGATAATCGAGGCGGCGGGATTGTTCCCTGTCAACAAATTCTCGGCAAGAGCCTTCCATGCGGGATTTCAAGAGGACGGACAGCCCCGATTTCCGTTGTTATCGTAACTGCGAACCTTTTTCTTGCTTCTACCACACCAATACACGCAGCATCCGTACCCGACGGGTGAGTATGTAACGCCTTCAGAGCATCACATATGCACTCAGATGGGACTATTGCAATAAACCGTCCCTCATTGGCAACGTCAAGTGGGTCCACCCCCAGGTACGAACATGCTCCCCGTACGGCATCGTCGACCGGCACATTCGATCTGTCAATATGTATTGTTACGCCTGATTCGTTTGCGATCTCATTGAGAACAGCTGAACACCCTCCCCGTGTCGCATCCCGTAACAACCTCGTCTGCGGAACCGATTTGAGCAGCCGTGCAGCAAGTTCATGAAGGGGAGCACAATCCGACCGTATCTTTGTCTGTAACCCCGTTGCCATACGCTGCGAGAGTATGGTGATGCCGTGAAATCCGACGGCACCGCTTACGATTACCGCGTCACCCTCCCGGGCATTTTTAACGGACAGAGAGATGTCTGCAGGCAGTTCCCCTATACCGGTTGTCGTAATAAATATGCCGTCACCCTTTCCTTTATCAACGATCTTCGTATCGCCGCACGAAACGACAACACCGCATTCTTTACAGGTTATCATTATCGATCGAAGTATTCTCTTGAATGCCTCCACCGGAAGGGCCTCTTCAATAATCAATGCAAGTGCGAGATATTTCGGAACAGCCCCCATCATTGCCAGATCGTTCACCGTTCCGCACACGGCAAGTTTACCGATATCACCTCCTGGAAATTCGAGCGGCTTAACGACAAATGAATCCGTCGTAAAAGCGATCCTTCCCTTTTCCTGAACCAGAACTGCTGCATCTTCAAACGGTCCCGGACACAGCACCTCTTCAAGACCGGGCTTTATGATTGTGTCAAGCAATTCGGCGAGTCCTGTACCACTGCCGTGCAAAAGGGAAATCGTCTCCATTTATCCGTTCCTTTCGTATTTGTAATAGGCTGCGCATGATCCTTCACTTGATACCATGCAGGGCCCCACAGGATTATCGGGAATGCATGTCGTTCCGAATAATGGACATTGATCGGGCGGCAGCTTTCCTTTGAGCACCTCTCCACATGAACACCCTTTCGGCATCGAAGTATCTTCTTTCGGTATGGCAAGTTTCTCCCGCACATCGAACCTCCGGTATTTTTCTTTAAATGTCAATCCACTCGACGGAATGACGCCGATCCCTCTCCATACGGCATCGACAGGGTCGAATATTTTTTCCATACAGTGCCGTGCCGACGGATTCCCTTCGTGCCTGACAAAACGCGGGTACATATTTTCAACACCGCTCATCCCTTTACTTATCATTGTCAACAACCGGTGCAGCCCTCCGAGAATATCCAGGGGTGAAAATCCGGTAATCACCCCCGGTATCGCATGGGTATACAGAGCCCGGTATGCTTCAAAGCCGGTTATGGCACTCACATGGCCGGGGAGGATAAACCCTGATATTTTCAGATCGGAGTCGCTGCACAGAACCTCGAGGACATTCGGAACGGTCCTCACAGACAAAAGATAATAAAGATTGCTCATGTTCATATCAGCGGTCAGTTCCACCGTCCGTGCGATACCGGGTATGGTTGTTTCAAACCCGACTGCCACGAAAACATACTTCCGCTTCGGATTTTCTTTTGCCATCCGGAGAGCATCGAGTGCCGACGTGACCACTTCGACAGAACCGCCATAAGACCGTGCCGTATCCAGTGAACCGTTTCTGCCGGGAACCCTCAGCATATCACCGAATGAAAGTACCGTGCAATCGGTTTGACGTGCACAATAAACGGCAGCATCAATCACCTCCTCCGGTGTCACACAAACAGGACACCCCGGTCCCGAGACCAGACGCAATGAACCGGGAAGCAATGATCTGATTCCCAATCGCCCGATTTCCATGGTATGCGTACCGCACACTTCCATTATGACAAGATTCCCGCACGATGAACTCAGAGCGGTAATTTCCGAAATCATTCTGCGGGCAAGGTCCGGATTATCGAATTCCCTGTCGATCATTTTGATATATCTCCATGTGATGATGCCAGTTCCTCGAAAAGCTTCAGCGTCTGAAGCGCTTCCTGCCGGTCGTAAATCTGAATCGCAAATCCCGCATGAACAAGAACGTAGTCCCCGACTTTTACCTCAGGTACCATGGCAATGTCTGTTTCCACGTGATTTCCTGCAATGTCAACCGTTGCGAAACTGCCGTTTATCGTCGCCACCTTTCCCGGTACCGCCAGACACATACGCAATCTCCTTTACACTATATACACCGGAACGTTTCCGGATACACCTGTCAGTGCTCCGGTCATGCAGGCAGTAGTCATTCATACTTTACTGCACTATTTATTCATTCTTCACCGTATCTCGTAATAAATCACTTTCGACATCGGTACGTTCAATTCGTTCTCACGTATTCGGCAGATGAGCCGCATACACCATTTGTCCATACGAAATGCATTCATCACCGGGCGGAAGAACCCGGTGATAATGCACATCAAGTTTTTTACTCCTGAGACCTTTTACCGTCATTTCGAAGAGCAGGGCATTCTGAAAACATCCGCCGCTCAGACATACCGAACCGGTTCCATGTTTCTCCGCTATTCGCAGTACAGCATTGATTGTCGCATCTGCGACGGAATTATGAAAACGGCGTGCGACGACTGCCGAATCGGTTCCTTTTTTTCTGTCCAGTACCGCCTGATACAATAGAGCTCTTCCGTCAATTATGCACCCGTCGTCTATACTGCATTCATAGATTCCATCTTCTGTTCTGCTTGCGATACCTTCGAGCTCAATTGCCGGTTGTCCTTCGTAGGTTCTGCTGGTACAGATCTGCAGAAGCGCCGACATCGAATCGAACAGTCTGCCCATGCTCGATGTTTGAACGCAATTGACTTCCGATTCAAGCATCTGCAGAATGATTTCATTTTCCGCCGCATGAGGTACAAAATCCAGTACCGTCCTCCCCAGAATGGGATACAGGGCTCCAATGGCCATCCTATGCGGATACAGAACCGCCTGGTCCCCGCCGGGCATCAGCATGGTGGCGCAGTGTCCTTCACGTACGAATCCCGAATGATCGGCAAACAGCAGTTCTCCCCCCCACTGTGTCGAATCGGTACCCATCCCCGCACCGTCGTATACGACACAAACCGCTCTGTCGAGATTATTTTCCGCCATGCACGCCAGCGCGTGCGCATGGTGATGCTGCACCTCGACAATGCGAAGACCCCTGTCGTTTTCGACAAGAGCCCGTGTGAAAGCAGCTTCGTGAAGATCACATGCATACATACCCGGCGTCACCCCCAGCATGTCAAGATACTGATGCAGAACACGGGCGCAATTTTCCAGTGTCAATACCGACTCGGCGGCCCCGAGATAGTGGGATACATAGCATGTCTGCCCGCGACCTACCGCAACCGTGTTTTTCTTGACAGCTCCAAGAGCCACAATACCGTCCGCATCGGCCCGGACGGGCAGAGGCGACGGTACATACCCCCTGGACCGTCGCAGCAGAACCGGCTCTGCCCCCAGCACCCTGACAATCGAATCATCAACACTGAGAGCGATTTCTCTGTCATGCGTCAGAAAACAGTCTGCCGTATCCCCCAGTTCCCCGAAAGCTTCCGTTTCGGTTCTGCAAATCGGTTCGCCACTGCGGTTTCCGCTTGTCATGACAAGGGCATCGTCAGTCAGATATCCGAACAGCAGATAATGGATCGGTGTGTACGGCAGCATTATGCCGAAGGTTCGAACCCGCGGCGCGACCTGCTCCGCGATACCCGCACTGTTCTTTTTTGCAGCAATAAGTATCGGCCGTTCCGGCGACATCAACAACTCTTTTTCTTTTCCGTCCAGTTCGCCGTAGCGCTGTGCCGCCTCGATCGTGGGAACCATCAATGCGAAAGGCTTTTCCTCCCGCTGCTTGCGTTTTCTAAGCCTCGTTACCGCCTCCGGCAGGTCGGCTCTGCATGCAAGATGATACCCGCCAAGACCTTTTATCGCAACGATACAGCCTTCATTGAGTTTTTCGGCGGCAAAACGGACAGGATCATTGCATTCGACAACACTGCCGTCTGCAGCATGTATGCTGCACTGTGGTCCGCACTCAGGACAGCAAATCGGTTGTGCATGAAAACGCCGGTTGGAAGGGTCGCTGTATTCCGCTGCGCACCGGCTGCACATCGGAAACTCCTTCATGGTGGTATGGGGACGATCGTACGGCAATTTCTCCAGTATCGTGTACCGTGGTCCGCAATTTGTGCAATTTACAAACGGATGATTATAGCGGAAGTCAATCGGATTCCTCAGTTCGGCAAGACAATCATCACAGATTGCACTATCCCGCGCGATATCGGCTTCCGGCTTTTCACCGTGGGTACTCGCGAGTATTTCAAAAGGCCCGTCCAGATTCTGATAACCGGTCTTTTCACCGTGAAAACCGCTTATTCTGGCAAGGGGAGGCGCTTCACGCTTAATATCTCCGGAAAAAGAATCGATAGTCTCTTTTTCTCCCTGGACGAGAATCAATACCCCTTTACCGTCGTTTCTGACCCATCCCTGTAAACCGTACCTGACGGCAAGCCGGTAAACAAACGGCCTGAAACCAACCCCCTGGACAACACCCTGAATGCGAATCCTGAATGTCGCAGCCATCAATTTCAAATACCCGCTTTTGCGGAAATGTACCCGATCAGCGTATCCACTCCTTCACCGCTTTTTGCCGATAAAGAATATGTTTCAAAATTCCGATTCAGGCTCTTACATTCATTTACCGCTGTCCTGATATTGAATTCAAGCCGGTCGGCCAGGTCGATTTTGCTGATAATCAAGGCCTGAATTCTGGAAAAGAGAGAAGGATATTTCAGGATTTTATCATCACCTTCAGGCAATGAAAGGATGGCCCATTTTTCATTTTCCCCTAGATCATACGATGACGGACAGACCAGATTACCCACATTTTCAATAACAAGAATTTTGCATTCTTCACTATCCAGATCTTCCAGAGCATGAGCCACACTGTGTGCATCCAGATGACAGGCCCCGCCGGTTTCAATCTGAACAGCCCTGCTGCCTGCCCTGATAATTCTTTCCGAATCACGTCGTGTTTGTACGTCACCCTCGATAACCGCCATTTTTGATCCGAAATGTGATGCAAGCGCTTCGAGAAGCGTAGTCTTTCCACTGCCGGGAGAACTGATTATGTTTACAGCATAGATTCCCCGTTCGGCAAGGAATGCCCGGTTTTCCTGTGCTATGCGATTATTTTTTTGAAGTACCGGTATATCGAGCTGAACCGTATGCTCATGAGAATGGTGGTGATGTTTGTGGGCATGGCTGCCCTCTCCATGGGTCTCAGCCACAGTCGGTTCATTGCATCCGCAGGTTTCACACATTTTAATCCTCCAGGATAATATGATCCAGTGTACATTCCATACCCCCATTAACACTTCTGTCGAAATTACCGCATTGCGGGCAGGGCATCCGGATCTGGTCAAAATCATCAAGTGTATCTTCGTAATTGCACATCCTGCACCGTATCAAAGATCGCATCTCTTCAATGTGCAGCTTTACATTCTCATATCCCATCGTTGGTGCAAGCGCTTCAAAACCAAAAAGCAACGAATCAGCATTGATTCCCGACATTTTTCCCAGGCGAAGGTGCACCTCCCGTACCGATGCAACCATTTCCACCTTCGATGCAACTTGCTGTAACAGTTCCGATGCAATGGATAATTCGTGCATATCAACCATTTCCAACTGCGGTATTTTGGTTTAGTCGCCTGCCGTCCATGGAATTTTATACGTTTTCAGACGTAGAAGTAATGGAATGTATACTTCGTGAGAATAAATGATTAAACTGTTTGTCTGTCGCCTGATCACATCGTCTCTCCCCTTTTTCCCCGCCGAAGTGGGTCATGTAAGGTAGCAGGTTCAGAACAAAAAATCGTACCGACGGAGATTCGGATTTTTTAAATATAGGTATTTACTCATTGAATCGGACTATTAATTAATGAGATGTACCAAGAATACTGGGAGGTTCCCTCGATATTGTGCAACATCGCACAGGAAAACACCAGATCAAAGTATAACCCATAGCGCATCTCCGAACCCGTTATGTCAACCAAGAGCACTTGCAATAAGTGAACAACCGATTTCACATTATTGTTCTTATTTAAGTTCTTTTTTCACATTATTTATATATTTATTGTTTACTGCGTAACATAAATACCCTTATTTTTTCACGTTTTCAAAGATTCGCTATTGTTTTTTGTTACTCTTTAATACATTTTTTTCCCCGTAGTTTAAAGTATCCATACTTTTAACAACACTGTTTATACGGTTAAACATACCTGCTTTCACAAGGAGTAACCAATGTCAAAAGAAGCTACCTGTGCAGGGTGTGAAAATAGTGTATCTGAGGCCGATCTCATGCTTCAGTTCGACACTATTCTCGATGATTATACATCCACACCTGGAGCGCTAATCCCCATTCTTCAGATCGCCCAGAATATGTTCGGGTATCTGCCTGAGAGTGTTCTTAAAAAAATAGCGGAGAAACTGGATAAGCCCTACAGCGAAGTTGCCGGTGTCGTCAGTTTCTACTCTTTTTTTTCCACCAATCCTCGTGGTAAGCATCTTGTGCGGGTCTGTCTCGGTACAGCATGCTATGTTCGCGGAGGAAAAGAAGTGCTCAACAGCCTGAAAAAAGAGCTTAAAATTGATGTCGGTCAGACTACTGAAGATCGCCTGTTTTCGCTTGATGTCGGCCGCTGTTTCGGCGCATGCGGTCTCGCACCGGTCATTATGATTGGTGACGATGTGCATCAGCGGGTAAAGCCGTCCAAAATTTCGGCGATTCTTGACGCCTACCGTGATTCCGCAAGTAACGCTGGAAAGGGGAATTCCTGATGTCAGCCCATACCATAAAGTCCATCGATCAGCTAAAATCAACGATCACCGAGTGCAAAAAACGTTTTGCACCCAATGTGGAAACCAGCAAACTTCTGCTGTGTACCGGTGGTGGCTGTATAGCTTCCGGCGCCCTGAAAATAAAGGAAGCCCTTCTTAATGCATTGCAGAATGCCGATCTTGAAGATACATACACCATCATTGAAACCGGATGTCTCGGTCCCTGTGCCGGCGGACCGGTACTTGTGGTTGAAAAAGACAAGACATTTTATCAGAAGATAAGTTCTCTTGACTGCAGCGAAATCGTTTCGAGCCACCTTGTAAAGGGTGAAGTGGTCAAGCGTCTCGTCTGGCAGGATGAACATAATGAGATTCCGGTTCCGGTAATCACCGACATCGATTTCTTCCAGAAACAAACCAAGATCGTGCTCAGAAACTGCGGTTTGATCGATCCCTCTTCAATTGAGGATTATTTCGGAATGAACGGTTATGCCGCACTTGGAAAAATTCTCGGAGGAATGACTCCGGATGATGTCATTGAAGAAATGAAAGAATCGGGACTCCGCGGCCGCGGCGGCGCAGGGTTTCCCACCTGGATGAAATGGAGTTTCACCAGGAAGGCCACCGGAGATATCAAATACATCCTCTGTAACGGAGACGAAGGTGATCCGGGTGCATTCATGGACCGCAGTGTTCTCGAAGGCGATCCGCACAGCCTCATTGAAGGTATGGCTATCGGTGCTTACGCCATCGGTGCCCAGCAGGGATACGTGTATGTTCGTGCCGAGTATCCGCTTGCAGTCGAACGTCTGCAGCATGCCATCGACACGGCGAAAGCCTGGGGACTTCTCGGCGACAACATTCTTGGCAGCGGTTTTTCCTTCAGCCTTGAAATCCGCATGGGTTCAGGTGCATTCGTGTGCGGTGAGGAAACCGCTCTCATTCATTCCATCGAAGGTAAACGCGGTGAACCCCGACCTCGCCCGCCGTTCCCGGCGCAGAGTGGTCTCTGGGGAAAACCAACCGTACTCAATAACGTCGAAACGTACGCCAATGTCCCCGCAATTCTTGACAAGGGCGGAGCCTGGTTCGCCGAGTTCGGTACCGAAAGAAGCAAGGGAACCAAAGTCTTCGCGCTCGCCGGAGCAATTGTCAATGCCGGTATCGTCGAGGTGCCGGTGGGAACCTCTCTCGGTGAACTTCTTTACGACATCGGCGGCGGTATCCCGAACGGCAAAAAATTCAAGGCCGCGCAGATCGGCGGACCGTCGGGCGGATGCATTCCCCGACATTATCTCAATGTACCGCTCGATTACGAATCTCTTCAGGAACTCGGCGCGATCATGGGATCGGGCGGTCTCGTCGTCATGGATGAAGACACCTGTATGGTCGACGTCGCCCGCTTCTTCCTTGAATTCGTGCAGGAAGAGTCATGCGGAAAATGCGTACCATGCCGTGTCGGAACAAAACGGATGCTTGAGATTCTCGAACGTATCTGTCGCGGTGAAGGTGTCGAAGGCGATGTCGAGCGTCTTATCGAACTCGGCACCCAGATCAAGGACGCCTCCCTGTGCGGTCTCGGTCAGACGGCGCCGAACCCGGTGCTTTCGACCATTCGTCATTTCCGTCATGAATATGACAATCACATCAGACTCAAGCACTGCGATGCAGGTGTCTGCCCGAGCCTTGTTCGCGCACCCTGCCAGAGCGGTTGTCCGGCGCATGTCGATGTTCCCGGATTCGTCAGCCTTGTCGGAGAAAAACGGTATGCCGAAGCGCTGCGTCTGCACCGCGAACGCAATCCGTTCGCCGCGGTCTGTGCACGTGTCTGCTTTCACACCTGTGAAGACAAATGCCGCCGTTCGACACTTGACACATCAGTCGCCGTTCGCGGCGTCAAAAGGTTCATGGTCGACCAGGAAATCACGGTACAGCTTCCTGCCGTTCAGGAAAATGCCGAAAATGCAAAACGTAAAATCGCCATCGTGGGCGCAGGGCCGGCCGGACTTTCCTGTGCCTATTTCCTCGCACGTATGGGATACAAACCGACCGTGTTCGAAAGCGAACCCCGACCGGGCGGCATGCTCGTGCAGACGATTCCCGCCTACCGGCTTCCGCGTGAAACCCTTGCCCGCGAAATCCGCATGGTCGAACGTCTCGGCGTCGAAATCATCACCCAGAAAAAACTCGGTCGTGATTTTACTCTCGCCGGCCTCAAGGATGACGGGTACGATGCAGTTTTTCTCGGAATCGGAAACCCTGACGGTATCAAGCCGAAAATCGCCGGCGGTGATGCAGAAGGTGTTGATGAAGCGGTTGCATTCCTGCGTGAATACAACATCCGCGGTTCAGTGAAATGCGGCAGCAAAGTAGTCGTGGTCGGTGGCGGAAATGCCGCGATTGACGCAGCACGTACGGCCCGCCGTCTCGGTTCCGACGTCACGGTCGTGTACCGCAGAACCCGCGATCAGATGCCGGCCTACGCCGAAGAAATCGACGAAGCGATTCAGGAAGGTGTCGTCATCAAGACACTTGTCAACCCGGTGGAAATTGTTGTCAAGAATAAAAAGGTCGCCGGCGTGCGCTGTGTCGAGATGAAACTCGGTGAATTCGATGCCAGCGGCAGACGGAGAGCCGAAAACAGTGATGAATCAATCGTTCTTGATGCCGACCAGATCATTTTCGCCATCGGTCAGACGGTTGATTTATCGGGGCTTGTCAGCGACATTCCTGTTGACATCATCGAAAAAACCAGGATCAAAACCAGTGCACTCAACGGCCAGACATCCGTACCGTGGATCTTCGCGGGCGGCGATCTTTCTCTCGGTCCGTCATCTGTTATCGAAGCGATTGCAGGGGGAGAACGCGCCGCAGTCGGAATCGATGAAATGCTGACCGGTGAAAACCATGCATTCTGGCGTGATGACCAGAAGATTGAAACCAGTTATGATCCGGAATCTGACCCGGTACCCTACAAACGGGAACGTCTCCCGCTGCTGTCGGTCGACCGTCGTCAGAACAACTTTGATGAAGTCGAAATGCCGTGGGTTGAAGCGGAAGCGGTCCGCCAGGCAAAGCGCTGCCTGCGTTGCGATTACGGAAAGTGCTGACATTCTATACCATAAGGAGACTGATTTATGATTACTCTTTCTATAAACAACTGTCAAGTGGAAGTCGACAAGGGTTCGACAATTCTCGATGCAGCCAGAAAAGCGGGCGTGAGAATTCCGACACTGTGTCATTTTGAAGGAAAACCGCCTCAGGGCGCATGCCGTGTCTGTCTTGTCGAAGTGAGCGGCGCCAAGGCGCTTGCCGCATCCTGCGCAACACCGGCAACCGACGGGATGCAGGTATTTACCAATACGAAACGGGCACGTGATGCCCGTCGTACCGTGGTGGAACTGATGCTGTCGGAACATGACGGCAACTGCCAGATCTGCAACCGTAACGAGAATTGTGAACTGCAGAGCATTGCACGGGAAATGGGTATTACCGAAGTCCGGTACCCTGGTGAAACAGCCAGGGATAGTATTGACGACAGCACCCCCGCACTTGTGCGTGACAATTCGAAATGCATCAAATGCCGCCGATGCGTTACCGTCTGCAACGAAGTGCAGTCCGTCGGCGCCCTCTTTCCGCAGGGACGGGGATTCGATACGGTAATCGGTCCGGCATTCACTCTCAACCTTGACGGTGTCGCCTGTGTCCAGTGCGGCCAGTGTGCGGCGATCTGTCCGGTCGGTGCAATCAGTGAAAAAGACAACATCAAGAGCGTCTGGGAAGCGCTTGACGATCCATCAAAACATGTGGTAGTGCAGACGGCACCGGCCATCCGTGCCGCGCTGGGTGAAGAATTCGGGAATGAGCCCGGAACGCTCGTAACCGGTAAAATGGTCTCGGCGCTCCGCAAACTCGGATTCGATGGTGTATTTGACACCAACTTCACTGCGGATCTCACCATCATGGAGGAAGGTACCGAACTCCTTACCCGGCTTAAAAAAGCAGTCGTCGACAAGGAGCCGGTTGCGCTTCCGATGTTTACCAGCTGTTCTCCGGGATGGATCAAGTTCACCGAATACTATTTTCCGGAATTCCTGCCGAACCTCTCCACCTGTAAATCACCACAGCAGATGTTCGGTGCGGTTGCCAAGACCTACTATGCAAGTAAAATCGGTAAAAAACCCGAAGATATCGTGGTTGTTTCGATCATGCCGTGTACCGCCAAAAAGTTTGAAGCCAATCGTCCCGAAATGAACGACAGCGGTGCGCAGGACGTCGATTACGTCCTCACCACCCGCGAACTCGGCCGGATGATCAAACAGGCCGGTATCGAGTTCAACAATCTCTCTGACGACACAATGGACTCTCCGCTCGGACTGGGTTCGGGTGCGGCAGACATCTTCGCCAACACCGGCGGCGTCATGGAAGCGGCACTTCGTACCGCATGGGAAATCATTACCGGTAAGGAGCTTCCGATGGAATCTCTCCATGTAAAGCCTGTTCAGGGGCTTGAAGGAATCAAGGAAGCAAGCGTCACCATTTCCGGTACGGTCAAGGACTGGTCATTCCTTGAAGGTATCGAGCTGAAGGTTGCTGTTGCACACGGACTGGGCAATGCACGCAAAGTCCTCAATGCGCTTCGTAACGGTACCGCACAGTACCACTTCGTTGAAGTGATGACCTGTCCGGGTGGATGTATCGGCGGCGGCGGTCAACCCCGCTTTACCGATAATGCCGTCCGCGTAAAACGCATCGGCGCCATTTACAAAGAAGACGAAGGCAAGAAGCTGCGCAAATCGCATGAAAATGCGGAGGTCAAACAGCTGTATGAAGAGTTCCTCAAGCAGCCGCTCGGAGAGAAATCGCATCATCTGCTGCATACGACGTACGGTCCACGTCCGAAAGTATGATCGTTCTTTTTTGAAATTAGTAATGAAACAGAAAACCGCCGAACGGCGGTTTTCTGTTTTTAGGGCATTTCCAGCATGGTGACTGTTTAATTACCCTGTAAATGGTATCCAAATACCTTCTGCCCTATGTCCGCATATTCCCTGGGACAATAGTTTTCTGATTAGGTCGTTTCTACAGGGGACGTCTTAATTGTTTTGCCGCTTCACGGCGGGTAAATGAAATGTACTTTTGCAAAGGGCTTGCCGGTTCCCGAACCGGCGGTCGGCCTACTTTTCCACGGCCAAAAGTAGGCAAACGCCGTTCGCCGATTTACGTTCCGACTGTTGCTCCTCCGGTCGGGAGGCGTAAAACTCGGTCCGGCAAAAAGCCGCCGAACCTCAGACAGTTACGCCTCTGATCCTCCCTCCGGAGCAGTCTCCACTGATATCGGCAGCATATAGTCCGATTGGGGGGCGACTGCCGTCGCATCACCCGGCAGATAAACTTACCCGACAAAAAACATGTAAGGGAGTACGCCCGTACGGGCTGTACCGGGAAACGGGATGAATAGCAGTTCGTTCCTTGTAACGGTAATCCGAATGGTGCTTATTGTAATCGCCCCCTGTACTCTGTACATTCCCGCATCCCCCGCAGGTGGATTTATTCCGATCTCAGTTGAAAACAGGACAAGTACTATTCTTCCCGATTCACGGTACTGTCCGCTCTGGACAGAGCGGACGTACTCCATTACTTGTAGCAAGGTTTGTGGATGTCAGTTGTTCGCGGATGCAACGGCAGTTGCCCCCCACTCCGGCTCTATTCGCCGGCATTAGCGCAGCCTGCTCCGGAGCGAGGATCAGAGGCGTGACTGTTTGAAGGGCGGGGTTGTTTCCGCCCT
>Ga0316575_10000208_pt1 | contig 15661 bp, 11 predicted proteins | sample J5NA_FD_203072 | JGI IMG/M metagenome (GOLD analysis project Ga0316575, IMG submission 203072) | Rhizosphere microbial communities from salt marsh grasses in Alabama, United States - J5-7_050615r2r3 | ecosystem: Host-associated > Plants > Roots > Rhizosphere | place: USA: Alabama | collected...
CATACCTTGTAATATACAATTATGATTTTTATATTACAAGGTATGTGGGTTGTTTGGCGTTCATTTCTAAAAAACGTTTAGATAAAGGAAATAAGAAGGCGGATAAGCAGGGAGCTGTACCTTCATCTGGCTTACGCTGATCCTGACCGTCCTCTTCAACTGCCGGATTCCGACCGCGATGACCTTGCCGCATTATCCCGTGCCATTGGTGGAAACTGTGCACTCTTTGTTTTCCATCAGGCGTGTCTCGTTGATCCGGCTGTAACCGCGTCAATGGCGCTGGGTACAGCGGCGTTGACAGCGGTTGCAAGCGGTGGAAGGTTCGTCGGATATATAACGAAGGTAAGTTATTATCACACGTACACCGCTATGCTTGAATGCTCAACCGGACGTGTATTCTGGAGCAACTATCGTCCCCATGAATTTGTGCCTGTTTTTCCTCTGGTCAAGATGGCCTCCAATTTCAACAGGAATCTCTCCGACTTCATAGAACCGGATTCGCTTTCGCGCATTATTTTAAGGCGCAGCTACCGGAACAATCTGGCATATTTTCCGCAACGAACCACCTCTCGGGTATATGCCGGATCGAGGAAACATAAGGCATATCCGGCCGAAAACATGTTTCTCAAATCACCTTCACGTTATTCTTTGCGGATACCTGTTTTCATGAAGAAGATTGACTCTCTTGTAACGGCATTGTCTCTTTCCGGTAGTTCCGTTTCCTGGAATGATACTGATTCCGCTGTTTATGCACCGGGACACGGCCGCAGCACTTCCGATATGGACACCGTGCTCATGATCCTTGACGAATATGTCGCGTTTGCGTCTGCATGCCGGGCCAAATTCAATCCGGCCCTGAACGGTACCATGCGATGCTCATTTACACTTACTAAAGAGGGTCGGGTCCGCAAATTGAAGGTCATTGAATCAACGGTAAATGACGAGGTGATGAAGCATGCCGTTCCGCTTGTCATCTCAATGGCGCATCTGGAAAAAGGGACGGCGTATGCCGGAGCTACCGAGGCGGCGCACACCTTTTCTGTTTGTCGAAACAAGTCTCGTCAGGACACATATCATTAGAGGCAAACGGCGTCTGGTGTTTCTTATGCAATGTGATGAGATGATTCGGACGATCTGTCGTCGTTACGAGGCCGGTCCGGCTTGAGCCGTGTCGTTACCTGTCGGCACCTGTAGTGGTTGATGTCAATATTTCCGGCGATCTTTGCGGGGAAAACGATTTTTAAGGTAACACTTTCAATGTTCCCGGTTTGACAACTTTTTTGTGTCCTATAATATTGTTGTTTCACGTGCGTTGGAGGGTTTTTAAGTTCCAGTGATCCTCAGTTCTCCTTCGCTGACACATTGCTGAATACGTAAAAGAATGCTCCCAGTATAAGATGTCTCCCTCCCGGCGGGGCTGTCCCGAATGAACAAATGATTGACGTACAAGGAAGACATGCGGCAAATGCTTCCCCGAACGGTTAAAGGAAGTCCTGTATGATGAAAACTGAACTGTATCTGATTGTCTGTTTTTCTCTTATGACGGTTGCCGGCTGTTCGAATCCGGGTAACGACATCACGGCTCGCCTGCAGGATACCGGCATTGACATCCTTAACAATCTGAATGATGAAACCGATGCTCCGGATCAGGATGGTAGTGAACCGCTGCAGCTCTATCCGGCGGCACTGACCTGTGCATTCGACACCGTCTGCAGCCCGAAAGAGGACTCACGCTGGGTTGATGATCTGTCCCTGGATCCGGATGTGAAACTTGCAGGAGTGAAGATTGTCGCTTATAGAATACATTGGTTCAGCGGAAGCTGGTCTCCATGGTATGTTCCGGGGGTGAATGATCTTTATCAGAAAACAAACCTGGGAGAACCCGAACGACGGGCATGGGCATGCTTTAATGATCATACACACAACTATATCTGTTTTGATAATGCGGATCTCTAAGCCGGACCGCTGTTTTAATCTGTAAAAAGGCCATCGATGTCATTATTGACATATGGCGCTTCCGCAGACCGGGAAATGTACCTCGTGAATGAAGCCGCGGCCGAAGGCCGCGGCTGTTGAACCGTACTTTTTAGCTTAAGTCAAGATGCTCTTCCGTGTCATTCCATAAGGTTTACATTTCCTTCGCGGTCGGTTTTAATCAGAAAAATATTATCGCCGCCTTCTCCGAAAGAATGGGTGCTTCCGGCAATGACATATCCTCCGTCGTCGGTCTGTTGTACGCAATAGCCGTAATCATAGGAACTTCCGCCGAAGGTTCTTGTCCAGAGAACGTTTCCGTCGGGACTGGTTCTGACAAGGTACATGTCATATTGTCCCGCACCGCCAGAATTGGTGTATCCGCCGATGATATATCCTCCGTCATGGGTCTGCTGCACTGAATAGCCGTAATCATAGGAACTCCCGCCGACGGTTCTTGTCCATAGGGTGTTTCCTCCGGCATCGGTTTTAACGAGATAAACGTCCGCGTTTCCATTCCCGGATGAGTAGGCATACCCGGTGACGATATATCCCCCGTCATTGGTTTGCTGCACGGAATAGCCGTAGTCGGAAGAACTCCCGCCGACGGTTCTTGTCCATAGGGTGTTTCCTCCGGCATCGGTTTTGACGAGATAGACGTCCGCGTTTCCATTCCCGGATGAATAGGTATATCCGGTGACGATATATCCCCCGTCATCGGTCTGTTGCACCGAATAGCCGTAATCGGAGGAGTACCCGCCGAAGGTTCTTGTCCAGAGGGCGTTTCCGTTGGCATCGGTTTTTACAAGGTATACGTCGTATCCTCCTGCTCCGAAAGAAGACGTGTATCCGGCTATGATATATCCTCCGTCATTGGTTTGTCGTACCGAATTACCGTAATCGTAATCATATCCGCCGAAGGTTCTTGTCCAGAGGGCGTTTCCGCCGGCGTCGGTCTTGACAAGGTATACATCGTTTCTTGCAGAAGAAGTGTAGGTGTATCCTGCAACGATATACCCACCGTCGCTGGTTTGCTGTACTGACTTTCCGTAGTCATTGGAACTTCCGCCGAAGGTTCTTGTCCAGAGGACATTTCCTTCAAAGTCGGTTTTGACAAGGTATACGTCGTATCCTCCTGAACCGAAAGATGTTGTGTATCCCGCTACAATGTATCCGTCGTCACGGGTTTGTTGTACGGAATAGCCGTAATCGGATCCTCCCCCTCCGAATGTCTGCTCAAACGTTATCAGCTCCATGGTAAAAAGTGCCTCGATTGTCGCATTCCCGTCCTCCAGTTTTACGGTTGTCGAGGCGGCGAAGGAGTCGGCGATTACCGCGGTTCCCCTTGTCACACGCCATTTCTTGAAGTAAAATCCCCTGTCGGGAGTCGCGGTGATCGGATGTTCCATTCCGTGCGTCACCGAATCCGAAGGGGTCACCGTCCCATTGCCGTTTTTTTCCATGGTGAGAAAATATCGGTCGAAAGCGAAGAGCTTGCCGTTGATAATCGTCTTACCGACGTTTCCAAGCGAAACCACCATTGCCGCCGTTCCTTTGATTGATACCGGTCCTACATAGGCGAGGATGATATTGTAATTCGTATCCACCCCCGAGATTACTGAAACGGTTGTGTCGCCGGTATAGAACAACATTTCACTGTCTCCCGAATCACCGTACACATTCATATCGATATGATGGCGTATTCCTTCAGGCATTGCGCTCAGGTAATCGAACGAAAGCATGACCGTGTCGCCGAGAAGTGATTGTTTGGCAAAGGAACTGTCGGCGACCGTATCACCGTCGACCAGGAGTTCACAGCGTGTGACGCTGTCGCGGATCGGAAAGTAGTTCGCCGTCAGCATGGAATACTGCGCATTCAACAGCAGGGGAATGGTGACGGTGTCCAGCGGAACGATGGTGAATGTCGTGTCTCCCGAATGGATGACCATGTCATCCTGGTCCCGTACTTCAACGGACAGCGTCCAGTTAACGAATGCGCCGTTGACGTAGGCAGCCATGCCGGGATACTCTTTCCGTTCGAGCAGTTCCTCGTTTCCGCCGGATAGCTGCAGCGTGTCAAAGAGCGTACTCTGGCTGTCGGCCGACAGGGTAATGTAAAGTGTCGTCAACTCTATCGATGATTTCCGTGCCGCTTTTCGCAATGCGCCCACCCTGTTCATATGTACCGAGATCTGAAGCGTTCCGGTTTCACCTGATGACGATACCGCATTGATCGGATGCTGTCGCGATGAACACGAGAAGAATGTTCCGATATATGAAACGATAATGATAAACGCAATTTTTTTCATGTTTTCTCCTATGTAAAATGGTATGAGCGATGGTTGCCGGTATTTCATGGTTGTCCGTTCAGGCAACCTTAGTCCGAATAGCCCGATCCGCCGGTGACGAACGTGAAGACCGCCTCGACCGTCGCATCCCCGTTTTCAAGTATGACGCTGGTTGATGCGGATAACGTATCGGCTATCGTCGCCCTTCCGCTTGTCACATGCCATCTATTGAAATCGTACCCGTAGAACGGCTGTGCGGTAATCGGGTAGGGTATTCCGTGCGTTACCGAATCCGACGGGGTTACCGTTCCGTTGCCGCTTCTTGTCACGGTGAGAAAATAACGTTCGAAGGCGAAGAGCTTCCCGTTGATGGTGGTGTTTCCGACCCTGCCGATTGTTACGACCATGACGGCCAATGCACCGTACACCGGAACCGGGCCGATGTAGGAAAGAATGATGTCGCAGCGTGCATCCTCTCCCGATGTTACCGTAATGGTGCTGTCCCCCCGGTAGAAGAGGCGCTCGGTTCCCTGGTAATCGCCGTAAACATTAAGGTCGAGATGGTGGGGAATGCCTGATGCTGTTGCCGTCAGATAGTCATAGGATAGGGTGACCGTATCGCCGAGAAGTGATTGCTTGGCAAAAGAGGTGTCGGTGATCGTGTCGCCGTCAATTTGCAGTTCGCAGCGGGTGACGCTGTCGCGAACAGGAAAAAAATTGGCGGTCAGCATTGAATACTGGGCACTCAGCCGAACGGGGATGGTAACGGTGTCAAGAGGTGTGAGCGTGAACGTGGTGTCTCCCGAATGAATGATATGGTCCTGTTGATCACGCGTCCGGATCGATAGCGTCCACTCGATGAACGAATTATTGACAAAAGCTGTAAGGCCCGGATAACTTCTCCTCTCTGTTCGTGCATACATTCCTCCGGTCAATTGAATCGTGTCGTAGTGCGTGGACTGTCCCTCTGCCGACAATTCGATATCGAGTTCCGTTATTTCGATAGCTGTCGTTTCCGTTGTTTTTGTAAGCGCTCCAACCTTGTCGAGGTGGACGGCTATATTGATGACGCCGGTTTCGCCGGATGGTTCGGGCTCGACCGTCTGTGGCTTTGAACATGATACTAAACAGCAAAAGCATGCAAACAGGATGATGAAGAGAACTTTTTTCATTTTACCTCCATGAAAAACGGATTTGCATAGGTGAATGATGGTAATGAACCGGATAGTACTTTCGATACCTTTCATGAAAGGTATACGAAACCGGAAAATCGTTGAAATTCCCGTATGGTGAATGTCCTCCTTTTTGAAAAAATGAATTACACTGTTGTTACTATCGATAGGGCAATGGTTTCTGTGGATAAATCTGCAGGTGGATATAATCGCTGCGGTTGCCGGTGAGGTGCCCCGTAAATGGTGAAAAGACCCTGTTTCAGAAAAATGAAAAGGTATAACTGGTCGAGATGTGTTCCTTTTCTATGTAAACAGTTATAAAAATACCATGACCTGATCTGACCGAAACGGAACTATGTTTTCGACCCGAAGACTTGTTTTTTGGAGTATGCGCTGATTGTTGTTTTTTTTACCGTTAAATACCGGTCATCAGATGCATGTCGGGAAACCGATTGTCATGGAATACGGCATTGTCTGCAGGATAATACATTTTCAGAAAAACAATACGGTTTTCTGTTGATTACCGGGAAACCTGTTCGGGTATGTTTGAAACATAATATATCTTACGGGGTCTGACGACATGCAACAAATATATGATTCTGCTTTTTTGAATAAGGCGCATGCGTATAACGAGAACTGACTATACAAGCCCGGACGCACGCTGTCCTGATGCCCCGAACAGAATCATTCTCTCTTTCTCCCGTGATCAGGTTACCCCTGTTCCGTATCGGCGGTGAGTGTGTATGATGATGACGGGGTACGTTTCCTTAAATAAAGCATTTATAATGCAGTAGTTTATCACAACGACTAAAAATTGAAATAAATAACAATACTATTCAATAAATAACCGTTTCCCAGAGGTATACAAAAAAATACCTGATCAGTTGCTATTTCGTGTTTGTCCGGGTATATTAAGTGAAGGAGGTACCATTATGGATACAATCTTTGCCTACACCGACTTCCGCAAGCTTCTTGCCGATTATTACGAAGATCGAAAACGGCTCAACCATGCATTTTCGTATCAGGTATTTGCTACCAGAGCAGGGATTCCGAACCGGGGTTTTCTTTACAATGTCATCACCGGCAGAAAGAATCTTTCAAAATCGGGTGCCGTCAAGCTGACACAGGCGATGAACCTCAGTGCCGGCGAATCCGATTTCTTTGAAAACCTTGTATCCTTCAATCAGGCGAAAACGCTCAAGGAGAGGAACTATTATTTCGCAAAACTCAATGAATGCAGAACGAATGCCCCGAAATCGACCGAGGTGCGGGAGCTGCGTAAAGAGCAGCATGAGTATTACTCGAAGTGGTATATAAGTGCCATCCGGTCACTGATCGATATGCATCCGTTTTGCGATGATTATGCCTGGCTTGCCAGAAATGTCTATCCGCCCATCAAGCCGCTCGAAGCGAAAAAAACGGTTGCGTTGCTCGACAGACTCGGCCTTATACGGCGCAATGCGGATGGCGTGTGGAAAGCTGTCGACAAGACAATATCCGCAGGGACTGAAGTCGTCCAGCTCGGGCTTCTCAATTTCCAGGAACAAACCGCCACACTCGCACTGCAGGCGATCCGCGAAATGACAAAAGAAAAGCGGAACGTTTCGGGCATGACGTTGGGAATATCGCGCAAAACCTACGAGATGATCTGCAGGGAAATCGGTGAATTCCAGGCGCGGCTGCAGGCTCTTGCCGAACAGGATAATGACGCCGATAACGTGTACCAGTTCAATTTTCAGTTTTTCCCGATTACAAATGTCAATGGTATCGTCACCGGCAGGCAGGGGTGGCATGGAAAACATAATCAAAGGAACGTGTCATGAATGCAAAATCGGTTTTCACACGTGTGGTTTTGTTGGTCTGCACGGGTATGCTGATGATATGTACCAGAGGACCCGGTGATATAACGGGAAACAGCTCACAGACGCCCAACGCACTTGTCGGAACGCTGTTCGAACCCGACGGAAGAACGCCTGCAAAGGGAGTGCGTGTTCAGATACGGCCCAGAAATACTCTTGCCGTTATCCAAAGTGTCGGATTGACAAAAAAACTGGCCGATACGGCGACAGTAATGACTAATAATAACGGGATCTTTGCCTTCGATACCTCGATTTCCGAAGGGGTGTATGCCGTCGAAGCAACGAGCGGAACGAATGCCGCATTCATCGACTCGGTACAGGTCAGTAAAAGCCTGCCTGCCGATACGCTTGCACCCGTTACACTTCAACCTGCCGGCGCGATTCAGGGAACCGCCCGGCTTTCCTTGGCAGGTGAGGGTGATATCTATGTCCTTATATTCGGTATCGATCGCTTTACCAAAGCTGATACCGACGGGAGTTTCATTTTCGGTGGGCTTGCGCCGGGCGTTTATTCACTCCGTTTCATTACCACGGCCGATGGTTTTACGGTATTCGATACAAGCGGAGTGACGGTTTCTTGCGCCGATACCACCGGTCTCGGTGAGGTAACGGTGCCACAGCGTGACGCTCCTGTGCCGCAGAATGTTACCTTGTATTTCGATACGCTCCGGCAGGTGGTGAGTCTGGTATGGAGTCCGTGCAGGGGTGGGGCGGCGACGGGGTACAGCGTGTACAGAAGAAATGTGACTCTTGACGAGGAGTACGGAACACCTCTCGGAGCCGGACTGCAGATTGATACAGCATTTACCGATACTACCTGCATTCAGGACCGGACGTACGAATACTGTGTCACCGCGACATTCGGCGAAAATCGTGAGAGCCCGAAAAGTGAATCAAAAACGGTGACGGTTACATCCCGTCTTGTAGTGGATACGGTGCTGTATGGAATCAATGACGGGAATGAAAATGCATCTCTTTTCGACATGACGGTGACGTCGTCGGGAGATATCTGTCTGCGACTGACCGGTGAGAATTTCATCAGGGTATATGATCCGGCGATGATGCCTAAAGACAGTGTCGGAAATGCCGTATTTCAGTACCAGACGATTCGCTTTTTTGACAATACCATCTTCGCGCAGCAGCTCGATCAGAATTCATGGAAGCAGAACATTCTTGTAATTCCATTGTCGGGTGACAGTATCGATACGGTATATGCCACGGAAAGACAGGCGTCCTTTGATGTCAATTATGGTCTGATGGCCTTCGGATATTCCGCAGATACAGCAGGCGACAACGGTTCTGTCAAGATCAGATCGATCGACGGTTCGTTTGATACGACGTGGAACGGGTATAACTGTACGGAGGTGTGCGTTACCGGTACCGATGGAATCTGTCTTGCCCTGGCACGGACATCCGATGAGGTGAGAATTGTCGAATGCAATCTGCAGGGAACCGTTCTGGAGGAATGCTGGAGCTCGAACGCGGGGAACATCAGCGAACTTGCCTACGATGCATCACGACACATACTGTATGCGGCATATGAAGCCATAAAGAGCTTTCGTGAAGGAACATATCCGCGACGGCAGGCGGGTATCGTCGAGGCATACAATGTCAAACTGCAGCTGGTGGCACGGTATAAGGTTATCGACGGTTTTGCAATAACCGGATTATCCGTAAATCCCGAAGGCACTCTGCTTATCGGCGTGACAGGGATTTCCGGTTCGATAGAAGACAGAATTATTCGATGCAGGCTTGTGGAACAGTAAGCTGGTTTGTAACGCCGGCATGATTATACTGCATCGGGCTGCGAAATTCCGGTGATACAACAGTGTTTCTGCCGTATGCTGAAAAAAGGTGACAGGTGCAGTATGTGCTGCACCTGTCACCTTTGTTTTATTCCGTTATAAATTGAACGTTATCGATTCGAATGAACCTGCTGTCGGGCACCTGCGGAACCGTACGCGGGTGCGGACTGACGGTTATTCCCGACAATGATGCCAGCACCGGATCAAGCAGATCCGGGCTCCAGTCACCAAGAAAGAACGGATAAGAAACATTGTCGATCAGAAACCTATATTGTTTTGTTTCCGTACCCACGAGTCGTGTCCATCCATATTTGAACACTGAGACGTTCGGGCCGTAAACATTGCTGGCAAGTTCGATACGTACAGAGCGGGGTACGTCACACTTCATGTTGATGAGGATTTTCGAGAGAGACGAACTGTTTACCGGGCCGGAGAATGAGAGGCCGCACCCTGTTCCTGTTGATATACCGTATTCAAAGTTGGATGCCATGGAAAAGCCCTGCAGGTTCACCTTGCGATGCAGATGGTTTCGCCGAGGTTTCATATTTGTCACACCAGTTCAGGCGGCAGGAGCTTCTTTACCGGTTCCTTCCAGGATTGCTGATGTATCCTTAATTAAACGGTCCATCTTCAGTTTATCCCAGACTGAATCCATTTTAATTTCACGAAGGTTCCTTTCGGCCGTGGCAAGAGTGTTCATAATCGCACTTTCTTTTACTGCTGCACCATTCCTTTTTTCCTTTTCAGCAAGCTTCATCAACGTCGAATACGTCAGATTTGCCTCTTCAGACATCTCGGCAAGGTGACATGCCATGTAACGATAGCAGAGGTTTCTGCCGACAGAATTGAAGATGCTTCTTTCCGTGGCGGAATCAATCTTCCCCTTATAATTGAAATACATTGCAATCATGTTGTCGTTGTAATCACGATTTCTGTAAGCAACCCCTAATGCTCCGTCAATATAATAGTTGATTGCAATCAGGTAATTGTCCGCAGCTGATTTACCGATTAACGTATTGTTGAGGTATTTGGATAAATGGAGATCCGTATACGCCCGGTTGGAAAGGTAAATTGCTCTGTTCTGCATTATGGTTCGTCGATCGGCTCTCCGGATGGCTTCATCAAAATGATAATCGGAATTCAATACAACCGCATCATTTTCAGCACCGGTCAGGGACGCAATGTAACGTAACAGGGCATCACAAAGAGAGTTGTCCTTGCCTTCATCTTTTCTGATTGCCGTTTTCAGGATATCGGTTGTGGTAGCGTCGAATTTTTCAAGATAATAGTCATAGATGTATTGAGTTTCCCGGCTGTTTGACAGAGCAGAAGGAAGAAACGCCGACAATTTGAATGCTTTTACGGCAATTTCCTTGTCGTTTAACGCATTGTTCTCATACCCTTCCCGAACTTCATCCCGTTCATAAATTTCCTGGGCCATATCGTAATTGTTGATCGATCCATTGAATTTTCTTTCATAAAAAAGTGCGGATGCAATATGGGAAAGCGCCTGTGCCTTTAGATGGCCGGTAAGATATCTCGGGAGCTGTCGTTGCTTGAACAGCTCATCTGCAATGGAACAGGCCGTTTCATATGATTTGAGGCCGATTCGTTTATCATCGCCGGATTTTCCGGCAATCAGGGATTTACCTTCGTGAAGTTGTTTGTTGTATTTGTCAATGGCAGCAAGATAGTCGAGTGTATTGTTGCCCCAGAATAGTTTGCCGCTCCTGGTGATGATGCCGTTACTGAAAATTTCCGTGAGGATTTTGTGCAACTGTCCGTTCGGCACCGGTGAATTGGCAAATAAATCGATGATCATGCGTATGAAGGCGTTGAATTCGATCCAGAACCTGTTTCGCTTCTTTAAATCGCTGAAAAGGTCGTTTGGTGACGGTGCGGGGATGAATTCGTTACTGAACGGTTGATATTTCCATGGCGTCCCGATAGTGTCTTTCTTTTCTGATGCACTGGATTCTGATGTATTGTTTGGAACAGTAACTGTCGAGGATGCGGCGGCGGCAGATTTTTGACCTGTAATTTCTTTGATTTCTTTCACGAGGTCAGTAATAATTTTATCTCTCCGGTTTTTACTTTTTACCACCGATAACGGTTTACCGTCAAGAGGTCTTGCCTGAATCGCGGAAAGTCCGGGAAGCTCTTTCCAGATGCATTCCCCGACAATGAGTGGTATGATAGTCATATTCCGACGTTCGTGTTGTTCAAGGAGGAGTGGAAGTTCTTTTTTAACGATATAGTCGGAAGAAAGGTAATCGACACTGATTAGAAGTATCGCAATGTCCGAACTGAAAATTGCAGTTTTGATCTGTTCTTCCCAGACACTGCCGACCTTAATTCTGCGATCAGACCATACCTTGATCAGGTTCATGTTTTCGAGTGCTCTGAGATGATTGACGACAATGTTCTTCCATTTTTCATCTTTGTGGCTGTAGCTGATAAGTACCGTTGCCATGGTGGGTTGCTCCTGTAAAGTATTGACGGGAAAATTTTGCTACGGTATTCTCTCCAAAATAATTCCGTTTGCAGTGGCATGCAATGATCGCTGCCGGGGCAGCATGCCGCCTCATTCCGGACGGACGATTAGAATCTTCGTCGATTCACCGGAGCGGCAAGGTAACAGGTTGACACCGAATTAATTGACCGTCAGGGGGGGGGCGGTGCAGTCCCGAGGTATCCCGACCGGGCGGCGGGAACTCAGGACGAATTGCGTTGACGTTCCGGTTCTTTTTAGCTTATAATGAAATACACATTCCGTTATGTGAATACGGAACCGCAAGCGATCAAATACTATAAAGCGTAAAGTGGTAGTCGATGAAAACGTCAATTCGGATTCCGGGTACGGCCGCTGTGGCGGTAACGGTCCTCTGCTGCATTTCTTTCGGGCGGGCTGCCACAAGTGATCTCTTCGTGAAAACGGTCCGAAAACTGATGAATGACGACATCAGGGAACGGGTGCTCGCCGCCATGCCGCCGCTTACGTCCATCGTTGCCGCGGATCTCATAGACAGGGTTATCAACGGATCGGACCGCGACGAAATCGTTGTGGCGGCCGTTGATGTCGGTGTGATGATGGTATTCATGAATGCGGTGAGCGGCGAAGTGGATTCTTTATGCAAAAAGTATCCGGAAGTTGTTGACAGTGCCGCACGGCGGGGGGTGTCGCAAGCGGAACTGGTCGCCTATTCAAGCATGTATTATTACTGCTCCGAACGGTTGAAAAACGATCTTTATGTCTCGAAAAAGATCCTCAAGCTCAATGAGGTAAAGAATACACTCGAATCAATCGTGACAGGCAACGACAGAAAGTGGGTTGCACTCGTCTCGCAGCGTCTTATTGAAAAAAGACGCCGCGAAGGGAAATATCTGTATGATGTGCGTCTGAATGAACTGATGAGGTTCGCCGCCCGCACAATGGTTGACAAGCAGTCCCGTTCCGATGACGCTCTCCGCAGGGCCGTGCTGTCAACGGTTGATACCTTCATGGGTTCGGAAAAGGATACCCTCAGAAAACTTCTCGGGATCACCGATACCACTGCCCGCGATCTGACGTCAAAGGTCCTTAAAAAGATATTCTCCTGGTATGAACGTTCGCTGAAAGGTGCGGATTCACCGGACGGCATCGAGGCACAGCTGTTTCAGCCGCTCCGGACCGCCTTTACGTATGACTATCTGGATACCGGTTCGGTGAAAGATGCATTCTGTCAGACGACGTATTATCTCATTGACCGTTTTGCATCACTGTCGGAGGGAAAGAGGCACGGTTTCGAATATATCGTTTCTGTGGCGGGCGGTGCGCTGGTGAATACTGATGACCGCGGCACGGAAATGAACGCCATGATACTCGATCAGATTCGCTATTCATTCGTGTCCGGCCCCCTTAAGGTTTTTCTGTTCACCGGAGGATTCATCGATCCGCTGATGAATACAATGCTTGACAATGACAGTACGCGACAGTATCTCACCGGTGCGGGAGTGCAGTTCCGCAACGTCTATATTGCCGCGGGTGCCGGAATTCCGTATCCGGAGTTCAAAAGAGACCGCGTGAAGGCGCATCTGACCGTCGGGTATGAAATCCCGTTACAGGAATTGTTCAACTGAATGTCACGTCGGGCTGCCGTGCGGCATGCGGTGGTCCATGCGTGAACGGAGGAAACGGTAATGATTGATTTGTACGTAGATGATCCGTTTGAGTCGTTGTACCGGGAGATCAAGGCAATGATCAAGTACTGTTATTCCCGGGGAATTCAGGTACCGGCGGATATCGTCAGACGGTATGGTGAGATAGAGAGGGAGATCGTGGAAAATATCGGAAAATCCGCGGACGGAACAACGCTTCAATTCTCGGGATATACGAAGATCGTTCCCCTGGGGATCAAGATGGGTACGGTACACAACTGTCTTTCGGAAATTCTCGAACCCGCAGTGCCGAAGTCAATCTATATGATCGAAGAGCAGCTTGACAGGGACTCCATATGGACGCAGTTCGGATGCCTCCCGATTGTCAGGAGGTTCATGCTGCTGTCCATCGTTTCGATCATTTCGTTCATCGCCGTCTGTCTCTCATCGGGAATCAATAATGCGGCGATTTCCAAATCCATATTCGACAACCAGGGAACGGGTCTTCTTCTCGTGTTCATATTTCTCATGTCGGCGGCATCGTTGGGAACGGCGTTCTCCACACTGCTCAAATTGAGCAGGTATATCGAGGAGAGGACCTTCGATCCGAGTTACGAAACGAGTTATTACGTCAAGTTTCTCGTGGGACTGATGTCGGGACTGATCATTACCCAGCTTGTACCCCCGGAGGTGTTCGGCAACATGAATGTTGCGGGAAAACCGGTGCTTGCCCTCCTGGGAGGATTTTCGGTGGACCTTGTCTACAAGGTTCTGCAGCATCTTGTCGATGTCGTTGAATCCGCACTTGTTCCCGGAAAGAAATCGCTCTCCACGCGTCAGCATCCGATGTATATGATGTACCCGGGCAGGGGTACGGCACTGTCGGGATACGATTCGGGTACCTTAAAGGATACAGCGGAAAATGACAGGACGCAGGGTGCTTCTTCTGATGAGAATACAGCCGTCGGGCAGTTGACCGACGGAGATACGGAACGTGAATCCGGACAGGCGGGTAAAGCGGCGTCCTGAATGATCGAAGACGGAACGGCCGGAAGGCGTCAGCCGGTTCACCGGAGTTACACAGTCCCGAAAACCGTCTGCCCGAAAAACGACCGTGTCAGGACGACTTCTGCATGGCGGCGGTTTTCTTCCGCGATAGACAGAACAAATGATAAACACCGGATTGTAACGGACGAAGACCCCCGTTTTCCGACGGTTTCCCGCCGGTGCCGGCACTTCTCCCGTGCGCGGACCGGGACATGCTTCCGATGCATCCTCCGCCTGATTGTCAACGGTAGAAAATGAGCCAGGTCGCCAGCGCCACCGCCCACAGGGAGATCGGCACGAACATCTGCTTGAACCATCGGGAGATCCGCTCAAGGCCATGGTCGGCATCAAGATGGCGACCGGCAGACAGCCGGAATTCTTCATGCTCGGGAGCAGTCAGTTCAGGATCGGCAGCAAATCGTATGCGGCCGACATCGGGGCGAGTGTCGTCGCCACCGGTATGAGCATCGACGGAACCCTGAAGGGAACGATTGACGTTCACGGAATGAAGCTGAGCAATCTTTCGGTGATGGGAAGCGTCAACTGGGCCGGAGTTCCCGGAATCGGTTTCGACGGTAAAAAGGCGTATGCATCATACAGGGCGAAAAAACTTCTGAAGAAAATAAAGATCAAGTTCTGAACCGCACCCGTACCGGTCAGTTCCCCGGAAGCTTTACAGCCTGAATACCCCGGAGTATCCCGCGGTACCGGGTTTGTTTTGTACAGCAACTGCTGCTGTCGTTTTCTTCGCCGATGCCGTTCCGGGAACGGCTGTATCCGCGCAGGGGAGAGACCACTTACGCCGAAATACTGCCCCGTTTGGAAAATAACAGAAAATATTACACACAGAGTTACCCCGAAATATGGTATAACATCTTGAAATAAGACAAATAACTGAATTAATTCGATCGTTTTTCGTGTAAAATATTACACGATTTTTACACATCAGTCGACCGGAATTCTCAAGGATTGGGTATATTGATGAAGAGTTTTTTCTCAATCAGGAACCGGCACCATGAAAGAACCCGTTCAGAACACGGTACTGCGCAAAATCTTCGAGTATGACGATTATCGAAAGTTTCTCGGTGATTTTTTTATCGAGCAGAAGCGTATTTCCGAAATTTTTTCTAACCGGTATTTTGCCATGAAGGCGGGATTCAAATCATCGAGCTACCTGTTATCGGTAATCAAGGGGCGTTTCAACCTTTCCTACTCGACGCTCCGGAAGACGGTTTCAGCGATGGGTATCGACGGTGCCGCAGCCGATTTTTTTGAAAATCTGGTATTCTACAATCAGGCCAAAGAACACGATGAACGTGAGAAGTATTTCAGAAAACTCGAGGCTCTCAGAAAACAGACGCATTTTTACAAGCTGGAAA
>Ga0316575_10000209_pt1 | contig 15620 bp, 14 predicted proteins | sample J5NA_FD_203072 | JGI IMG/M metagenome (GOLD analysis project Ga0316575, IMG submission 203072) | Rhizosphere microbial communities from salt marsh grasses in Alabama, United States - J5-7_050615r2r3 | ecosystem: Host-associated > Plants > Roots > Rhizosphere | place: USA: Alabama | collected...
TCAAGTATCCGTGGTCTTCCATAATTTTTCTTCTTTTCCTTTTGGGAGGCCTGATCCTTGCTCTTGATAAAAGTGGTGAAAAATCAATATTAGCTATCAAGATAATTGCACCAATTTTTATAATTACCACTGCCATTATGAGATTATTTCATCGAAATTCATGTTATAAGTTAATTGTCGATGACAAAACTAAAAAAATACAGTTGTACTTGATGTTTAATAAGGAAATATTTGAGACAAAACTTAGTAATATTAAAGTCATCATAGATCGAAACATCAACTTTGTGGTTAATGGAAAGAAATTTAAATTCATGAATCACCTTTTGCACGACGTTGTTGCTTTGCTCCCGGAAGAAACGGAAATCAAATTTGTTGGTTTTTTTGGGCGGCAGTTTGAAAAGGAATTGATCAAGACCGATAGAGAATTTCGTAAAAAATCGAAGAAATAAATTACGTCCTTTGGATTATTGGCTGAAACAATTAGGATAAAACTATAGAAATCTTAGGTCAAGAAAAGCCCTCATAGACGCTTCTTTAGATGTGATAGGGCCATCCTATGTTCGTTCTCTATTGGACTACAATGGCGACCGGGACCTTTTTTTGAGCTGGTGGGGCGATAGCCTTACTGAAACGAAAACTGCTTGCTATGCTTGGGCGCTGATACCCATCCATTTCATTTACTATTAAGAATATTTATATATCATGTACCATCATCATCACTCAAGCCAGTGATTCCGTCCGGGAAATCCATCATCGAATACCGGCAGTTCTAAAGCCCGAAATATAAGAATTATGGCTTGACTCTCTGAATCGAGATGTAAAAGAATTGGCGAATATTTTACAAACCGGTATCGAAACGGAATTGGTAGGCCATGCCGTATCAAAAAGTGTAAATTCGGAAAAAAATAATGAACCCCTTTCTTAAAGGATCTACCTGAAAAAGCAGATACGTTTCCATTGTTAACGGGCAAATTCTCAGGTTTGCGGAAAGTTAGAATCGGGGATTATCGAGTCATTTATACCATTTTTGAAAATACGGCTCTTGTTCTAAGGGTCAGTCATAGGCGCGATGCCTGCAGATAAAATATAACCAATCGTTTCGTTCGGATGGCGGGAAACCTTGGCTCATTTGAAACATTTTGTTTGAAATCTATTCACCGCTTTTCAAACGATCTTTTGTAATACTCGCCGCCGGTGAACTTTCCTTTATCTTTCTAAGAATATATTGGAGGTAGAAAGATGTCATATTATTTCAATAAAACAGTAGATATGACCTTTGATGAAGCAATATCGAAGGTAACAGAAGAACTCAAAAAAGAAGGTTTTGGCGTTCTTACAGAGATTGACGTCACAGCAGCACTAAAAAAGAAAATCAATGTCGATTTCAGAAAATATCGAATCCTCGGTGCATGTAATCCTGGCTTTGCTCATAAAGCTCTTCTTGCAGAAGACAAAATTGGCGCAATGCTACCTTGCAACATTATTGTCCAAGAGGTAGAGGATGGCAAAATTGAAGTTGCAGCCATTAACCCGGTAGCATCTATGCAAGCAGTGGAAAATAAGAGCCTTGGCGAGATAGCAGCCACAGTCCAGTCCAAGCTGAAGCAAGTGATTGAAAATGTCTAGAAGTGGTTTCAAAATCTCCCCTCGGGCTCAATCTCTGTGTTGGACTGAGCCTGCCAATCCTCGAAATATTCCCTATATTCCTTCGGTTGGACAGCTCAGTCCGCCTTGACCTTAAACCCGATTGAAGGTTTTGAAACCACTTCTAAAAAATATACAGGTCGCTTGAGAATCGACGGAAAAACGCTGGCGCGTCTCCCGCGTCTCAGCTCTATCGTTATGTTAGCCGCATGTATGCATCGATTATAAAGGGTTTTATGGAAGATAAAGATAATGATACCTGTAGATGGTGATTTTATTCTGACTGTTGCCCCACGTTTTTCAGGACCTAAAGCCGACGCCCAATCCCGTATAGTGAGTGCGATATCTGCGGTTTTTGCTCCTACACTCGATAGCTACGACATTAACAATAAATTGCGCATTGCACATTTCATGGGGCAAGTCACCCATGAATGCGCCGGTTTCCGCACTACCGAAGAGTTTGCTTCTGGGGCGGCTTATGAGGGCCGTAAAGATCTCGGAAATATTCACACCGGGGATGGCAAGCGCTTTAAAGGCCGTGGTCTAATCCAGCTAACCGGACGCGCCAATTATCGGAAAATCGGTGAAATACTGGATTTGCCGTTAGAAGATAATCCGGAGCTTGCCGCTGAACCTGTTACGTCTCTAAAGATCGCGTGTGAATATTGGAAAGATCGAAACATTAACACGTCCGCCGACCGGGATGACTTGATAAAAGTAACCCGGCTGGTTAATGGGGGCCTTAACGGTTTAGAAGACCGACGCAAGTATCTTCAAAAGGCAAAAACCGCTCTTGCGAACATAGAAGGCATTAGGGTAGCGCTCAGTGAGGGCGGTAATACCATTGTGCTGCGTCGTGGCTCACTTGGTGATGCTGTCAGCGAATTACAGGAATTGCTGAGGGGTAAAGGCTTTGATATTTCAATCGATAGCGATTTTGGTCCTGCCACTGAGCTCGCCGTAATGATGTTTCAGAAAAATAACCACCTTGTCGTGGATGGGATCGTCGGGCGAAAAACTTGGGCATCTTTGCGGTCATAAATACACGATCAAGGGGCGAACATTTAAATCCAGCCGACGCCAAAAAGCGCCGATTCGTTCTGCTTTTTAGCGCGGCTGATTTGAGCGTTAACTATACGAAATGGTTGGATACTATTTGGTTTTTTTCGTATCATAGATGCTTATCCATCCTCTTTTTTGTTTATACGTCGTTTCAACCCACTTCGACGTTGAATTTCCATAACGGACATTCATCATACCTTCAACTTTCAAAACGGTTCCTTTGGGTATGCGCGCAATATGCTGGCCTTTCTCGCAACCGGGAAACGGGCAGAGTTTCGTTATGCTTCCGGACCTGACGGTGGTTACGGTATCACCCAGCTTGACGTCACCGGCATAGACACCCTTAGGTAAAAACAGTGCCGTTGCCAGGAGCAACAAAAGGATGGAAAAACAGGTGAGAATCTTCAATCTTTCATATCTCCTTTCTTGGCAGTGACTGTTTACGATCCCGGGTTCGTAAAAAAACCGCTCAAAGGGCCTAAACCTTGCCAATTATTTATAAGCAATTCATGTGCCAGACCAGTGGCATGTAATTACTTGGCTGTTTTTATTACAAATAAAATTGAATCCTTTAATAAAAATTGAATAAAAAGCGAAAATTCGAAGGGTTTTTCATACACCCGATAATAGAGAAATAGCGAATGAACGGAGAGCGATCTCTCAACCCCGCTATATTCACATTTCAAGGTTGAGACGCCCAATTCCCATCCCCTCGAATTTCTGAACGCCCGGAGCTTAAGGTGCATGGAAATACCTTCATTCCAAAAACCCATTTTAACCGAAAGTTAACCACAGCCGATGCCATCCCATGTATGATTTTCCTGCACTTTATCCGCTATTTTGGTTTTTCTTGAATCGATTAAACCTGTAAGATTTTGATAATATTTATAAAATAACGCTTCGGCACGACTATTGCAGCCACATAGTGGCACTCGAATTGAGTTTTTTACCCGTCAGCCCCTGTAACATGAAATTTCTCCCCTCTTTAGCATCTTGAAAGGGAAGATAGACTGACGGCAGTGGATCCTGTACCCAGATATATGTCTTAGGTGCTGGGAGGGCTCGGCTCAAGGGGCAAAAGAATTTCAGGAGGGATTAAAGATGAGTTCTACAAACTGGGAAAGTAACATGGTTGGTCGAAACAAAATGGCCATCCCCATGACACGAAAGCGAAATGGATTTAAAGGACGCAAAATCCTGGTGGTTGATGACAATGCTATTATACTGCATGTTCTCAGCGGTATCTTGGAGGATGAAGATTTCATAGTGACCACTGCCGGGAGCGGAATAGCCGCACTCAATGCCTTGCGCCAAGAGGATTTCGATCTCATAATCACAGACTTCGTTATGCCAGGAATGGACGGTATTTCTTTGCTCAAGAAGGCAAAAGCGATGCACCCGGGCCTGCCGGTAATTCTTCTTACAGGAAGTCCCAGTCGTGCTCGTCAGCGCCTTACAGATATTAAAGTAGACGCTCTTTTGGAAAAACCGCTTTATCGGGAAGAGCTCTTGCATCGAGTGGCTTGCTGCCTAGTTCGACACGATCGGAAAGTGCCGGATATGAGAAGGGCAGTATAGTTCTTCCAATTGGGCATAGACCTGAAATAATGGCGGCAGAATTGGTAGTCTGCCCGAAATTGATTCACGGCAAAACAAATTCAATATTTAGATACGATCAAAGCGCCAAATAATTTCTTACCACCGTTTGCTATGCACTAAAAGGAGTGTATAAGTACATAGATTTTTGTGCATTTTTAATCCTTTCCGCGAACTTTAATTATCTGCATATTCCAGCTCTCTCCCCACAACCCCACATCAAATAAGATTTTTTACCTGTTGTATCCTCGCAAAACAATTTGGCATATAAATGGAGTCGGAATACATATTCCATCTAAATCCTTTGAATGCGGAGTTAATTCTATGAAATCAAAGATCATGTTCGATGAGATTCCAATGAAATCGCGCATTGACAAAAGGCAGACGTTAACCTAATGTTTATTAACAGATAATCATGCCCTTTATGTGCGGAAAAAACGGCGCACCTGCCAATCCATGCATTGACCGGAGAACATACAATGACAGATGACATTAAGGAACTCATCGCCGGCCGGCCGTTCTTCTGCTCATGGAGCGGCCGCAAAGACTCATGCCTGGCGCTGTATCACGCCATTCAATACGGCGGAAAGGCCCGCTCTCCCATAACGGTTCTGTCGGAAGGCGATGTAACGCCACGTTCCCACGGACTGCATAAGTCGTTGATCAATAAACAGGCTGAAAGTTGGGCGTGCAGTCGGTTTTTCGCTCGGCCTCCTGGCATCAATATGAAACAGAATTTATCTCCGTCCTTTCTATTAAAGAGATGGTTATATGCGCTATATCGATAAAACAGAAAGCGGCGGACCCGAAGTTTTGATGGTGACGGAAGGTCCGCAACCCGCTCCCGGTCCGGGCGAGGTGCTGATACGGGTGGCCGCCGCGGGCATAAACCGGCCGGACCTCATGCAGCGGCAGGGGACGTATCCGCCGCCGCCCGATGCCTCACCCATCCTCGGCCTCGAGGTGGCCGGGCAGATTGTGGCACTGGGAAAGGACACCGCGGCATGGAAGCTCGGCGATGCTGTCTGCGCCCTGACCAATGGCGGCGGCTATGCCGAATATGTTAGCGTGCCCCAGGGACAGTGCCTGCCGGTACCGGCCGGTCTCGACATGGAAGCGGCCGCAGCCCTGCCGGAAACTTTTTTTACCGTGTGGAGCAATGTGTTCGACCGCGCCGGTCTCAAAAGGGGTGAGCGGTTTTTGGTGCACGGCGGGAGCAGCGGCATCGGGACAACGGCCATTCAGATGGCCAAGTCCATGGGAGCGTGGGTCGCCGCCACCGCAGGCACGCCGGAAAAATGCCGGGCATGTGAGAAGCTGGGCGCCGACCTGTCTGTTTTGTATACACAAAAGGATTTTGTCCGGGAAATTCGCACCGCCACAAAAGGATATGGCGTGGATGTGATTCTTGACATGGTCGGCGGTGGCTATGTCGGCCGCAACCTGGATCTGGCGGCCAGAGACGGGCGAGTGGTCAGCATCGCCTTTTTGAAAGGGGCAATGGTTGAAATCGATCTGAGCCATGTACTTTTTAAGCGTTTGGTTTTAACCGGCTCCGCCTTGCGGCCGATGCCAAAAGAAGCAAAGGCCGCCATTGCCGTAAATCTCAAAACAAAGATCTGGCCGCTGATCGAGAGCCGAAAAATCCGCCCCATAGTTTTCGCGGTTTTCCCCTTTTCAGAGGCTGCCGAGGCCCACCGGCTCATGGAAAGCGGACAACACATCGGAAAAATCGTTTTGCGCGTATCCGATTTTGTGTGATTTTCTTGCCGTGATTGCAAACGATTGGAGACTTGTGAAAATGATGAAAAAAGTGTATGTGGACGATGCCAATCAAGCAAAGATAGTCTGCCCTAACTGCGGATTTGAAAAGAATTTAGATGTCGCGAACTTCAAAAACACTCATAAGCGGATGAAGGCAAAATGCCCTTGCGGAGAAGTCTTTCGGCTCTCTCTGGAATTTCGAAAGCATTCTCGCAAGAAAGTCCGGCTTCCCGGGGAATATTTTGTCATGGGAAAAACGGAAAAAGGAAAAATCATTGTCGAGGACATCTCTCTGGGCGGAGTCCGGTTTGAAAGCCTCAATCCGCATTATATTTCCAGGGAAGATAAGGTTGAATTAAAATTTACGCTGGACAATCCCATGAAGACAACCATACATGCGCCCGTGAAAATAAAATGGATCATCGATCGCAATGTCGGGGGACAGTTCTTCGATCCAAAATCAATCGAGAAGGATTTGGGAACATATCTGCAAGCTTAAGTGACTTCGATCCGGAAAAAATATAGAATATGCGATTCTTAAATCATAGCGCTGAAAAACGTCATTTATGATATGAAAAAAGAGGTTCAGCAATGAAAAAATTATATGTAGACGATACAAATCACGTTACGATAGTCTGTCCCAACTGCGGATTTGAGAAAAACATCGATACAACCCATTTCAAGGGCACTCAAAAAAAGCTGAAGACCGAATGTGAATGCGGTGAAGTCCATGAGGCCATTATCGAATTTCGTAAGCAATACCGGAAAAGCGTCAGACTGGCCGGTGTATACAGTGTCCAGGGTAAAAGAGAAAAGGGAGAGATGGTTATCCGGGAACTTTCCATGAAAGGCATCCGTTTTGAAAGTCTAAATCCGCACAATATTTCCATAAAAGATAAACTGGACGTGAGCTTTAAGCTCGACAACCCGATGCGGACGGAAGTACGACGAATATTCAAGGCCATATGGATCAAAAATCGCATGGTGGGTGCAAATTGCATTGAACCGAGGTTATACGAAAAGGATTTGGGATTTTATCTGCAAAAATAACGTGGTGGGCAAGAATGGATGCGGATCGAGAAGATCTTATGAGCTCTAAAACCGAGGAAACAACAGAGGCGATTGGCTGCGATTTGGCGCCGGGTTTACAATTAAACCTGAATGTCCGGGGCCTTCCGCCATCTGCGACATTGGCGATCAACGAGCGATCGAATCGGCAGAGCAAACAGGGGGCAGACGTTTATAAGATGGGACTTGGGCAGTCGCCCTTTCCGGTGCCGGACATTATCGTCGATGAACTCGAGCGCAATGCGTTTCAAAAAGACTATCTTCCGGTCAAAGGGCTGTTGGCGCTTCGCCGTGCCGTCGCCGAACACCATCGCCGGACCTTTGGAATTGAATGCACCTCGGATGATGTTTTGATCGGTCCGGGTTCTAAGGTGTTGATGTTTATCCTTCAGTTGGTCTATTATGGAGATATTGTGATTCCCACTCCGGCCTGGGTATCCTATGCGCCCCAGGCACAAATTATCGGCCGACAGATAAGGTTCCTGCACACCCATGGCAAAAACGGCTGGTGTTTGACACCGAAGCAATTGGACGAGCTGTGCAGATCCGACCCGTCTCGTCCCCGAATCGTTGTCCTGAATTATCCTTCCAACCCGACCGGAACCACTTATAGTTTGCAAGCGTTACAAAAAATTGCCGAGGTCGCGAGGCGGTACAGGGTTATTCTGCTTTCAGATGAAATCTATGGCAAACTGCATCATGAGGGCGACCATCATTCCATTTTGCCGCTATATCCGGAAGGCACCGTTTTCAGTGGAGGGCTTAGCAAATGGTGCGGCGCAGGGGGGTGGCGCCTGGGATTATTTGTTTTTCCAAAATGTCTCCGGTGGCTCCAGGATGCAATGGCTGTCGTGGCCAGTGAAACTTTTACATCCACGAGCGCGCCGATACAGTATGCGGCAATAAGCGCTTTTCAAAAGCGTGAAGAAATCGACCAATATCTTTACCAGGTAAAAAGAATTTTACGGTCTATTGGAAAAAAACTCATCTCACTGTTCGAAACAACGGCGGTCGATGTTCTTTCGCCGCATGGGGGATTTTATCTGTTTCCTGATTTCAAAGCATACGGTGAAAAGCTTCAATCACTCGGTATAACAACAAGTTATGCGTTTTGTGAGCATCTGTTGAAAGAAACCGGAATCGCCATTCTTCCGGGTATGGATTTTGGGAGAGCGCCCGAAGAACTCACAGCGCGCCTGGCGTACGTGAACTTCGATGGCAAGGAAGCCCTTGAAGCGGCCGCTCAAGTTCCGGCATCATTTCCTTTGGATGATAATTTTCTTTATTCACATTGCGCAGGACCTGTCGTTGCCGTCGAAAAACTCTGCAAGTGGTTAAAAAGCCTTTAACTGAAAATTTCGTTACGTTATAAAGGTTATACCGTCACCGGTCTTATGATTTGCAGTCCGGACTTTGATGTTTATTATTATAATAATATTCCAACCTTCGGATCTAAATATTCACAATTTTAATAGCGCATCCCGGCTAACAAATTTCAGGAGGGTTAAAATGAAACCGTTTCGAATTATCGGCGTACTTGCATCTGCTGCTGTACTTTTCGCCTGTGCAGGATCGTTCCAAAGAATGAACCATCTAAAACTCGGCATGACCAAACAAGAAGTCATCCAAACCGTCGGGGCACCGGACATTACCAGCGCCAGCGGGCATGTGGAATATCTAAAATACCGTAGCAATTCGGGTGTGTTTTACACCGATGAATATTACGTCAGACTGCTGGACGGCAAAGTGGACGCTTTTGGACAGCAAGGAGACTTTAATTTGCCCTACTAACCTTTTCAAATACGACGGTAATGGATTCCGCCATTTCCGTCTGGAAGATACGGTTTTATTATTGGGACCGGTGACGGAACATCCAGCCCGCCAGGGGCAGTGCAAAAGCGGCCATCAGCAATAGGGGCCAGAGCTGGGGCCAAACCATGCTGACACCGGCGCCCTCCAGGAATATATTGCGAAGGGCGGTGATGATGTGCCGCAGGGGATTGAGCAGGGTTCCGATCTGAAGCCAGTGGGGCATATTTTCGATGGGCGTGGCGAACCCGGAAAGTATAACCGACGGCATCATGAAGACAAAGGAGCCGAGAAGGGCCTGCTGCATGGTCATGGACAGAGACGATACCAGAAGGCCGACGCCCACGATGGTGAGGATAAAACACCCGAGGGCCAGAACAAGGGTCCCGACGCTGCCGCGGAACGGCACACCAAACCAGTAAACCGCACCTGCTGCAAACAACAGTGCGTCCATGATGCCAAAGAACATGCCGGGCAGGGATTTGCCAACAAGAATTTCTCCGGGGTTGAACGGCGCAACCAAGAGCTGATCGAAAGTGCCGAATTCGCGTTCCCTGGCCACGGAAAGACTGGTCAAAATCATGACCACCACCATGCTGATGAGGCCGCCTAACGCCGACACAATGAACCACCTGCTTTGGAGGTTGGCATTGAACCATGCCCGATCCACCAGTACTACGCCGGGTCCGCCCATCCCGACCACGCCTTTTTTAGCCAGATCCCGGTTGTACTTTTCGACAATAGCTCCGATATACCCCAAGGCGATCAGGGCCACATTGGAATTGCGGCCGTCCACGATCGCCTGGAGTGTCGCCGGCCGGCCGCTGTGAAGATCGCGGCTGAACTCGGATCCGATGTGGATGACCAGCCGGACTTTCTCACGGTTGATCATAAAGGCGATCTCTTTTTCGTTTAAAAGATTCCGTGTCAGCTCAAAATTTTCAGATCCTTCGAATCGGGACAAAAGCTGCCGGGATTCGGGTGTCCGCGATTCGTCGAATACGGCATAGCTGACATTTTTAAGATCATAGGTCGCCGCATAGCCGAACACAAAAAACTGGATCAGGGGCGGGCCGATAACCACAAAGCGGCTTTTGGGGTCCTTTAAGATCATGATGAATTCTTTCATCGTCAATGCGATGATGCGCCGTAGAAAATCCATTACGCCTCCAGACGCTTGGTGATTTTACGAAAAGCGAGGCTGATAAATATAACCGCCATGCCCAAAAGTGCCAGTGCATTGGGCAGCAGCACCGGCCAGACGTCACCGGCCATGAAAAGGGTATGGCTGATATCCACGAAATATCGCGCCGGCACCACGTGGCTCACGATCCGAATGACAAGAGGCGTGCTCCCCAGGTCGAAAATAAGGCCCGAAAGAAAGAGAGCGGGCAAAAATCCCGCCACAATCGAAACTTGTGCGGCCACAAATTGTACGCGAATGGCCGAGGATATTAACAGTCCGAAACCGGACGAAGCCAGCATAAACAGCGCACTTAATACAAAGAGCGCCCAGATGGATCCGCGAAAGGGCACATGAAACAGCGTGACGCCGACCCAAACGGACAACCCCATGCCCATCATTCCCAAGATAAAATAGGGAAGCACCTTTCCCAGCAGAAGTTCGATCCGCCGAATGGGCGTGACCAGAATAGCTTCCATGGTCCCGCGCTCCCATTCCCGGGCGACCACCAATGCGGTCAGCAGAATGCCGATGAGGGTCATGATCAGGGTAATAAGACCCGGCACCAGAAAGTTCCGGCTCTCGGCGGACTCATTGAACCAGATCCGCTGGGATATGTTCACGGCAGGGGCGACCACGGATTCGCCCCGGGCCCGGCGCACTTCCGTCCATTTTTCAAGCACCCCGCGGGCATATCCTTGAATCAGCCGGGCCCGGTTGGCATCGATCCCGTTGACAATTACCTGAACCGGCGCGGGGTTCAGCTTATCCAGGCCGGCAGTAAAATCGCTTTGCACGTGAACAATACCGTCAACGCGCCGTTGATTCAACAATGCCACGGCCTTCGCCATGGATGCCAGATGAAGGGTTTTGAAATAGGGTGACTGATCGAATCTGGCAGCCACTTCCCGGGCTGCCGGACCATTGTCGCTGAGCACGACGGCCATGGGAACGTTGTCGGCATCCAGGGTGACCCCGTATCCAAAAATAAAAAGGAGCACCAGCGGCAGCACGATGGCCAGAGCGATACTGCTGGGATCCCGTAGAATCTGGAGCAGTTCCTTGCGGAGAATCCCCCGCATGCGCATAAAGAAAAGGGCCTTGGTCGTCATTTTCCACCTCTGCTGTTTTCCATTCGATTTCCTTCGTCGGAAGGTGCAACGGTGCCTTCGGCAAGGGCGATAAACGCATCTTCAATGGTGGGATCCGGATTTTCTTTGCTGCGGGCCAGCGCCCGGATTTCAGAAGGCGTGCCTTTGGCAAGGCTTTCGCCCAGGGACATGATCAACATCCGGTCGCAGTATTCGGACTCTTCCATAAAATGCGTGGTCACGACCACGGTCACCCCCTGTTCGGCAAAACCGTTTATCCTAAGCCAGAACTCGCGGCGCGCCAAAGGATCCACGCCGGATGTGGGTTCGTCTAAAAAGAGGATTTCCGGCTCGTGCAACAGCGAAGCGGCCATGGCCAGGCGCTGTTTGTAGCCTCCCGGCAGTCCGGCGGCCGCTTTTTCCCGCCACTTGCCGAGCCCGAATTCCTCAAACGCCCATTCCATTCGTTGCCGCAGCCGGTTCCCGCCGAGACCGTAGGCCCTTCCGAAAAAATTCAGATTTTCTCGTACGCTGAGCTGACTGTACAGGGAGAACTGCTGGGCCATGTACCCTAAACGCGAACGGGCTCTGGACGGCGAGTGCCGCAAATCATATCCGGCCACACTGATATCGCCGGCACTCACGCTCAGCAACCCGCAGAGCATCCGGAAGGTGGTGCTTTTCCCGGCGCCGTTGGGACCGAGCAGACCGAAAATCTCGCCGCGCCGGACATTAAAAGTGAGACCTTTGACCGCTTCGAAATCGCCGAAAGCTTTTTTCAAATCCCTGGTTTGGACCACCACTTCTTGTTGAATGCTACTCTCGAAGGCTTCTTCCATAGCATTGATTTGAAAACGGCGTTCTTTGTGGGGAATCAAGGTCATAAAGGCATCTTCAAAGGCCGGCGGGGTGCTCTTAACGGCTGCCGGCCAGTTGTCCGGCAGCGTGTCGGCCACGGCCCGGATGCCGTAAGCATCGGTTACTGCACGCACCCTCCCGGATCGTATGGTCGCATCAATAATATGCGGCTTTCCCACCAGATACGTGTGTATTTGGCGGGCCTTGATGCCCGGTGCCGGCTCAACGAGCGCAACATTTTGTCCCACCCTCTTTTTGAATTCTTCGGGTGTTCCTTCAGCAAGTTTCTCTCCTTCATGGAGCACCACCACGTGGTCGCATCGTTCGGCCTCGTCCAGATAGGCGGTCGAGAGCAGGACCCCGATGCCGTCTTTTTCCACCAGTTCGTAAACGATTTTCCAAAGCTCGCGGCGTGAGACCGGATCTACGCCCACGGTGGGCTCGTCCAGCAGCAGCATCTCCGGGGATTTGATCAGCGAACAGGCCAGCCCCAGTTTCTGTTTCATTCCGCCGGAAAGCGCACCGGCCATGCGCCGGGTAAACGGTTCCAGGCCGGTCATCTTAAGCAGCCGTTGATAGCGGTATTTTCGATCTGAAAACGGCACCCCTTGAAGATCGGCATAAAGATCCATATTTTCTTTTACGGTAAGATCCTGGTACAACCCGAATTTCTGGGGCATATAACCAACGCGGCTCTGAATCTCGATGGTATCGATTACGCTGTCGTAGCCCAGGACGGTGACGCTGCCTGCCGTGGGAACGATCAGTCCGGCGGCTGTACGGATCAGGGTGGTTTTGCCGGCCCCGTCCGCCCCCACAAGTCCGGTGACCCGGCCGCGAAGGGCATCGAGCGATACATCCCTCAGGGCCTGAACCGCAGGCCCTTTTTTCGCGGTAAACGTCTTCTCCAGATTCCGGACCGCCAGCACTATATCCGTTGCAGCTGTGCGCTGCGTGAGAAACCGATCCGCCATATCGCCGGCTATCCTTTAACCGGTTTGGCGGTTTTTTTCGGCAAAACCTTGCCGGTCCCGGGTACACCGGCCGAAGCCGCGAGATCTACGAGCACCGTAACCGGCATTCCGAGACGGAGCTGGTCTTTTACATCATGAACAAAAACCCTGACTTCATATACCAGTTTTGACCGCAAATCCTCGGTCTCTACAGTTTTCGGGGTAAATTCGGCCACCGGCGAAATAAAGCCGATCCAGCCTTTGAAACGTTTATTCGGAAACGAATCGCTCAAGATCGCGGTCTTCATGCCGAGACGGATACGGCCGAGATCCGGTTCGGGCACATAGGCCCGCACCCACTTGGGGTCGGTCAAAGCCAGCGTAAGAACCGGACGGTTTGGAGTGGCGATTTCTCCGGGCTCTAAGATACGGTTCTGAATAACGCCCGGCGCCGGTGATATCAGCGTCATTTCTCCAAGCCGTATCTTTAACAGCGAAAGGGATGCCTTGATCGCCTCCAGGGTGTTTTTTGCCGCTGCAATATCTTCCTTGCGCGGGCCTTCCAGAGCCAGATTCAGAGCCTTTTCTTTAACCTCGAGCTGGGCCTTGTCCACATCGAACTGGGCTCGTGCATTGTCCAGGGCTTCCTGGCTAGTCGCTCCGGCCCCGGATGTTTGGCTGATGCGATCGAAATTCAGCCTCGAATTGCGGACCTTGGCTTTTGCTGCGGCCAATTCAGCCCTCGCCTGGGCGATTTCCTGAGGACGGGTTCCCGCCTCCAATCGTTTCACCACTTCCTGCTGGGCATCGATTTGCGCCTCTGCCTCTTTAATCTGAGCCTCCAACCGATGGGTCTGCAGCATCGCCAGCACCTGGCCTTTTGAAACCCGGTCGCCTTCCTCCACCAACACTCCGGCAATGCGCTCCTGTTCATTAAAGGCAAGATCAGCCTTTCGGATATCGATATTTCCGTAAATCTTTAGTTCGGTGCCGGACCCTTTCTCATTAGCATTTATAAACCATCGAACGCCCAAAACTGCGATCGAAACCAAAACCACTAAAAGAATAATCCTGAATAATCGTTTCATTGCGCTGACGCTCTACCTTTCTATTGATTTCCATTCAGAGGAGACATTGCCTCAATGGTGGTTCGTGTTTGTTCCAAAATCACACCGCGAATTTCTGCAGTTTCTTCGGGACTGTATCCTTTAAGACCCAACGCCCGAACCATCGTTTCACGGGCCACGCGGAACACAATGACTTGCCCGATCAGGGTCAATGCGCGAAGGTTGGCGATACGCGAAAGTGACGTGCCTGTAGCGGTTGCGACCATTTTGGAAATCGCATTGATCATGGGTGCCATAATCCGGTTGAATATAATATCATACGCCGAAGACGGATAAAGCTGCTCCCGCAGAACGATTCGCGCAAAGCGAGGCGCTTCGGCTGAGCCCACCATAAAGTTAATCATGTTTTCCAGAAGCTTTTCCAGCAGGGAAAGCGCTTCCTTACGATCCAAATTTCCTTCTGCAACTCGCCCCTCTATTTCATACAAGGTTGATTTTACCTGAGACTCGAGCTTGCCGGCAACATAGGCGACGACGGCATGATACAAACCCTCTTTCCCTTTGAAATAATAAGGTATGGCGGCAATATTGACGCCGGCTTTTTTAGCGATCATCCGCGTGGTTGCCGCGTCAAATCCGTGTTTTCCAAAAACATCCACACCAGCTTCGAGAAGACGACCGTGAGCATTGGAACTATAACTTCCTTTTGGTGATGTCGTTTTTCTGTCGACGACCATGGTTATTTTTCCTTTCTAACTTGACAATATTAATCAATCGATTGAATTAGTCAAGTGATGGATTTTTTTAAATGGCGACAGAATTCTCGATTCGATTCATGATGCGGTCGCGTCCTTTTCGCTTGACTCAAAAACACGAATCTCATATGGTTAGGGATAACTCGTGTTTATCTTTTAAAAACATTCACTTATGGCAAACCTTCCATGACCGTCAAACGCTTTTTCATTTTTGCGCCGATCCTGCTGATTATCGTTTTGCTGCAGTCTTATTTCTGGGAGCCGACATACGAAGAGCAGACGAAAGGCAATCCTGCGCGCCTCACCGAATATATTACCGGGTCCATCGGTGACGCCAGCCTATTAAACCCCGTCATTGCGTCCGATTCTGCGAGCGGCGACATTAACGGCCTGGTGTTCGAGGGTCTCATCGACTATAACAAAGATCTTCGATTCAGAGGTCGTGTGGCCAAATCATGGGAAATTTCTGAACAAGCGTTCTTTTACGTTAACCCGTCCGCCCGCATACCAGAATGGGGCATCGTCGATGCGGCTTCTCTGGCAACGCGCATTAAACACGCCCAAAAATCACCGATACCTTCAGACCCGAATCTTACAGCTTCTCTGAAGCGGATTACGAATATCTCCGTAATCCCGCCTCGAACATATACGGTTGAAAAATCAATCAAAAAGTCCGGCGGCGGCCAGCCAAAGACAATCCGGTTCCAGGTGACGGCACCGGCCAGGATCAAACTCGTTTTAAATCAGGTGGATCAGCATCTTTTTCAAAA
>Ga0316575_10000210_pt1 | contig 15619 bp, 17 predicted proteins | sample J5NA_FD_203072 | JGI IMG/M metagenome (GOLD analysis project Ga0316575, IMG submission 203072) | Rhizosphere microbial communities from salt marsh grasses in Alabama, United States - J5-7_050615r2r3 | ecosystem: Host-associated > Plants > Roots > Rhizosphere | place: USA: Alabama | collected...
TCATCCTTGTAGCTGATGTCACCCTTCACCTGGATAGTTGACGCCAGAGCAGGAACTGATAGCAGCGCAATAATGACACCGCCAAGTAAAGTTAAGCTTTTCATCATTTGCTCCTTAAAGAAGATATAAATCGTTTTCGCTGCCTCAAACATTTCCATTTCATACTTTGCGGATCGGATGCCGTAGCTTGGCATCATCCGGCGGCATCGGCTATTTCAGACGCGACCAGATCTGCTTTTTCACAAAGTAAAGCAACAGCGTCAGTATGAGCAGATATCCGATTACATAGTATCCCAGCCTGTAGCGCTCCTGCTCATGCGGATCAGCAGCCCAGTAAAGAAACGACACGATGTCATGGGCCGTTGCCCTGATCTGTTCCCTTTGAGCATGATCGGTCGTGGTGCTCATTCCAAGCGGGTCGGGCATCTTGGTTCCCGGGAAAATATGATTCTTAACCACTCCGTCGGGTGTGCTGTAATAGCCCAACAGGTAGGAATACACATAGTCTGCGCCACCCTCGCGCGCCTTGGTCATCAGGCTCAGATCCGGTGGCACCAGGTTGAAGGATTGCATGGCTGCCTCGTCCGACATCAGGCTGGTAAGCGGCGAATTGATTGGCTGGTCGCCACGCCATCCGTCGATCTTTTGCCTGTCGATCCCCAGTTTTTCAAGATCCAGATAGGTCACGTATTTCAGGTTGTGGCAACTGTGGCAGTTGCCCATCAGGTCATCGACACCGCGCGCAATTGCGGGCAGATCGGTATCAACCTTGATATGCTCGAGCGTCGCTTCTTCAGCCCATGCCTGAGCAGCAGTAAAGCACAACACCAACGTAATGATCAGATTTTTCATTTGTTATCTCCATTGCGACGGTGATGCATTTCGCTTTTTTCCTTGGCATCGCTTGCCATCAATTCCTTGAGTTCGGGCGGAAGACCTTTCTGTATCAGCCAACGTTCTTCCTTTTTGGAAAGAAAAGGAAGCAACACGAACAGCGCAAAATAAAAAAACGTCGCGATTCTGCCTATCAGGAGCATATTGCCGCCGGGCGGGTTGTGACCGACATATCCCAGCACCAGCATATCCGCCATGAACAGGTAGAACATCATGCGGTACCAGGGGCGGTAATGGGCTCCGCCAGGAATCCGGGATCGATCAAGGTAGGGCATGAAGGAAAACACCATCACAGACAGCCCCATCGCAACCACGCCGCCAACCAGATCCGGCACCGAGCGCAAGATCGCATAGAACGGCAGGAAATACCATTCGGGAACAATGTCCAACGGTGTTTGCAAAGGATTGGCCGGAATATTGTTGGCAGGCTCCATCAGGCTATTCGGGAAAAAGAATACAAACAGGCAATATACAATCAGAAATATACCAAGACCGTAGAAGTCCTTGCTGGTGAAATAAGGATGGAACGGGATGTTGTCCTTGGCTGCCAGGTCAATGCCGCTAGGATTGCTGCTTTTGACAGTATGCAGTGCGATCAGGTGCACCACCACGCCGCCGAGGATCAGGAACGGCAACAGATAGTGCAGCGAGAAAAATCGTGTCAGCGTCGGGTCCCCGACGGCAAAACCGCCGCGCAGCCAGGACACCACTTCCTCACCGTAAAATGGCGTGGCCTTGAACAAATTGGTGATAACGGTCGCTCCCCAGAACGACATTTGGCCCCACGGCAACAAATAGCCCATGAAGGCGGTTGCCATCAGCATCAGCAGCAATCCCTGCCCGGTCCACCACATCAACTCGCGCGGCGCACGGTACGACCCGTAATAAAGCGTGCGCGCCATATGTATGTAGATCACCAGGAAGAATGCCGATGCACCGGTGGCATGCATGAAGCGCAATAGCCATCCGTAATTCACGTCGCGCATGATGTGCTGTATCGAATCAAACGACAACGAGACATCCGCCTTGTAATGCATGGCCAGGAACACGCCGGTGGCAACCTGCAGCACCAGCACGAAGCCGGCCAGAAAACCGAAATTCCACCAGTAGCTAAGATTTCGCGGCGTGGGATATTCGGTCAGATCATGTTTGACGAAACTGCTGAGCGGAAACCGCTGGTCTATCCAATGAATGATTTTGTTTGTCATGGTCGCCTCTTATGCTTTTGATTTTCCGATAAGAATCTTGTTATCCGACACGAAGTAGTATGGAGGCACCGCCAGATTACGCGGCGCCGGGCCACGCACTACCCGGCCGCTATCGTCATACTGGCTGCCATGACAGTGACATGTCCATCCAGGCCCTTCCTTGTTAGGGACGCAGCCGAGATGCGTGCAGATACCGATCACGACCAGCCATTCCGGCTTGATCACCCGCTTGTCATCCGGTTCTGGATCAAACCCGCCGTCGGAAGCTTCCATATCCTTGATTTCTTCGGGGGTGCGATGAAAAATGAAAACCGGCTTGCCCTGCCATGCAACGGTATGCACGCCTCCGACCGGAACTCCGGACAGGTCTACTTCAGTGGTGGCTTTGGCAAGCACATCCGCACTCGGATTCATGCTTGCCACAAAAGGGATGCAGGCCGCAGCCGCTCCCGCTCCACCAACGACAGAGGTTACCTTGATTAGGAAATTTCGACGTTTAGAATCACCCAATGTATCGCTCTCAGACATTACCGTCTCCTGAATAATATTCAAAAACTGATTTGCAGTTATTTTTCAACTGTCTTTTGCAGAACATCACGTATCGCGTTGGGCGTTTTCATGATGTTCATGAAACTGTGCTTTCCCATCATGCTCAGATCGGGAAAGTTGATTGCTATGCGAAAACGGGCATAAAGCGCGTACACCTTGTTGCCTGAAACCAGCACCTCGTAGGGCAGATGCGCGGTCGATCTGAGATCATGAAAGTCGATTTCACTCATGATGTATTTGTCATCCATGTATTTATCGGCTTCGCTCGGCGCTTTCATCGCGACACCAAATACCGTCTCCTGCTTTCCCGGGATATCCACGCGATAGACTTTGCTGACCCCGTTCTTGTTGTCGCCAAGCTTCGCATCCACCGATTTGACAGCATCTTCATAACTCGGATATTCGGCCAGCACACTCGGTTCATTGAAATACTCCATGCCGAACATGTAATGATATTTGCGCGTCTGGCTGGCCGTCATGCCCTTCGCAGAACCGAATTCTTTGACCTTGCCCAGCGCGCTGGCCAGTTTGGCGTAAACACCGCTCAGGTCACCTTTCATGCGGTAAGCATTCGCCATGTAGACAGGGTTGGTGTAACTCACCTGAATTTCGTTGTTAACCTTGGTGATCGCCACTCGTTGGATCGCGCCGAAACCGCCATGTTCCGATCCGGCGGCATTTTTTTTCAGCTCGTCATTCGTGACGATCAGTATCTCGGCATCGGCATATGGGGAATAATCGCCCACCACGGTAAAGCCGCCGGCAGTCAGTGCCGCTTTTGCCTGATCGGTTTTTTCAGCTATCGTCCCTGCACCCTGCGAGGCAAGCACGAACGGTTTCAATTTTACATCATCGGCCATTGCATTGCTGATGCCCAGCAACAGCAATGCAGACAGAAGCAAATTTTTCAGCACCAGTTTATTCATCATGTTCACCCTTCGCTGCTCGTTAAAATGCGGTTTTCAATTTTCGTTTATTCGGGATTTTCCGGATTGAACCAGGCGAGTTTACGCCGCAATGTCACGACACCGCCAACGATGATCAGCGTCGGCGCATGCAACTGCTCAACCTCAGCTTTTTCAGGCAATGTGGCAAGTGTTCCAGTAATGACACGCTGATTCTTCGTGGTGCCCTGCTGCACGATCGCGGCGGGCGTATCGCCCGGCAAACCGTGCGCAACGAGTTCGGCACACAGCGTTGCCAGTCCCTGCAATCCCATGTAAACCACGATGGTCTGTTTCGGGCGTGCCAGCGCATCCCAATCGAGATCCATGCTGCCATCTTTCAGGTGGCCGGTAACGAATATGCAGGACTGGGCATGATCACGGTGCGTCAATGGAATCCCGGCATAGGAAGAAACGCCGGACGCAGCAGTGATGCCCGGAACGACCTGGAATGGAATGCCTTCCGCAGCCAGCGTCTCGATTTCCTCACCGCCCCGCCCGAAAATGAACGGGTCGCCGCCCTTCAGGCGCAATACGCGCTTTCCTTGCTTGGCAAGCCTGACCAGCAGCTCGTTGATTTCTTCCTGCCGCAAAGTATGGTCGTTGCGCTTCTTGCCGACATAAATGCGCTCTGCATCGCGCCGCGTCATGTCGACGATCGGCTTGGTCACCAGATTGTCATAAACCACCACATCTGCCTTCTGCATCAGACGCAATGCGCGGAACGTCAGCAGATCCGGATCACCGGGACCGGCACCAACCAGATACACTTCGCCGCGCTGGATATTGTCTTCGTTTTCCAGCATCTGCAGCAGCATCGTCTCCGCACTGCGTTCATCGCCGCTCAGCACTTTTTCGGCGATCACGCCTTCCAGCACATTCTCCCAGAAGATGCGGCGCTTTGCCGGATTGGTGACGTGCTGTTTGACCCGTTCACGGTAGTGTTCAGCGAATCCGGCCAGCCGGCTGTAATTCTGCGGGATCATGGTTTCGAGTTTGCCGCGCATCAGGCGTGTCAGCACCGGCGACGCGCCGCCGCTGGAGAAGGCCACCATCAGCGGAGAACGGTCGAGGATGGCAGGCATGATGAAGCTGCACAACTCGGGATCGTCCACCACGTTCACCGGGATGTTGCGCGCGCGCGCCAGCTCGGAAGCTTGCCGGTTTACGCTGCGCTGATTGGTCGCCGCAATGACCAGCATCACGCCGTCGAGATGGCGCGCTTCGAAACCGGAAACGATTGCCTCGACGCCCGGCTGCTCGACAAGCGCAGGGTCGATCTGTGGCGCTACCACACGCACCCGTGCGCCGGCCTCGATCAGCACACCCGCCTTGCGCTTGCCGACTTCGCCGCCGCCCACTACCAGGCAAAGCTTGTTGCGTACATCCGCAAAAATGGGCAAATAATCCATCACTTCACCGCTTTCAGAATCAGCGGCACCAGCGCCTCCGGCATTCTGATATTGCCGGAAAGCGCGAATTCATGGGCTCGCGATGACATTTTCTGCCAGGTCTTGCGTATGATCGGTATCCACTTCGCTTCGTCGTACTCCGGGTGCTGCGCGACAAATCCGGTCAGGTAATGCTCGATGAACACCAGGTCAACCACATCTTCCATCAGCTGTGTCTCGGGATTTACTTTCAACCCCTTCTTGCCCACAATCTTCCTGACGCGCTCTATCATCTCGTCGTCATAGCCTGCCTGTTTCATGATTTCCCCGGTAGTATCGGCGTGAAACTTGTACAGCCCGGTGCGCCATTGCAGATAACCCTGTTTGTCCATGGGGTAGCTGCTGCGCGGAATCTTCCAGCGCTGGATATGCTGGGCGCGCACGGCGAGTTTCACCGCTTCAGATGCGTCGGGAATATAGCGCTCCTGCATCTCGGTCATGCGCTGCGAATAAAGCAATTCCTTCGGATACTCCTTGCCGTCGGCAACTTCCCTGTTCGGATCTTCCGCATTGGCCTGGTCTATCGCTGCAACGGCAGCCTGATAGCATTGTTGTGTCATTGCGCTTTCTCATTTTCTGAAGTCGTTCCGGAATGCTGCTGTTCCCGTTGTCTCCGGACGAAGGAGACAAAGCGGGTCGCCCAATAGCAACTGCCGATGCTTCGCAGATGGGTATAGGATGCGACCAGATTGTGCAAAATCAGGCCATCCCTGCTTCCATCTATGCCGTAACCACGTTCGACGCGGTAAGCGAACCGGCTGTCCTGAGGAAGATTTACAAGGCTGGAATAATGGAATTCGTGCGCCTTGATCTGCCTGGCTATTGTATTGGGACGCGGCCACGGATGTGCTTCGTCTTCCTTTAGATGCACATAGCCGCGTCCGATGGGTTTGTCATGCATCTTCACATCCCCGGGAATCGCGCCGACCATCCGGTAGGTGCGCCCCTGATATTCGATCCCGCGCGACAGATACATCAAACCGCCGCATTCGGCATACGCCGGCATGCCTTTTTCGATGGCCAGCCTGATCTCTTCGCGCAATGAGGCGTTCGCCTCCAGTTCGGCAGCACAGGTCTCGGGGAAACCGCCGCCGATATACAGTGCATCAACGGTCGGTAGCCGCGCATCGCGCAAGGTATCGAACGGCACCAGTTCGGCACCCGCCGCTTCCAGCGTATCCAGGTCATCGGCATAGTAAAAACCGAAGGCGCGGTCGCGCGCGATACCGATGCGAACCTTCTCACCAGAGACAAGCGGACTCACCTCTGCCTTGTGCGGAACAGCGAGTGGTTTCTTATTCGAAAATTCGAGCAGTTTGTCCAGATCGACCTGTCGAGAGATGGCTTCGCCTATCTGACTGATCTTTGCCGTTGCCAAATGCGATTCGTTGCTAGGCATCAGGCCGAGATGGCGCTCCTCGATGCTGAGCCGCTCATCGTGATGGACCGCGCCGACAACCGGCACATCGGTGTAGTGCTCGATCACGCTGCGCAGTTTGGATTCGTGCCGGCTGCCGCCAAGATTGTTGAGTATCACGCCGGCTATGTTGACGTCCCGGTCGAATGCCTGATAGCCGAGTATCAGCGGGGCGATCCCGCGCGTCATGCCGCGCGCATCAATCACCAGGAACACAGGCAGGTCGAGCAATTTGGCCAATGCGGCGTTGCTGTTGCTGCCATCCAGCGCGAGGCCGTCATACAGTCCCTTGTTACCTTCTACGAGATTGACTTCCTTGTTGTGGCGGGAAAAGGTGGCGACGATGTCGTCGCGCTCCATCAGATACGGATCAAGATTCCTGCAGGCGCGCCCTGAAGCCTGCCCAAGCCACATCGGGTCGATGTAATCGGGGCCCTTTTTGAAGGACTGGACTATGTGCCCGCGGTTTTTCAATGCGGCACACAAACCTATACTGACCATCGTTTTTCCGGAAGACTTGTGCGCTGCTGAGATCAACATCCGATTCATGGCAAATTTAATCGGTTGGCCTCTTATACTCGTTGTGGAGTTTGCTCCGGCGGCATGAAATTCAATGCGTGAACGCCGATAGTGGTAATCAGGAAAGCAATGGCCAAGCCGCCAAAACCCAGCAGGAATTCATACAGCGAAGGCTGGTACTGCCCGATCTGTCCGTCCCAGAAAGTGCTGGTCACTTCGTAACCCGGGAAGATGTCCAGCGGAAAGGCCTGCCCGCCGATGATGAACACATAGAGCAGCGAGAAACTGCCCACAATGACCATCAGTGAAGCGAGTACGACAAATTTTGGTTTACCCAAACTCGGATGATATATCAGCAACAATGGCAGCAAGCTTCCCAATACCACATAACCGGACCAAAACAACCAGGGGTAGATACCGCCACTCAGCAGGATGAAATGCTCGAAAGCAGTCTGTTTCGCGAAATAGAGATTGCTCAGATGATAAACCGCAACCATATAAAGCGTACCGAGCACGAAGATGCCGAGAAGATTCTTCATGCGTTTCAGTATTACCGGATCTTGTATCCTGTTATTCCAGGTATACATCGCCGACTGCACTACATGGAACACTGCCAGCCCCCAGGTGAAGGACATGATAAGGAACATTGGCGGCAATATCGCCGAAGCATAAGCCTGCCGTGCGACAAGAAAGGCGAAAATCAGGCCGGTGCCGGTGGTCAGGATGATGCGCCAGGCAAACACGACGAGACCGGCTGGCTTGATCCAGCGATTCATGCGTCGCTCCAGCAAGGTCCAGGTATAGATGGCGACGAATGTGAACAGCCCGCTGTACAGCACGATATTCCACGCAAATACCGAGGTCAGGTTGAAATGGGTTGCTGCAACGATAATACGATCCGGGCGGCCAAGATCCAGCATCAGCACGGCCAGTCCTCCCGCCAGCAGTGCAATGGAAAGCATACCGGCCAGGGGCGCACGGCCCTTGTATACGGCTTTACCGAATACAGAACCGATGGAGGCGATGTTGAGAACGCCGGAAGCCGTGACAATCATGAATATCGCAAACACATGCGGCATGCCCCAGACGATCTGGTTGTTCATCCCGGTGATGATATGGCCGTATTTTTCCATCATGTGAGCGGCATACAGGCCCATCATCGCAACCAGCCCGCCCGCAGCTAGCAATGCGTAATACAGTCTGGTCTTGAATCGTTGTGGTGAATGGTTGGCCATGATAGATATTTACAGACCCTGATATCGTATGCCGGTATCCAGTCCCAGATCAGCACGCACCTGGGTGGAGGCCACCGTGCGTATTTTTCTGGAAACTTCGCTATCGGGATCATTGAGATTACCAAACAGGATCGACTTGTTCGGGCAGGCTTCGGCACAGGCGGGAATCTTGCCCTTGTCGACCCGTTGGACGCACATCGTGCAGCTTTCGACGGTACCTTTGCCGCGCGGCACATCGGGTTTCTGGTCATGCAGCGGTTCGTGCACGAAGGACCGCGCCTTGTAGGGGCAGGCCATCATGCAGTAGCGGCAACCGATGCATAGATGCTTGTCCACCAGCACAATGCCGTCGGCACGTTTGAAAGAAGCACCGGTCGGACAAACGTCGACACAGGGCGGCTCTGCGCAATGCTGGCACATCATCGGCAGCGCGAGTTGCCGACCGGTACGCATGTCCTTCAGTTCAACCTTGCGCATCCATTGAGAGTCGGTCGGGCTCAAGCCGCCGGACAAACCATTTTCCTTGTTGCAGGCTTTCACGCATTTGTCGCAATCTGCACAATTCGCAGTGTCGATCAGCATGCCCCAGCGCACTTTGCTTGAAACCGGCTCGGTATCCCCGTGCGCCATGTCGAACATCAACATTCCCGGAGCGATCGCAACTGCCGCCGCCCCGACCGAGGTTTTCAGGAATTGCCTGCGCTGCTCATCCGTGTCGCTCATTTAGTATCCTCCTGGGCCAAAGCGGTGCTTCGCTTGCTGGAGTGGCATTCGAAACAATCGATCTTGACAGCCTCGTAGCGGTGGCAGCCTTCACAGAAACTGTCGGGACGCCCGATCACACTGTTGTCGCGCAGGCTGGCATGGCATTCAACGCAGTTCTTGAGGCTGTACTTGCTCCCGCGTATGCCCTGATGGACTGTTTCATGACGCTGTTTGAAAAGCACTTTCATGTGATTCACGCGCATCCACTCGGTTGGTGCAACACAGTGTCCGCCCTTGCCGATATCAAGCTTGGGCATGCCGTAGCTTTCTGTTGCGCCGGCAGGGGCACAGATCAGGAAAGTAGCCAGCAGAGCAAACAGCTTCAGCATTTTAATTACTCGCCCAAGCCCATCTGGATATACCCGGTCGGGCACACGTCCGCGCAAATATGGCAACCGATGCACTTGTTGTAATCGGTATCCACATAACGACCCAGGGTCGACTGGTTTTTCTTCACGCGGAACACGGCAGTCTGCGGGCAGTACACCACGCAGTTGTCGCACTCGAAACACATGCCGCAGCTCATGCAGCGCTTGGCTTCGGCAACCGTCTCCTGTTCATTCAGAACGCCAAGGCGCTCCTCGAAGTTCCCCAGCGCGGTTTCCTTGTCCAGCGTGATGATATTGCGCTTGTTGCGTGCGACCATGGCGAAGTGGCCAAGGAACAGCTTCTCGTGCGGTATCACATAGCGGTCCGAACGGTCGTCGAAATTGTGCACCGCAACATTGGAAGCGTATGTCCCGCGCAACGGTTCGTGTATCTCTTTGACCTCCAGCCCTTTCTCCATCATCTTGCGCATCAGGTCGAACTGGTGCGCATCAATCTTGGGGCGCTTTTCCAGATCCTTGCCAAGCAGGTAATTGTGTATGCCATCTGCAGCGATCGAGCCGTGGCCGATCGCAGTGGTCAACAGGTGCGGGCGTATGATATCCCCACCGGCAAACACACCCTGCTGTCCCGACACTAAATAATTGCGATCCGTGGAAATCGCGCCTTTGCCGTTGTTGAACTCCTCCAGCCCGGTAAAGTCCACAGCTTGGCCGATCGCGGACACGATCAGGTCTGCATGTATATCCTCTTCGGTTCCCTCGATATTATTTATTTCCAGCTTGCCGCCGGCCATCTTGGCCTCGCACTCCATGACGCGCAACGCTGTTGCGCGCCCGTCTGCGCCGCGCACGATGCCGATCGGCGCAAGACCACCGCGTATCGCGATACCCTCTGCGAGCGCCTGTTCGATCTCGTGCTTGTTGGCCTGCATCTTGTCGATGGCGAAAATCGAGGTCAGCGTCACTTCTGCACCCTGCTTCACCGAAATTTCGGCCACATCATGGGCCATCTGCCCTGCAATTGCCTGCTCGAAATCGGTCGGCTTGGACTCCTCCAGATGACCGAGACGGCGGGCAACCGTTGCAACGTCGATCGAAGTATCGCCGCCGCCGACTACCACGACGCGCTTGCCGACATGCTGGAGACGACCGTCGTTGAAGGCCTTAAGGAAGGCTGTCGCGGTTACCACATTGGGAGCGGCACTGTCTTCGAGCGGCAACGCGCGTCCGGCCTGTGCGCCCATGCCGAGAAAAACAGCATCGAAATCCTTGCGTATCTGTTCCATGGTGATATCGCTACCGACGCGGCAATTCATCCTGGTCTTCACACCCAGATCGATGATGCGTTTGATCTCCGCATCCAGCACTTCGCGGGGTGTCCGAAAACCCGGAATCCCGTAGCGCATCATGCCGCCCAGATGTTCGTGGTCGTCGAACACGGTGACCTCATGCCCCTTCAATGCAAGCTGATAGGCACAGGACAGACTGGCAGGGCCGCCGCCGATGACAGCAACCTTCTTGCCGGTAGGCTTTGCGTCGGTGTGGTAGGCAAGATTATTGGAAATCGCATATTCACCCAGGAAATGTTCGACCGAATTGATGCCGACGTGGTCTTCCAGTGCATTACGGTTGCAACCCGTCTCGCAAGGCGCAGGGCAAACCCGGCCCATTACAGACGGGAATGGGTTGGCTTCGGTCAAACGACGAAATGCATATTCCTGCCAGGGCACGGCCGGCTTGCCGTCGGCGCCGACCGGCGGCTTTTCGGTGCCGCGAGCGATGGCCAGATAACCGCGGATATCCTCACCTGCCGGGCAGCTTCCCTGGCAAGGGGGAGTGGACTGGATATAAGTCGGGCACTTGTGAGAAAAACTCGCCTGCAGGATCTTTTCGTTCAGGCGGCGGACTTTGTTGTCGCCGTCTTTATAGCGGCGAAACGTTTTTGGTTGAGTAGTTTCAGTTGTTGTTGACATTACCAGCCTCCAATTAATTGTTATTTCTCGCCCAGCTTGATCGCGTTGCTGACCAACTGGTGAACACCGCCAACCATTTTCCTGTCGAACCCGTAAATCGGCATGACTTTGCTGAACTGTGTCTTGCAAATGGCGCATATGACTGCCAGAAAGTTTACTCCTTGCTGATCTGCTGCTTGCTGCAATACTTCCATGCGCGGCAAAGCACCCTTCACGCGCAGATCCATCAGATCATCCGTCAGCAGACCGCCACCGCCACCGCAACAGAATGTCTTTTCGTGTGTGGTGTCCGGATCCATCTCGACAAAATGATTGGCCACCGCTTTGATGATGTTGCGCGGGATATCGAACTGTCCGCCCGGATAACCTCCCATGCTGGAGCCGCGCGCCACGTTGCACGAATCATGGAAAGTGATGATGTGCTTGTCGTTGGCTTCCTTGTCGAAAGTCAGCGCGCCACGTTCTATCAGGTCCCAGGTAAATTCGCATATATGGGTTGGCTGCCTGTAGCGGTGATCGAGCTGCTTTTGCAGCATCTGGGCAAACTTGTCGTCCGGGTCGGCGCCCTCGCCCACACCGCTCAGGGTATTCCAGAAACTGTAAGCGACGCGCCATGCATGACCGCACTCACCGACAATGATGCGCTTTACGCCCAAATCAAGTGCAGCCTGACGGATGCGCAGCGCGACCTTGCGCAACTGCTCGTAGTTGCCGATGAACAGGCCAAAATTCGCGGCTTCGGATGACATAGAGGACAGCGTCCAGCTGGTTCCGGTCGCGTGGAATACCTTGGCATAACCGATCAGGCTGTCGATATGCGGCTCGGCGAAGAAATCTGCCGAAGGAGTGATCAGCAATACTTCCGCACCCTTGACATCAATCGGGAAACGCACGTCGATACCGGTGGCCTCCTTCACATCCTCTTCCAGCCCTTCCATGGTATCGATCAGCGCAGGACCAGGCAGGCCGAGGTTGTTGCCGATCTTGTGCACCTTGCCGATGATTTCGATATCGTACTTCTGGCCATAGCCGACGGAATCGAGGATATCGCGTGCCGCCATCGTCACTTCTGCAGTATCGATACCGTAAGGGCAGAATACCGAACAGCGCCGGCATTCGGAACACTGGTGATAATAATTGTGCCATTCATCCAGCACTTCGCGCGTCAGGTCGCGCGCGCCGACCAGCTTTGGAAACAATTTCCCGGGCCAGGTGAAGTAGCGCCGGTACACACTGCGCATCAGATCCTGGCGCGCTACCGGCATGTTCTTCGGATCCTGGGTACCGATGAAGTAATGGCATTTGTCGGAACACGCCCCGCAGTGCACGCAGGCGTCCATATAGACCTTGAGCGAACGGTACTTGCCCAGCAAGTCGCCCATCTTGGCTATTGCTTTGTCATGCCAGTCGTCGACCAGCTTGCCGGGAAATCCCAGCGCCTCGTTCATCTTTTCGTTGGAAACAAAAGGACCGCTTCCCTCCATTGCCCCCGGCTTCAAGGCGGGAACGATGGGAATGACACGGTAGGCTGGTGCGGTAAGTTCCGCCATGCTAACCCTCCGATTCCAGTTTTTTGGCCCAGGCAGCGATATGGCGTTTCTCGCGCGAATCGTCGGCCTGATTTCGGCTGGGTGAGAAGAACAATCCGGGTGCATGCAACAGCTTGCTGATTGGGAAAATCATCATAAGCAATGCGACCAGTGACAGATGCAGGTAAAGCAGAATATTCGAAGGCAGTGGTTGCAAATCGAAATGCATCAGTCCCAGCATGAACCCCTTCACCGCAATCACATCGCCATGAACCACAAATCTCATCATCAGGCCGGACAAACCGATCGTCAGGATCAGCAATAGCATCAGGTGATCAGAGGGGGTGGAAATGTAGCGGATACGCTCGACGAAGATGCGTCGCGCCCATAGTCCCGCAACTCCCAGCACCATTGGGATGCCTGCATACATGCCGAACGGCTGTATTGACACGACCCAGGACCAGACAGGATCGGTGAAATAGCGCAGGTGGCGCATCAGGACCAGGGCAAGACTGGCATGAAACATCCATCCCAGAATCCACGTCCACAGATTTGCCTTGAACAGGCTTTCAAACAGGAATACTTCGCGCGTCATCCGCAACACCACTCCGCCGGTCGAGGTCGGAGCCGGCGTGGTGGGTATCTTCAGTGGAGCGGGAGTACGGGTATATGTGCTGATGCGCTGCAACAAACCCACAACAAATACCAAAGTGGCAAAGTAGAACAGGATTGCGAAAAAGGTGCTCATCATGGGTCAGCTGTAATCTATCCGTTAAGCAACCGGATCAGACGCAACCTGTCGGCTTGGGCAGCCCGGCAATTTTGCACGCCTGCTTGCCTGGACCATACGGAAACAGACCGTACAGATATTCGCTGTTGCCCTTGTCGGCCCCCAACTTCTTGCCGATTGCCTTGGTCAGCACACGAACTGCCGGAGCGATCTGGTATTCCTCGAAATACTCGCGCAGGAAATTGATGACTTCCCAATGCTGCTCGGTCATTTCGACGTTTTCGGTTTTAGCGATGTACTCGGCGACATCCTTGTTCCAGTCCGACAGATTGACCAGATAGCCCTCTTCGTCCGTTTCGTATGTTTTGCCTGCGACTTCGATGGTGGACATGTTAGTTCTCCTTAAATATCAATGAAAATTAAAGCCAGGATTGGCAGTTGTTATTGGTCGTGGTGAGTTCGACAAAGCCGCCGTAATCCACCGGCATGATTCCGGCGATGATGCGATCCCCTAGTCCGCGCGCCTCGAGATCGGGCTGCAATACGTGGATCTTGAACCGCTTCATCGCTTCCTGCATTTTACTCTCGAATGCGTTGCCGGTTGTGGCAGCGTAGACCGCATCTTCGATAAGCAAGATGTCCCCGGACGGCGCAACACGCAAACAGCTGTCCAGTGCGCTGTTCATCAGTGGCGATTTGTTGATGATATGTAGCATTCGCGTTCCTCCTAAAAACTCAAGACGACGTCTTGCTGGTCCATCAACTCGCCCATTTCTGCACGACCCAGCACGGTCACATCCACCAGCAGATCTTCCTCGCTGAGACCGCGCGCTTCCATGGACTCTTTTTCGACATAGAGCTTCTCGATGTCATAACCTTCCAGCGCACGATAGGCAGGCGAAAAATTCTTGGTCTCAATGCCCTTGGTCTGCTGGCCCTTTTTCAGCTGGTACACACCGTCATCGAGGAATACCAGGGAAACATCCTGATCGAAAGCGGCGGTAATCAGCACCACCTCGAGCGATTCCAGCGCGTAAATCGTGCCGTACGGGGCTTTGCGGTTTACAAACATGAATTTCTTTACATCACTCATCCCGCTCCCCCTAATCACCAAACACGATCAGACGATCTGTCTTGACGCCAGCTTCAACCATCTGTCCCAGGCCGGAAATCCTGAACCCTTTCGCCAGGTTTTCCTCCTTGATGCCGCGGCGCAAAGCCGCTGCCACACATACGACCAGATCCACACCATGCTCTTCGTTGAGCTTGCCCCAGCGATTCACGATATGACGGTCATCCTGGGGCGGCTCGGTCAGCTTCGATGCGTTGTTCACCCCATCGTGATAGAAAAACACACGCCAGACTTCATGGCCCTTTTCTATCGCCGCCTTGCAGAACAGGTAGGCGGAATCGCTGGACTGGTGCTGGTAAGGCCCCTCATTAACGACAATTCCATATTTCATGCAGCCACTCCCGATTAAAAGCGAATATGCGTGGAAGCATTGAACGTGGAACGTGAACCGCGCCAATCGTCAATCAGATACTTGGTGAACGGCAACTCGGTTTTCTCGAAGAAGCGAGGCCAGCCGATACGATCTATCCAGTCTGCCATGCGCTCCCATGGACGCGCATCATCCTTGTACACGTTCAATATCCGCTTCACGACCTCACCGACTTCAGGCCATCTTGGCGGGTTGTTGGGCAAACCGGACGCAACCATTTTCATGAATGTCGGCTTGCCGCGCGCATTGGAATTCTTGCCGCCGACCCAGATCGCCAGCTTGGAATACTCAGGATCATTGATCTGCATCGGTGGGCAGGGAGGATAGCAGGCACCGCAGCACATGCATTTGGTCTCGTCGATCTCCAGTGAAGGCTTGCCGTTCACCATGGCCGGGCGTATCGCTGCAACGGGGCAACGCGCTACCACTGTCGGCCGCTCGCATACGTTGGCAACCAGGTCGTGATTGATCACGGGCGGCTTGGTATGCTGAACGATGATCGCCAGATCAGCCTGGCCGCCGCAATTGATCTCGCAGCAGGACGTGGACAAGTGCACGCGATTGGGCATTTCCT
>Ga0316575_10000211_pt1 | contig 15515 bp, 11 predicted proteins | sample J5NA_FD_203072 | JGI IMG/M metagenome (GOLD analysis project Ga0316575, IMG submission 203072) | Rhizosphere microbial communities from salt marsh grasses in Alabama, United States - J5-7_050615r2r3 | ecosystem: Host-associated > Plants > Roots > Rhizosphere | place: USA: Alabama | collected...
GGCGTGGTTCTGTTCTGGCTATCGATAATTTAAAGCGAACATTATGAAAATTCACGAATATCAGGGCAAGGAAATTCTGCGCCAGTTCGGGGTGCCTACTCCGCTTGGGGTGGCGTGCCTCAGCGTCGATGAAGCAGTGGCCGCTGCGCAGCAACTGGGCGGGGCGCTGTGGGTGGTCAAGGCACAGATACATGCCGGCGGACGCGGCAAGGGCGGCGGGGTAAAGGTGGCGCGCTCGATAGATGAAGTCCGCAATGCGGCGCAGCAGATTCTGGGCATGCATCTGGTCACTCACCAGACCGGAAAAGACGGCCAGGTGGTGCGGCGCTTGCTGGTCGAAGAGGGGGCGCAGATCAGCACGGAATACTATCTGGGCATGGTGATCGATCGCAGCGCACAGCGCGTGGCTTTGCTGGCCAGCAGCGAGGGCGGCATGGAGATCGAGCAGGTGGCCTCGCACAACCCGGAGAAAATCCACACCCTGCGTATCGACCCGGTTGCCGGGCTGACTGCCGAGGATGCGGCACGCGCCGCGCATGAGATTGGCATTCCCGATACAGCCAAGGGCGAGGCGGTAAAGCTAATGCAGGATCTGTATCGCTGTTTTGTCGACAAAGATGCGATGCTGGCGGAAATCAATCCGCTGGTGCTGACTGCCGACGGGCGAGTTCTGGCACTGGATGCCAAATTCAACTTCGACAGCAACGCGCTATATCGCCATCCCGAGATCATAGCAATGCGCGATCTGGACGAGGAAGACCCGGCTGAGATCGAGGCATCAAAGTTCGACCTGAGCTACATCTCACTGGATGGCGACATCGGTTGCCTGGTAAACGGCGCGGGGCTGGCGATGGCGACCATGGATATCATCAAGCTTTATGGTGGCAATCCGGCGAATTTTCTCGATGTCGGCGGCGGAGCAGACAAGGAAAAGGTCACCGAGGCGTTCAAGTTGATGCTCAAGAACCCCAACCTCAAGGCCATTCTGGTTAACATTTTCGGCGGAATCATGAAGTGCGACGTGATCGCCGAGGGTGTGGTGGCAGCGGCGCGTGAAGTGCATCTCAAGGTGCCGCTGGTGGTGCGACTGGAGGGGACTAATGTCGAACTGGGCAAGAAGATACTGGCTGAATCGGGCTTGCCGATTATTTCCGGCAACGACATGGCGGACGCAGCCCAAAAAGTAGTCGATGCTGCGAGGAGTGCGTAATGTCCATACTGATCGACAAGAATACCAGGGTGATGACCCAGGGCATGACCGGCAAGGTAGGCCAGTTTCATACCGTCAACTGCAAGGCATATGCGAATGGCGCCGAATGTTTTGTTGCGGGTGTCACGCCGAACAAGGGCGGCCAGAGTTTTGAGGATATCCCGATCTATAACAGCGTGGCCGAAGCCAGGGCGCAAACCGGCGCGACCGTGTCGGTGATCTATGTGCCACCCCCCTATGCGGCAGTGGCAATCGACGAGGCGGTCGAGGCGGACCTCGATCTGGTGATCTGCATCACCGAGGGCATTCCGGTGCACGACATGCTGCGCACGCGTTACAGGATGCGGGGCAAGCGCACCATGCTGATCGGGCCGAACTGCCCGGGGCTGATTACCCCCGATGAAATCAAGATTGGCATCATGCCCGGCCATATCCACCGCAAGGGCCGCATCGGCGTGGTGTCGCGTTCCGGCACGCTGACTTATGAAGCGGTCGGGCAGCTTACCGCGCTGGGTCTCGGGCAGTCATCCTGCGTCGGCATAGGCGGCGATCCGATCAACGGCCTGAAGCATCTCGATGTGATGAAGTTGTTCAACGACGATCCCGGCACCGATGCGGTGATCATGGTCGGTGAGATTGGCGGCAGCGACGAGGAGGATTGCGCGCGCTGGATCAGGGGCAATATGAACAAGCCGGTGGTCGGTTTCATTGCCGGGGTGACGGCTCCACCCGGAAAACGCATGGGGCATGCCGGCGCGATCATATCCGGCGGGCAGGGCGGTGCCGATGCCAAATTGGCTGTTATGGAGGAATGCGGCATCCACATCACGCGCAATCCGGCTGAAATGGGGCGTGTGATGCAGAGGGTCCTGAAAGGCGGCTGATGCTGGAGATGTTTACCTCGGGCCAGTTCTGGGCCGATGTCATGAAAATCATCGTAATTGACCTGTTGCTCAGCGGCGACAACGCGGTTGTCATCGCGCTGGCTTGCCGAAAACTGCCTGCACAGCAGCGAAAAAAAGGAATCCTGTTCGGGGTGCTGGGTGCAATCGTGTTGCGCGTCGTGCTGACCTTTTTTGCTTTGAGCCTGTTGTCGTTGCCCTATCTCAAGCTGGTGGGTGCTTTGCTGCTGATCTGGATCGGCATCAAGCTGATCCTGCCCGAAGAAAAACACCGTGACGATCGTGTTCAGTCGGATACCCGCCTGTTCGGCGCGATCAAGACCATCATCATTGCCGACCTTGTGATGAGCCTGGATAACGTGCTGGGCGTCGCGGGTGCAGCCAAGGGCAATGTGACGCTGCTTGTTTTTGGCCTGCTGATCAGTATTCCTTTGATTGCCTGGAGCAGTCAATTGGCGCTGAAACTGATGGATCGGTTCGCCGTGACGGTATACGCCGGCGGTGCACTGCTTGGGTATGTCGCAGGCGAGATGCTGGTCAGTGAGGCATTTCCCGCGAACGAGACAGGTTCGCAGGATCTCTCGGCGGCGGGCCACTATTTGCACTGGTTGATACCGGTGCTGTGTGCTTTGCTTGTATTGGGGCTGGGAAAGTTGCTGGCGATGCGCAAAATCGCCAGACACGAAGTGATCGAACTGGTGGACGAGGAAGTATCCGGTTTGCCGGACAAAAAATCACAGGAGTAAGACTTATGAAGATACTGGTTCCGGTTGATGGCTCTGCCAACGCACTGCGCGCGGTCGATTATGTGGTCAGGAATATTGCCGAACTGAAGGAGGTCCCGCAACTGCGGCTGCTGAACGTGCAGCGGAATGTCGCGCAGGGCAACGTCAAGCTGTTCATCGACAAGGAAACGATCAATGACTACTGCCGTGAACAAGGTATGGCGGCGCTTCAGTCGGCACGTGCCGCGTTTGATGCCGCCGGATTGTCCTATCAGTATCGCATCAGTATCGGCAACACGGCGGAAGCGATTGCTCAATATGCCCTCGATCAGCAGGCAGACCAGATCGTGATGGGCAGAAAGGGGTTGGGCGGCTTGCAATCCCTGCTGCTGGGAACAGTGGTGAAAAAAGTGCTGCAGCTGGCAGACTGTCCGGTGGTTCTGATCAAATAGGAAGCCAAAACCCGGACCATGCAATCCTGGATTACGATATTTCTTAATAAATCTAAAGGATTGTGGTGTGTTGTTGTGAAATATACTAATATTCCTCCCATATTTATTTGACTGTAAGCCTAAGGTTCGGCAAAAGGTATCAAGGGATAGCATGAAAAAGTGGTCATTTTGGCGGAAGGACTGGTTCGTAGGGTTGCTGGTGGCGCTGCTTTTCATGCTGGGCGCCAATAGCGAACTGATGCAGAGCCTGGAGCGCAAGGCATATGACCTGGGCGTTCTGGCTTCTTCACGGACGCCGAGCGACAAAATTGCGGTGATTGCGATAGATGAGCAAAGCATCGCCAATCTGGGGCGCTGGCCATGGCCGCGCGCAATACACGCCAGGATGCTGGATGTTCTGGCTGCCGGGCATCCCAAAGTGATCGGCTATACCGCGTTCTTTTTCGAGCCGCAGGTAGATGCCGGGCTGGCCTACATACAGAAAATTTCCGAATTGCTGGCTGACTCAAGACTCAGGGATACTTCCGACCCCGGAAAGAAGGCCGATTTGGCCAAGCTTGGTGCATTGCTCAAGGAGGCGGAGCAGAATCTCGATAACGATCAGGATCTTAGCAAAAGTATTGCCAGTGCAAACGATGTGCTGTTGCCGATGTTTTTCGAACTGGGTGAGCCTCAAGGCAAACCAGACCACGAATTGCCCGACTATGTGCAGCGCAACGTTCTCGCCAATGTGAAGGATCCAGGCGGTTTTGGCGAGTTTCCGCTTCCGGCAATGGCGGTACTGGCACCGATACCGATGCTTGGCAGCAAGGCACTGGCCATCGGACACCTGAACAGCTACCCGGATGTTGACGGCGCGATCCGCACCGAACCGCTGGTGGTCAAATATTACAATCAGTACTATCCATCGCTGTCGCTGATGCTGGCAGCCAAGAGCCTGAATCTCGGACCACAGGATATACATATCAATCTGGGCGAAGGCGTGCAATTGGGCAACCTGAAAATAGCAACAGATCCGGCGCTGCGGATGCATACCTATTTTTACAAGGACCGTGACGGTCGTCCGGCCTTTCCGGTGGATTCGTTCTACGATGTTCTGACCGGCAAAATTCCGGCCGACAAATACCGGGACAAGATCGTGCTGATCGGCGCGTCGGCCGCCGGCATTGGTTCGTTGCAGGTGACGCCGATTTCCTCAGGTATGGCACCGGTGGTGACGCTGGCAAACTCGGTATCAAGTATCCTGAAAGGCGACTTTTTCGTAACGCCGGACTGGGCGGGATTGGCGCAAATCGGCGTTTTTCTGCTGGTTACCCTGTATCTGGTCCTGTTGCTTCCGAGGCTAACTGCCGCGATCGGTGCGGCGATCACCGGTACGATGTTCGCGGCGCTGATTGTTACCCATTTTGTGCTGATGACGACGCAGGCAATGTGGCTGCAGCTGATGCTGCCTGCCTCGCTGCTGCTGGTTGGTCATTTGCTGCTGACGACCAAACGTTACCTGATGACTGAAAGAGGCAAGCAGAAATCGGATGCCGAATCTGCGGAGAGTAACCGCATGCTTGGTCTGGCTTTCCAGGGACAGGGGCAGCTGGATATGGCTTTTGACAAATTCCGCAAGGTGCCGCTGGACGACAGCCTGATGGACGTACTCTACAACCTGGGACTCGATTACGAGCGCAAGCGCCAGTTCAACAAGGCGGAGTCGGTGTTCAGGCATATGGCCGAGCACAATCCCAAGTTCCGCGATCTCGATGCGCGTATGGAGCAGTCCCGGGCGCTGTCTGAGACCGTGGTACTCGGCGGTTCATCCGGAAGGGGCAATTCAAGCACTCTGATGCTGGACAAGGCGGGTGTCGCGAAGCCGATGCTGGGCCGTTATGAAATCGAAAAGGAACTGGGCAAAGGTGCGATGGGAGTCGTGTACCTCGGAAAAGATCCGAAAATCGGTCGTGTCGTCGCGATCAAGACCATGGCGCTGGCTCAGGAGTTCGATACCGATGAACTGGAAGACGTGAAAGCACGATTCTTCCGCGAGGCCGAAACGGCAGGCCGGCTCAACCACCCTAACATCGTGACAGTCTACGATGCGGGGGAAGAACATGACCTTGCCTATATCGCGATGGAATTCCTGAAGGGCAAGGATCTGATTTCCTACACCAAACCGGGAAATTTGCTGCCTTTGCCGAAGTTGATGAACATTTTTGCGCGCGTAGCCGATGCCCTTGACTATGCGCACAAACAGAGTGTGGTGCATCGCGATATCAAGCCTGCCAACATCATGTACGATCCCGAAACGGATTCGACCAAGGTGACCGACTTCGGTATAGCGCGAATCACTGATTCGAGCAAAACGAAAACCGGCATGGTTTTTGGAACGCCATCTTTCATGTCGCCGGAGCAATTGGCCGGGAAGAAGATCGGAGGCGCGTCGGATCTGTTCTCACTGGGCGTAAGTTTATACCAAATGGCTTGTGGTAAGCTTCCGTTCGAAGGGGAATCGATGGCGCAACTGATGTTCAGGATTGCCAATGAACCACATCCCGATATTTTGACGATCAGGGCAGATTTGCCCCCGTGTCTGGTTGCGATCATCAACCGGTCCTTGGCCAAGCAGGTTGAAGAGCGTTATGCCAGTGGCGCTGAAATGGCTGAAGACTTGCGTGAGTGCGCAGCGGTTGCGAACTCAACGGAGCCGGGGAATCCGTCATCTGATCTGACGGGGATATGGAAATGATGCCGACGGTGGGTGCCGCGCCGCTTGACGGCGACCCTTCAGCAGCCGGAAACAAAAGGGGGTGTAGATGAAGATAGCAGAAGCACTGGAGTTATTCAGCCAGACTGATCCTGGTATGGTGCGCTCCCACAATGAGGATAGCGTTGCCTGCGAGCCTGTCTGTGGTCTGGCTGTGCTGGCTGACGGGATGGGTGGTTACAATGCCGGGGAAGTGGCAAGCGGAATTGCTGTTTCGGTAGTCGCGACGGAAGTCAGTCACCGACTGCTGAATTCCAGCCCAGTCGAAATCTCGGAGAATGGCGGCGAAGAATTGGGTGTTGCGCTGTTGCGCGAAAATATACAGAAGGCCAATGCCTCGATATTTCACGCTGCGCAAAGCCAGCCCCAGTATGCCGGAATGGGAACGACGATCGTTTCCGCGCTTTTTTATGATAATCGCGTGGCTGTCGGGCACGTGGGCGATTCGCGCATGTATCGGTTGCGCGGTGAGAATCTGGAATCGATCACGCACGATCATTCTCTGCTCCAGGAACAGCTTGATAGCGGGATGATCAGTCTCGAAGACGCGCGCATGTCAAAAAACAAGAACCTGGTTACGCGCGCTGTCGGCATAGATGCTCACGTGGATTCCGAAATCCATGTACACGACGTGCTGGTAGGGGACATATACTTGCTTTGCTCCGATGGCCTAAACGACATGGTCGAGGATGATGATATTCAGACAACGCTTTTTGCGTTGCAGGGCAATTTGCCGCTTGCGGCAAGCCAGCTGATACAGATGGCGAATGATAATGGCGGTCGAGATAATGTTTCGGTGATACTGGTCAAGGTAAAGGGAAGATTTTCTGTGCCACGCGGTTTGCTGGCTAGAATATTAAATTGGTTTAAAAAATAATTTGTTACGAGGGTTAAGACTATGGCTGCAAAATTGATACTCAGCATGGATGGGGGGATCATAAAAGAATACCCCCTCAACAAAGAGCGAATCACCATCGGGCGCAAGGCGCACAATGACATCATCATCGACAATCTGGCGGTGAGTGGTGAGCATGCTGCAGTCGTTACCATACTGAATGATTCGTTTCTTGAGGATCTGGACAGCACCAACGGGCTGGAAGTGAACGGTAAACCCGCCAAAAAGCACTTCCTGCAGAATAATGATGTAATCGAAATCGGCAAATACAAGCTGAAATACATCACGGACCAGATTACCCAGACCACTCCCGAAGATTTCGAGCGAACCATGGTGTTGCGCGCGCCTGCAAAGAAAGAGGAAGTCGTTCCTGCCGGGAACAAGCCTGCCGAACCGCAGGGTGCAACGAAAGTTCAGCCGGGAGGAAAGCCGGTAAAGGAGGATGCGCCAGACAGTACCGGCAAATTTGACTCATTCAAGGTTGGCCAGGCTACCACTCAAACTTTCGCTCAAACCAACCCCGGGATTAAATCTCCCACTTCCGGTGGAACTAAGCCTGGTGAGCAGAAGCAGGTCGCTGTGGTGCAGGTTTTGACCGGACCCAATGCAGGCAAGGAGCTCGAACTGGTCAAGAACCTGACCACCCTGGGCAAGCCCGGGCTGCAGGTTGCGGTAATCACCCGTCGTCCGCACGGCTTTTTCATCACGCATGTGGAAGGAGAAAATTTCCCGCTGGTAAATGGACGGGCTCTGACAAATCAGGCTCACCAGTTGAATGAACATGACGTGATTGAGTTGGCTGGTATCAAGATGGAATTCTATTTCAAGGGATAGTAAGTGTCGGGTTCAGTGCAGAACACTCCGGACGCAAGACAGGTGTACGACCTGGGCTGCAATGTATTACCGAAGAATTCAACACGTACCACTCAGCAACCCGTCTTCTGCCTTGAACATTCTGCAGATACAACAAGCCATTCGGCTTGTTCAGCACTGTGAAAAAAAATGCGATCTTGATCGGGCTGGGACTCCTGATAGTACTGTTCTTTGTCGGAAGCGCCGCGCGGTTTTACCGGCTGGACATTGTCGATCAATTGTCTTCAATACTTTACGATTACCGGTTGCGCCTTACAATGCCGCGCACGATGGACAATCGAATTGTTATCGTCGACATCGATGAAAAGAGCCTGAAGGAAGAAGGGCGCTGGCCATGGGGGCGTGACCGAATGGCGCTGCTGATGGACAAGCTTTTCGACAAGTATCGCGTTGCGGTGGTGGGGTTCGACGTCGTGTTTGCAGAGAAGGATGAAAGTTCGGGGCTCAGGGAATTGCAGAGGCTGGCTGATAATCAACTCAGGGGCGACAAGTCGTTCCGGACAACACTGGACAAAATCCGACCACAGCTGGAATACGACGACCTGTTTGCCAGAAAGATCAGGAATCGCAAAGTGGTGCTGGGATATTACCTGACCAATCAGGCCGAGCCGCATGCTTCGGGTATGTTGCCAGATCCGACTTTTCCGCCCGGGGCTTTCAACGGACATGAGGTCGAATTTACGACCTGGAATGGCTACGGTGCCAATCTCCCCGAATTGCAGCAGGCCGCAGCAAGCGCCGGCCATTTCAATCCCGTGGTCGACTCCGATGGCCGGGTACGCCGTATTCCGATGATCGTGGAATATGACGGCGCATATTATGAATCGTTGTCGCTTGCAATCGTACGTACCCTGCTGGGCCAGACAAAATTATTGCCTGGATATGCCAAAACCAAGGCCGACGGATATGCGGCAATGGAGTGGCTGGATCTGGATGCGGCCAATACCAGATTAAAAATCCCGGTTGATCGTGACGTATCAACTTTTGTGCCTTACCGCGGAGGTCAGGGAAGCTTCCGCTATATTTCGATAACCGATGTGCTGCACGAGCGTGTCGACCCCTCGCTACTCAAAAACAAGATCGTTCTGGTTGGTACAACGGCCCCCGGCCTGCTGGATATGCGCTCGACACCAGTGGCGAAGGTCTACCCCGGGGTGGAAATTCACGCGAACATGATTTCAGGTATCCTCAATCAGAATTTAAAGGAACGCCCGGCCTATATGCTTGGTGCGGAAGTGGTCTGGGTACTGCTGGTCGGCATTGCCCTGAGTTTCCTGCTGCCGTTATTCACTCCGGCTAAAGCCATAATTGCTTCTGCTACTACTCTCATTATCACGACCGCTCTGAGTCTGGGCGCATGGCAGTATGGCGACGTGTTGATGCCGGTTACGAACTGTCTGTTGATGATCGTGTTGCTGTTTGCATTGAACATGTCGTATGGTTACTTCGTCGAATCGCGCACCAAACGGCTCATTACCGGATTATTCGGACAATACGTGCCGAGCGAACTGGTCGAGGAAATGGCGAAGCGCCCTGAAAGTGTGTCTATGGAAGGTGAAAGCCGGGATATGACCATCCTCTTCTCGGATGTGCGCGGGTTCACCAGTATTTCCGAAGGTCTGGATCCGAAGCAACTGTCCATGCTGATGAATGAGTTCCTGACGCCCTTGTCTCGTGTCGTATACAAGCACCGCGGAACGATAGACAAGTATATGGGTGACTGTATTATGGCATTCTGGGGCGCGCCGCTTGCAGACAAGGATCATGCACGCAACGCAGTACAGTCGGGTATCGAGATGCTGGAGACGTTGAAAGCATTGCAGCCGCACTTCAGGGAACGCGGCTGGCCAGAAATACAGGTTGGCGTGGGTATCAATACCGGGCGGGTCAGCGTCGGCAACATGGGTTCGGAAGTCCGCGTTGCGTACACGGTGATGGGGGATGAAGTAAATCTGGCATCACGCCTGGAAGGGATCACCAAGCAATACGGAGTAGGCATTATTGTAGGCGAAAACACCCGCCACCTCGCGAATGAGTTCCTGTATAGGGAGCTTGATCACGTACGGGTAAAAGGTAAAGATAATCCCGTCGCGATCTACGAGCCGGTCGGGTTGCTGAATGAGGTCAGCAAAGAACTGCACGATGAAGTCAAACTGTTCCATGAAATGCGCCGCCTGTACCGCAAACAGGACTGGGAGCAGGCGGAATTGCAGCTGATGAATTTGCAACGCTTGTCGCCGGACTGCGAGTTGTATAAGGTATACGCGAAGCGGATTGCCGCCTACCGAAAAACTCCGCCAAATCAGGATTGGGACGGCGTTTTCGACTTTCAGACCAAATGATTCAATAGAACAATCGGGGCGGCCAGGCGGACAAATATGAAAATCAGGGTATTGGGGTGCAGTGGGGGAATCGGTGGCAATCTGCGTACCACGTCCTTCCTGCTCGATCACGACGTGCTGATCGATGCCGGGACCGGGGTGGGTGAACTGAGCCTTACGGAACTAGCAATGATAGACCATGTATTTGTCACGCACGCCCATCTTGACCATATCACCAGCATTCCCTTTATGGTCGACAGTGTCGGATTCATGCGTGACAGGCCTTTGACTGTACATGCAAGCGAAGAAACTCTGGATATACTCAGGCAACATATTTTCAACTGGAAAATCTGGCCGAATTTTGTCGAGATACCCAGTGCGCAGTATCCTTACATGCGTTACCAGGCGATGGGACCGGGCTCGACCATCGTTCTGGATGGCCGAAAAATCACTTCTGTTCCGGCCAATCATGTGGTGCCTGCGGTCGGTTATCATCTGGACAGCGGGCAATCGAGTCTGGTATTCAGCGGGGACACCACCACGAATGACGCATTTTGGGAAACGGTCAACAAGATTGCAAATTTGCGCTATCTGATCATCGAGACCGCATTTTCAAACAGTGAAAGGGAGCTGGCGGAAGTATCAAAACACCTTTGTCCGAGTATGCTTGCGGTAGAACTGGAGAAATTCAAGGCAGACGCCAGGGTTTTCATCACCCATCTCAAGCCTGGCGAGCTTGAGTTGACAATGCGCGAGATAGAGGGTTGTGTGCGAGGCCTGCTGCCTGAAATGTTGTTGAACAATCAGGAATTCGAGTTGTAAGACGGTTGATAGGCCGCAGGGCACAAATGGTATACACGTATGGAAATCTGCAGAACAACAGCCCAATGAGACGTCCGAAGGAGTGATATGAGTACAGTGATGGCAACTAACGGTACAGCAAAAAATGTCGGTGATATGGCTCTCAGGCTGGAATTCACCAAGAGCCTAAATCAGGTCAACAACAAGATTCATGCCACAGGCAATGTTGACGAAATCATGCTTGAAGTCAGCAAGGACATCTGTGCACTGTTCAATGCGGACAGGCTGACGATTTATGTCGTAGGTGACGACAATGTCTCCCTGGTTTCCAAGGTCAAAACCGGACTCAACTCCTTCAAGGATCTCAAATTACCCATCGCTGAACAAAGCCTTGCCGGTTATTCGGCCATGCATAAAAAGCTGCTTAACGTGAAGGATGTTTACGATGAAAAGGAACTGGCTCAGTACAGTACACACCTGCGTTTCTTGCGGGAAGTAGACAAGCGCACCGGATATCGCACCAAACAAATGCTGGTAGCGCCGATTCTGGATGCCGGCAGCGGTGATCTGGTTGGCGTAATCCAGGTGATCAACAACAAGGCAGGCTCCCCCTTTGCGGCCATGGTCGAAGAGGGCGTAAGGGAACTGGCCCAGACCATGGCGGTGGCATTGCGCCAGCATCAGCGCCAGCAACACAGCTCGGCAAAGACCAAGTACGATTATCTGGTTGCAGACGCAGTGCTTTCTGCTGCCGAATTCGAATTGGCGACACGAACTGCACGGCGCAAGGGCATAGACATCGAAGAGGTTCTGCTAGATGAATTCCAGATCAGTCCCGCAGCACTGGGCAAGGCGCTATCCAGCTTTTTTGGTGTTCCATACCAGCCTTACCGGGGCGATCGCATCAAGCCAGCCGATCTATTGAAGAATCTGAGACGCGAGTATGTGGAAAGCAGTCACTGGCTTCCTATCGAAGAAACCCAGGAAGGGTTGATGATTCTGACCACCGATCCGGAGCGGATCCAGGCTTCGCGCGTGGTCAACAACATATTCTCCAAGAACCGCCTTAACTTTCAAGTTTGCTCGCAACGCGAATTCAGACAGACCCTCGACCTGTTCTATGGCGGCAGCAGTGCCACGGATGGCGGCGTTATGCTGGCGGGCGATGAGTCTTCCATGGACGAGTTGTTAACCAGCATGGGCGGAGACGAGGAAGAAATTTCCAGCGTCAGCCAGGAAGACGTCAGCGCGGCGGCAGATAACGAACTGGTCAAGCTGGTCAACAAGGTCATCATGGATGCCTACCGGATGGGTGCATCGGATATCCATATCGAACCGGGTCCGGGCAAGGCCAAGACGGTGATCCGGGTACGCAAGGACGGATCATTAATGAACTATATCGAGGTGCCTTCAACTTACCGAAATGCACTGGTGACACGACTCAAGATCATGTGCGACCTGGATATTTCAGAAAAGCGCAAACCGCAGGACGGCAAAATCAAGTTCAAAAAGTTCGGTCCGCTGGACATCGAACTGCGTGTGGCGACCATTCCTTCGCAGGGTGGCGTGGAAGACGTGGTTATGCGTATTCTCGCTTCCGGAGAGCCGTTGCCGCTCGAGAAAATGGGCTTTTCGGCGCGCAACAACGAATTGATCAAGGAAACGGTAGCGAAACCATACGGCCTGTTTTTTGTGTGTGGTCCGACCGGTTCCGGAAAGACCACCACGCTGCATTCCATCCTCAAATACATCAACAAGCCGGAAACCAAAATCTGGACAGTCGAAGACCCGGTGGAAATTACCCAAAAGGGCCTGCGCCAGGTCCAGATCAACAAAAAGGCCGGACTGGATTTCCCGACCATCATGCGCGCATTTCTGCGCGCCGATCCGGATGTAATCATGGTCGGCGAAATGCGCGACAAGGAAACCGTGTCGATCGGGATCGAAGCTTCGCTGACCGGTCACCTGGTGTTTGCAACGCTGCACACCAACAGCGCGCCCGAGTCCATCATCCGTCTGCTGGACATGGGTATGGATCCCTTCAATTTTGCTGATGCATTGCTGGGTATCCTGGCCCAGCGCCTGGCAAAGCGCCTGTGCGCCGATTGCAAGAAACCCCATATCGCGAGCGCCGACGAGATCAAGCTGATGCTGGATGAATACAGTTCCGAACTGGTCAACACCGCGAGCTGGAAAAAGGACCCGGCTACCGCGATGAAGGCGCTATATGGCGAGTGGCGGAAGCTGTATGCCGATGAAAAAGGCCAATTCACGATCTATGATCCGGTTGGTTGCGACAAGTGCATGGATACCGGTTACCGCGGCCGGGTAGGTTTGCATGAATTGCTGATTGGTACGGATCCGGTGAAAAAGGCCATCCAGGAGCATGCCCGGGTCGCCGAATTGCTGGCCATTGCACTGGATGAAGGCATGCACACACTTAAACAGGATGGCATGGGGAAGGTGCTGCAGGGCATAACCGATATGCACCAGGTCCGCGCAGTTTGCATCAAATAATCGAATGAACGCTTCGGATAACCCGCTCGGTCGCCTCAAGGAGCTCAATGAGATCGGCATCGCGCTGTCTCAACAGCGCGATCTCAATAGCTTGCTGGAAACAATACTGCTTGCGGCAATGCGCATTACCCGAGCCGATGCCGGCACGCTCTATTTGCATGAACAGCAACAGCGGGTGTTGCGTTTCGAAATACTCCGCAACAACACCCTGAATATTTCGATGGGCGGAACCAGCGGCGAACCGATTACCTTTTACCCCATTCAGCTTTACGATGGTACAGGCAGCCCCAATCACGCCATGGTGGTGAGCCATGCGGCACTCAGCGGCGAAACAGTGAATATTCCCGATGCTTATATGGCCGAGGGTTATGATTTTTCGGGCACCAAAAAATTTGATGCGAAAACCGGGTATCGTTCCCAGTCGTTTCTGACTGTTCCGATGCGCAACCACGACTATGAAGTCATAGGAGTGCTGCAATTGATTAACGCGCGGGATCAGGTGAATGGCGCAATCATTCCGTTCTCAAGGGATGACCAGCAATTGCTCGAATCGCTCGCATCGCAGGCGGCCATCGCTTTGACAAACCGCCACCTCATCGTCCAACTGGAAGAGTTGTTCGAATCCTTCATCCAGTTGATCAACACTGCGATAGACGATAAATCACCCTACACCGGAGGCCATTGTGAACGGGTGCCCGCGCTTACCATGATGCTGGCCGAAGCCGTCAATCGCACTACCCAGGGTCCGCTGAAGGACTTTGTGATGACAGACAAGGACAGGCATGAGCTCAAGATCGCCGGCCTGCTTCATGATTGCGGAAAAATCACCACACCTGTTCATGTGGTGGATAAATCGACCAAATTACACACGCTGTTCGATAAAATTCATTTGCTGGACACACGTTTCGAGATACTCAAACGCGATGCCGAGATTGCTATGCTCCGCGAAATAGCAGCAGCAGGTTCCGATGCTGAACGAATCGAGGCAGGCCGGAAGAGCTATGCCGAACGGTTGGAGCAGCTTGACCTGGATCGGGAATTTCTACGCCACTGCAATGTCGGCAGCGAGGCTATGTCTGCAGAGGCGCAGGAGAGAGTGCACCGTATCGCGGCTTATCAGTGGCGCAATGTCGACGGAAAACTGGGCAGGTTTCTAAACGATGACGAGATCGAGAATCTCACCATACGCGCCGGTACTTTGACGGCTGCCGAACGTTCAATCATCAACCACCATATCGAAGTTACCATCAAGATGCTGGAGGCGCTACCGTGGCCGAGACATCTGAAGAATGTACCGGAATACGCAGGCGGCCATCACGAGCGCATGGACGGCAAAGGTTATCCGCGCGGACTGACCCGCGACCAGATGTCGGTGCAGGCCAGGTTGATGGGTATTGCGGATATTTTCGAGGCGCTCACCGCCAAGGACAGACCCTACAAGAAGGGAAAAACCCTCACCGAATCGCTGACCATACTCGGAAAGTTCAAGCTTGGGGGGCATATCGATCCCGACTTGTTCGATGTCTTCATGCGGGAAAAGGTCTATCTCGAATACGCCAGGCAATTCCTTTCGCCCCAACAGATAGACGAAGTCGATTTGAGCAGGATACCGGGGGTAAATCTGGAATCGTAGTTGGTCAAGACTGACAAAAATTGTCAGTCGGTGACGAAGTTAAGTTGATTTCAGTGGTTATTCTATTGGAGAATTTGTAATAAATATTAATATAAACAAAATCATATAATGATGGCACGACAATTGCATAAATAACCCCGACACATGGTTTAATGTGTTCAATTCAAACCAAGGAGCTTAATTATGATTAAAAACATTCAGAAAGGTTTTACGCTGATCGAGCTGATGATCGTGGTCGCGATTATCGGTATTCTGGCGGCTGTGGCGATCCCTGCCTACGGCGACTATACCGCACGTGCGCAGGCTGCTGAAGCCTTTACGCTGATGGACGGTGTGAAGACACCATTGACCGAGCTGTACACATCGAACGGTGATTTCTTCATTGGAGGCGCCAGCGGAATAACCGCAATTACAAGCGGAAAGGATGTTAA
>Ga0316575_10000212_pt1 | contig 15480 bp, 14 predicted proteins | sample J5NA_FD_203072 | JGI IMG/M metagenome (GOLD analysis project Ga0316575, IMG submission 203072) | Rhizosphere microbial communities from salt marsh grasses in Alabama, United States - J5-7_050615r2r3 | ecosystem: Host-associated > Plants > Roots > Rhizosphere | place: USA: Alabama | collected...
TGACACTTATCAACAAGTATGAATACCTCTCTTAACCTTGGTGCTAAAGGACTTGGTGTTGAAGTCGATGCTGAAGATTTTTTTGGGATGGACACTACGTATTCATTGGTGAAAATCAAAGGCTTTTGGCGTTTTACGGAGAATCGTCGGCACAGGCTGGATTTTAAATGGTCTTCGTATCGAAGAGACGGCTACAGAAAAATTGGAAAAGATTTTACGTTTGAGGATAAGGATGGCAACGAAATTACAATCCCCGCCGGTACTGAAGTAAACAGTCATTTTAACGTTGATATGTATAAGATCTCCTATAGCTACTCGTTTTTTCAAGACGATCGTATAGATCTTGGCGCAGCCATCGGACTTTATTGGATGCCGATCGATATCGGGGTAAATTCCAGTGGATTTATCAGCGTTAGAGAAGAAGAAAAATTTGACGCGCCGCTGCCAACGATTGGGATCCGAGCGGATTTTGCCATCACTCCCAAATGGTTTTTTAGGAGCAGTCTGGACGTTTTTTATTTGGAGTACGACCAGTTCAAAGGCTCGATCTACGAATCATCGGTTGCTTTGGAGTATCTTCCCTGGAAACACTTGGGGTTCGGTCTTGCTTTCGATACATTCAATCTGCATTTAGAAGCTAATGGAGAAGATTATCCTGAAATCGATTTCCGGGGTACCATTAACTTTAATATCACGGGGCTATTGCTTTATGCGAAGATGTTTTTCTAAAAATGTTGAGCATATCAATATTTCTAACATCAATACTGTAAGTAAATAAAAGCAAATAAGGACACTGCATGAAAATCCGACGATTCAGCCTGTTCCTGATTTATCCGTTTACCCTGCTATCGATTTATAGTCCCAAGCCTTTAGCAGCTGAAACTTACCCCAATCGAATTTCTTTGGCTATCAGCGGCGGGGCAAGTAGGGGGCGCTTATGAGGCCGGTCTGATCTGACGCCAGGTAAATTGCTACATATTTCTGGATTAAAAGTGCACGGTTAAGGTCAGATGGATGACTATCATTATAACGACTAATCCATAAAAAAATCATAAACAGGCAAAAACAAGTGGTTTTTTTTATTAATAAAAGGAAAATGATTCATGCCCTATTTTCACCCAATCCGATTAAGGACAAATAGTCCCAATTTTATCATACCGAATTTAATAAAAATAACAATCATCGCGGGAGTATTATTCTCAATTATACATGGAATCGCGAAAGCTGATAAAAAAAAGCCGCAACAAGGAATACCTTTACAGTCTAAAAAGATGCTCGGCGATTTTGATGAGATGGTTCAACATCGCAGGATTCGTGCCCTGGTAACCTACAGCAAAACATTCTACTTTTTAGATCGAGGACGTCAATACGGACTCTCCTATGAGTCGTTAAAATCATTTGAAAAATTTGTCAACAAAAAGTTGAAGACCAAAACTCTGAAATTCCATGTTGTATTCATCCCGGTAAGTCGTGATGAGCTCATGCCTTCTCTACTTAATGGACTTGGAGATATTGCAGTCGCCAACCTGACCATCACAACCCAACGTCAGAAACAAGTGGATTTTTCTAATCCATTTTTGACGGGTATAAAAGAGCTAATCGTCACCGGACCGTCAGCACCGCCCATAAAAAGTATTGACGATCTGGCGGGTAAGAAAATTTATGTTCGCCAGTCGAGTAGTTATTACGAAAGTCTGATCCGGTTGAATGCGTCTTTTAAAAAGGCCAGAAAATCTCGGATGAAATTGGTTCTTACCGATGAGACATTAGAGGATGAGGATTTACTGGAAATGGTCAACGCCGGCCTTATCCCGATGATTGTAGCGGACAGCCACAAGGCTCAATTTTGGAAACAGATCTTCGACAATATAACAGTCCACCAGGACATTGCCGTGAGAGACGGGGCCAAGATTGCCTGGGCCTTTCGAAAAAACAGCCCGAAACTCAAGGCCGTGGTCAACGAATTTGTAAAAGGCCACAAAGAAGGAACGATGCTGGGGAATATTCTGTTTAAAAGGTACTTAAAAAATACCAAATACGTAAAAAATGCCCTGTCCGAAAAAGAACTTAAAAAATATCAATCGATGGTACAACTTTTCAAAAAATACGCTGCTGAATATGGCTTCGATTATTTGATGATAGGTGCCCTGGCATATCAGGAATCAGGTCTTAACCAAAACAAACGCAGTTCTTCAGGTGCCGTCGGCGTCATGCAGATACTGCCAGCCACTGCAAAAGATCCCAATGTCAACATTCCCGATATTGAAAAGCTGGAAAATAACATACACGCTGGCACGAAATACTTAAGATTTATCATTGACCGTTACTACGAGGACGAACCAATGGATGAGGTCAACAAAATGCTCTTTGCATTTGCATCTTACAACGCCGGTCCGGCTAAGATAAACGAGCTTCGTAAAAAAGCCAGTGCCAAGGGACTTGATCCGAACCTGTGGTTTAACAATGTAGAAGTCGCAGCAGCAAAATCAATCGGCAGGGAAACCGTTCAATATGTCAGCAATATCTACAAATATTTTATCGCCTATCAAATGGTTCTCAGACAAGCTGAAAAAAAACAGAAAAGCAAAGTTAATTAAGGGTCGAATGGTAGACCTTGGTGTTCATAGTAAAAATGCCAAATCAAAATATTAACCCAGTTCGTCCTGGTATAAGTAGAAACTTATATTCTTTGCATGAGAAATGTTTATTACAAAACTCAATTAAAGCTTTGCCGAACAATTAATAACTTTCAAAAGATCAAATATTTAAATTAGCATTGGCTATGATGAAAAAAGAAAACAAAACCAAACCCCAACAGAGTTTTTCGACAATAATTCTTATTGGACTGGGATGCCTTGATCGCCAGTGCCGAGGCAGGTTCCGCATGGACGCTTATTTATCCTCAATACATGGTTGTCAATACAAAACCAGGCATTGCGACATTTCCGCTGGGATTTGAAGTGGCAAAAGGCAGCCAGGATCTGCTTAACTTCCTGAACAACTGGCTCCAGATCAAGAAAAACAGCCAACAAGTGAAAGCAGTCTATGATTTCTGGATACTTGGCCAGGGCGCTGTTTCCAAGAAACCCAGTTGGTCAGTGATTCGAAATGTACTTAAACTGGTGAAATAATTTTGTTGAGGAATTTAAGGTTAATGAAGAAAAATTTTGTGGAGTGTCTCTGTGTTTTCTTGATTTTGGGACTGCCGTTTTTATGCCTTGCCCAGGAGCTGGAGCCCCGGCGATGGAATCACCTTCCGATAGGAAAGAACTTTGTCGGTGGAGGTTATGTTTACACCAAGGCGGACATATTCTTTGATCCAGTTCTTCGGATCAAGGACGCTGAAATGGAAATGCATACTTGGGCATTTAGATATATACGCACCTTTGAGCTGCTACAAAAATCCGCTCGAATCGATTTTACTCAAGCCTATCAAGAGGGGCGTTGGAGCGGATTGCTCAATGGCGCTCCCGCATCCATCACGCGAAGTGGTTTGTCAGACTCGGTCCTGCGATTCGCAATAAATCTGTATGGAGCACCGCCATTAGAGGGTAAGGAATTTGCGGCTTACCGGGCTAAGGTCGATGTTGAGACCATCATCGGGGCGGCGCTGGTGGTTCATCTGCCAACCGGTGATTACATGAATGACAAACTCATCAATCTCGGCACGAACCGATTCACCTTTAGGCCCCAGCTTGGGGTGGTTCATAACCGGGAAAAATGGTCGTTTGAATTAACAGGCTCGGTTTGGCTGTATACGGACAACAATGACTTTTTCAATGGAAACAAACTTGAACAGGATCCGTATTACACCATCCAAACTCACCTCATTCATAACTTTCGTCCCGGGCTCTGGGCATCAGCGAGTGCCGGCTATGGCTATGGTGGAGAATCCACAGTGAGTGGAGTAGAGAAAAACGACCGTAGAGAAAACTTGGGATGGGCGTTAAGTTTTGGCTTTCCGATTACTCGGCAGTTGGGTGTCAAAGTGGTTTATCTGTCGTCCCGTACCCAAGAACCCATCGGTCAGGATACTGACAGTATCGGTGTGGGGCTGTCCTTTTTTTGGTGAGATGACGAGATAACTCAGTAAAAATGATTCTTCATATAAAAATGGGAGAATCCTGAAGGTTAGGTTTAAATTGAATAGACTTTCAATTATCATTTATCTATTGGCAGTCGCGATGATACTTATGATTGCGGGCTGTGCTACTTTACCTAAAAATTTTGATCGACCCAAATCATATGCTTTTGCCGATACGGAGAATTCTTCCTTAGCTAAGACATTTGCAAAGGAAAAAGCGGCTCACCCGGGAAATTCCGGATTCCATGTATTAGGCAACGGCTTGGACGCGTTTGTAGCCCGTGCGGTTTTGTCCCAAAATGCCGAGCGTAGCATCGATGTGCAATATTTCATTTATCACAATGATCTTGTCGGCAGACTCTTTACCGATCTATTGCTCAAAGCGGCCGACCGAGGTGTGAGGGTGCGCTTGCTGGTAGACGATATACACCTTGGCGGCAGGGACTTCGGGGCAATGGTGATGGACAGCCACCCCAACATAGAGGTGCGCATATTCAATCCCTTCAGCAGAAATGTGGGCAGGACATCCCAGTTTGTGACGCGTTTGGGTTCTGTAACGCGGCGTATGCATAATAAGTCATTTACCGTGGACAACCAATTTACCATCCTCGGAGGGCGCAACATCGGCAATGAGTACTTTGAAGCTGATCCGGATCTGGAATTTGAGGACCTGGACGTGATGGCCATCGGACCTGTGGTCAAAGAAGTCTCATCTGTTTTTGATCGTTATTGGAACAGTGAACTGGCATATCCCGTCTCTGTGCTTTTCAAAGGAAAGCCCCCGACAGCAGAACAGGTCGAAAAACTTCGAGGGGAACTAAACAAATACGTGGCCGATCAAACCGATTCTGAATATTTGCGGGCGCTGCGTAATTCCGATCTGGCAAATAAATTCCGAATGGATCAGGTTGATTTCGGGTGGGGAGATGCAGAAGTGGTTTATGATCAGCCGGAAAAACTGCTTCACGGTTTCAGCGAAAACCAATATCATCTTTCACCGATGCTCATACCGTATTGGAAAGCGGTTAAAAAAGAGCTGATCATATTCTCTCCATATTTTGTGCCGGGCAAATCAGGGACCGCTTTTTTGACCCAGTTGGCCCAACGCGGGGTTCGGGTGCGCATTCTGACGAATTCTCTGGCCTCAAATGATGTGGGGCTGGTACATGCCGGCTATATGAAATACCGTAAGGACCTGCTGCGCGGTGGTGTTGAATTGTATGAGCTAAACAAAAAGTTGAGTCGGAAAGAACGTAAAGTAAAAAAGGGTACAAGTGGTTCATCCAAAGCCAGTCTGCATGCCAAATCCTTTGTCTTTGACCGCAAACAAGTCTTTATCGGCTCTTTGAATTTAGATCCACGGGCCTTAGTGTATAATACCGAAATCGGTGTGGTCCTGAATGTGCCTATAATCGCAGAAGAGATGGCAAAATGGTTTGACGAAAACATTAACCAGCTGGCTTTCCGGTTGGAACTGAAAAAAGATGAAAACGGGGATGAAAATCTTCTATGGCATGGTGTCGTCAATGGAAAAGAACACACATTTGACGTCGAGCCTTATGCGGGTTTCTGGAGACGTTTTGGTATAAGTATTATGAGTATTTTCCCCATTGAGTCCCAGTTATAAAACGTATTTTATAGAACGAAGACTTCGCTGCTTTTTACATAGCAGACTACCAAACAGCTATGGTTGTATAATCGAGTCGGTTATAAAACAATCATCAAAGTAAAGGAGGAAAAAATGAGACACAAAATTTTAGCGATTCTACTGGCAATGTTTTTTTTGATCGGGATTGCGGGTTGCGGCGGCTATTATATGGTCAAAGATCCCAGCACCGGAAACATTTACTACACCGATAAAATTGACAAAGAAAAAGGAGGCGCCGTAAAGTTTAAAGATGCCAAGACCGAAACCGACGTGACGGTACAGAACTCAGAGATTAAAAAGATATCTAAAAAGGAATATAAAAGTGCCCTTGAAGCCAAAGAGGCTCCGGAAACAAAAGAGGTTAAATAATAAAATACCTTACAGATATGGCTAAAAGCATTGCGGCGATTTTTTGATTTTAGTGCAATACAATTCCGGTGCCGAAGGTTTGCCGATCTTGGTTTGGCCTTCGGCACTTTTTTTGGGATGATATTTATCCGACATTTGGCATCAATATCCTTTTGATCAATTAGTACTTGGGGTGAAATTCCCTATGCCAGCCCACTAGAGCAAACGATCGGATCTATTTTTATCCTCAAGTAATTTCCGATAAGCAAATGTTGGAGCAACCTTGGATATCTGCAATTTATCGCTGAGCAATAAAATCCATTAATGAATTTGATACCTTATGAGTATCACACTTGGATAAAGCCTCATTTTTCAGAATGGATTGAGGGAGGAGAAATCAATATATTGTGGTCTTAATTATATCCGGTTTGCCGGTCTTTTTGAGTCTGACTCGTTGATGAATGAGCGTAATCCTAAAAATCGTGAGTATTGGATTCAAATCATCACTACAATTCCTGAAATATCATCTTCAGATCACAGCTCCAACCAAACCACTGATAAGAGAATACAAAACCATGGAAACCAAGCTTTTTTAAAAATGTATCATACTTCAGGGGAACTAAAATGGCGCCGATCAGGTGAATAGTATCGTGAGGGGAGCATTTCTTTTTGCGCATTGCATTGTAGAGGTTGATTACTGTTAACCGTACTGACTTCGAAGAGCTTTCTTATTGATTTTGCCCACGCTGGTCTTCGCAATGGCGTCGACCACGATGACTTTGTCCGGAACGCCGAATTTCGGAATCATCCCGCTTTTAACAAACTGTTCGTAAAAGCGTTTCAAATCTTCTCCGGTGACCTTATTCTTGAATTCATCTTTTAGCACCACCAGTGCGATGGGTCTTTCCACCCACTTATCATCGGCAATACCGATCACGGCGGCTTCGCTGACCGCCTCATGTTGGCTGATGATATCTTCCAGCGCCAGAGATGAAATCCATTCTCCGCCGGTTTTGATGACATCTTTGAGGCGATCTGTGATCTGGAGATAGCCGTATTGGTCGATAAAACCGATATCACCGGTATGGAGCCACCCTCCGGACCATAATTCTTCACTCTTTTCCGGATCTTTCAGATAGCCATTGGCCGACCAGGGCGCTTTCACAACCACTTCGCCTGTGGTTTTCCCATCATGGGGCAACGGCTTCCCATCCGAGTCGATAATTTCGAGATACACGCTGGGAAGGGGCAGCCCGGTTCTGCAACGTATGCCGATTTGTTCGTCCATATCCCATTCGAGCATGGGCGGCTTGAGATTGGCCAATGTCAGGACCGGGCAGGTTTCGGACATACCGTAACTGGCATAGACATTGATGCCCAGATCAAGCGCAGATTTGCACAGCCCGCGGGATAAGGCAGAACCACCGGTAATCAGCTTCCATCCGGACAAATCGATATCGTTAACGGCCGGGCTGTTGATCAACATGTGCAAGATGGTCGGCACACCGTGTGAAAATGTCACCTTTTCTGCTGCGACCAGCTTCAAAATCATATCCGGATCGTATTTACCCGGATAGACCTGCTTTGCGCCGAGAAACGTCATCAGATACGGTATTCCCCAGGCATGAACATGGAACATCGGAGTCATGGGCATGTAAACATCACCGGAATTCATGGAAGCCTGGGACTTGTACGAACAAAATGCGGACATGATGCCGTAAGTGTGAAGCACGATTTGGCGATGGGTAAAGAACACGCCCTTCGGGTAACCGGTGGTGCCGGTCGTATAGAAGGTCGTTGCGACGGTATTTTCATCGAAATCGGGAAATTCGAAATTGTTAGCGGCAATGGAGAGCAAGTCTTCATATTCTCCGTGAACAGCCAAAGACGTTTCGATGCTATCCTGCTCATCTGGCATCAGAATAATTTTTTTGGGTGTCTCGAACTGATCTTTTAAAGATTCAAGCAATGGGAGAAAATCCGAATGCACCAGGATAACATCATCTTGTGCGTGATTGATCGTATAAATAAGCTGATCCGGCGACAGCCGGATATTGATGGTATGGAGCACCGCGCCCATCATGGGTACGGCAAAGAAACATTCCAGATAGCGGTGGCTGTCCCAGTCCATGACCGCTACGGTGTCTCCGGGTTCGACCCCGAGATCTTTCAACGCATTGGCCAATCGGTGGATTCTCTTGCCGAAGTCGGCATAAGTATATCGCACCCTGTCCCGATAGACAATTTCCTGGTCAGGTGAATAGATCAGCGGCGTCCGGAGAAAGTGTTTAATCAGAAGCCTATAGTCGTAGGCCGATGGTGTGGGTTCGATGATTTTGGCTGTCATGCTGAATCCTTATATTCAATATATTAAGACTTCAATCTGGCATTTTTTGCTCAAACTGCATAATCTATCAGAAACAAATTAAAATTCAAGGAGATAAAACAACGGGCAATAAAATCTTAAAAAAGTGAATGACGGTAAACAGATGGCTTTTAGCGGGGGAGCTTAAACCCCATAGAAGGTTTTGAAACCACTTCTGACCAAAATTTGTGCGGTGCGAAGGCGCGAGGGTCGGAAACGATCATCGGTTTTCTGGTTTTTGAAGGAAAACTTAATTGTTGTCAGGCGCTTAATATTTGATAGAGAAATCGAGCGGCGCGTACTTTAAAAAGGCTTGGATCGATCGGCTTTGAACCTACATTGACCTGATCTGATCCAGGACCTTGCCCCGGGTGCTGATGACGATATCTTCCATGAGAATGGTTTGTCCGGATGCCTCGAGCCCTTTTTTCACGATCATCGGCAGGCCGGAGCAGCACGGAACTTCCATGTAGACTGTGGTAATGCTGTTGATCCCAGCGGTTTTAAAAATCTCAGTAAATTTGTCGATGTAGGACTGGGCGTCATCGAACTTGGGACATCCCATCATCACGACCTTGCCTTTCATCAAACCTTGGTGCAAATTGGCATAGGCAACGGAAACACAGTCCGCCAGCACCAGCAGGTCGGCCCCTTTAAGAAACGGCGCTTTGGGAGGGATGAGCCGTATCTGAACCGGCCAGTGGGAAAGGACCGATTCGCTTTTCGCGCCGTCTGACCGTGAAATATGGCTTTCCGGATGAGATTCGATGGGGGCAAATGTCTGTATTTGGGTGGACGGGCATCCGCAGGCGATGCCTTGTTTTTCTTCGGCAGCCTCCTTTTGGGCCAGAAATGCTTCAACGGCTTCCTCATCGAATTCATCGGCCTCGCGTTCGATGATGCGGAGGGCTCCGGATGGACATTCTCCCAAACAGGCCCCGAGCCCGTCGCACATTTTGTCGGCGATAACCTTGGCTTTACCGTTCACAATTTCAAGGGCTCCTTCGGCACAGGAAGGCACACACTGGCCGCACCCGTCGCACAATTCTTCGTCGATTTCGATTATTTTTCGCGATACCTTCATGATGGTTCCTCTATATCTGGTTTTTTTGATAAAATCTTGTACCCGGGACTTTTTTTGGCGATAAAACCCATTAATTCAATAACACCTTTCTTGCTTCCTTGCGACCGCCGTCGGTTAAAATAGATTTATCGATAATACGATGGATCTTGTCCGTATCCATGGGATTTTCTTTTTGTTTTTCTTCAAGGTTGGTAATGAGATCCGCATCGTAAAGCACCTTGAAGTTCAGTGTTTCTTCGGATCGGGGATGATGGTGATGCCCGATGATATCACAAACCTCTTCGATCAACTCTTCTTTGGCGCCCAGCTTGATCATGATCGATTTTGCAATGGGCGGTCCTTCCTGCTCCTGGTATTTTGCGGCCGTATTGTTGTACTTTTTTTCCGCTTCATGGATGCCGATGTCATGCAAATATGCCGCCGCCAGGATCACCGCCAGATTGCCTCTTTCATCTTTTCCGATCCGTTCAGCATATCGCGCCACCCGGGTGGCATGCCCGATCCGCTTGAAATCGCGCTTGAAATATCGCTTCATCTCTATGGCGATGCGGTCTTTTAAGAGGTCTTCTTTTTGAGCCAGAAGTTCCGGCGGAAGATCTCCGATGCACTCTTTTGCATACTGGCAGTATGACGCACATCCAAAATCCATATTCGGATTGGCGAACTTATGACCGCAGTGAACACATTTCCGGGTGGTATCGTCCTTGAAAAACTCGACCGAATGGTCGCATTGGGGACATTTTACTTCGAAAATAGCGCCCGGTTTCCAATATCGGCTGTCTTGTCCCGGACATTTCATGTTTTTCCTCCTATGGTCGACCCCTTCTGACGGGATTCACAGGATATAATGTAATCACCCTGTGAATCCTGTCCATAAAAAGATTATCCCAAAATGGCCTTGAGATCCTCATCCGGGGAGCTAATGGGCATGATATTGAATTTATCCACCAGCACATTGAGAATATTCGGGGAAACAAATGCCGGCAGACTCGGTCCCAGCCGAATATCCTTGATGCCCAGGTACAATAGGCTCAGCAGGATGGCGCATGCTTTTTGCTCGTACCATGAGAGCACCATGGACAAGGGCAGGTCGTTTACTCCGCAGTCGAAAGCGCCGGCCAATGCAGATGCAATCTGAATCGCGGAATAGGCGTCGTTGCACTGGCCCACATCAAGAAGCCTCGGAATACCCCCGATATCTCCCAGATCCTTGTCGAAAAAGCGGAACTTGCCGCAGGCAAGGGTCAGCACCACGCAGTCCTCCGGAACTTTTTCCACAAATTCCGTGTAGTAATTTCGTCCGGCCTTGGCGCCGTCGCAACCGCCCACCAGGAAAAAATGACGGATGGCCTTGTTCTTTACCGCTTCGATCACTTTGCCCGCAACACCCATAACCGCATTTCTGGCAAATCCCACCATTACCGATTTTCCTTGAATATCTTCAGTATATCCGGGCAATTCCAGCGCCCTTTCGATAACCGGCGCAAAATTTTTATCGTCGATGTGGGTGACGCCGGGCCAACCCACCAGTCCGGTGGTAAAAATATTTTCTTTGTAGGAGTCATTGGGCTTTTGAATACAGTTGGTGGTCATGAGAATGGCGCCCGGAAATGCGGCGAATTCTTTGGCCTGATTCTGCCAGGCGGTCCCGTAATGCCCGTAAAAATGATCGTATTTTTTCAGCTCCGGATACCCGTGGCATGGGAGCATTTCGCCGTGGGTATAGACGTAGATGCCTTTGTCCCGGGTTTGTTTCAGGATCTCTTCCAAATCTTTTAAATCGTGACCCGAGACCAGAATCGCCTTTCCTTTCTTGGCACCCAGGGGAACGGAAGTGGGAACCGGATGTCCGTAGGCCTCGGTGTTGGCGGCGTCCAGAAGCTCCATTGCCCGGATGTTGATTTCTCCGCATTTAAACACAAGACCCACCAGATCATCGGCGCTGAGGTCCTTGTTCAAGGTGGCGGCCATGGCATCGTAAATAAAATCAAAAACTTTGGTATCGGTTTTTCCCAAAATTGCCGCATGGTCCGCATAGGCGGCCACGCCTTTGATGCCGTATATCAAAAGCTGCTGCAGGGAAAGAATGTCGGCATCGATATCCGGGTCGGATTTAACCCCGACCTTTTCCCCTTGTTCCACAAGGGCTTCCCGGCCGGCTGCCGGCGTGAAATCGGCGGGTCCCCTGTCAAAGTCTGTTTTTCCGCCGGCTGCAGAGACGTTTGCCTTGAGTTCATCTCTGTATTTGACGGTATTATGGATGAGCTCCACGAATCGATCCGGGTCGAAATCGACGTTGGTCAGCGTGGAAAAAATGGCTTCACAGGTAAAATGGTCCACGGATGTATCCCTGATGCCGACGTTTCGAGCCTCTGCCGCCACTTGGGCCAGCCCCTTTACCGCATAAATCAAAAGATCCTGAAGGGCGGCGACATCCGGCTGTTTTCCGCAGACACCGATTTTCGTACACCCCTCGCCTTTTGCCGTTTGTTCACATTGAAAACAAAACATAGTTGGCCTCCTTTATTTTATTTGAATGGTTTTAAAAAAGTGTGCATGGTAACCATGTAGACATTATTTCGTCGTCTTTTGAATCCCATCTTATACAAAGGACAGATCGAGTGCCTTGACTTAAGTCAAAAAACCGTGATATTTTTTAAAAAAAGAAAAAAACAATGGACAAAATTCTTCAGATTATTTCAGATGCGCCTCTCTTCAATGGTTTGCCGGATGAGCAGTTGAACGACGTCAGACAGATTGCGGTGGATCGGTTCTACGACAAGGGCAGAACGATTTTTTTAGAAGGCGATCCCTGCGACGGTTTTTATATCATTGCCGACGGCAGGCTAAAAATCTATAAACTCTCATTTGACGGTAAAGAACAAATTCTTCATATCTATGGACCCGGCAATCCTTTTGGCGAAGTGCCTGTTTTTGCCGGCAAAAAATTTCCAGCCAATGCCCAGACCCTTCTCAAGAGCCACCTTCTTTTTTTCCCAAGGACGGCGTTTATCGACCTGATATCCAGAAATCCCTCCCTTGCGCTGAACATGCTGGCCGTACTTTCCATGCGACTGCGGCAGTTCACCGTGCAAATCGAAAATTTATCCTTAAAAGAAGTTCCGGGACGCCTGGCCTCTTACCTGCTTTATCTGGCAAAAGAACAGGGTCGAACCGATACGGTGGCATTAACGATTTCAAAGGGCCAACTGGCCAGCCTTCTGGGTACCATCCCCGAAACCCTCTCGCGAATTCTGGCTAAAATGGCGAAGCAGGGATTGGTCGAAACCAGCGGCCGGAATCTAAAACTATTGGATATCGACGGGCTGGAAGATTTGGCCGCACAAGGGAAACTTCAGTAGAAGTAGTTTCAAAACCTCCCCTCTGGCTTAATTTCTGTGTTAGACTGAGACGGTCAATCCTCGAAATATTCCCGATATTCCTGCAGTTAACCGCCTCAGTCCGCCTTGACCCTAAACCCGATTGAAGGTTTTGAAACCACTTCTAATCAACCACCATGGACTTTGCGGTCAGGATTTGTCCCCATATTTTTCGGACTGTTTGCGGAGTACTTCGTTGGCCCACCCCATAGCAGCAATCATGTTCGGAAATCCGGTGGTGGTCAAGGACAATAAGACCACATGGATGATTTCTTCGGGGGTTGCGCCGGACGCCAGTGCTTTTCTGATGGACGACATGACAGCGCCTCTGGAGTTGGCGCCGATGGCAATACCCAGTTTAACCAGGTCCTGGCATTTTTCGTTTAAGGGCCCTTCTTTCCGGCATGATTTGCCCAGTTGCTGATAATCTTCAAATATTTTTGGGAATTTTTTTTTGAAGTCTTCATAGGTTTTCGGTAAATACATAAGGCCTCCTTATCTTCAATCATCAATCTAAAAAGAATCGCCATTTGCAGAACATATCCTGCGGATGCGGGTCCGGCGGCGCAAAGAGACATTCCACACGGATCCGGTCATCGATCACGCGGGCAAAGCTTGTAAATTCTTTTCGATGCATTTCCTTGCACACGTATTCACCCAAACCTCGCTTGAGTCTGGCTTCCTGGGTGGGGCAGGAAGGAACGGAGATGATCACCTCATGGTCGGATGTTTGAATCCGGTATCCTACGAGAATGCACCAGGGGAATAGTTTCTGGGCACGGACAAATCCTTTGAGCCCCTTGTCGCGAATCTGAAATTTTTCCGCCAAGTCCTTTGCCGCCATCGCCGAGACACGATCCCAGACCTTTTCGTTGATGCGTTCGGCCGTCTTTCGGTCAAATTCTTCGGTGATGTAGATAAACCAGAATGCATCCACAACGCGGTAGTGCCAAAGAAGAAATTCCAGATATTTTTTCAGTTCCGCTTTCGTCATTTTTTCAAAAATTTCCGTGTCCACATCCAATCTCCTTTCTTTAGCGCTCGTTTAAATTAAATTTTAAATCCGTAACGTTGAGATCGTATTTTTACATGGCGGACCAGATTTTCTCCTCTCTATCATCTGTAAAGATCAGATTCGGTTGGCCGTCTTCATCAAAATCGATCAATGCGCTTCCTTTAGGACCGATCAGTTTCAATGCCGGAGTGTTTTTCAATACATCGAGCCGTACACAGGGGCTTTGATCTTCATTAAAGACCGTCACCAAGGCGTTGGCGGTGCCTGTCGAAATCGAAACACGCTGCCTTCCCTGATCGTCGATGAGGCTGAAAGATTGAACGATCACTTCTTTCGCATTCACTCTGGCGGAACGGAGTTCATATTCCAATTGTCTGATGCGTGCGACAACAACGCCCGCGCCGATGATAATCGCCAGGGGCAACGCCATCGTTCTTGTTTCGACGCTCAGCTTTTCATAATAACCACCCGCCAATACCAATAACAACACGAGTATAAAAGGCTTTTTCCAGTCTTTTTTTCGGGCCATGAAAAATTATCCTCCTTTTTGTTTCTGTTTTCAGGTAAAGTAGAGAAACAGGTGATCGCAACAATTTGAATAGATAAGCAATGTTACTTTATATGGAATATAGAGTCAAATTTATTGGATTTGAAATAAGGACAATCAGGTTTTCCGGTTGGAATTGTTTTACAGATACTCCAAAATGATGTACGCTGATGAGATGTGAATTTCCCGGATGTGCTTCGAATACGTAATGGAAATGACCGGACATTTCGGCAAACATGTGAAACAGGGGATCATATCAGGGTACAACCCTTCTGTTTGTTCGGAAGGAAGACATGGTTAAATTAAAACTCAAATCGAGCCAGTGGATTGTCGATGAAAATGACAATATGATCATCGGTGAAGGGAGAATGAAAATTCTCGAGCATGTCGAAAATACAGGTTCCATCAATCAGGCTGCAAAAATGATGAAAATGTCCTACAAAGCGGTTTGGAGCAAGATAAAGTACACGGAAAAACATTTAAATACCAAAATCGTTCATTCGGACAGGAAAATGGGAACCCGGCTGACCGGAGAAGGTAAAAATTTACTGGAAAAGTATAGAGCCCTAAAGAAAAAATGCCTGATGGCGGATGATAAGATATTTAAAGATATTTTTACCCAAACATGATGAAAAAACCAGAAAAAAAAACAACCCCGCCGGTGGTCGCGGTCATCGGCCATTCAGGGTCCGGTAAAACGACGTTTTTAGAAAAATTAATCCCCGAACTGACGCTCCGGGGATTAAAGGTCGGCAGCATCAAACATGATGTTCACGGTTTCGAGATGGACAAACCCGGAAAAGACAGTTGGCGCCATAAACACGCCGGCACATCGACCACCATTATTTCATCACCCTATCAAATCGGTATAGTAATGGATGTTGAATACGATCACCAGCCGGATGAATTGTTACCCCTTTTTAACGGGGTGGATATTATCTTGACCGAAGGGTATAAGCGAAGCAGCATACCGAAACTGGAAATTTTTAGAGTCGAGACGACGCCGGAA
>Ga0316575_10000213_pt1 | contig 15374 bp, 6 predicted proteins | sample J5NA_FD_203072 | JGI IMG/M metagenome (GOLD analysis project Ga0316575, IMG submission 203072) | Rhizosphere microbial communities from salt marsh grasses in Alabama, United States - J5-7_050615r2r3 | ecosystem: Host-associated > Plants > Roots > Rhizosphere | place: USA: Alabama | collected...
TGGAATTGGACACGACATTTTTGATTTAGTGACAGATCATGCTTCAGTTGAGAGATTGATTGAACAAGGAGCATTATTAGTTGATAAAATGAGTATTAGTGAAATTGAATCAATAATAGACAAAGCTGAATTGTTGTTTAATTCCAAAATTGAATTTCATACTGATGTGAAAAAAGAAATTAGCAAAGCATCACAAGGATATCCATATTTTGCTCAAATGTTAGGTAGAGAATGTGTAAATAAAGCAAATGAAACATCTGAGAATTTTATTACCATGGATATTTACAATAAAGTATTACAAGATATAAAATCTGGTATCGCGTTTCCGACTTTAGAAAGTGCATACCAAAGAGCTATCGGGGACTCTCCTGATAGAGAAATATTATTGCATTTATTAGCGGAACAACCTGAAGAAATGGCTGAATTTAATGAAGATGTTGGTAGAATTTATCTAAAAAAAACACGCAGGGATGCTCAAGAATTCAATGTTCAGTTTATGGATCAACTAATTCCAAGACTAATTGATCATAAATTTGGCCCCGTTTTAGCGAGAATACCTGAAAAACCTGGTGTTTATGAATTTGTTAACCCTGTTTTTAGATTATATGTAAGTTTAAGACGATTTTAAAATGTTATTCACAAAAAACATACCGCCAACAGCGGTAGCCAGGTTCCGCTTCGCTGCACCCAAATTTTGCTCCATTTCATTCCGCAAAACTTCTGGCGTACCGCAACCCCTTGGATCGTCTTGCTAACTTGACGATTACTTATAGAGTGAGCTGAAACATGGAAGTTTCAGCAAGTCTTTATCTGGAAAGGATTAGCTATCCACCAGTACCGAGTGTTGCTTTCGAGCAGGTATCATGATCAGTGCCTTTTCAAAGTACCGAATCGCCCAGCACCGACATGAAGAACGAGACGAAAGAAGTGTACACAGGGAACTTTACAGACCACAGGGAGACGTGACTCCTGATTCGCAGGCCACGATGGCCGGAGAACACAGCTGAAAGCTGCCCGAAGGGTGGTTGCCCGGATGGCAACCATGAAGCTGTATGCAGCCCCGAAAATGGCTATCGAGGATGAGGAGGTTTTCAACGGTGCCGAACTCAACACCAGTGGAACCGTTTCTGCAAAAGGTATGGCGAGGTTCCGAGAGATCCACCGGGGTTATAGAGCGTGGCATGAGTGAAGAGAGACGCACAGGAACTTGGGAGGCCCTTCTGCTCCATCACAGGGTATCGCGGTGGTAGGACATGTCAACGAACAAGAAGAATGTCCGATGGCAGCAAAGAGCCGGCTCTCGGCGAATGACGACAAGATTTAATGCCGATTGCAATTTCCGAGTTCTGATTTTTCATAAACCGGATCACTTTTTCTCTTCCGGTTCGTTCCTATGGATAAAGACATCAACAGTATCGAGATCTTCGGTGATGTTGAAATACTTTCTGAAACGGGACGAGGAGTGGAGAGGGTTATTTTGGGCGGTTTTCTGGAGGGTATCTGCAAGTATTGCAATACTCGATTTTTGAGGTTTATATTTTTTAACATACTCGTAAATATCTTTGCTCTCAAGCTTTTGCTTAATTATAAAAAACCTTTCTTTACTCAATGAATACTCTTCTCCGCATTGTTCCCTCAGAAAACCATCAGCGGACCTTACAACGCCGGGGCCTTCTTCACGTTCAATACCTTGGCACACCATTTTAATTGTACTATCTCTGGTTGCATCATTCGCTTTTCTATATTCTAAGACCCAAGTTTTTAAATCCACATCATACAATGAATATCTCATGTATAAATTGCCGCACGTCATGACATAATCTGCAACCGGGTACCATGGAGTCGGACTTTTCAGCAACGTTCTCGCTGCCCAACCCTTGTAATTCTGATATTTATTACTATACAATATTTTTTCTATTGCAGATATCGCCTCCGGATTACCGTAAAGGCTCATTGCGTAAAGCAGTATCATTATCCTTCTTCCTTTTTCCATCAACAGATCCGGCCATTTTTCAGGGTCAGACTCAATCCCCTTCAGTGCATCAGGAATCCTGTCAATTAACTGTTCCCGTGTCAGACCAATCCTATCTCCACTCCATATCAAACCCTTTTTGAATGATTCAATACATTTTATTTCTCCTCCACATCCTTCAATTCGACTATAAACCAAATTGTAAGCACTTTCTACAGCCGTTATAACTTTTTCCCGCCTTTTTTCCTTTTTGGCATTAATAAAATCCTTGCAATAACCCTCATCCTCACCTAATAAAAAAATATCCTCACAATTACCTCCATCCTCATCATAGTACACCTCACCCTCAGCCACCGGTTCCGGTTTGAGTTCTTTAACCGGTTTCAGCATGGCTTCTTCAATACAGAATGCGGTAAACCTGACCATGATCAGTAACAACATCACACCAATAATTCTCAACACAAACCCCTTAACTGAACATTCATGAAATTTTCATTCAGGAATGCCATAATCGGGACGAAAGGTTTCACTATGAAGTCTTCCCCCTATCGTCATCCGGTTTACTACCACGACTAGTGCAGGACATACCACTGTCTGACGGTCAGGGAACCGTTCCGTCAGTTCCGGTTGTGGTGCCGGAGGATCTCGCAGTCGCTTGCCACATTTCCGTTTCCGAACAGGTCGTCGACCCGGATACTGGTCCCGTAACGTGCCCGTCCTTCGTCGCTGAAATAGCGGCGCCACACCTCTTTTGACACATGTTTCATGCTAAAATGAAAATAATTGCGTGCCTTTCCCCTCCCCGTTTCCTCCGTTGTCAACTCGCTACGGTGTTCCATGATATGTTTAACACGTCGTACTGATTTTTCCACTTCTTTCACGGCAGTGGATACATAGCCGTCTGGCCGCCCCCCTACCATGGTGAGGCGCGGCGGATTGCAGTCGACTTCCGCAAGGAACCTGACGGAATCACCTTCGATGCACGACGCCTTGACGGAGGTGATGGCATAGGTGCCGAATTCCTCGGCATCGGCAAGGAACAGACTGCACGAAACCGATTCGCCGACCGAATCGTACGCCAGCTGGACATACGAGACCGGAAGGTCGGCCCAGACGTTCAGGTTGTAAAACTGGTCGCTGCCGATGCGGTACCAGTAACCGGAAGCATCATCCACCGCCCGGATTTTAAACGGAACATGCGAAAGGTCGAGGTCGTCGTTTTTCGGGTCGGTAAAACAGGCATAATACATGCTGTCTGCAGCGACCATCCTGATTTTTATCGGCTGCCGGAACTCCTTTCCCATAAGTTTATACATGGGATGATACATCAGTGATCCGTCGTCGTTCAGCAGATAGAACTCGTCGGGAGACACAGCTGCAGCGGCACTGCTGCTTTTTCTCACGAGTTCCGAAACGCTCAGCTGTCTGTGCCGCGGACTGATGATCGGAAGCAGGCTTTGCTCCGGAATGTTGCTTGTCAGCATTTCACCAGCCCTGATGGCAATGATGTTCGTGTGCGGAGCATAGCCCCGGTAGGCATAGTGCCGATCGGAATCGTCGGAAACAAACTTCGTGGTATCGTATCTTCCCATGCGGTAAAAATGACGGTCAGCGTACTCGAAGGCGCTTTTTCCCATAAAATTCCAGCGATGGGTATACCCTTCGCGTGGTTTTCCGCCGTAGACGGGCGTCCCCCTGAATTCGTTACCGGGTCCGAGATACTGCTGATACCAGTATCCGTCAAGCAGACGGTTTCCGATTTTTTTTGTTCCGCGAAAACAGATGGTCATGTCGTCCCGTATCCGCAACGACTGTTTGTCGACATGTTCGCCGGCGGCAAGCATCGGCCAGGTTCGCCACCTCCAGGTTGCATCGGTCATCGACCAGTGCTGGGTGATGCTGTAAATGGTGTCGTTACCGGCAACCACCACTGCAGTACCGGCGGTAGCCATCCGGGCGTCTGAAGAGAGGCTGCGATACGGCGAATAGAAAGCGTTGCAGAAGGTATCGGGGTCTGCCCCGTTAAACCAGTAGAGGACGGGAACAGCACCCGAAAATATCCCGCCAAGCCCTTCGAAGGTATTATCCTTCGGACCAACCACCCTCCAGCGTTCCGAAAAATACTCCTGTTCGTCAATCCAGAGTACGGCGGGAACAATCGACACCTTTCCGAAAGCGTCCTTTATGCCGATCTTTGCAAGCACATAAAAATTGACGGTACCGTCGACGTAGCTGTGATTGTCGACAATGGTGTTCGGCGACATCTCCATCCCGTCCATATAGAGCGCGCTGCGGATGAAGGAGGCCCGTTTACGGTATTTTCCATAAAATGCACCGTACTCTCCCCCGTCCCGAAACCGGTAGTGTTCGTAGCGACTGGTCGCGTTGACGCCGATATCCAGCACTTCCTTTATGTCAATAACCGACCGGATCGATCCGCGATACGGCTCCGGAGGCAGGATGGTATCCTTCATGAGATAGTAACGGCCCGGATAGGTATAGTGTCTGTACCAGTTGCGCAGTCCGCGAGCCATCTGCACCCACCGTTTTGCGACATGCTCCGGAGAAATATAGTCGGCTGATGCATCGGGAGCGAGCCGTTCCGCACGGTAATTGACTAATTCAGATACGTACCGGTCGGCGAGGGAATTCGACCAGTTCCGGAGTTTCATCGTGGCGATCAGTTCGTAAACACCGAGGTTGTCGCTGATCCCGCGCAGTGCCGTCCAGAGTTCGTCCTTCAGTGCGGTGACCGTGTGATCAAAATACCGCTGCGTGATAATTTCCCGGCAGGAGTCAAGCGACAGTTTCCGGGAGAAACCGTATGCGTCATACGGATCGGCACCCGCCGGGAGTCCCATGTCGTCATAGTGCATCAACGCGTAATCGATGTTCCGGTCGTAAAATTTCAGCATGGCGGCGACAAGGCGTTTCACGTTTACCTGACGCATGTTGTCGGCAAGCTGAACGGTATTGAGTTTTATCAGACTGACCCTGCGGCTGCTTTCCATACTGTCAACGACATGTTTGACGATGTCACCGAGCGTCTCACGCAGGATTTCATCGTTTGTCCTGACAGTGGTATCCGGGGGCGGCGTCGACAGGACGCCCTCGACCACCTTTGTCGCCAGTCCCGAAAGTTCATGAAAAACCCGTCTTTTATTGATTCGGTACATCACCTGTTTCCGGTGTACGACCGATCCGGAATCCTGATAGAGTGCCTTGTCGGTATTGTTTCCGGGCGGCATTCCGTCAAGTACCTGCCAGACCCGCTGCGGAACGGCGAGATGCATGACATTACTCCAGAACGGTCCGGGCGGCAGGGAGACACCGCCGATTTTTCCCCGGTAATCGTAGTACACCGATCCTACCCAGTCCTTCTTTGTAGAAAGCCCGTACAGATCGGGTACCCGTCCTCCAAGATGCAACCCGAAACGGTTCAGTTCGGGAATCGTATCCAGAAGCAGGTCGTTCCGGAATGCATTCATGGTATAGAAGTGGTTTGGGTTGGGGGCAAACCAGGGGTCGGCGGAAGACGTCGCCTCTTCCGGGTCCGTTTTTATATACGTGGCATCCTCGGAATACCAGGTGCGTCGTCTCACTCCGTCGAAAACGGCATCGCGATAGTAGTCATCGTCGTATTCAGTCCTGATGACAGCCCAGAAGAACCTGTTCATGGATGAAGAGTAGGCAAACAGACGGTTGTCACGGGCCGTAACCATTGACAGCTCAACATCGTCCATATCAAGGTACCCCGTGCTTCTCGATGTTCTGTTGTCAACATAGACGCCGCATTCCGTTCCGTCAGGCCTGAACTCGCCTCCGAACACCCCGTTACGAGAGAAATACACTCTCCCGTCAATGAGCTTGAATTCGTAGGCTGCCCCGGCATCGGCAAAATTCTGGCACCGCGCCACCCTTCTCGCATCAGCAATACTGACGGTGTCAAAAAAGTCGGCAGTGACCGCAGCATACTCCGACAGGGGTACTCCCAGAACGGCATACCATAAAAAGAATACTGTCCGCATGTTTTTTTTCATGAAAACAATAATAGTATCAGGGTCCGGAAGTACAAAACTTTTTTCATCAACAAGGTATCACAGCTGCAGAAAACGTTGAAAACGGGAGTCACCCATCTGCTTCCTGTCGTTTCCGGACGACAGGGTCTCCCGCCCGGGGCAGCGGCAACAGATTTCCCGTAAAAGAAACATAAAACGTAACAATTCAGGTACTGGGCCTGTCACTCCGGATTTTTTAATTTATTACATTCTGCAGGGACGCGCCATGGCGTGCCCCTACCATAATTGATTTATAATTATCAGGTAAGGACGTTCAATTGAACCTCCCTACCATTCAATGATTGATTACTTACAAAATGCAAACGGAGTATATCAAACTGATAAGTATACTGATACGTATTTGCTTTTTCCCCGGTCCGGGCATGCATTCCCTGAAATTCGTTTGACACCTGTTCCATTTTTCATGAAATTCCCCGTTTCACGCAGCTAATCGTACACTGCTCAAGATGAAAATAGCTGTCTTGTGGTAGAAAAGGCAAAAATCGGACATAGCTGCCGCATGGAGTGCTGAACCCGAAAGTGTTGATTGAGGTAATGTTCAAGTTCCGCTTAGGCTTCGCTTAACAGCAGCCCGTTTCATGCACCAAAGTTACCAGCAGGCCCCCCTCCTTGACTCTGTCTCCGACTTCTGCAGAGAAAGAAACTATAGTTCCCATAGTCTTCTGCCTTGATTGCTCCGCGTCTCATTTCCCGGTGTATTGAGAATCAAATCTGGAAGGTTTGCAGTTTTTAAATGTGGTAATCAAGAGTCGGCATACTATGCAAAAGATGCGATTTTCATAACATCTGACTTGATATTTCCTGAAAAAACAACAATAACCGCCTGTTTTTCGTGATACTGATTATGTGAAGAGCCTCTCAGATACCCTTCCTCAGCGCGATGGATATCGCAGATATCACCATGAAGAGGAATTTAAACGGTTTATGCTCCCATGTTCCCGCCTCCGCCCGCTGAAGGCTTGATAAAATTCCGTCCCCCTTTGCGAAATACGCGGAATTTGCAACATTACACTTGATGTTTCACAAAAAAAACGTGTGAAAGCACCGGTATTACATGCTGCGGGCATTGGTCAAGAATTCCCCCGGCTTCTGACAAGTTGAAAAAACCGATATGCGGTATCTTATTGGAGACGGGGTTACCCCCCCGACTGAAACGCAGGTATCAATAGTACCGATCACCTTATCAAGGGAGGATTTATGAAACATTTCAGGATCACAACTGTACTTGCAGGTCTTGCGGCGCTCCTGGCGACTACATCGCTCTTTGCGGCGGATGCTGTTGTCGATGACAATGAAGACGGAACCGATCAGAATGAGTTCGATCAATACTGGTATTATTATGATGATAACAGCGGTGTCAAACCGGACGACCGGCCGCAGGCAGATTCCACATCGCAACCTTCGGTTATCGATGTACCATATACACTTCGTCCCCGTATGGCATTCAATAACCCGGAAGACACCTGGCCGGTAAAAGAGTACACCTTTCTCATCAGAGAGGAAGGTGCCAACAAAGTCGCCAGTATGCCGTTCATCTTCGGCGAGACGTGGAAAGCGTCTTATGGTACGGCAACACCCTATGTGGGTATGGGAACCATGCTTGCAGCCGAGGGAAAAAGCATCAGTCTGGAAGGTGCCCTGTCTATCTCCTTTAAAATAAGATGTCGTGTGAACAGCGAACTTACCGTTGTTTTCAAAGTGGAGACACAGGACATTTCTGAAGATTCCTCATTCGCTTACTATTCAAAATCATTTGTTGTCGGAACCGACTGGTCATCAGAAACGATTGAACTCAGTTCGCTTCTGCAGCCCGGCTGGACTCCCCCGGCTTCAGAACGCAACTTCGCCATTGACAAAGTTACCAAGATCGCCTGGGAAGTTCCCGGAAATCTCAATGATATCACCGGAGACACTCTTGAGGTTGATGATGTCGTGATCTCCCCGTATGTATTCGTGTCCCCAACCGTCTGGCCGAACGCGCCTTGCGAAGTACCTCTTCCCGATAATGTTTTTTCGACCTTTGAGGGAACCTATAAAGACCAGACACCGCTCAATACGTACTGGTTTGCTTACAACGATGCGGAAATCGGCGGTACATCGGTAATCAGCAGAGGTGCCGGAACCGATCCGGCAACGAACCACCTTGCGCTCGCATTCGAGGAGGGCAGCGGGTCGGACGGAGTCGGTCACGCACCGTTTATCGACTTTACTCTCGGAAAAAAAATCACGAAACCGAACGCCGCCGATACATCCAGGAAAGACAATGTACAGGGATTCGCCGGAATCGGCTTCAATGTCTATGACTCAGGTTCCTCAACCTTTTTTGATGCCGCAACCGGAAAATACGGTACCGCCGGCCTGGATGGCGGCGTCGACGGTATTTACTTCGAATACCTTGCGGACGGTGATTTCAAATATATGACGCTTGAAATCAGCGACATACACGACGTCGGCGATGCATCGACACAAACCGCTCCCTATTCCCGCGGGTCGGGTATCGTATGGTACCGGAATTTTCAGAAGACGGGACTTGAAACATGGAGATCCGCACGGTTGCGTTTTTCCGACCTTATTGTCAACAACACCTGGTTCGGGTATAACGACATTCCCCTCGATATCACCCGCCTCGCCAAGGTACAGTTCAAAATTCAGGGTGCGGAGGGCGACGGAGGTCACCTCGCCATTGACAATGTATACTTCACCCCCGCGGTGGGCGTGCGCCGGAGTATTACGCGACAAGGTGCGGCGGATGCACTCAGAGCCGGCTACCGCAACGGCATCGTTACCGTCGACTGGAAAAACAACCGTCGGATACATGGCAGAATAACCCTGCTTGATACGAAAGGTACCGTCGTCACGTCGGTTCCCATGACGGAATCGGCAACCTGTTCATCCGGAATTTCCGCCGCAAGGCTTTCGTCGGGACTCTACTTTATCAGGGTAACCGGAATTGACGCGGGCGGAAATACCGTTACCCGGCAGACTTCGGTGTCCATTGTCAGATAGCGGCACGGTCTGCATATGAATGTCACCGCAGGTGATGGTCACGAAATCAGGATATCGGTCGCAGTACATGGTTTACCGTAACATAACCGTGACTTCCACTCCGGCAGAAGGAGGAGCCTCCTGCCGGACTTTTCTTATAGGCTGTACAGGAGACCTGAAATCCGCAGTTGAATGCCGCGCATCAGGTTACATGAAAACATTGAATTTAGCCATACAGGGTTTTACAATTATTCCGATATCAACAAGGTAAACTTCGGCACCCGCTCTCAACCAAACCCCTTGTTGCAGTCAAACACCCGCGACCGCAGCCGGATGGTCTGTTGCTGTACAGAAGGTCACCGAAATGAAGAAAATCCTTGTTGCCGATGATGACGAGACATTGCACAACGCTTCCGAGGCATCATTAAACGTCGTCTTTACGCTCAATCACTTCCGCATGACTCCCACAAGAACAGGCCCGTCATTAGTTACGGGAGCGATCCTTTTTCCGCTCGTCGCATCGAATATCTTGATGAACGCGAGATAGGTTCCGCTTCCCACATAGCGGCCGTTACGGTTGGTACCGTTCCAGGGAATGACGACCTTTTTATTCCCTGTTGCGGGAGGACCTTCCCATTCCGACCTGAAGACCACCGAACCGGTCTTGTCGTATATGGTTCCCTGCACGGTAAATGCCGTGGAGCTTCGGGACCTGAGCCCCGGATCGATAATGAAATTGAAAGGTTCATGAAGAGGATCGAACGGGTTCGGACCGCAGAGAATCCTGAAGCGGGGTGCAATTTCGTATACGACAAGCAACGCCCGGTGATTGAGCGGATGTTTCTGTTCCGCACCGCCGATGTCCGCCACCAAAGCATTGACATTGACATATACCGAGTCGTCATCTTCAGGATACGACGCATCGGGAACCGGTTTCATAACCAGGAATGTCAGCACCGTGTCAGACTGCTGCAGCAGCGACAGTTCGGGAGTAACAACCGCTCCCCCATCGTGTTTCCTGATGGTAAACGGCGTTGGCGAAAGCGGTGCGCGCAGCGGCTCGGATACATGAATAACGAGTGTATCGGGAGATCCGGCACTACCGTCGTCACCAAGAAGTGCCGGATGCCAGTATGCCTGCACGACAACCGGTGCCGCGCTGTCGGCAACCGCCCCGTCCTGTTCGACATCATCTCCCGACGGATTTGCAAGTGTCATGCTGTAGGCCATGAGTCCGCCGGTCTGCAGGGGCATCGGATCTCCGAGTGCGGCGGTAAGATCCATGACCACCGTCATGCTGTCGCCGTTTTCATACTGCAACACCGCCGATGAAACAGCCGATCCGATCACCACCGACTTCCATGCTATCGAAAACGAACATGCTTCACGTTCGACGGCCCGGTCGAAACGGAATGTAATTTTGTCAATGACTCCGTCGGCATCGGCATCACTGTAGTATGCCGCAATCACGTTTCCGGCGGCTCTTCTGATCGTCAGCGGTACCGGACGGTTGAGCGGATGCGCATGGTTACCGTACCTGTCGGTAACCGGCCCCTCCGCCGCGATACGAAGGCTGTCGCCCGCTGCGGGAGGCGTTCCGAACGGTTCGACGATCACCATGGCCGTATCGAACCGTTGTGCATATGAAACGACCGTTATAACCGTTTCGCTCCCGTCTTTTCTTCTAAGGATAAGCGATGCTCCGGAAAGCAGGGAATCAATAACGTTTTCGGTAAATCCCAGAAGCAGCGTGTCGTTTCCTTCGGCAGCCTTGCGTTCCGGAAATACCGCATACGTCAATAAGGGTCCCACGCTGTCGGCAAGCGGGAAGCGGACGACATCACGCGGGTCGGCAAAGGTCGTGTCATAGATATAACTGGTACCCAGCTGCGCGGTACCGCCGTTGCGGGTCACCGACGTATCGAACGGTACTGCAGGCCGTATCGTCAGATGACGGGCATCGAGCGGATCGGCAGTGATCTCGGCCGCTCCTGCCGCGATCCGTTTGTCTTCAAGGATCGGTTCAGGCCAGAAGAGCACCACCGAATCGGGAAGCCTGACAAGAGAATTGGTATAGTACACTTCCGCCCGTGTCACCTGCCCCACACCGTTGTCGGCATAGTAGGCGGCCGCGACAACCGGATTCTGCACCGTCGGCGGTTTCGGCGGCGCAACCACGGTGAAGGTAACCTTTGACAGCTGCGACGGATCGGAAACGAGCCGGGAAGTGATCACGTATGCCCCCGGCTTCAGCCCGGTGATGTTCGACGTATCCACCGTAATGACATTGCGTTTGTCCGCAATATAAATACCCTCGTAGGAGAGACCGGGCGGAAGCTCAAGCGACTCGGGAAACTGCGGCCCGTCGATAAAGAACTCCGCAGTCGCATCAATGGTATCGGTCAGTTCAGACGCATCGCAGGCAAGGCTGCTGCGCGAAATCCGTTCGAAGAAACTGAACTGCACCTGTCCGGGCTGCGGAATGGTCATCACGGTGAACAGTCTGCTTTCGGTACGCAGGTTGAGCGACGTCTGCATCATGAAATTGGAACCGCAGCAGTTGCGTTCCACGAAAAAGAGCTTGAAACTGTACGTTGTGCCGGGAGACAGTCCGAGCGTATCGAGATTCACCGACCCCGCAATCGGGCCGTGATCCCCTCCGAGGTCGACGACCAGTTGACTATCAATAAACACCCAGACGTCGTCGTCACCGCGGAAGTAGAAGGTCTGTCCCTTGCGGTACTCGAACTGCGCCGAAAGCTCCATCGTGAAATGTATGTTGAACGGCGGTTTGTCGTTCGGGTCGATGTAGAGGTTGTTGTTCGGATTGCGCACCGTCTGCGCATCATCGAGCCAGACGAAATCATCGAGCGGATAGAACGAGTCGGTCGCGAACGCATACAGGCCCTCGTCATTTTTTGTCAAGGTAAGATTGTAGCAGGTTTCGTTGGTGTAGCCGTTGTCGAACGTCTGTGTTTCGAACCAGTCGAACTGCGAAGCGAGATTCTTGCAGCGGTGCTCCTTCTTGACAGGCTTACCGTCGGGCCCGAGTTTTTTCTGTACCATGCCGGTCTGCAGGTCGCCGCAACTGTCCGCGGCGAGTTCATCATAAATACCGAAATCGGGATGGATGCCGATATCGCGCATCAGTGCCGCAAGACTGATGGTGGTTGCACAGTCGCCCTCGATTCCCGGCCAGGTAACCGTCGTCACGACGACCGTGTCCGACGCTGGTGCGATATGAATCCATACGGTATCGGATTCCGAGAGCCCTGCCGTCGCATCGATACGTCCCGAGGAGCCGACACCGCTTCGGCCGAACGTCGTAGCGTCAAGCGAATTGACAAAAAATACCGCGGCCGAATCGGTTTCCCCGTAATAATTGTAGAGAAACCATCCGCATCGTCCGGTACGTTTGTCCGAATACATGGTGACGGTGCCGTAATCATTGATCCGTATCCGAGGAGCACCGAGATCCCACGGATTAAGTACGGCGATGACCTTTGCACCCGGAGGCGGTGTAAATCGCGCTTTTGGCGTGCCGCCGTTTGCCGCGGGCGTCAGCCATACCTCGTTGACGTTCTGATCGGTTCCCGAGAACAGCGTCAGAAAGATTATCTGCTGTCCGGACGGATACTTTTCGGCCTGACTGTATGCATTGTACTGGTCGGGAATGTAACTTGCAAATTCCACACGGTCGTTGGTGGTCCGGTTAAGTTTTGTGAAAGTGTAGGTATACCAGTCTCCCCCTTCCGCCTTCATGGGTGTTCCCGGATAATACCCGGTTTCCGAAGAAATCACATAGGGCGGATAGACTGCACGCTCTGAATCATCAGCCCACGGATGCAGAATATGGATGGTGGTCTTCGACTGAGCGCCAGCCAGTGAGGAAAAAAACAGCAGAAATAGGACGACACGGTTGCGGAATCGGGTTTCGGGTGACATGGGCATCCCCTTCGGTTAGTATTCAGGCGGCAGAAATACCTTGATAGTATCTGTTCAAAATGTGACCGTACGGGAAGAACGTCATTCCCGCGAAGGCGGAAGCCCACAGTTTCAAGCTGTTTTAAAGGGTGGATACCCGATTAAACAACCCGGGGATGACGGAAACCGGCCTCTTCTGAACAAGTACCAAGTAGTTGCCTCAATTTTTAATATATGTTCCGACGGCATGATAGTCGTCAGCGGTGTGTCCCATATTGGATTATAGATCTTTTTCCGTACTCATGGAACATAAAGATGTAAAGAACGGAAACCGCAATATCATACCGTTCGATACTTTGATGCATCCCTGCCGCCAACCGACAAAGATCCGGCCACATTCCGCGGATAATTGGCATATTGAAAATGCGGTACACCGTTCGTTGAATTATTTTTCAGGTATCAGTGTGCCCGTGACCGTTCAGCGCGGACTGAAATTTCAATATCTCAGGGGAGGAGATGTTGTTGATGCCTACATTCGTCCGGCAGTGTACTGTCAGCTCAGCTTCCCCGAAACAATGGACAACCATTCTGTAAGCAAGGACATACCGCCCATGTTGATTCGTTCAAGAACTGTTGTGGCACTGATTCCGGTACTGCTCTTCAGTGCACTTGCACAATCTGAAATTCCAACTGGCTGGAAGAACCTGCCAAAGCTATTTTCTAAAAGCCACACATTGGTGTCGTTTGTGCATAATGTCTAAAAAACTATTATGAGTAAATTCGTTCCATTTATTACTATTATATTCTGCACTACAACCTTCTCCCAAACCACAATTACCGGTGACATCAGCGGAATGACGTTTAAGCCTTCAGGCAATCCGTGGATTGTAAAAGAAAACGTTTTCATTGAAGATGGTAGTAAAACCGTCATAAAACCAGGATGCATATTTCTTTTTAAGCCATTCACCGGGATTATTGTCCAGGGTTCACTTGAAGTTGAGGGGCAACCAGAAATGCCTGTCGTTTTTACGTCAATCAATGACAGCCTATACAATGAAGCATCTACCCGAAAACCCGAGCCATTCGACTGGAATGGTATTACAGTCGAAAAAACCGCCGAAAACGTAAAAATGACTGATTTTGTTCTTTCCTATTCGGTTTATGGTTTGAAATCAAAGAAAGATATTATTTTACTTGAGAGAGGAATTTTCAGACGAAATGGGCAATTCAACTTCACCATCAATGAAAAAATGCAGGAGGTCGAAACTAATGTTCCATTCAGTTACAACACCTCCGAAAATCCTCCACAAACAAGACCTGAGGCTTTACATATTCTGGTGAAACCTGGTGGAATTGGATCAATTATTACCGGAACCTCGCTTTTGGGAGTCATGGGATATTATCTCTATTCTGCCTCTAAGTACAACAATGATTATAGGAAATCCGATAATAAAGACGATATTATCAAGTACACCAGGAAAAGAGATGATGCTGTTCAAACCACACTGATTACGGGTATCATCGGCGGGATACTTGTTCCTGCAGGAATTGGCCTGCTCATCTGGGAACAAAAACCACCAAAAAGTCAAAGAAATGTATCTTTTTATCCTGTTGCCGGTGAATGCAATGGATTTCAGTTTGTGGTAAAATTCTGATGAAAGGTCTATTGATGGAAAAAAAGTTTATTTTCATAACCTTTCTGATTTTGATGGTTCTTTCTTCAGGGTGTTTTAAAAATGATAATCCACTGGATGAAAACGGTACGAATTATCTTCCACCAAAGATTACTCTACGCAATGAAGCCTCAAGCTTTAAAAATCAGGATACGATACATATTGATTCTGTCTATATCGCACTGTCCGGCAATCGAAAGCAAAGCATTTTTAACGTAAAGGTTGATGATAATGATTGGTCGGAAGAATGGAATCCTGAGGGATCTTTCAGTTTCGATGATTTATCTGATGGCAAGCATACATTATATATCAATTCAATGTATCGTGGTGGTGAGCTAATTATTTCCGACTCCGTCATATTTTATGTGCTTACCAAAGGATATAAACCCGGATTCAGCGATACAATTGACACGACGATCTGGTCATTTGAAGAAAAAACAATTACCATTTCCGCCTCTGCAACAGGTTTCTATCCGCTGTCATACGTATGGTTGAAAGGGAAATCAGTTCTTGAAGGCATGAATACTGATTCACTGAAATTCACATCATTTTCTGCAAATGATACGAACTCCTATACGTGTATTGTGTCAAATGAATACGGTATTGACACCAGCAGAACATTCATTTTAAAATATCATCCGTACACCGGTAGTATAAAAGGAATTATTACAAACTCCTCTGGTAAAAAACTGGAAAACGCCGCAGTTACCCTACTGCCGTCAAACAAAAAAGGCATTACCG
>Ga0316575_10000214_pt1 | contig 15371 bp, 14 predicted proteins | sample J5NA_FD_203072 | JGI IMG/M metagenome (GOLD analysis project Ga0316575, IMG submission 203072) | Rhizosphere microbial communities from salt marsh grasses in Alabama, United States - J5-7_050615r2r3 | ecosystem: Host-associated > Plants > Roots > Rhizosphere | place: USA: Alabama | collected...
TCAGGGCTGTGGCAAAAATTCCGAAATACCCCGCAGCTTGCTGCGGGGATAGGAATTTTAGCCTTTCGCCAACTTAGCGGTATAGCCGCGTTTCATAAAATCGTTACACGATTTTATTGGGTATGTCTCGGAAAGTTTTTATGCGCCAGAACCCTGTTCACCGAATCACCGATATCATCCAGGGTGTCGATTAATGTCCCGTCAAGGTCAAAAATTACGGCTTGAAATATCATACGAAAGTATTGCCTCTCTGACCAAAGATGAACACAAATATGGAACTTGGATCATCGATTGCATTCGTGTTTATCGGGTCAATTTGCGGTTTTCAAAAGAAAATTTTTATTTGTTTTTTGTCTGCTTTTTGATAAATAATCATGATAAATTCTCCGGAAAGGAATCGCTCATGAAGGAATTCAGTGTTGAAGAACTCGCGAAGTACAACGGACAAAACGGAAATCCCGCTTATGTTGCATATCGAGGGGATGTCTACGATGTCAGTAACAGCAAACTCTGGCGTAACGGCATGCATATGAAGCGTCACCATGCAGGCCGTAACCTGACAACCGATATCCAGGCCGCACCCCATGAACCGGATATACTGGATAGATACCCCAAAGTCGGAACGGTCAAAAAAGAGGTCGAAGAACCGCAAGTACCTGCCGCTCTTGCCGGAGTGATAAAAAAATATCCGATGCTGCAACGCCATCCGCATCCAATGACGGTTCATTTCCCGATTGCTTTTGCATTTTCCCCGCCGGTATTTATCTTTCTTTATCTCATTACCGGCATCAAATCTTTTGAGGTTACGGCGTTTCACTGCCTGGGTGCCGGCATCATATTTACCGCTGTCGCGATTGCGACCGGTTTTTATACCTGGTGGCTGAATTATCTGGCCAGGATGATGACGGTATTGAAAAAAAAAATCCCTCTGGCATTTGTGATGCTGACCGTCGAAATCACCCTCTTTATTTGGCGACTCAAGGTGCCGGAAATTCTCGACCCTGTCGGCGGATCCGGCTTAATTTTTCTGGTGCTTGTCTTTGCATTGCTGCCCATGATAACGCTTATCGGCTGGTACGGGGCATCCATTACATTTCCGGTTGAAAAGTGAAGAATCAGAGCCCAGAGGGCTCGGCTTTGGTTATCCCCTGAAGGGATTCGCTCTGATGATCGTCTTGGTTGAAATTTGTGATTTTTAATGCAAAACCTCACGGCAGAGCCAAAGAGCTCTGACCCGGCCAAAAGGGCCAGGTTTTTCTATACTGAATAAAAATCGTTAGCTCATTCCAGCATATGCTCCTCGGTCACGGCATGGCCGGGCTTCAGCTCAGGATGCTTCATCAATATCCGCGCGCAGGTGTTATATCTGAGGATCGCCTCCTCGTTGCCGGCAGGCCGGCTCTTTAAAGCTTCTTCGTAGGCTTCCATAGCTTGACGAAACCAGTCATAGGCCAGGGCATCCGATCCGGGCCCCCCACGGGATAAATGGGTTTTTGCCCGGCGTTCGAAAATAATCCCTGAATAATAGGATTTGCAATAGCCGTCGCAAACACGATTGAGAAGTTCCTTGGCGTTGTTGAATGCCGGATTCAATTCCGTTTCGAATTGATCCGTGAGCGCGAGCAGCATAATGATCAGTGCCTGCTGATTATCGGGTTCGGCCTCTAGGATATCCAGACAGATGCTTTCGGTTTCAACGGGTTCATTCAACAGCCGGTACTGTCTGGCTTTATCGAGGGCGGCGGGAATGGCTTCCTTGGAAAGGCTCTTGAGTTTAAGATCCATAATGCCTCCTTTGGTTTTAGAAAAGATTTCAGTGTTCGGAGTTCAGCGGTTCCAGTTTTCAGGTCGGAAGGCATAGAGCATAGCGCATGGGGCATAGAGGCTGACGTCAGATGACGGACGATATGCGCTCTGGCCTCAGACCTCTGAATTCAGAGACTTCTATTCTTTTTCCTCTTTTCTATTTTCTCTTTCCTATACCCCATCAAGATCCCGCATTGCGGGGGAAACCCGGATTGCGATATAGGTTAAATCTAGGGTCGATAAACACAAAGTCAAGTATTTGGGATAATGGCTCAAGATTCGGTTTTCTGCTTTTCCCTGACTAGCCGTTTGATCTGGCCCAGGCACTTGGTCACCGGAATTCCTTTGGGGCACACATCCGTGCACCACCACATGGTTTTGCATCCCCATACCCCGTCATCGGTATCGATTTGTGCCAGTCGGCTTCCCGTGGCCGTATCCCGGGAATCGAAAATGTAGCGAAAAGACCGCAGCAGGGCCGCAGGGCCCAAATAATCCGGATTGGCCCTGCTGATGGGACAGGCTGCGGTGCATGATGCGCAAAGAATACACCTCAGGGCCGGCTCGAAAAAGCGCTGGTTTTCCGCTTCCTGAAGCCTTTCCCGCTCGGGCTCATCCAAATCGCTGATCAGATAAGGACGCACATGCCGGTGTTTTTCGAAAAACGGATTCATGTCGACCACCAGATCCTTAACCACATTGAACAGTGGCAAAGGTTCGATAACAAAGTTGTTTGCGGTTTTAAAATCCCGGATGAGTTTTTGGCACGCCAATTCGATGCGGCCGTTAATCATCATGGCATCCGACCCGCAAATACCGTGCGCACAGGAAAAACGGTATGCCAGGGTAGGATCCTGTTCCCAGCGGATACGGTTGAGGCAATCCAGAATCTTATCAGTAGGTGCGGTTTCCAGGCTGTATTCCTGATAATGGCCTTCGGAATCGACGGCCGGATCAAATCGATAGATGATAAAAGTGCTTTTCATATTAATATTTCCTCTCTTTGGGTTCGAAGTCGGTTATTTTTACCGACTTGGTGAGGAACTGCGGTGCTGCTTTGGGCCCCGCATAACAAAACAATGAATGGACCAGCCAGTGCTCGTCGTCTCTGTCCGGGCAGTCTTCGCGAAAATGGGCGCCTCGGCTCTCATCACGATTCAGGGCGCCCAACGTAATCGCCTCGGCCAGATCCAGCATATAACCGACTTCCAGGGCATCCAACAGATCGCGATTGAAACAGCGGCCTTTGTCTTGAATGCTGATTTGCCCACAGCGTTCCTTGAGCAAGCGGAGCTTTTCCATCACTTTTACCAGCGTTTCGCCACGACGAAAAACAGAAACATCGTCCATCATGATTTTCTGCATCTCTGATCGAATGGCACCGGAGCGTTCCCGGCCGGTACTTTCCATTAAGGCTGCAATCTGAGCAGCGGTTTCAGCGGTCGGATCATCCCCGGATAAAGGCGACAGGCCGATGGTGTGTATATAACGGCGAATGGACCGGCCGGCGCGTCGACCGTAAACAAGTACATCGAGCAAAGAATTGCATCCCAATCGATTTGCGCCGTGAACAGACACACATGCGCATTCACCGGCGGCATACAGTCCGGAAATGGTGTGATCCTGATTATCGACCATGACCCGGCCGTCCGTGTCCGTGGCGATGCCCCCCATCATATAATGACAGGTCGGCTGCACCGGAATGGGCTCTTTGGTAACATCCACACCTGCATAGGTGCGGGCAAACCCGGAAATTTCCGCCAGTTTACTGGATATCACTTCTTCTCCGAGATGGGTGAGGTCCAGAAAAACGTAGTCTTTCCCGTCGATGCCTTTCCCGTCTCGTATTTCCCTGAGAATACATCTGGAAACCATGTCGCGGGGGGCCAGATCTTTAATCGTCGGCGCGTAGCGTTCCATGAACCGTTCGCCCTCGCTATTGCGCAGGATCCCTCCCTCTCCTCTTACGGCCTCGCTGATCAAGATTCCCAGCTTGTAAATACCGGTGGGATGGAACTGCACGAATTCCATATCCTCCAGCGCCGCGCCGGCGCGAAAAGCAATGGCCATTCCGTCACCCGTAGAGGCAAAGGCATTGGAGGATGTTCGAAAAATCTTTCCGGCCCCTCCCGTCGCAAGGAGTACCGCCTTGCTGTGAAAATGATGAAGGGTGCCGCTGGCCAGTTCATAGGCGGTAACCCCGCAGCATCGCCCGTCCCGGACCGTCAAATTCATGATCTGATACTCATTGAAAAAATCGATACCCCGCTGCAGACATTTCTCCCAGAGGGTATCCAGAATCACCCGTCCGGTGCGGTCAGCCGCAAAACAGGCCCGCTTGATGGCTGCCTTGCCGAAATTACTGGTGTGGCCGCCGAATGCCCGTTGGGCAATCCTGCCCTCTTCGGTCCGATTAAAGGGGACTCCCATGTGTTCGAGCTCGTAAATGGTCCGCGGTGCATCTTTGGTGAGAATCTCAACGGCATCCTGATCAGCCAGATAATCACTTCCTTTGACCGTGTCGAACATATGCCATTTCCAGTGATCCTCCTCCTCGTTGCCGAGGGCGGCACCGATCCCCCCCTGGGCGGCTCCCGAGTGTGAGCGCGTCGCAAAAACCTTGCTGATAATGGCCGTTCGGGTGTCCTCTCCCAGCTCGATGGCGGCGCGCAGCCCGGCCAGACCGGCGCCAACGATAACGACGTCGTACTGATGGTTCATGGTTCACCTCGCAAGTATTGCCTGAATCCCGTTGTCCAGCGGGACCAGCCTGCTCCGCCGTATTGATGGTGCTTAAAATCAAACATGCGGAACGTGTTGATGGGTTGAGGTTGGAAAGAACGAAAAATTTGAATTGTGGTTGTTATCGGATCAATTAAAAAGATGTGACAAAGATCTCTGAACTGGGTTAACTCCAAATAGAATAACGAAAGAAAAAAGTATTGTCAATTGCCTAATTTTCTTTTCTTTGTCTTGCAGGAAGATAAAAGATGATTACGTTGAAAATAGGAAATGTTGGAATTGCGCGAATAAGGAGGGTTGAACGATGACTGAAAGGAAAATCACCAGACAGGAACAAAACTGTATCAGCCAGTGCATCAACAAATACTGGGGCCGTGACCATGAAAATGTTGAAGACGATGAAAATCGGGACAAAGAATACGAACAATGCCTGTCATCTTGCAAAGTCTGCGGTTAAGAGAACCGGTTTTTATCTCTTTTCGAGGATTTGATTGATGGCGGCTTTCATATCGGATGTAGAACCCGTGCACGAACCATTCCTGCACAGGTGTGCCGTTGTTTCTCCCTCGATCACCTTCAGACCGTCGGTAAAACCGGCGAACCGGGTCAAACGATCGGCATTCTGAGCCGATTTGACCAGCGTGACTTTATTGGGCGTAAAATAAAGATTCAGGGTCGAAAGCAACTGATGTACTTCGGCTTTTTCCGCTTCCCCGGTAATAACGACCTCCTGCCCCGGACGCAATGCAAAATCGAGTCCTGTCAAAAAGAAGGTGGATGCGGTGGGCTGGGAATTCAGCGTTCCGGAGAAAGCGTGCAATAGGGCCTGCGCCTTTTCTTCCCATTTTGGATTTCCGGTGAGTCTCGACAGACACAGCAAATTGTAAAAAGCAACGGAATTTGCAGATGGGAGGGCGCTGTCGTAAAGTTCTTTGGGTCGAACCGGCAGCTCGGTCTCTTTTCCGGTGGTGAAAAAGCCGCCGTTCTCATCATCCCAGAACGCATCGATCATCGCTTCTTGAAGATTCACGGCGGTTTCTGCAAATGCCAGATCGAATGTGGCCTGATACAGCGAAATAAGACCGTAAATGAAAAAAGCATAATCGGCGGCCTGGGCTTGAACAGCCAGTTCCCCATCGCGGTATCGGTGAAAAAGCCGGCCGTTGGCGTCCTTCATTTTCGAAAGGATGAATCGAACGGCGTTTTCGGCGGCTTCGGCATACCGAGGATTGCTCAACACCCGCGCGCCGAATGCAAATGCGGCAATCATTAACCCGTTCCAGTCCAAAAGAATCTTATCATCCTTTAAAGGATGTATCCTTTTTTCGCGAGCATGGAAGAGCCGGCTCCGGATTGTTTCCCAATCCTTTTCGATTTCCTCTGGTTTTGCACCGTATTTATCCGCCCATCGGTTCAAGCCGATGGTGAGATGCAAAATATTAGCGCCGGTTTTCCGTCCGGAGGCTTCTTCCTTAAAATTGCCTTCCGGACTCAGACGTAAAATTTTTTCCCACATACCGGCCTGATCGCCCTGAATTTGTTTGCGAAACTCATCCACGGTCCACACATAAAATTTTCCTTCCTCTCCTTCGGAATCCGCATCTTCGGCCGAAAAAAAAGCGCCGTCGGAAGATGTCATGTCCCGCAGCACATAGGCAAAGATTTCATCGGCAGTCTTTGCATAGAGAGGGTTTTTCGTGATCTGGTATGTCTCCAAATAGATGATGGAAATCAACGCCTGATCATAAAGCATCTTTTCAAAATGCGGCAGCAGCCAATTTTTATCGGTGGAATAACGGTGAAAGCCGAATCCCACATGATCCCATATTCCCCCCAAACGCATCGCGGTGAGCGTCTTCTCCACCATCTCCAAGGCTTTGGTGGCACCGGTGCGATGAAAGCAGCGTAACAAAAAGAGCAGCCGGTGAGGCATGGGAAATTTCGGGGCCGGGTCAAACCCGCCCGATAGAGGGTCGTATGTTCGCAGAATCTGTTCATAGGCGAGATCGAGCAGGGATTCATCGGGTTCAGCCGACGGGGTGAATGAAAACATCCGTTGCATATTTTCCGCGATACTTGCTGCGGACTCATTGACTTTAGCGGTCTGAGACGCCCATACATTTTTCACCTGCCGGCAGAGTTCGATCAACCCGGCACGTCCGAAACGGCTATTTTTTGGAAGATAGGTGGCGGCAAAGAACGGTTTTTTATCAGGGGTCAAAAAAAGATTCAGCGGCCATCCGCCGCTGCCGGTGAGCATTTGGCAGGCCGCCATATACACGGCATCGATATCCGGCCGTTCTTCCCGGTCCACTTTGATGCAAATAAAGGTATCATTAAGATATCCGGCCACTTCCTCATCTTCAAAGGATTCTTTTTCCATGACATGGCACCAGTGACAGGTTGCATACCCGATGGAAAGGAAAACCGGTTTATTTTCGGAGCTGGCTTTTGCAAAGGTCTTTTCCGACCAGGGATGCCAGTCCACCGGATTTTGGGCATGCTGAAGCAAATACGGACTTTTTTCATTGATGAGACGGTTTGGTGCCATGGCTTCCTCCTGTTTATACGGTTTTCTCCCCGCAGGAAATTAGATGAGGTTGCGCTACCGATGCGCTTCAAGACAAACAACACCCTCGTTCCCTACAACGGCATTGTGCGATATGCCTGCAGGCAGATCGAGCCGGTCGCCGGCATGCAGCAAAATTCGGCCTCCTGAGTCCGGCAATCCGAATGTAATCGACCCTTTAACGACAAAAATCACTTTGTGATAGGTATGCGCGTGGGCTCCGTAAACATCTCCCGGACTGTTTGACCAGCGATAGGGCTGCAGGCCTTCGGCATCCAGAATTTTTCGGACCGCCGCCTCATCCGGCGCGGTGTCACTTTCCCATCTGTGAACTTCGATGTTATCCGGTTTCATAATTGGTCTTCTCCCTTCACTTTATCACCTTCAGCCGATGGGTTTTTCGTAATTTTTCCCACAAAATGTCGATAATGGCGAAAGAGGCACTGTCCGCATTTATGGTTTTGTCTTTAATCGCAAATTTGCAGGATTCCATCAATTCCAGATTCCCGGACCAGAGCCGGAATGCGTTCCGGATATAGGCTCCCAAATTCGAATTGAGATCAATAAGCTCATCATAGGTCATATTGGCGATGAGGACTTTATCCTTCAATGTCAATTCCATTATTAACCTGTCGACCGCCTCATGAATAGTCTTCGGAATAACGTGAAATTTTTCGAACTGTTCTTTTTTGGAATAATCGTCAATTGAACGCCCGCCAGAAAGGTTCATCATGTCCAACAATAATGCCTTTTCAATCATGAACCTTGTATGATTTTCGATGTTGGGATTTTCGATTTCACCGGCGCCAGTCACGTAAGGCACGTCGATCTTTCTCAATTGAACCCAGTCATTGATCAGGGATGCCGCCTGAAACGCATTTTTTTGCTTGAGATCGATACCCAAAAGCTGATGTCTACATCTCAACGTTTCTCTTTCAGCCTGATAAAGATCCCCGGTCAGTTTGTCGTAGAAGATGATAAGGGTCCCTTTTGAATCCTTTACATTCCGTTTGATACATTCCAGATAATTGTCGGTCGCAATCTCTGTAAGATGATAGGATTCAGGCAATGTGCCGGTCTCGGTGGTTCGGCCTTTTGGTATCCATCCGCCGTGGGGAATATCGAGTTTGATTGCGGCGTCCAGAACAGCCCGGTCGGTCCCTGTTTGACCGCCGGAGATGATTTTCTTGACCACAATGTTTTCCTGTTTAAAATGTTAAGGCTGATGTTGTCATTTAACAATTCTTAATCCATGCGTTTTTCTGAGTCTTTCCCACAGCATCTTGATAATAACAAATTCAGCCTCGTTTTCACTGCGTATCGGTTTTCCCGAAACAAACCTGCAATCTGCCAGCAAGTCTTTATTTCCATGCCACACATTAAACGCTTTCTTGAAATAGCGGTGCAAATCAGCATCAACGCCGATCCCATCGTCCGATTTTATATTCGCTATTTTCAGCTTATCTCTCGAATCTAAAAGAGACATTAACCGGTCGACGGCTTCATCAACCGTTTTCGGGGGAATGGGTGCTTTCTCGAGATATTCTCCTCTTGAATGATCCTTTAAATTTTCACCGGGCTTTGCTTTAACCAGGCTCATCAGGATCGTGTTTTCAATTATTTCGGCGGTGTCTTTATAAACATCGCCGTCTTCACTGGCCCTTGAGCCTGTCACGTTGAGAACCTCTACGGCATTTTCGATGATCCATGCATTTATTTCGGCAGATGAGACAGCGGCCGGTATTTGACTTAAATCAATATGAAGGCATGGCCGGTGATGTTTTATTGCCATTTTCCGGCTGTAGTCAGCGCCGCCGCTCAAATCCCCATGGGATATGATGACCGTCCCATCCGATTCGATGACATTCTGCTCGATTTTTTCTTTATATCCGGAAACGGACATTTCCGTGAGTTGATATTTTTCAGGCAATACCCCTGTTTGGGTTTTCTTTCCCTTTTGAATCCAGCCGCCATGGGGGAACCTGCATTTTATAGCAGCATCGAGTGCAGCCTGGTCGGCCCCGACCTGACCGCCTGATATTATTTTTTTAAGCATAGCGAGATTGTCCTCTGTAGGTATTCAAGGGTTGTTCATCTTCCGATTGCCGCTGAGCTGATCCGGTTATTGTGGTTCCTGTTCTTCCGGCGCTTTTTTTCCATGCCCCCACAAACGGCATGTCCAGCCGGTTTTCCTCGGCGGTACCGCCGAACACCTTTTTACCATACTGCACCCATACGTCGTTGACAAGTTCGAAAAACCGCTCTAATTTCAAATAATGAATTGGGATCCGATCTATAAGGCCTTTCCGGTCAACCAGGAGATGATCTGGTTGAACAATTGCGGTACCACCCCAGCAGGAACCCACATCGTGAATGCACTTTCGCGCTTCATGGAAGGGTATTCCCGGAAAGGCATTCTTACCGAGACGGCCCGCTTCCCGGAGACCCGGCGACATATCAAAAGCATTCTATCCAGGCTCTTGAACTGCCTGCCCGAGGAGCTGGCCTTGATACACAACACGGCCGAAGGGATGAATATTATCTCTCACGGGTTGCAGTTATCAGCCGGAGATGAAGTCATCCTGCTTCAAAACGAATACCCCAGTAATATCTATCCCTGGCGACATCTTGAGAAAAAAGGTGTCAAACTGATAACGACCCCCATCGAAACGTCACCTGAAAACTTTTTACGAGAAATGAAGCGATTGATCACCGCCAAAACCCGGGCCGTCTCGCTGTCTGCGGTTCACTGGTGTACCGGCATGCCGCTGCCCCTGGAGCAGACCGGAGAATTGTGCCGGACAAACAACATCGACTTTGTGGTTGACGGCGCCCAGGGGGTCGGCATGCAACCTGTGGATGTCCGGTCCGCCAATATCGACTATATGACCTTTTCAGGATGGAAATGGTTGATGGGACCGCTCGGACTGGGAGTCCTTTTTGTTTCCCGAAAAAAACTGAACGACCTCGATCCGGTGTTTATCGGAACGGCGTCCGTGATCAATGACAAAGAATATTTTCCATACAAGTCCGAACTCAAACCCTCGGCAGATCGATTCACCATTTCGACGGCCAATTTCAATGATTGGGTCTATTTTGAAGCCGCTATCGAGTTTATCGAAGATATCGGGTTTCAAACGGTCCGAGAGCGTATTTATGAGCTGAGCGCCAACTTGCGAGACGGCCTTTCGGATCTGGGATTTAATGTTTTTTCGGATCACTTCCGGGATTATCCCACGGGAATTGTTGTTTGCGAAAAACCGGGGGTCGCAACAGGCGCCGTCATGGCGCATCTCAACCGCAACAAGGTCGTTGCCGCCGAACGTCTTGGAAGAGTTCGGTTTTCTCCTCATATATATATTTCACCGGAACAAATCGATACGGTTTTAAATATGCTGACCCGGGTGTAACTGCCGACTAATCTTTGCGACCGTTGAGTATTCTACTTCTAAGATAACACGACTAAGGCAGCCTCGTAATTCGGCTCCTGTGTGATTTCAGGGACCTGTTCCGTGTAAATGACTTTTCCGGATTCATCGATAATCACAACAGCCCTTGATAACAAACCGGTCAGCGGCCCGCTGGTGATTTTCACCCCATAATCCTTTCCAAAGGTCTCGGAACGAAAACACGACAGCGAAAGAACATCCTCGATGCCTTCCGCCCCGCAAAATCTTTCGTGGGCAAAGGGAAGATCCGCGGAAACGCAAAGTACGACGCTGTTTTCGAGTTTACTGGCTTCCACGTTGAATCTGCGAACCGAAGTTGCGCAAACCTGGGTGTCGATGCTCGGAAAAATATTCAAGACAATGCGTTTCCCTTTATAATCCTCGAGGCGCGTCTCGGAAAGATCCCTTTTGGTCAGCGTAAAGCCGGGTGCCTTTGCGCCGATTTTCGGTAAATCGCCAATGGTGTCAATGGGGGTGCCTTTCAAAGTAATTTTTGCCATTATTTGCTCCTTTTTCAAGAAGTGGTTTCAAAACCTCCCCTCGGGCTCAATCTTTGTGTTGTACTGAGACGGTCAATCCTCGAAATATTCCTGATATTCCTGCGGTCGGCCGCCTAAGTCCGCCTTAACCTTAAACCCGATTGAAGGTTTTGAAACCACTTATCGTCAATGTCTATATTTTAAAATAACATAAGCATAAAATTACCAACGTCCATTTTTTTCCGAGTTGCATTTCGAATAAAAAGCGCAATCGCAAAGATCGCCATCAATCCTTGTATGACTCTAAAAGGACCTTCCCATCGGAATATTGGCGGACTCCTCATGGAAAAGGTGTAAACCCGTACGATTGAGATATAAATTACACAATAAACTATGTAATTTATATCACACGACCCCGCTCCGAGCATATTCTGCCAAATACAACCAATTGAATTTACGTTATATTTAACAAATGGCCTATTTGGCACGATTTTTGATGATATTTGATGCTGTTGACGCTAAGGAAAATTTTTCGTGTCCATCCGTACGTATGGATATGAGTTCAATCGGATGCTTTCGTTATGGGCGAACACACACAAGATATATGTCTTTTCGATAGAAGATCCGGGAAGGACCGGCGCAGCCGGGGTGTACCGGCCATCAAATCATTGTTTATTTATGCCCGGAGAAAGAATATACGCCGGCAGGACGATAAGCTCAAAATGATCTACTTCGATCAATACAGCCCGGCGCTGCTTACGCCCATCGTATTAATTTTGCTTCTGAGCGTCATCGACGCGTTTTTAACATTATTCCTAATCGATTGCGGAGCCCGTGAAATCAATCCCGTCATGGCATATTTTCTCAAGTTCGGCCCCTTTACATTCATAGGGGCTAAATATTTTTTAACATGTTATTCTGTCATCGTTCTTCTGATATTCAATAATCTGTATTTCCGGAAACTGCGGATTCATACCCGTTCCCTGTTTTCCTGCGCCGTTGCCATGTTTGTGATGGTCATCTCATGGGAGCTGTTTCTCATGTTTCGTATTTTATTATGAAAACCTCGATTTCGCCGCCAACCGCTATGCCCCGAGTTTCGGAGGATCCGGATCCAGGGCCTTGAGTTTATCGATCAACAGCTCGACGTTAAAACACGATGGCGCGAACGACTTGTAGCACGTTAAGCCTGCAACGGCCTTTAATGCCATTTTCCTTGCGCCTTCGGTTCTGCCGTGTTCGAGATGTACATAAACACCTGCTGCCCGGATCAATGCCTGGTATATCATCTTCTCGGCGCCTTTACCGGTGCGCCATTTCTTTTCGAGCCATTCATGGACTTCAAAAAACAGTTCCTGATCCCATAACAACAGGGCAACCCCAAACGTTTCGTGTCCTTGCAAATGCGCTGACCGGATCTGATTTATAATTGTATTATAACGCGTCAACCGGTCATGGACATAGCGATCGATAAAGGGTTCGACATCTTCGGCTCCATACTTCCGGGCGACAATGTTCGCCGGCCCGATATCCTGGCTGTGGATGGCGTCCATCAGACTGACCGACAATTCATTTCTGATATTGCGGCACAACCGGCTCTTAAAAGGATCGAATGCCGTCATCTTGATTCTCGCATGTAATTTCTGGCTAAATTCCCTCCTTCGGTCCTTCACCGCTCGATCACATCGAGAACATACGGATAGATATGATCGACAATGCGGCGGTAACCTTTTGCAGTGGGATGAATCCCATCCGGTTGATTGAACCGCGGGTCGCCGGCTACGCCTTCAAGAAAAAAAGGCACCAGCGGGATGTCGTATTTCCGGGCGACTTCCGGATAAATGCGTGCGAACGCCTTTACATATTCCGGGCCCAGATTGGGGAGCATTTTCATACCGCAAAGGAGCACTCTGATATGGTGTGCTTTGATAATTGAAACGATACGATCCAGGTTCTTTCTCAGGACCTCTGTATCGATCCCCCTCAAACCGTCATTAGCGCCGGTTTCAAGGATGATGATATCCGGCTTCAAAGACGAAATGACCCATTCGATACGAGACAGTGCCCCGCTGCTGGTCTCGCCGCTGACACCGGCATTGACAACATTGAAATGATAACCGTCGTCGTCGAGTTTTTTTTGCAGCAGTGCGGGATAGGCCATGCTTTCGGCCACACCTTGACCGGCTGTTAAGCTGTCGCCTAAGGCAACAATGGTTTTGCGGGCAGCTGCTGTTGCCGCCGCCGTTTTCGACGCGGTGTCATTTGGTGCGGGATCATTGTTGCACCCGATAAGATAAAACAGCAAAATTGCAACGGCAAATATGGCGTGCAAGGCTTTGTTCATCGGTTTATCCCTCCGTTGGTCCGGGTCGTTTCGATACGGTCTATTCATCGGGCTGCTCCCTGAGATAAATTACCGGTTTTTTTTCTAATATTGGCCCGGTGGACACGATGCCCACGCCGAGTATCAGCAAAATGGCCCCCCCGGCAATTAAACTGCAGGACAATAAAAACGGATGATAGGCGATATCGAGGGAGAAACGGCAGATTAAAAACACACCGGTTTGGGACATGACCAGGGCCAGCATGCCACTGATCAGACCCACGATAAATATTTCGATTGAAAATACTTTTCTGATAAATGCCTTTCCAGCCCCCAGGATTTTATAATAGACCGATTCTGTAATTCTTTCGGCACGGGTCGCAAACACACCGCTGATCAGGATAAGAATTCCGCCTGCTATGCTCAGGATACCAAACCCCTGGATGATCTTTGACAGCTGCGCCGTCATACGGGCAAAAATGTGTAGGGTCTCCGACAGATCGATGATACTGACATTGGGGAACCTTTTCACGATGTGGCTTTGGAGTATACCGATCTTCTGCTTTTCTACCCGCAGTGCGGTGAATATCGTCTGGGGTGCTGATTTTAATGTCTTCTCTTGAAACACGAAATAAAAATAAGGACCCAGCGTATCCGTTGTCCGCGTCCGGATGCTCGATATCCTGGCTTTCAGCGGCACGCCCTGGATGTCGAACTGAATAAAGTCTCCGACACCCATTTTATGCATTTCCACCACCGTGTCCAACACCGAAACCTGGGGGCCGGTCCAGTCGTCGCGGAAAAGCCCGCTGCCTTGGATAATTTTTTCATCCTTTAACAGATGGTTCCGGTAGGTCAGGTTAAAGGTCCTGGCGAGATTGTCACGGTGCTTTGCCCGTTCTGCCCGGCGGTCGATGGGTTTGCCGTTGATGGCGGTGACCCGCGCCCGCACAATGGGATAAAAGGTCAAGGGCCTTGCGATAAATTTTGCAAATGCCGCCTTCTGGGACGGCTGGATATCAATGATGAAAAGATTCGGCGCGTCGGCAGGAAACGATTTGACATAGGTAGAATCGAGATTCCGTTCGAGCAGAAATATGGCCAAAATCACACTCAAAGAAGCGGTCAGGGTGACGATAACGGACCGGGTGGCGCCGCCCTTCCGAAACAGCCCCTTGATCGCCTGGCGGACGACCATTTCGCGAATGTGCAAGCGTTCCAGGGTCCACAGCAAAATTCGGGTAAAAATCCAGGTGACGAGAATCAGGGTGCCCAATCCCGCCACAAAATAAAATCCAAAGCGAAAATCCGCCATGCGCCTGAAAACCAGACCAAAGAAAAAAATCACGAACCCCATTGCCGGCACCGCCATGGGCCAGCGTTTATGCGCCACGGGCGTCTCTTTGCGAAAGATCGCGACCGGCCGTATCTCTCTTAACCGATAGAGCGGAACAAAGGTAAACAGAGCGACCACCGCAACGCCGAGCGCCATGCTTTCGAATATGCCGTTCCAGGCTACGGCAAAGGGCATGTCCGGAGGGAAAAAGGCGGAGAGCAGCCGTGCCAGCCCCTGCTGAAAAATGATACCGGCCGTCAGGCCCAGGACCGTTCCCACCAGCGCCGGCAGAATGACCACCGGCATGAAATGGCGGGTGATTTGGCGGTAGGTTGCGCCGATTGTTTTCATGATGGCGATGGTTCGTTGTTTTTCATCGAATATGGCCGTCAGCGTGTTCTGGATTCCGATGCCGGCGACAATCAGAATTAAAATGCCCACCAGTTTTAAAAAAAAGACAAAATTATCCAGAAACCGTTTGACCCGGGTCCGTGCGGTCCAATAGGTATCGACGCGTTCCTGGTCCGGATTGGCAGCCTGCCGGAGACCGTGGGCGATGGCATTGATTTGCCGGCTGTCGGCCACTTTTATCAAAGTTACATATGTAATGCGGCTGCCGGTCCGGATAAGGTTCAAGGCGTCCAAATCGAGGCTGGATACAAAAACA
>Ga0316575_10000215_pt1 | contig 15348 bp, 13 predicted proteins | sample J5NA_FD_203072 | JGI IMG/M metagenome (GOLD analysis project Ga0316575, IMG submission 203072) | Rhizosphere microbial communities from salt marsh grasses in Alabama, United States - J5-7_050615r2r3 | ecosystem: Host-associated > Plants > Roots > Rhizosphere | place: USA: Alabama | collected...
CTTGCATACATCGCATCTTTGTCTCGGCCGTCCAATAATATTCGGGTAAGGCCGCCTGGTGGTTAAAAAAATTCATGCGCCCCAGCTTCGGCATCAGGGCCCAATAGATGCCGCGCATATATTCGCGCCAACCCAAAATTTGGCGCACAAAGCCTTCAATTTGTTGAATTTTGATGGTTCGCTTTTGCTTTTCCCAGGTTCGTATGGCCGCCTCGATGACTTCCATCGGGTGCAACATTTTGGTGTTGAGTGCAAATGATATGCGCGCATGAAATAATGACCAGCTTTCAGTGGTCATCGCATCCTGATAGGTACCGAATTCTTTGAGTCCATTTCTCAAAAAAACGTTTAACAGCGCACGGGACTGGGAGTGGCTGATCGGCCAGATCAAATTGCGAGGATCGATGGCGCCGAAGGTTTTCACACCGCCTTTTTCAATCATTTGGTGAAGGTCACGGACGTCATTTCGAAACAGTTTGGGCTTTGGAATCGGAACCCGCCCATCATAGCGACGACGATTTTCAACATCAAAATTCCAGCGACCGCCCAGCGGCTTGTCACCGTCCATCAGGATGTCATGCTGTTTGCGCATCTGGCGGTAAAAGGATTCCATCAGATAGCGCTTTTTGCCGGCAAAAAAGTCCCGCAAATCCTGACGCCGTGTGACAAAATGCTCGGTATCAACTGCCTCCCAGGAGATGGGCAGCGTTTTGGCCATTTTGCACAGCTCAACATCCAAACGATGTTCGTCGGGCAGCAGATACTCAAAACGCGTAAAGTGCTTTTCTTTGATCAGCTGTTTGAGGTTGCCGTTGAGGGTCTGTTGATTTTTAGCGCCATCCAGCCGCAAATAGATGACGGTGTGCCCTTTTTCTTTGAGTTTTTCTGCAAAGGCCCGCATGGCGGCGAAAAACGCCACTACTTTTTGCACATGATGTTTGACGTAATCGGTTTCCTGCCGGATTTCCATCATGACGTAAGTTACCGATCGGTCCGGCTTTTGAAACCAGGTGTGCTTCTCATTTAATTGGTCACCAAGAATCAGTCGCAATATTTTATCTTGGGCCATTTAAAACGCCTTTTCCCGGGACGCTTTTTCCAGCGTATCCACCTTTTTCACATAAGCCTGAATATCACATTTTCGTTCCAGTCCGGATGCGGCCATGTAACGGATCTTGCCGAAAATGGGGCGCTCGAACCAGGCCCGGTCGTGAACGCCAAAGACCCAGGCCACCCCGGTGTATGAGTTGGCGTCACGGCCGTCGAGAAAATATTTGTTGTTGATGGCCAGGGTGGTTTTAAAGGCCGCTTCAGGGGTGTGAGACCATTCCAGAATTTTTTTGCCCCAGTACATGCGCATGTAATTGTGCATAAACCCTGTGTACTTCATCTCCCGCATGGCCGCGTTCCAATAATCATCGTGGGTTTTGGCATTCTCCAGTTGTCGGCGGTTATAACGATATTCACGCCGGTCTTTTTTATGTTCGGCCAGTGTTTTTAGCGCCCAGGCCGGTAGACAGGCATAGGCGTCATAGTCCGGGGTGTAGTAAACAAAATTCATCGCCAGCTCACGCCGCACAATCAATTCCTCTAAAAACGCCTCCCTGGCTTCTTTGAAACGCTTTTCGGTTTGCAGAATCTGTAAAGCCAGATATAGCGGGGAAATTTGACCGAAGTGCAAATACTTGCTCATGTGGGAGACATCATCGGTTTGGGGCTGGTTGCGGTTGGCAACATAATGTTCAAAGCGGCGGCGTAAAAATTCTTTAAATATTTTTTTGGCCCTGGCTGTGCCGCCGGTAAAAAAACCCGACACCGGCAATACGCCTTCATCAAGGGACATGTTCTTGGCAACGGCTGCTATGTCACTTAAATCAAGACCGCTGACCCGTATTTTTAGAGAAGATTTTTTTATTTTGGTCGGCTGAAATTCAATAAGGTAATCTTTGAGGCATTTATTAATTTTGGGGCGTATGGTGCGGGCCGCGTACTCGGCTTTGCCGGAGACCACTTCAAGCGGCACCACCACATCGCTTTCGATCTGAACCACCCGGCAGCCGGCGTTTCGGGCGACTTTTTTGCGCCACTGTCTTTGATGTCGGAGGTAACCGCGATCGCACACGATCAGGGAAGCCCTTCGACCGGCAGAGAGGGCGACATCAGCGGGGTTGCCTTTTTGAACCAGCATTTTGATGCCGCGCTTTACAAGCGCAGCCTGGGTTTCCTGAAGCCCTTGCAGCATGAAGGTGTAGTGGCGCAGATTGGCTTCCGGATAATCGGCCATCAACCCGAAAACCACCAGAACGCCCTGATCGATTTTATTGGCCTGCTGAACCGCATATTCCAGGGCATGGTTGTATTCGGCGCGCTGGGACTGCTGCATCCAATAGAGCACATAGGCGCCCTGACGCAGATCACGGCCGTTTAGGATTTGAACACGTGAATGGTGAATGTCTTTAAGATTCATACGATCGAGCCAGTGCGCCTCCGCACGGGCTTATTTTTTGGTTGTTGCTTCGAGTTTTTTTTGCAGCCTCAGCCAGTCGTCTATCTCCAGAATTGCTCTGGACAGTTGATAGCGACCGTCGGCAAATACACCGTAATCCCCGCCGCCTCCCATCGCTGAAGTAAATCGGATCGAATTGGCGTAAAACAGCCAGGTTTCACTCCATTTCCTTTCGATGGCTTCATCATAGATGCTGACCTGTTGGTCCGCCAGATCAAGCCGCCAGATGTCCTGCATGACCCGCGTGGCGGCCAGTGTCTTTGCGTTGGTTTCTTCGATGGTGTTTTCAAACCGTTTCCAGTGGCCGCTCACCCAGGAACTGTCATGGCAATTCAGACAAATGGCCTGCATCGCTTTTCTGCGGACGCCCTGTTCTTTTTCATCGATCAGGAATTTTGTAGCCAGGCCGCCTGCAAAATCGGTCGGCAGCGGCAACCCGTCTTTGTTGCGGATAATGGCGGTATTCGGTTCGGCGGGATGCGGATGGGCATAGATCAATCCCAGTATGCGCCAAGGCAGCCGGTTGTTCATCTGGTGGGTCCGTTCGGCCACCACCATTTCATCGGTGTTCACCAGCAAGCTAATATGACAGGTGGCGCAGGTAGGGGCCGTAAAATCCTTGCCGATGGTCCACGGCACGGCCTTGAAATCCCAGGCGGCATGCTCGGTCGCAAAGATGTTGCCGTGTTTGCTGGCGGCATAGACTTTGAAAGCCGGCACATCGGGACCCACATGGCACTCTTTGCAGGTGTATGGCTTGCGGGCCATTTCGATTGAAAACGCGTGACGCGTATGGCAGGGGGAACAGGCGCCAAGACTGCCGTCCGGATTTATGCGCCCTACACCCTGGTTGGGCCAGCCTTTGATGATGGGAAATTCCAACTCCCCGGCGGATTCGGTGTCACGGGTTTCAGATCCACTAACCTCGAGTTTGGTGCCGTGACAGTAATAGCAGGCTTCGGCCTTGGTGGCATCGTTGGCCGGTGTCGATTTCAATTCTCCGTCTTGGTATTTTGTAAGCGCCAGAATGCTATGCTCAAACTTTTGATGGAGTTTATTATCGGCTAAATTGCCATAGGCATGGGCCATAATATTTTTGGCATATTGCTTTCTCTCCGTTGCGTGACACGTCTGGCAGTCATCCGGGCTGACCACCACGTGAATGTCATAGCCGTTATGTTCGAAGGTATCTGCGTGTGCCTTGGGTCTTAGTGTGTGGCATTCGGCACACCCGACAACAACGTTCTGCAAACCTTCAGGAACCAATTTACTGGAGACCTTGCGGGCAACGCCTTCAACCGCCATGGCTTTTTGCGGGGTAATCATGGCGTGGCGGCTGTTTTGCCAGTCATTAACAATACCCGGATGAATTGAAGCATGACAATCGATACATTCAGTCGTCGCCTCACTGATCGCAGCCTCAGCCGCCAGGGTGGTTCCCGCAGCAAAAAATCCAATCAAAATCGAAATTATCATGGCGCCAATTTTCATATTCAGCTCCCTTAATAAGCGTTAGAATCGAGAATCCTTTTTTAGCGTATTGGTTCCGTTTGCACAATTAAAAATTTTGCAAACCCGATTCTGTCTACCCAGAGATTACAAATTCTTCGTATCATCCAGATAATTTATGCTGGATTATGTCTTTTCAGAGATTTTAGCGGGCAACGCGCAACTGTTGTGCAGTTTGGGGGTAAAGCGCTCAGGAGGATAGGATAGTCTTTTACCTGTGCGTTCGGCGATTGACTTGAGCATTCCTGAAAAAACCCACTGATGAAAGGGATAAAGCACATACCAGTAAACAATTCCGGTCAGCCCTTTCGGCAGAAAAAGCGAAACCATCTTCAGCTCGGACCGGTTCGAACCCAGAGACGTTATTTCAAACTCCAGCAATGCTTCTCCGGGCATCTTCATTTCGGCGCCCAGCATCAAGCGATGCGGCGGCACGACTTCCAGAACCCGCCAGAAATCAACGGCGTCTCCGACCGATAGGCCGGCTGGATTGGATCGGCCGCGTCCAAGCCCCGGGCCGCCGGCGATTCGATCCATCCAGCCGCGCAGCCGCCAGAGCGGTTGAGCAAAATAATACCTGTTACGGCCGCCGATTTTGCCGATCGGATCCCACACCTCCTCGGCCGTAGCATCTATTTTGATGCGATAACCGCATCTCATCAGCGTACCGCCGGCCCATTCGGCGTCACCGCAATGGGCCCACTCCGGCGTCAAAACCTCGCCGGCGTCGGCCCAGCAGGTATCCACCTGCGCCTGTTTGATGCGCTCCAGCGCCAGGCGAATCGCTTCGCGGCAACTTAAAAGCGATTGGGGAATAATCGACTGAATCCGGTTTTCGGTGCAAACCGCCTCACTGCTTAACCCTTCGGTTAGCGGCAGCGCGATTGAAGCCGGAACCGGGCTGATCAAATGAATCCAGTAAGCACTCAAGGTCGGTGTCAGCACCGGCACCGGAATGATCCAGCGCCTGCGCAGATGCGCCTCCTCAGCGTAGATATCCAGAAGTTCCCGGTAGGTCAGCACATCCGGACCACCGATATCAAAAGTTTCGCCGATGGTTTCATCGTGATCGAGGCATCCGACAAGGTAATGAATGACATTGCGGATGGCAATCGGCTGATTACGGGAAAACACCCAGCGGGGGGTTGTCATAACAGGCAGATGCTCTACCAGATAACGTAAAATTTCAAATGAAGCGCTGCCGGATCCCAGGATCATGGGGGCCCGCAAATCGGTGGTGGGCACCGGCCCGGATTGAAGGATGTCGGCGACCTCGATGCGGGATTGCAGATGTTTGCTCAAGGGGCTGTCTTTCGCTTCGGCCAGACCGCCCAGATAAATCATGCGTTCCAGACCTGCCGAGGCTGCGGCGGCAACCATGTTGTGGGCGGCGCGACGATCGGCTTCAGCGAACTTTTTTTTCTGGGCGATCATGGAATGCACCAGGTAATAGGCCGCCCAACACCCCCTGCACGCTTTTTCAAGCGACCGCCGATCGAGGACATCGCCTTGAACCAGTTCGATCTGCGGATGCCGGCCCCAGGGACGGCATCCGAGTTTGTCCAACGACCGGCCCATGGCCCTCACCCGATAGCCGGACTCGAGCAGCGCCGGAATCAGGCGCCCGCCGACATAACCTGTTGCTCCGGTAACGAGTATTGGATCGGAACGCATAAATCAAACCTCAGTTTATCAACAGAACGATTGCGAGTACCATTTTTCAGTCGAAGCAATAGCGTAAAATCAATTGCGGATTTCAGATTGCGGATTGCGGACTGTCATACCCGATGCCAAGTATTTAAAATCCAAAATCTGCAATCCGAAATCCGAAATCCCATTTCCTCAGACGTGGGTTCTTAGCTTTAGTTCCACCGGATGCGGATTCAGATAGGTTTGCGATTTCAGATACGGCTGATCGTATTTACGCACAAAATGGTTGATTAAGGTCAGCGGCACCACCAGCGGAACAAACTCCTGGCGGTAGCGGTCAAATACATCGAGCAGTTCCTGCTTTTCATCCTTGGAAAGCTGCTTTTTGAAATATCCCATCAAGTGCTGCAGCACATTCAGATGTTTTTTGGGTGTCGCTTTGAGCGCCAGCGCTTCCATTAAGGTCGTCTCGTACTGTGCATACAATTCTTTCAGCGGCATCTGTTTGCCATCCGCCACCATTTTGCCCATAACTTTATAGTGCTTGGGACTGTGTGAAAGAATTAAAAGCTTGTTGCGGGTATGAAAATCAACCAGGCTGCCCATATTCTTGCCATTTTCAACCGCCTGCCGCCAGCGCCGCAGGGCAAAGATGCGCTCGATAAAGTTTTCTCTGATGTTGGGATCATGCAGCCGCCCATCGTCTTCTGCGGGAATCAGCGGAAAATGCGCCATAAATTCCCGGGCAAACATGCCCACCCCCTTTTTGACCGGCATCCCCTTTTCGGTGTAGACTTTTACGCGTATCATGCCGCTGCTGGGAGAGTCGCTTTTGAAAATAAAGCCATGCAGATCCTCTTTTTCCAGTTCTTTAACCCGCTTGCGCGCCCAGCGCAGCATCTGATCGGTTTGATCCGTTTTGGTTTTAAACGTGATCAGACGAGGCTTTTCCGGATCCCCGACAAGGCGCATCGATTCCCGGGGAACGCCGAAGCCGGCTTCAACCTCCGGGCAAACCGGAACGTAGTCGACAAACTTTCCCAATGTGTTCGTTAAAAATCGATCCAGCTTGTGGCCGGCATTCCAGCGCACTGGATTTCCCAGCAGACAGGAGCTGATCCCCAACCTTACTCGCTCTTCCAAAAAAACCTCCGTTTATTATGGTTCCCGATGCACCGGAAAGCAATTTAATAATTTTGTTTTTATGAACAGAATAAATATGATACGCATGAAAATCAATATAAAACCCGTTTTTCAGGAGGATTATCCCATGCTCGCTGAAATGAAAGCGCTTGCCAGAGAAAAGAATATCTGCGTCCTGGCCACCGTCGCCGGCCGCAAACCGCATTGCTCGCTGATGGCGTATGTCACCGATGAAAATTGTACAGAAATGTACCTGGTGACACACAAAAATACAAACAAATATAAAAATTTGATGGAAAATCCATCTGTCAGCCTGCTGATCGATACCCGTGAGATATTGCCCCGCTCAAAAGCAAAAGCGCTTACCGTAGAGGGTGTGTGCGCTGCAATCGAAAGTGAGAAAAAACGGAATCAGGTGCAGGCGAAGCTTCTGGCCGTTCACCCCCACTTAGCCGAATTCATCAATCATTGCGAGGCTGAAATTTTGTGTGTTCAGATTCGTTCTTTTCTTTTGCTGAATGGATTGCAAGAGGCCTATTTCCATTCGGTTTAGAAGTGGTTTCAAAACCCCATCTAAGGCCCAATGGCTGCGTTGCAGGCCTCCGATAAATGCTCACATACCCAATGTATGCTGCGCTTTCTCGATCGGCCTGCGCCTTGCCCTTGAACCTGATCTGAGGTTTTGAAACCACTTCTAGCGTCAGCATCACAGATCGGAAGAACCGATCGTGATGATTCCCAGATACCCATCGACGGTAACTTCATCGCCATTCCGGATAAGCGTGGTGACATCGGGGATACCGGTTACGCATGGCAATCCGTATTCTCTGGCAATGATGGCACCGTGGATCAGCATGCCGCCCCGGCGTTCAACGACGGCGGCTGCCAGAGGCACCACAAAGGTCATGTTCGGATCCACGGCGTCACAGATTAGAATTTCACCATGTTTAAATTCGGCCAGATCGGTCGTATGCTGTATCACCCGGGCAGGGCCTTTGGCCAGACCCGGCCCGGCAGGCTGGCCGATCAGCTGCCGGGCTTGAATCACAAAACCGTCATCGGGTTTTTGCTCGTAAGGGGGTTGAAACGGCGGTCGATGGTCTAAGCTCTCAACAACCTGGATCAGTTCAGCAGCATTTTTTTTGCCCGACCGTCGCTGATGGTCCGTATCGATCCGTCGTCTGGCCTCGCGCACTGCAGCCAGCAGCTGTGCCTCTATCCTTCCCAGATATATATTGTCATCATCCCTTAGTTGATAACTGCTGCGGGCAAGATCCAAAAGCTCCACGGCCTTTTGTTTCTGTTCACCTTCAAATGAACTCAAGAATTTTTCCTGCAGTGCAGCTTTATCCTTTGATGGTTTGCGATCGATTTCGGGTGGCGGGTGGGCGGCCATCTCGAGCAAAATCTTATAAAGAGAATCTGACTCCTGTTCACATTGCGTCCCGCCGGTAACCGCACAGGTGAGATCGCCAAATTTTTCAACAAATCGATCGACCGCTTCCAGAAACTGCGAATCAAGATCCTCAGTTTGGCCCGCGCTTAAGGCTTTTGCCAGAGATGGATTGTTGCGAACCTGATCCGCCAGATCCCCTAACATCTGATTTCTTTGCAAGCTCGCCATCTCGCTGCGCGTCAGCAAATCAACAAATTCATATGGGTCTTCAGGGTGTATGGCATCATTGTATATCTGTCCGAACAGGCGAACTCCATGCGCATAGGGAATAAATTCTTCCCAGTAGATGTTGGTCCACTTTTGATTGATCTCCCAGCGACGATTTATTTCTGAGGCCAGGTCCCGATCCGATAGTTCCGTCACTTCCTGCCGGGCCAATTGGTCCGCTGCGCTGATCATCGCCGGTATCAACTCATTTTCGATTTTTTGCCGGAGCAATTTTAGATTTTCAAAGCTGCGATGTAAACTCAGGTACCAGCTGCGGTTGTCATCATTTTTTTGATTCGACAGGGTGGTTATGGGGCGGGATTGAAGTACAACCAGATCGCTTTTGCGAAAGGTCCATTCCACATCCTGCGGAGATTTGAAATAATTTTCAGCCGCGAGTGCCAGCTCAAAAACATAACGGGCCTCACCGGCATCAAGCGGCGGCCGACTTGTCAATTTATGCGGCAAGGCGTCAAGTCGAACACCGGATTCTGCGGTGATAATCCAATACTTGCGCTCAGCCGCCGTGTGGGAAATGATCGTCTTCTCTCGGCGGTCAAATATCCATCGATCGGGTTCAACAGCGCCATCGACCAGGCCCTGGTTCAAACCATAGACGGATTCAACCACACCTTGGGATGCATCATTGGGGTTTTTTGAAAAAGCGACGCCTGATTTATCGCCAACGACAATTTCCTGAATCACAACCGCCATTGCGCTTTTTTTTACATCCAAGCCGATTTCCTGGCGATAAAGCAGCGCTGCATCGGACCACAGCGATGCCCAAACCTTGGCGATGTGTTCCAGAATGGCATCGCTGCCCCGGATATTCACATAAGATTCATGCAGGCCGGCAAATGAGGATGCGGCATCATCTTCTTCGGGTGACGAGGAACGAACAACGACGGCTTTATCTTTAAATGCGGTGCGAATTGCTTTTTTTAGTTCGGCGGATATTTCTGGCGGAATTGATTTTCGAAGAAACATATTTCGAATGCGGGTGGCACAATCCCATATTTCTTCCCAGCGCATGTCCTTGAACGCTTTGCGATTGAGTTCCAGCATAATACGTTCGCGCAAACCGGTCCGGGAAATATATTCTTGATACGTCTCGCTGGTGACACAAAGGGTTTTAGAAACCGCAAAACCCGCTTTGGCCAGCAATGACAGCGCATAACCTTTTCCGCCGACCCGACTTCGATCCGCTTGATTTATATCTTCAGCTGATACGATCCAGTTCATCGATCTAAATGAAGCTCCATCACCTTCTGAAAATTTTGAACCATGTAATACGATTGGGTCGTAACTTCTATGACCGCACAGGACGGTGAATAAACAAAGTCTTCCAAATACGGATGTTTGGACAAATATCGTGTTAAGACCCTGTCTCTTTCAAGATCCTTAATTTCTTCGGCAGTTCCGGTTGCCGTAATGGAAACGGCATCATGAAAATCAGCTTCTTCATTGGTACTGCTGTTGATCAGGACGGCCACCCGTGGATCCTTCTTCAAATTCGCGAATTTACGGGTCGTTCTGGCGGTCACGAAAAAAATAGAGCGCAAATCATCGCTGGCAACAAATGCCACAAGGCTGGCATAAGGTTGCCCGCCGGATTGGGTGGAAACAACCGCCAATTTCTGTGAACGGCAAAGTTCTTTCAGGCGACTTCGTATTTCCCGGGTCGGTTCCATTTATTTTCTCGTTAAATTGAATTCAATTTGCAAAACGACAAGGTGGATCTGGGCTCGATCAATTTCCGGCGCCGATAAGGGGCAATTCCTTGTCCAGTTTGAAAAACACTAAAAATTTTGCTTCCTCTTTAGTGTCAGGATACTGCCGGCGGCGCAGAGAATGTAAAAGCTCGCTATCCTGTTCTTCACGTACTTTGGTCAGGAATAACCGCTTACCTTTGTAGCCGGGACCATCTTCGATAAACAGGAAGGTGGCATGGGCATTGGACTGAAGGTTGTGGTGTGTCAGGCGATCTCGCATAATGAACGCCAGGGTTTCATCTTCCATAAAGTGGGGCCTGGCATAAATCGCTGCGTCGACCCTACCGTCACTGTCCGCTGTAGCCATCACCCCCACACCTTTTGTACTTTCGAAATAGTCTTTGAGTTCCATTATGGCCTCCTCTTGTAAGAAAGATATATTATTTTGTTTGAAACAGACTGACGTTGCCAAAAAATTGCTTTTCGAATAACAACATATAAGACTATAATGCATTTAACCGGAAAGAAAAGACCCAAAACGCGGAGGATTAATGGAGATCGTGAAGAATATATGGCAGGTGGGCGGCGGCGATTTAACCAATCTTTTATGAACCTATCTCAAAAATAGGATTTTGAGATGGGTTCATGTAACCATCAGGAGATATATCATGCGAACTCGAATTTTGTTCTTAATAGCCATATTTTGCTCGACGCTGGCAGGTCATATCGTTTTTGCAGGTGAAGCTTCAAGTCCGGGCACAATTGAGCCCAGGGCGGAACAGGCATTACATCAAATGAGTGATTATCTGAAATCATTGAAAGCATTTACATTGCGGGCCGAAAACACCACCGATGAACTCGCATTGGCCGGATCGAAACTTCAGTTTGGCCAAACGGTGGACATCTACGTGAAGCGCCCCGATCGATTGCGGGCCAACGCTGAAGGCGATCTAGCAAACCAGCAGTTTTTCTTTGATGGTAAGTATTTGACGTTGTTCAACAATGACCAAAATGTCTATGCCAGGCTGGAGGCGCCCGGAACGATCGAAGAAGCACTTGAGTACGCCCAGGATGCTTTCGATCTCAATGCGCCGTTATCAGACCTCATTTACCCGGATGCCTACAACGTACTGACCCAAAATGTGCATTCGGGTCACTATGTCGGGTTGCATCTTGTGCGCGGGATTCAATGCCACCATCTGGTGTTTGTCCAGGATGACATTGACTGGCAGATATGGATCGAAAACAGCCAAACCCCGCTTCCCAGAAAAATGATTATCACCAGCAAGTGGCTTGCCGGCGGTCCCCAGTTTACATCCCTGATGTCCTACTGGAAGACATCCGCCCGTTTGCCGCAGGACCTGTTTATATTTACACCGCCGGTGACCGCACAGAAGATAGAAATTCTTCCTGTCGGCCCGGGAAAATAAGATAAGAAATGATACGGGAGATTTATCATGACGCACAGGATTTCAAATATCGTTACCAAAGTGATTCTTTTAACTTTTTTCTTCTTAGGGCTGACGATGGGTTTTCCGGTAACCGATAATCCGAAAAATGTCCTGGTGGTTAAGGCAGAAGCCCTCGGCCCCAGGGGGCGTTATGTTGGTCCGCGGCCTGCTGATCGACGGACCGCACGAAGGGTTCATCGCCGAAATCAAGGCTACCGAACCGGTGCCTATGTATACTCGCTTTCTTCAGATTGCAGGGAAGAAGTCGTATCCGGAAAGACGTATTATTACTGTGATGGGGTGTATTATCAGGCCCAATATCAGGGTAACGATCTGGTCTATGTCGAAGTCGCGGCCCCCCGGTAAATCGATCCTGTAACAAAACGCTTTACGGCCGATTCGTCAAGTATACACCTGAAGACACTAACAGGGTCCCCATCAGCAGGGAAAGGGTCAGCGGTTCTCCTAAGATCAGAAACGCCAGCAAGATGGCACTGATGGGCACAAAGTTGATGAACAGTCCGGCCCTGGTGGGCCCGATTTGGTTAATACCTTCATAGAACCAGACAAAGCCGAGCACCGTGCCGAAAAAACCCAGATAAAAAATATTCCACCAATCGGAGGCTGAATAATAAATACAGTCAGCCAATCCCTCTCTCAGGGCAGGCGCAAAGAGTAAAATGGTGCCGGTGAGCGCACTGTAAGTTACGGATGACAAAGGCGAAAGATCGGCCATAACCGTTTTCCCCAGCAAAGAAAAAATAACCCAGCTGAGCACGCACAGAAATATATAGAATTCACCCAGCCCCAGATTCCCCTGCAGGATTTCAAGTAGATTGCCTCTTGATATGACGATAATGGCCCCGGATACGGATATTAGGATTCCGGTAATTTTTAGCGAATTTAGTTTTTCCTTAAAAAACACCGCTGAAAAAAGAGCGATGAAGATGGGGTTGTTGGCGATGATGATGGCAGCACGACTGGCTTCGATAAGTTTCAGGCCTTTAAAAAAAAACAGGTTGTAGCAAAACACACCGGTTAATCCGAGAAGAAGAACCGGCAGGATCTGTCCTTTTTTTAAAACTGAAAATTTGCCTTCAGACCTCAAGGTTAAGAAAACGAGGAACAGGGAGGCGATCGCAAACCTGAAAAAAGCTGCAGAAAATGGGCCGACATTTTGGGCCAGGCTGCGCCCGGCCACAAATGTCCCGCCCCAGAAAAGGGCGGTCAGCAACAATTTTATATAAATAAGCATCTAGGTATGCAATTCCAGAGAGCGCGATAATGAGCTGATTAAATTTGTCGGGTAGGGGTGCGAAGGAAAGGCTCTAATACAAGACACGAAATACCAAACACTACCTTTCATTATTTTCATTTTTCAACAGGCAATCAATGATATACTGGATGGCCTCATCAGCCGCGCCGGCCGATAAGCGCGTTGAGCCTGCCCCCCGGTGACCGCCGCCGTCAAACTGGGCAAGCATTAAACCAACATTTACGTTGCATTTGGGGTTAAAAATACTGTGCCCCACATTCACGACCACCTCATCCTTACGGGGGTCCTCGTAGCGAATCCTCACATTGACAGCCGATTTGGGGAACAATGAATAGACCAGAAATCGATTCCCACTCGGGGGGTTTTCAAAGGGCCGGAAGTCCGTAATAGACACATGCTTGTTTAGTCGCGTATGTTCTCGTAAAAAATCCACATAGCGGTCATTTTGAGAGACCACATTTTGGCAGTGCTGCTTTACCTCAGCGTCTTGCAAGACCTGATGTATATCATTTTCACTAAAAAGCTCGACCAGCCTGTTCCAGTATGGTTCGTTGGGTTGTACCTCGTTTGATATCGTCAACGATAAAAGCACGTAAGGATATTTTTCCGGGTGAGAAACTTCGTCCAGGGTTAGGTTGGCCGAATCAATCTTATCGGCAGCCTGTACCAGTTCGCTGTAATCCCGCTGAAAACAGCTTTGGTAATATTGAAAAATGATCCCCGCAGCTGACGGGGCAATTCGAAAGGCCCCATTAAATGGTTTGTCAATTTGATTGGTGAAGTGATGATCAAACCAAAATGCACACCCCTCGCGGTATGGCAAGTTAGCGACAATGTCCTCGGGTTTAATGTCGACCAGGCCTTTTTGCACGTGGTTGGGCTCAACCCAGACAACAGGCTCTTTAATATCCAGCGCCTCATAAAGCAGAACCGCACAAACGATGCCGTCAAAATCCGGTCGCGTGACAATACGCATTGGACTACCCCGCAGTAAATCTTACCGAAAATGAGCGTTTCAAATTTTAAAAAGGATATTTTGTAATCAATTTATGGGTCAGAAAAATTTTATTGATGTTTTGAGATGCTTATCTTAACCTACAATGATCGTTTCAGATTTAGGTGTTGCCGATAACCGCTCAGGCGAGCGTAACGCTCGATTATTAAACTATATCTATAAAGTTTCCAAATTACAAGGAGGATCAGAACCATGGCACTTTATCTTATCCAACATGGGAAAAGTCTGTCGAAGGACCAGGATCCGGACCAGGGGCTGTCTGCGGAAGGAATTGCAGAAACCGAGCGGATTGCCAATCAAGCCAAAGACGATGGTGTTACCGTTTCTCAAATAAAACATAGCGTTAAAACCAGAGCCCGTCAGACTGCTGAAATATTTGCCGGCGCTTTGAACCCGAAACAGGGCATCCGGGAGGTCAGCGGGATAAAGCCTTTAGACGATGTGGCCGAATATGCTGCCAATATCGACCCGCTTGAAAATATCATGCTTGTCGGCCACCTGCCGTTTATGGAACGTCTGACGTCTTTTTTGATTATGGGATCGATCGACAAGCCGGTTTTTAAATTTCAAAACAGCGGAATCGTGTGTCTGGACAAAGATCCCGAGGCACAGGCATGGACTATCCGGTGGGCCCTGATGCCCAAAATCGGATAGTTTTGGAGGAGAAAAATGAATTTTGAATGTATCCTTTATGACAAAGAACAGGGCGTGGCGACGATTAAATTGAACCGCCCCGGGGTCTTGAATGCCATGAACAAACAGCTTTGGCTCGATTTTAAGGCTGCTTTGGAAGATGCCGGAAACGACCCGCAGGTAAAGGCATTGATCATCACCGGCGAGGGGCGGGCCTTTTCAACCGGAGCTGATTTAAAAGAATCAAAAACCAGAAGTATAGAAGCGTATCGCGATTACCTGGTCGAACTGCAAGAGACCTCCAGAAAGATTATCCGTTTCGAAAAACCGACTATCGCAGCCATTAATGGATATGCCCTGGGCTCCGGCTATGAATTGGCGCTGGCCTGTGATATTCGTATCGCAGCCGAAGAGGCCCAAATCGGGTCTCCCGAAGCAATGGTCACATCTTCCATAACCGGAGGCGCCTTTCGATTGATTCAAAGCCTGATTGGTCCCGGCAAAGCCAAAGAACTTCTCTTTACCGGCCAGTACATCGATGGTAAAGAGGCCGAGCGCATCGGTTTGGTCAACAAATCCGTTCCGCTCAAGCAATTGGAATCCGCTGCCAGAGAAATGGCTGAAAAAATTGTCGCCAATTCAGCCATCTCACTCAAAATGATCAAAAAAGGGTTACAGATAGCCCAGAGTGGGATAAGTCTCGACGCCCTGATGGATTTTGAAATCGAAGCCTGTCTGACCTGTGTATCCACCAAGGAGCGCCAGGAATCACTCAAGGAGTTTGCAGAAA
>Ga0316575_10000216_pt1 | contig 15328 bp, 9 predicted proteins | sample J5NA_FD_203072 | JGI IMG/M metagenome (GOLD analysis project Ga0316575, IMG submission 203072) | Rhizosphere microbial communities from salt marsh grasses in Alabama, United States - J5-7_050615r2r3 | ecosystem: Host-associated > Plants > Roots > Rhizosphere | place: USA: Alabama | collected...
ATGAAATGCAACGGCTGGATCAGGGGCTTTCACCGGAAATTGATGATGCCCGGCTGCGCTTATGCGCCACAGTGGGCGAAGTGATTCAGCTGGCCAACATTACGCGTGATCTGGAGAAAGATTACGTGCGCGGAATTTTTTACCATCCACAGCTGCCTGCTCTGGAAGGCGCCCGGCGCGAGCAGTGTATCCGGGAAGCGCGCTCCCAATTAATCCTGCGAGCCATTCGTCGGTTCCGTGAGTTCCCCCGATTTTTTAATGGCATTCCGGCACCTCAAATTTCACGAGCCCGCGGGGCCGCGATACTTCTGATTATAACCACCTATGCCTATTACTGGCGTGCGGCCCAAAAAGCCGGACTGCCGGCCTTTGATAAGCGCCAGCGGATTACGCGGTTTGGCGGTGCGTTAATCTGGCTAAAGTGCGTCATATCATCCCGGGCGGCCGCGCGCTTTTTAAAATGGCTTGAAAAGACGGTTTTGATTGCTTTTGATCGCTGCCAACCCGAGGCGTCCAAGCCCTTTATCTGGGAGGATGGGGAGTTTGATGTCGTGAAGGTTGTAAAGAAAACGCTGCGGTTCTAGTTTTTTTGAAATGGGGATTATCGGCGTGTATTATTCTTGAATGAAATCCAGCGTGTGAGGGTAGTCTTTGTAATAATGGGAATTTTTCCAGCCCTTTTTTAGGGCCTTATTGAATTTGCAAACAGCAAAAAAATTGGTCGAGTTGCGCAGACTAAACAGTGAACGGATTAGGCGATATGCGTAATTGGGGAAAGAATAGATGTTTTTTTTGAGAAAATTGTTACCGATATATATCGTTTTAAGCGCCACGGCCTGGGGCTGGTGGACCATGTACGAGAAACGATATTTATCCCAGTCCTGCGGATAATCCTGGTAAAGGATCCGCCCCGCTTTCTGTAGCTGTTCCATCAAGGCGGTACCTGGAAGCGGAGTGAGCAAGGTGATCTGGATAATATCAATACCGGAATGAACCAGAAATCTGGCCAATTTTTCAAAGTAAGCCGGTGATTCATAGTCATTGCCGATTATGAACGCGCCATAAACGGCAATGCCGTATTTATGAAAAATATCCACCACCTTTTTGTAGTTGTGGATGCCCATCTTTATATTGATCCCTTTTTTCATATCCTGCAATGCGTCTTTGCTAATCGACTCAAAACCCATAAACGAAAAAATACAGCCAGCCCGAGCTGCCATTTCGATTACCGGTTCATTATCTGCAGCATTGATAGATGTCTGCATCCACCATTTCTGATTTAGACCTCTATCGACCATGCCCTTAAACAATTCCATGGCCCGCAACTGACTCTTTGGGCCGTGGCCGATCAAGTTGTCGTCTACGAATGCGATGAATTTTTCCTTCAGATCCGCCAACTCGGAAAGAACGTCCTGCGCATTGCACTGACGGAATTCTTTGCCCAGGTAACGAGATACGGAGCAAAAATGGCAATTAAACGGACAGCCCCGCGACGTTTGAACGGAGTGCCAAAAATAGTTCGGGTGAAGCAGATCCCGCCGTGGCAGAATGCGGTCGCGATCATATTCGATTTTGGGTCCGATATATAAACTGGAAAGGCAGTTGTTTTCGAAGTCGGCTAAAACTTTCTGCCAGATGCCTTCAACCTCTCCGACAACCACAGTGTCTGCAAATTGGCGGGCCTCATCGGGCATCATAGAAGCATGGATTCCGCCAATCACCACTTTTATATTGCGGTTGCGATAGATTCGGGCGATTTCATACGCTCGAATGATGCTGCTTGTAAAAGCCGTAATCCCCACAAGATCGGCGTCTTCGAACTGAATTTCGTCGAAGTTTTCATCTGCTATTTTGACCTCCCAGTTTGAAGGTGTAGCGGCGGCAACGTAAGCCAGGCCCAATGGTTGAAAAGTGGAAAACCTGCTGAGCAGCAAACCGCTTCGTCGTCCGACCGGATTTATCAGCAGCAACTTTTTCATTATCGGCTAATTATCTCCAAAGCTGCTTGATAGGCTTTCCCTTTAAACTTCAATTTCAATGCGGCCTTCAACATTTCAGCACTTATGATTCGATTCAATTTGGCCAGCACCGCTAAGGAGGCCAGCGCCCAGTCCGTGCGTTTGATTCCTTGGTTTTTGAAATCGACCTGATGGATGCGGGCATTGCTGGCCGGCAGGCTTACGCCGCTGATCTGGATGATGAGCGCATCTTTTTCCAGGCGCTCAAACAGATCGCGGCGCCGATCCACCCCTTCCTGATCCAGTGCCACTATTACCGTCGGATTATCAATTCCGCTAAAGTCGATTTTACCAGGTGATAAAATCAGTTCGCTAATCGAAGGGCCTCTGAGCACGGTGATATTGTATTCATTTTTCTGTGTGGTTTTCAATCCGGCCGTCAGTCCGGCGATACACAGGAGTTCGCCGGCGGTGATAACCCGCTGGCCGGCGCTGCCAAGCAAAACGACTTCCTGACGACCGGCCTGAGGGGCTTTGTATTGTTTCCTGATAACCGCGGGCGCGGGGGCCTCTTTCTGATCGCCCGCCATGCGACGATACTGTTGCCCGTATTCCGGGCGAACATTTTCAGGCATAATGCCTTCCAGCGGCGGCCGCCTGGCCAGGGCTTCATCGATCATTTTAGGGGTGAGCCGGTTTTTTTTGGTGTAACGGCCCGGACAGATTCCCCAGATGTCCATCACCGCAAACCCTTCGTATTCGATGGCGCCCTGGATTTTTTGGGCAAGATTCTTATCATAGCCCGAGCATCTGTGGACATAAGGTGCACCGGCGGAACGGGCGACTTCACAGATATCGAGGGGACGCTCCAGCGCCGTTAAAAATCCCGAACCCAAACGGGCTTCCGGCGGCGTGGTGGCTGAAAACTGGCCACCGGTCATACCGAAATTAAAATTGTTTAAGACCAGCAGCGTCAAGTTTAGATTGCGGCGACAGGCGGCCAGCAGGTGAGCCCCGCCGATGCCTTGCCCGCCATCGCCCATGCTGACGACTACGTTGAGCTCCGGCCGTGCCATTTTTAGCCCGGCCGCATAAGTCAGAGCGCGGCCGTGCAATCCGTGCATGGCGTGGGTGTGAAAAAAGGTATCAAACAAACCGGAACAGCCGATATCGCTGACGATCACAATTTGATGACGGGCCAAACCCATTTTCTGAAACGCCTGATCCAGGGTATGGGTGATGCGTTCATGGGCACAGCCCGGACAGAGAACCGGCGGCCGGTCGGCATTTAAAAGGCTAGTCATTGTTGATGGCCTCCGTGATCCGGGCGGGCGTGATGAGCCGGCCGTCCATTTGACCGCAAAAGGCAATCGATTTTTGCGGTAGAATGCGCTTTATTTCCCGCACATATTGTCCCAGGTTCATCTCCACTAACACAATGCGCCTGGCGTTGCGGGCAGCCTGCCGGATCACATCTTCCGGCACCGGCCACAACGTTTTTAAAACCAGCAGAGAAATGGGGTTGCCCAGCCGTTTTTGCTCCTTAAATACGGCTTTTGCGGCGCGGGCGGAAACACCATATGCAATCAGGAGGGTATCGGCATTTTTGACGTGATAGACTTCATGAAAAGAAAACCGGTCGATCGCCGACAGCAGTTTTTGCTTTAAGCGCTCCTGGTTGCGGGCGATGGCAGCAGCGTCGGTGGTGATGTATCCATCGGCACCGTGGGTCGAGGAGGTCTGGCGAACCAAAACCGTATCGCCAATGGGAAGAAAGTCCGGGACCTGTTGTCCTTTGCCCACATGAAAAGGCAACAGCGGCTGATGGGTTGGCGCAGCGCAGCGCTCGACGATGCCAGGGGTGTCCAACGCCTGAAGATCAATGCTTTCCCGGGTCATACCGATTTCCTTGTTGGAAGCCACAAATACCGGACATCGAAATTCTTCGGCCAGATTAAAGGCATGCATGGTCAACGCGAAGCAGTCTGCTGCATCTACCGGCGCCAGAACAATAACCGGAAGTCCACCGCTGCTGCCCCAGCGCAAAAAGTTGATATCCCCATCGGCTCCCCGCGTGGCCGAACCCGTAGAAGGTCCCAGTCGCTGCACGTCAATGATCACAATCGGAATTTCACTGCCGATCGCAAAGGATATGTTTTCACTGTACAGGCTGATTCCCGGACCTGAGGTAGCGGTCATCACCTTCAAGCCGGCCATGGAGGCGCCCAGACAAAATCCAATGGAGGCAATCTCATCCTCGCCCTGAAGGCAAATACCGCCCAGGGGCGGCAGCAGGTTGAGCATGCTCTGGTAAATCGTGGTTGCCGGCGTAATGGGATAACCGGCAAAAAAACGGCACCCGGCTGCAATGGCCCCCCGGGCGATTGCTTCGTTGCCTTCCATTAAGCTGTATGCCATACGCACTCCTTTGAGAAGCCGCCTCAATCCATCTATTTCGCGGCAAGATGCCGCTCCCACAATTTGCTTCGCAAAAGCGTATGAAAAATGCTCTAATTACCTAAAGTTGTGTGAGTGGCTTCCATCCACGACAAATTAGCGGCTTCAAGTTATTGTAAATTTAGCATCGGTGAAATTTGGGGGCAAGGGATTATTTTGCAAATTTAAAACAATCGAGCGGGTTTTCGATCAAGGGTGGATTCGAGGGAAAGACACGATTAAAATTTGAAAAAAAATCGACAGCGCCGGCGCTGCCGATTACATCTTAAAGGATTTGCGGGATTGTTGCTGCTTATCCCTATTACCGCTTCCAACCGTCCAGTGGGATCCCTTTTTGGCGTCTGCTTTCTCCTGCCACGGATAGCGGATGCGGGAATGAAACGAGACCTCCAGCGCATCAACCAGGGTCAGCACGATTTTTGAGATATCGCGGGTCGTCAGATCACATTCGCTGAACTGTCCGTCCTCAATCCGTTTGCTGACAATTAACCGGACCATTTTTTCAAGCTTAAGGCGGGTAGGATCCTGCATGGTGCGGGATGCGGCTTCCACCGCATCTACGATCATCAGAATGGCTGCTTCAGTACTCTGGGGTTTAGGGCCCGGGTACCGGAAATCGGTTTCATCAATGATTTCCCGTGGCTGGTCTTTGGCAGCTATACTGAAAAAATATTCCAGGCGATGGGTTCCATGATGTTGCACAATCAGATCCACCACCGCTCTGGGCAACCCCGAATCCATGGCCATCTTCATACCGTTTCGAACGTGATTGATGATCAATTCCGTGCTTTCCCAGGGATCTAAAAGGTCATGCGGGTTTTCAGTGTTGAATTGATTTTCAATAAAATTCCTCGGTGTCTGCATTTTGCCGATATCGTGGTAATAGGCGCCGATCCGTAAAAGCAGTGAATTGGCTCCGGTGGCTTCACCCACCACCTGCGACAGGTAGGCCACAGTCATCGAGTGCTGATAGGTTCCGGGAGCCTGCTGCTGCAATTTTTTTAGCAGGGGACGCTGCAGATCCATGTAACGATTGAGTTTAAATGTGGAAGCCGTATCCCAGCTGATTTCCAGCAGCGGTAAACATAGCAGCGCCAGGGGGCCGGCCACCAGGCCGCCGGCAAAGGCCCAGCCCAGATGCTGCATCAAGGCGGGTTCGAAACTCTGTCCCGGAAGCAGTGCACGAATAGTCGGCAGGGTGGATGTCACCGGGAAAACTGCCTGCCAATGCAGGCTGAAGGCCAGCACACTGACACTGTTCACCAGTCCCACAATCAGGGAAGGCATGATAATTTGCCAGCGCTTCTGTATTTTGTCCGATACCAGGGCCGCGGCCAGTCCGCCGAAGAAAAGATAGAGCACAATGGCATATTGAGGCCCGGCAAACAGACTTACCAGAATGGTTCCCACCATAGTGGTTCCGGTGGCCGTCAGTTTTCCCTGATTTAATGAAATGACCATTAAGGGTAAAAACGCAAAGGGGATGGCATAGATCGGTAACGGCGTAAATAGAAGGCACCCTTTTAGAATAAATATGCATAGAATCAACAGCGAAATCAATGGGCGCTGAGGCGGTGCTTTGTGCGACCCGGCTGGCAGCACCTTTGAAAGGAATACATTATAAAATATGACCATAAACAGGACGGTAAACAGGATCCAGGGAATGTTACGGAATATCTTTTTGATTTGCTGCTTTTGATAGGCGTTTAACAAAAGCACATCCTGTTCGCTTAATACCCTGCGGAAGGGGACAAGGATTTCAGCGGCCTGAAAATGAAGGGTTTCAACCGGGTATTGACGGTGAATCTTATCCAGTCGCCGGGCATTTTCCTTTTGGTCGTATACCAAGTTGGGTAGCAGGGTCGCCTGGGCGATTTTCAAAACGGGATCCTGTATGGATTCGCTTACCTGCCAGAAGAGTTCGTTGACTTTTTGCTTTAAAGAAAGCCTTGCCGTTTCAAGGGATGTGAGTTCATCGACAATCGCCAATGCCGGTGCTGCGAGGGCGGGATCGTGGATCTCGATGGTTTTTTTGCCTTTTAAAGTATGTGTTTCACCTAAAATTTTGTTTTGAAGAATGGATTCTTCAACTGTTAAAATGCCTTTCAGTAATTTTTTAAGGTCCCGGTACCGCAGTACCCTGGACATGGTATTCGCGGAGACGTCCACACCGAGTTCTGAGTTGATATAACCGATCAATTCATCGATGCGGGGTTTGCGGCGGCCCTGGTAAGATAATAATTCTTTGGTCAACGCCCGCATTTTTTTCCTGGATGCCGTGACCCTTTCAGGAACATAATTAAATACGGGAACATACTGCGAGAGGGCCTGGACGCGTTTTGAACTCAGGGCTTTTTTCTGATCATAGCTGAAAGGCTGTCGGGCTCTGAATGTCAGTGATGCGATGCTCTGGGGTTGGGGGGGGCGAAAGGCCAGATAGATGTTTTCGACAAAGCACGCGAAAATCGTCAATAGGATAAGAATGATGTTTAGAAATAATTTCATCGTATGGCCTGCGCAGAATAGTTAGGTGCAAAATTCAGGTGTTATCTTATAAATCCGTACGCCCCGAGTCAATCAAATCTTAATTTTTCCCAGAAATAGCCAATATAGATATTATCCGTTATAAAGCCCTGTAATGTTTAACACTTTGCTGAAATCTTGACTTTTGGCGGTCTTTCTGCGATAATTTATTGTAATAACTTGATGATTTTATCATCCGGGGAATACTTAATCCCCTAATTTAAGATACTCTTAAGTTTCGCATTCAGATTTAAAACCCTGGCTGCAATTTGCCAAAGCGTTTTTAGCCAAGGTTCTGAAAATGTGAAGCGGCTTGAGTTGATATACAGGAGGGCAAATATGCTGGGTAGAACATTCGCCCGTTTCAAGAAGAAAAAAACAAACGAGACGGCCCCGGCCCCGGCGAGATCGCCAGAGCAGAAAACCCAGGCCGCGCCCACCGGCCGGCTTTCAAAAATGCTGAGCGCCTCCGGAAGGGTGAGTTTGGCCTCCTTGCGCAAGTTGGCCCTGGATAATGAAGCCAAAGCCTTCGAGAGCTTTGTACAGCGTCCGGTGCTGGTGGGCTCTGCGATCAAGACGGGGATCATATCGACTCAATCAGGAATGGCCAGTGATGAACTCAACAGCACTCAAATTTTTGAACCTTCAAAAAGTATGGGTGGCTCCCTGTCGGCTTCCGAAAGTTTAAAACATGCCGTTTACCCGCTGGTTAAAGGTGAATATCCGGCGACTCCCCATGGCGCCTATTATATCGGGCGCATCAACGGCAACGACATGATTATGCCGGATTATGCCATATCCAAGCGCCATGCGATTATTGATGTTGAAGATGGTGCGTATTACTTGCGGGATGCCGGTTCTACCAACGGCACCAAGATAAACGGATCACGGCTGGCCAAAAAGCGCGTGATGCTCAAAGATGAAGATGTCATTGGCTTTGCCCGATACGAATTTACCTTTCTATATCCAAAATCACTTTACAAAATGCTGCGCGAGGTTTAATCCTAATATCGTGTCTATGATTTATTTGTGATTTGGGATTTAAGAGTGATGCGGGTTCATCACAAGGAAATGGTACCCTATTGCGGTGGTGTTCAAGCTTCCAACCCCTTTTTCACGGCACGTCCAAACTTTTCGATTAAATACGGTTTCTTAATATATACGCCCGCACCGATTTTCTGAGCTTCTTTCACGCGCTCAGATTCCGAATATCCGCTGGCGATGATGCTTCTCTGGCCGGGATGAAGCTTCAATATTCGCTTGAAGGTTTCAAGACCGTCAATGCCCGGGTCCATGATCATATCCAGCACGATTAAATCCGCTGAATGATCGACCAGGTAATTCACCGCCTCTTCGCCGCTGGCCACCGTTGTTACCACATATCCCAGTTTTTCCAACATTTCAGAGGCAATCTGCCGCTGTTCCAGGACATCATCAATTATCAGGATGGATTCGCCGTGGCCTTTAATTTCTTCAAGACTTACCAGTTCTAATTCCGCGGCCAAGGCTTTACGGGTGACCGGAAAATAAAGGGTGATGGTCGTGCCTTTGCCCTCTTTGCTTTTGAGATCGATATAGCCCATGTGGTCTTTTACCGTGCCCCAAACCACCGCCATTCCCAGCCCGGTGCCACTGCGGCCCATGCTTTTTTTCGTATAAAAGGGTTCAAATATTCGCTCCATATCTTCGGGGGATATACCAATCCCGGTATCGGTGACGGTCAGGGTTACATAATCACCTTTGCCGATGTCATCAAAGGTGTTTATGGGGTTATCGGCGTGGCGGTTTTCGCTGCGAATCGTTATCGTTCCGCCTTCAGGCATCGCCTCTGCGGCATTGGCGACCAGATTCATTATGCTTTTTGAAAGATGAACCGGTGACCCCATGATATTGAGCAAATTGGCATCCAGATGGTGTTTGACTTTTACATCGGGATGATCCATCCGCAGTTTTTCATGCTCAGGGCTCAGCAGGTACTCTGAAACGATGCTGTTTAAATGGACAACTTCTGTCGCCGCCACGCCTCTGCGGGCCAATGTTAATAAATCCTGAACGATTGCCGCCGCTTTTTCACCGGATTTTTGAATGGTTAATATGGGCTTGATCAGCGGGCTTTTCGCATCCAGATCCATCAGCAACAGCTCGGGGTAGCTGACAATTCCGGATAAAATATTATTCAGATCGTGGGCCACTCCCCCGGCCAGCGTGCCGATGGCTTCCATTTTCTGGGCACGCTGCAGTTGGGCCTGTAAATCCTTTTTTTCGATATCGGCCAACTTGAGTTCGGTGATATCGTTGCCGATACATAAAATTTCTTTAAAAATTCCCTCAGCATTATAAATCGGTTTATAGGTCCAGGCGATCCAAACCTTTTTTCTATTTCTGAGTTCGGTTTCATTTTCACTGACAACCAGCCGATCAGGGTCTTTGCGCAAGGATGTGGTCAGGTGTTCGAGCCCCTGGTGGTTTGCCCGACCGGCCGGCAAAATAATCTGGGCGGCATTGATGCCGAGCATCTCATTTTCAGCATAGCCGAAAAACCGCTGGGCGAACTCATTGGAAAAGGTTATCCGACCGCGAGTGTCGATTCGCAGGATGATGCTGTTTGCAGTTTCGACAAGCTCGCGATATTTATTTTCGCTCTCTTGGATCTTTTTGAAGGACCTGGCGTTCATGATGCTGGTCGCCAGCTGAGACGCGATGCCCATTAAAAGATTCATGTCGCTTTTTTTCAGCGGCGTTTTGGACTTGATATTATCAACCGCTAAAATACCGAGCGCCTCGCGTTCATAGATAATCGGAACACATATCAAGGATTTACCGCCCATGCGTTTTGCAAATTCCAGACTTCTGGGAGACAGGCTGTCCTTGATTTCATCGATATCATTGACCAGAAGCGGTTTGGTTTCTTTCATCGCCCGGATGAACAACCCTTTGGATTCAGGATTGTTCAGGTTAAATTTGAGCTGGCTTAAAAATTTTTCCTGTTCTTCGGTATGGCCATACCCGGCCGAATAATACAATTGGGTTTTTTCCTTGTTTGCCAGCATGATCATTCCTCGGTCAAAATCAAGACGCTTTTCCATAACGTTGGCAACGCTTTTAAGCAGATCATCAATGGCGAGTATCGTCGAAGTAACCTGGCCGATCTCCTGGATAAGCGAAGCATTATTATAGCGGATATTGCTTTCTAGAATTTGGTTTTCTGAGGTTGCTTTCTGAGCTTCAACGGTTTGGGTCAGTTCCTTTTTTTCAAGATATTCCGCATAACATGAAACGCATGCCGAGAGCAGGGCAAGGCTCAGCACCGCAGCACCCCAGGCTGGAAGCGGCATGAACCAGAAAAGGGTCAGGGAACACAGGCCGGCCAGTAACAGTGCATAATTGCGGATGCGCTTCCAGACCATTGCGGCGGTCTTTTCCCAGGTGATCACATACCGGCAATGGTGATCTCCTCTGTGAAAACATTCAGGGTGATCCACACGGGCGAATTTATCTGTAAACAATCTTGCGATTGCCTCAAAAGTGCCGGCTCTGTTTTCGCATTGATAGGGTTTTTCATCGACCCCCGGATTGGGTTTGGAAACAATTTCAACGGTGACGGGTCCGATTTTCCTTGCTTTGACAACGGCCCCGCGGACGAAGATCGGATAATATTTTTCCGTTAATAAATAACCTGCGACAGGGCTCATTAATCCAATCATTAATTGCTTCGCGGCACCAAATCCCCCTCCCGAGGCCGTATACCGTCCCGCAGCCCTGGAGATATTTTGATCACCTGTTTTTTGAACGAGGATTTCGTGAAAGTCATCAATCTGCTGCTGGTTAAACCAGTGAGCCGGATCTTCCACTTCGTAGTGGGTCATCCCGGCATAATCCAGAACCGAATCGATACTGACATCAGGATGATGCTTGCCAAGGTAATCCAGATAATTTTTTGCCATGCGGCTGTTATACAGCTTTGAATTGTCGTTCATGCTGTTATTTTACCCGATATTTAAACTGCATTTCAAGCCCGAGAATTTAGAACGTTAATTTGCCGAGCTCAGGGTCCAGGCCCGGGCTACTATCCGACCGGGTGCACGACTTTGGAAGCCGGGACCAGGTGAACCTGGCCTTTGAGTTCCGGCAACATTTCCTTTATTACCTGTAATGTCGTCGAATGCGGATGCATGATGCCTACCGCTTCACCATTTTTTTTGGCAATCTGGATCAGTTCTTTAATCTGTTTGCGGATAAAATCGGCTTTGAGACGGTGATCAATAAAAACGTCCCGCTGGGCAAAAGGGACCTGAAACAGACGTGCAGATGGTTCGCACAGTGATTCGGCCGTTGTCCGGCTGTCAATAAAAAAGAGTCCCCGTTTCTTCAATACCGAAAAAATTTGATACATCTGGGTTGATTCCGAGGTCATTTTGGAACCCATATGGTTGTTGACCCCTTTAACGCCAGGCAGGGTATTGAGGTTCTGGTCTAGTTGCTCGATCAATTCATCCGGTGACATTGAAGTTAGCAGCGTTCCAGGGCCCGGATTCACATGCGGATACTCAAGCGGCTCCATCGGCATATGAATCATGATTTCCAAACCCTTTGAGCGCGCAAGCCGGGCAATCTTTTGTTGAAAAGGGCTGTAGGGCAGGATCGAAAAAGTCAAGGTCACATCTAACTGTGCAAATTTTTTTGCAATTTTTTTGTCATAGCCCAAATCATCGATAATGAGTGCCACAGAAGGCAATGCTTTTCCGGGCGCCGGTTTCGGGATTACTGCTGGAACATCTTTTTTGGCCAGGGGCTGAGGAGGCGCTGGCTTTTCTTTCGGGTAAATTTCAAACGTCGGCTTTTTTTTCAGCGCCGGCGCCTCGGCCTTCGGTGATTTAGCTGTCGGCGCCGGTGAGGGAGGTTGGGGCGGGGCCAGATGATAAATCAGAAAACCGATGGCGACCACCAGCGCGCCCAGAATTGCCATTCCGGCCAGTGCTTTAACAAAGGAGCGCTTAACAGAGGGTTTTTTACGCGATTTTTTCGGGCTTCTCTTTTTTCGGGTTGGTTTTCGTTTAGCCATTTAGGTGTTATTATGGGTAGAGCTGTTTTCCTTCAATCCGTTTTAGCTGAACGAATTCAATGACCAGGGCGCTATGCCGGCTGTTAAGGAAAACGAACGGCCAGTTTCCGGAATCAACTATTTAAATTTTTAAAAATGTCGTAACTGTTAAGGATTTCAAGCGCCCGCATCACCTGATTATCTGTTCGAAGCTGCTCGACAGTCAGCGGGCCAACTCTAAACTCCATTTCTTGATTTTTGGGTTTTGATTTTTGGTGTTCGGATTTTTGGGTTTTATTTTTATCCGGTTCAGCTTCAAGATGATTTAGCAGATCTTTTTCTTTAAGCAGGCCTTCTTCCTGTGACTCCTTGGGATCGATTCGTTTGTGCTTTAAAAAAATGTCGGGCTCGATTCCCTTGGCCTGAATTGATCGGCCGCTGGGGGTGTAATACCTGGCAATGGTTAACTTGAGACCGGAACCGTCACGAAGCGTCTCAACGGTTTGCACGGATCCTTTTCCAAAGGAAGTGGTCCCCAGAATCAGGGCGCGTTTTTGGTCTTGAAGGGCGCCGGCAACGATTTCAGAAGCGCTGGCGCTACCGCCGTTAATCAGCACCACAATTGGATATCTACGCTTGACCGTATCGGGTGTGGCCATATACTCCTTTGTATTTTTCTTGTTGCGCCCTTTAATGGATAAAATTTTGCCTTCTTCCAGAAATAGATCAGATACCTTGATGGCCTGATTCAACAACCCACCACCGTTATTTCTCAAGTCTAAAATAAGTCCTTTCATCGGCACCTTGGCGGATTCCATTTTTTCCAAGGCCGCTTCAAGCTCTTGGGTCGTGCTGCCTGAAAATTGTGACAGGCGGATATAGCCGTAGCCGTTTTTCAGATCGACTTCTTTAACACTGACAATCGGAATGACATCGCGAACCAGCTCAAAATCTATCGGTTCTTTTTCGCCCTCGCGCGCGATGGTGACTGAAACATGGGTGCCTTTCGGCCCCCTCATCATATTTACGGCTTCACGCAGATCTTTAACCGGCTTGCCGTCGACTTTTATGATGCGGTCCTGGGCAATGATGCCCGCCTTGTATGCCGGCGTGTCTTCGATGGGAGATATGACGGTGACAAATCCGTCCTTCATCGTGATGTGGATCCCGATTCCCGTAAACTTGCCTTTGGTGTCAATTTGTAAATCTTCAAACGCTTCCGGCGGCAACAGCGACGAGTGCGGATCTAAGCTTTGAACCATTCCCTGGATGGCTTTTTGGATAAGCTCTTTTGACTCCACATCATCGACATATTCTTTTTCAATGAGCTGAATCACATCCGAGAAAATTTTCAATTCTTCATAGGACTCGTCACTTTTGGCAGAAAGATCGCCAAAAAATCCTGCTCCGATCGTCCAAAAAACCGCGGCAGTTACCATGATCATCCAAATCTTAACGTGCTGGATCTTCTTTAATCTCATTTAATTACTCCTTATTGGGACTGCCCCAATTGAATTAAAATCAATTGGGCGTTTATCGCTCAATTAGGGTACTATCCTGTTTCAAGCCACTGCATCGGGTCCAGGGGTTTTCCGTGGTGGCGGACCTCAAAATAAAGTTTGGGCCCGCTAATGGAGCCGCTATCGCCGACGGTCGCAATCACTTCTCCGGCTTCGACGGTATCCCCGGTTGATTTAAACGTTTCTTCAATATGGGCGTATACCGTATAGTAATTTTCCCCATGGTCTATAATTATCATGTTTCCGTATCCTTTAAACCAATCCGCGTAAAGGATTTTACCGGCATAGACCGCCGCTATCGGTTCGCCTCTATCGGTTTGAATCTCGATACCGCTTCGAAAATTCACAACCTGATAGCTGGTATTTTTAAACTTACCGAAAAGACTTACTATTTTACCCTTTACCGGCATTTTAAGCAAGCCTTTATATGCCTGAAATGGTTCGGCTGCGGTATATTCTTGCGCAGCTGCGGACGTCGATCCGACACCTAATTTTTTGATCTTCTCATCTAAATCCCGGGCTGCCTGTTTCAGAGATTCAACGGCGGCCAGCTGGACGGATTTTTCTTTGCGCACATGGGCCAGCAGCTTGGCGCGTTGACTGCGTTCAGCCGCTATCTGCTCGATTTGTTTCTGATACTCGTCTGCTCGCCGGCGCTTTTCGTTCCTGTGCGCCTCCAGACGGGAGCGGACGCTTGCCAGATTCTGCCGATTGTCCCTAAGCGCTTTGATAACCCTTTCATCGTAGGCCAGGATCCGCTCGATGGCTGTTTTGCGTTGCAGCAGCTCCTGCAGGCTCTCGGCCGAAGCCAGTACATGGAATTTTCCCAGCCAGTTTAATTTATACAAGGCAACCAGGCGCTTAGCGATATATGTCTCATTGGCTTTTATCTGATCGACTAGCTTTTCAGACGCTGCGGCTGTTTCGGTTATTTTTTTTTCGAGCCTTTCAATTTCACGGCTGAGGCCGTCAATCCGTTTGCGAGATCGATTTAAAGCCTGATCAACCTGATTTAGCCTGCTAATAATATCGGTTTCCCGGTGGGAAAATTTTTGAATTTTGGCCTTGCCTTTTTCGATTTCACGGCTGATATCTTGGGCCTTTTTCTTAAACTCATCGATGCGGGGTTTCTGATCCTGGGCCTCTAAGTTTGAGCCGTAGGAAACCATCAAGATGCAGCCGGCCACCAGGCTTAAAATTCGAAAGCCCTTGCTTTTTTTACAGAGCTTCATATTCACTTTGTGGAACCCGCCGTTCATTGAGGTGAAAGTTTCGTTCATTTGATGAAATTCGAAAAATTAACCACGGAAACACGAAATAAAAGAAGCACGAAATACTATTATTTATATTTTCGTGTTTTTATTCTTTCGTGCTTTCGTGATAAAAAACGTCCTCTGGCTCCATCCGGTTCAGTTAAGCCTTCAAATATTGCTTGAGGGAAAGATATGACCCAAACCATCCGACCAGCATACTGAGCAAGATGATGGCGCCTGACATAAGCGGAGAAAGAAACCGGATCTGAAACAGGCCGGAAAACCATCCCTGGTCGATATTGGATACGATCGCCAGATAGGCGAAAAATAATATGGCTAAACCGATACCGGCACCGAGTGCGCCCTGCAGCAGGCCCTGAAAGTAAAACGGTATCTTGATAAAGCGTTCGGCAGCGCCCACCAGCCGCATAATCTCTATTTCATCCCTTCGGGAATAGATGACCAGCCGGATGGTATTGGCCACGATAAATACGGCGGCCATAAAAAATATGCCACACATGGCATAGCCGGTTAATTTAAACAGATCGAAGATGTGCGTATAGCGGCCCAACCAGC
>Ga0316575_10000217_pt1 | contig 15327 bp, 15 predicted proteins | sample J5NA_FD_203072 | JGI IMG/M metagenome (GOLD analysis project Ga0316575, IMG submission 203072) | Rhizosphere microbial communities from salt marsh grasses in Alabama, United States - J5-7_050615r2r3 | ecosystem: Host-associated > Plants > Roots > Rhizosphere | place: USA: Alabama | collected...
GCCTTTTGCGCCGGTATCGAAATCGGGAGTATCCAACAGCACCAGATTTTTCGAAATTGCGTTGGATAGAACATAAACCGGTTGTCCCGGCGTCAACAATTCGTCCTTGTGTTTGAGCGGAATGGGCCGCGTGCCGAAGGGCTCAAACAACGCGGAAAGAAAGTTTTCCTTTTCTAAAAGCTCGCCGTGGGCCGACGCAAGTACACGGCGGTTCAAGCCCGCGGTGCCGCCGACAGGAGAAAGGTGTTCGCCCGCAATGGTGTTGAACAGGGTCGATTTGCCCGAAGAACCGCCGCCGCAAATGGTAATCGTCAGGGGAAAATTCGGAGACAGTCTGGTCAGTAATTTTTTATCGATGATCTGAGCCCATGGGTCGGCCGTCTCGTGCCGGTCAAGTCCCAGCATCTCCATGGCCCGGGGAATATCGCTCCTCACTTTTTTAAGGGCGTCATTCAGATGTTGATCATTTATGTTTTCCATCATGGCTTGGATACGAATAGCACATTTTTATAAACAAAGGAACAATCTGGGGATTGGATTTTTATATTTATTAATCAGACTCTCTTATTACGGTCTGCCAGCCCCGCAGCCCCCAGAGCAATGAGGCCAGCCCCAGGCCGCTCATGACGCCGGAAACCATCCCGGTCATGGATATTCCGCCGGCCATCCAGACCGGCCCCCCGATCAAGGCGCCGGCGACCCGTCCCATGCCGGCCGCCGCCAGAAACCCCGACATCATTGTCGCACGGAAACCGGGAAGCAATTCCGTGCAAAGGGACAGCGCCGAAACAATGGTAAATTCAAAGGTTAAAAAGATCAGGAACAGGCCGCCAAGAGATAAAAACAGGGTTTGACCCAGCCAAGGCAGGACAATATAGCAGATGATGCACAATGCCATCCCTGACGCCACGGCCTGTTTCAACCCCAGCCGGTCGGAAATCGAAGCGGTCAGGCTTTCCCCTGAAAGTTCCGCAAAACCGATGACACTGGTGCCGAATCCCAGTGCAACGATGCTGATATCAAAGGATTTTTCCAGCCATGCACCGTAAACCACAAAGAGGTTATCGTTGGCTGCACAGGCAAAAAATCCAAAACCCAGCGCTCCCAGAGCAGCCCGCTCACGGCCCAGCTTTCGCCAGGCATTCAAAAAACTTGATGTCCTTTGATACGGCACGGCTTTTGTTTCATCCCTGGGCATTAAAATTTTCAGCACCACGATACCGATCAGCGTGATGCCCGCCATGGCAAAAAACGGCGCCCGCCATCCCTTTGCCGCGATTAACAATCCCGTCAAAGGAATGCCGACCAGCGTGCTTCCCGCCCAACTGAACTCGATGAGGCCGATAAACAATCCCCGCCGGTGAAAAGGGACCCGTTGACCGATATACGCCTGGATGGCCGGATCGAAAATACTTTTTCCAAGGCCTGCCAAAAAGAGTGCCCCTAAAACAACGCCGTAAACCGGAAAAAACCCGCCGGCAAACATTCCGACAACCACTATTCCCAGCCCTGCCAGCATCATCAACCGGTATCCCAACCGGTCCGCCACGGGGCCGAAAAACATGCCCGGCAACGCCGTAAACTGATTGACGGCGATGATAGACGTCACCGCAGTCAGGGGTACGCCCATGCCGCGGCTCAACACGGGTGCAAACGGGTAGGCAAACCGACGGGTCGTATTCAACACCAGACGGCACAGCGTCACTGCGCTGATCTTTAAGACCCATCCCGAGCCTTTAGGGTTCCGCATCACAAGCGGTGATGGATGAGGCATGAACGGACTCCGCGAATTATTTTTTTATTCGCCTTTGCAAAAATGCCTTGCAGTTTTCTGCAGGCAGCTTCCTTTTTGCCGCTATCAAATAAAAAGAAAAATAATGAGTTAACCCCGTCTTCCTCCGGAATGCAACCAAAATCTTTCAAAACCCAAACACAATGTTGGTTTGGCCATAAAAACAGCTTTACTTTTTTAAAAGAAAGGCATAAAGGGGGATATAATTTTTTCGGTTTAAACGTAGCCGGCCATCGGAGACAATTTGTGAAAATTCGTGTGGAATGCTATGCCGGATACCGGGGGGAAGAGACCCCCCGGCGGATCTGGCTGGGTAAAAGAAAAATCGAGGTCAGAGAAATTCAAGACCGCTGGCTGGCGCCGACCCACCGATATTTTAAAATTCATGGGGACGATAACGCCATCTATATTCTTCGTCACAATTCGGAAACATGGGAATGGGATCTCACGTTCTATCAGCAGGCGAAAGAGCCTGAAAAGACGCCTTGAGACCTATGCAAAACGCCCCTTTTTGCCCAATTTCTTCGTCAGGTTCAAATTTTAATCCTCAAAATACTCAATGTATTCCTGCGGTTAATCCCGCTAAAGGCGGGATCGCCTTCCTTGAGCTTGAACAAAAATGAGCGTTTTGCAAAAGTCTCGCCTTAAAAACCCGCACTATCTCGCTACCTTGCCGATAACATCATTGAATATGGACAAGCAGGTATCGATTTCCGCACTGCTGACGGTCAACGGTGGACAAAAGCGAATGCTGTTCTCTCCGCACCCCAAAAGCAACAATCCCTTTTGAAAAGCATTCCGAATGATGGCACTTCGCAGCTTTCTTGCAGGTGCCTTAGTCTCACGATCTTCAACAAGCTCCACCGCGACCATCAAACCTTTGCCCCGAACATCCCCCATGCATTCATGGGTTTGTTGAAGTTCTCCGAGTCCGTCAAGGAGATGCTTTCCCTGAACTGCGGCATTTTCCATGAGTTCTTTTTCGAGAAGTTCAATGGTTGAAAGCGCGGCCATGCATGAAACAGGATTCCCTCCGAATGTCGAAGCATGGGACCCGGCTTCCCAGTCCATAATTTCAGCCCGCGCCGTGAGCGCTCCCAGGGGCATGCCGGAAGCGATACCTTTGGCAAGGGCGATGATGTCCGGGTCGACACCAAAATGCTCTATGGCAAACATTTTCCCGGTTCGGCCCATTCCGGACTGGACCTCGTCGGTTACGTACAAGATGCCGTATTTTTTGGCGATGTTATTCATTTCTCTGTGAAATTCAGGCGGTGGAACAATGTACCCCCCTTCCCCCTGGATCGGTTCAACGAAAATGGCTGCAACTTCTTCAGGCGGAATGGTGGTTCGAAAAAGGGTGTCTTCGACCCATCGGACACACCCCAGTCCGCATGTCGGATAACAGAGATTGTACGGGCACCGGTAGCAATAAGCATAGGGGATATGGGTGATTCCGGGCACCAGGGGATTATAATGTTTTTTCTGAATGGCCTTGCTTGCCGTCAGTGAAAGCGCCCCCATGGTCCGGCCGTGAAATGCCCCGTAAAATGCCAGGTTTAATTCACGCTTTGTGTGCCATCTCGCCAGTTTAAAGGCGGCCTCCACCGCTTCTGCGCCGGAATTGCCGAAATACACTTTCTTATTCCCTTTTCCCGGGGCCAGATGCGCGAGTTTTTTTGCCAGCACGATCTGAGGCCTGTAATAGAAATCAGTCCCAGACATATGAAGCAAAAGCCCGGACTGTTTTTTGACGGCTCTAATTACTTCCGGATGGCAGTGTCCAGTGGCGCAAACGGCAATGCCTGCGGTAAAATCCAAAAATACATTGCCGTCCACATCGTGCACCCAAAGCCCTTTGGCCTTTTCAACCACCAGGGGATAATAGCGGGTATATGAAGGAGAGACGTAAATTTTATCCTGATTGATGAGTTTGCGGGCATTTGGACCGGGCAAAGATGTCTTGATGACAGGTGATTTTCTCATATTCCTTCCTGCACACATTCGCTACCGAGGTTTAACTTTTCGGGCATACCGACAGCACCGGGCAGGGTGCCTGTCGGACGACGCGATCCGTGGTGGAACCGACAAACATCCGCTCCACGAGACCCTGGCCCCGAACACCCAGAACGATCAGGGAAATTTGGTTTTCTCTGGCATAACCGATCAACTCCTCGTTCGGTTTTCCCTCAAGAATATCGACCTTGGGCGAGCACCAGTGGGAGGCTTCTTTTGGGACCATTTTTGTCAGTTTTTCCTTTATCTTATCATTTAGGGTATGATAAAGCACTTCTTCCAGGTCAACGGATGTCTTAATCCACTCTGAATACACCGCCGGTTCTTTCACGTGGACAAGGTGGAGTTCGGATTGAAACTCCTGTGCCAGACTCAGCCCATATTGAAATGCGAGATGCGCGTCTTCAGAAAAATCACAACCGACCAAAATTTTATGAAAATTGATCCTTTTATCCGAGAGGATGGTAAGATCGTGTTTCGGCCCCCGAACAATCATCAACGGACAGTGAAGTGTGCGCATAAGCCTCTCGGTAACCGAACCGAGGATCAGCCGCTTGAGCCCCGATCGGCCGTGCGTGGCAGAAATGACCAGGTCTGCACCTTTTTCCTCGGCCAGCCGGGTTATTTCATCGCCGGCATGCCCGATGGTGATCAACGGCTCCCATTGGATCTGTTGATCGCCGATCAGCTGCTTGATCTGTTGGTGAGCGTTATCCATGGCCTGGTTCTGCTGATCCATAAAAAATATGGGGCCGTCGCCGTATGTAACGGCAGCAGGAAAATCAACTACATGGCAGACAATGAGTCTTGCCCCGAATTCTCGGGCAAGAGCGGCGCCCCAGGATATGGAATGGTTTGAAAAGTCAGAAATGTCGGTGGTGCAAAAAATCGTTTTTATTTCCACTCTCATAACCGTTTCCTCCTTTGATTGGGGTTAAATGTTATGTTTTTCTTTTTTTGTTATGTTTCTCCTTTTATATGGTTTTCCGCTGGAATCGTCTGGCGTCGTCGAAATATGTGCCGAAAAAAATCCGGCATCGGGTTCTTTCGATCACGAAACTGTTTATATTGAGATGTGATTTTAACAAATTATCGTAAGATAAAACCGCGCTCATGTCAAAAGAAACCCGCTTCGCATTTCCGTCTTTTTTCTTTTCTTGACACCCTCTTAGGGTAAAATTATCATAATAGACAGGCGGCCGAAAAGGAGGGATCATGAAATCAAAAATACGTTCCATCGAGCAAATTGTAGAAGAACAGGTCAAACGATGGCAGATTGTACCGGCACCTGAGAAAAAAGAAGCGGAAACAATATCCGTCATCACCATCTCCAGAGAACCCGGCAGCGGCGGAAACATATTGGCCAAACAACTCTCCGAACAACTCGACTTCGACTTGTTTTACCAGGACTTTATCCACAAAATGGCCGAAAGCGCCGATGTCAGTGTTCGTCTTCTTGAAACACTGGATGAAAAAGGCGTGTCAGTACTCGAAGAGTGGATAGATTCTCTGGTGGACAAGCGCCACCTGTGGCCGGACCGATACCTTCAACATCTGATGAAAATTCTCGGCACCATTGGAAAACATGGCCGAGCGGTGATTGTGGGAAGAGGCGCCAATTTTCTTTTGCCCCCTGAAAAACGGCTCAGCGTCCGCGTCATCGCGCCGCCGGAAGTGCGAATAAAAAATGTGGCCCGGGAATACAATGTCAGCGTTGAAGACGCCAAGGCCAGAATTTTAAAAACAGAATCGGATCGGAAGGCATTTATTAAAAAATACTTCAACGGCGATATCAAAAATCCGCTCAACTACGACCTGAGTATCAATACCGGAACGCTGAGCATTGATGACGCCGCCAATGCCGTCATAGGGGCCCTGACCCGGTTGAACAGGCATAATTAAACGACCCTGAAACCACTTCAAATGAGTTCAACCCGCTTATCGGGTTATCAACCGGTCGAGAATCAAGCCGTGAAAACTTTCTTTTCCGTGAGCGGCAAAGCGCCAACCCAGATGCGTCAGGCACATAAAACAGACCGCTACCCGCCAGCTGTACCCTGAAAACCAGCTGAATTCATCTGAAGGTGCGCCCACATGACCGCATCCTTTAACGCCTTTAAAGCACCCGATCTCAAAAACAATTCCGTGGGGGTTGGCAAATGTATGCCGGTGAGCTCCCTGAATGGCGATCCGGTCGTCGGGACTCGCGATGATGTTCCGGCATTGCCGGCAGCGGATATATTCTTCTTTTTCCAGCATGTCCTCTTTGGTTTCTTCTTCAATCGAGGCGGCTGGCAATCCATTATCCTGATTTTCAGGCGGTACGCGAAGCCATAAATAAAAAGCCGGATTCGATGCGGTCATGTTGTACCTCAAAAGCCTACCCATGCCTTACAATTGGGATAATGGGATGCTGGATTAATGGCCGATTGACATTGGTTTTTATCGATTTCAGGTTACAATGGTTTGGGATGGATTTCAATACGGTGTTCCCGTATGACGCAATTCCATCGCTCTCGGCGGGCATTGTGCCCACGATCAAGGGGAAGGCCCTTATAATCCCCTTGAAAATACATCCATTCTATATTAGAAGCTATCTCAAAAATAGGATTTTGGTTCAAGGTCAAGGCGGGGCCGAGGTTCAACCCGCAGGCATACTCAAGTATTCCGAGTTGTTGAAACGAGGATCCAAAACAGAGATTGGGACAAAAGACATTTTTGAGATAGCTTCTAATGTAAATTCTTTTATATACACGATATTTTCGATAATTTCGGTTCAAGCGAAGAGGGGGTGACGAAAGCGAAGTTTTCCGAGTTGATCGGAAAGGGGCGATATCGAATATGAACACGGCGACAATTGTTGTTGCATTATTGATATTCTGGATGGTCATGGGTTTGGGTTTTTTGGCCAAATACGCCAGCATCCGCAATAAAGGGAAAACAGGGTTGGAAGCCTGGCTTTCTTACGAAGGCGTGCTGTTTATCTTAAGTGTTATTGTACCGTTACTCATTCTGATTCATAAATCCATATCCGGTAATGGATAACGAGTCAACGACCACCCGCGAGGCGGGTGGCTTGAATTGGTCCGCTGCTTCATGGCGGACAAAGGCAAAAACGCGTCAGTGCTTTGGACGTTGAACTTGAGACATTTGAAAAAGGCTCATTTTTTATCCCCGTCCGCCAATTCCAGGATGTTTGCCGTTGTCTCCAAAGGCAGTTCCTCAACTTCCCGCAGTTTACGCGCCATGGCACGGGTTCGTACACCGGTCTGATCAATGGTATTCACGGCAGTATCCAACTGTTTTTTGACCCTGCTCAGCACGTCTCCGAATTTGCCGAATTCGGTTTTGACCGCTGCAAGAACCTTCCATACCTCACTCGATCGTTTTTCGATGGCCAATGTGCGAAAACCAATGCGCAAACTATTCAGTATTGCCGAGAGCGTGGTCGGTCCGGCAATCACAACCCGGTAATCCTGCTGAATTTTTTCTACCTGACCCGGCTGCCGGAGCACTTCGGCATAAAGTCCTTCCGTCGGCAAAAACATGATGGCAAAATCGGTGGTTTTGGGCGGTTCGATATACTTGTCTCGAATTTCTTTGGCGGAACCGTGTACGGAACGAATCAGCGCCGCCGTAAATTTTTGAACGGCATCGACATCGGCGGCCTCGGCGGCCTCCACGAGCCGCAAATAATCTTCCTGGGGAAATTTTGAGTCGATGGGCATCCATACGTTGGTATCGACGGCGTCGTCTTTTCCGGGCAGCCGAACGGCATATTCAACGCTCTCCATGGATCCGGTTTTAATATTTACATTTTTATCATACTGATCCGGTGTCAATATTTGTTCCAAGAGAGAACCGAGCTGGACTTCGCCCCAGGTGCCGCGTGTTTTGACGTTCGTTAGAACCCTTTTCAGGTCGCCGACGCCCGTGGCCAGATTCTGCATTTCCCCCAAGCCGTGCTGGACCGCTTCGAGGCGTTCACTGACAAGTTTGAACGATTCCGAGAGTCGTTTTTCAAGGGTACTTTGAAGCTTTTCGTCCACAGTTTGTCTCATTTGATCGAGCTTTTTTTCATTGCTCTCTTGCAGATATTTAAGCTGCATGTCGATGGTGTATCGAAGCTTTTCGATGCCGGCCATGTTCGATTCCGTCAATTCCTGAATGTGTTTTGCAATGGACTTGAGCTGATCGCTCTGGACCTTGCCCATTTCGCCGATGGTTTTGACCATAGTGTCCAAAGAATATTTTTGGCTTGAAAAGACTTCCTGTCTGAGATCTTTTGCAGCTTTTGCGGCTTCTTCCCGCCCAAAACGGAGTTCTTCGCGAACCGCCTGCTCAAGGGTCCCCGTTCCAGCGGATCTCAACCGGATCAGTACAAGAATCAACAACAGCGCACTGACGGCCAGTAAAATGAAACGCGCCCATACGAGTATATCCGTTTCGATAAGCTTATCCTCCATTTAGAGCCATTAGATTTACAAAAACAGTACAGTGCCTGGCTATTCAAAGAGAAAATAAGGTTCTTTATCTTTCTTTTCTTTAAGCATGTCACGTATTTTTTTCAATGTATCCGAATCTGCCTGATGAATTAATTTCGCAAGTTTATGGCGCTCATCTGATATGTCTTCAGCCGTATCTTCTTTTCCTTCCCACTCGACTTCCAAAATCTTGCATGTTGTTTTAATCAGGTTGGTGGTTGAAATCGGTTTGTCCAATATCATTTTGGGGCGCACGTTTGAGGTCAGGGCCATGAATTCCTTGATTTGATCGCTGCCCATATCGTCACGGGCATGAGCGGTGATGATAATGATGGGTAATTTGGCCCATTTTTTTTGTTTTCTCAACTCTCTGATAACCTTAATCCCCGGCATTCTCGGCATAACCATATCGAGGGTCATCAAATCAGGAGAAAAGGCTTCAACCTTTTCAAGGGCATCTACACCATCAACTGCTGTTTCAACAATAAACCCGGCATCTTCCAGGCAGGCAGCTAAGAAATTTCGGACATCCGGTTCATCATCAACGACCAAAATTTTCTTTTCAGATGCTTGTGCCATTTTCCACCTCCTTGTATTTCACATTTTTATTTTCGGCAAACGCCTTCGTGGAAGTCTGATACTGAATGTTGTTCCTTTTCCGGGCTTGGATTTCAAATCAATGGTTCCACCATGCTCATGGACAATTTTCTTGGTCATTAACAATCCGATGCCGGAACCCTCCAAACCTTTTGTGGTAAAAAAGGTTGTAAAAACCTTACGCTTTACCTCATCGTCCATACCGCATCCGTTATCCGCCACTTCATATATAATCGTGCTATATTCCTCAAAAGTTCGAACCGTTACACAACACGAATTTTCATTGCTCATCCGGCAGGCATCTATGGCATTACCCACAAGATTGGTCAGACATTCATGCATGCTTTCAAAATCAATGGGAGCCGGAGCGATATCACCGATTTTCTCATATGTGAGCGTTATACCCAGCTTATCGGCTTCAACGGAATACAAATCGACAACTTCTTTTGCAATTTCATCAGGATCGCAAAGTTCGGCATGGATTTCACGGCCTTTTGAGAAGCTTAAAAATGCTTTAACAAATACGGAGACCCGTTCGATGTTCCGTGACAGCATTTCCATGCCTTTTTGAATACGGTCGATATTTCCTTTTTTCAGGCCTGTTTTCAGCATATACATACCCCCTTCAAGGGCGGTATTCAGATTCTTGATGCCGTGAGCCAAGCCGGCGACCGTATGGCCCACGGCCGATAGGCGCTCCGCTTCCAGCTTTTCTGTTTCAAGCTGTTTGATTTCTCTTAGATTCTGAACGGAAAAGGCCATACCGATCGGTTTGTCGTCAACGATGAGCTTGTTCCCCACCAGGCGCACCGGGAAAGGTTCGCCGTCAATTGTTTTAACCGCCGTTTCAGGCAGATAAACGTGTTCGCGCTGATCGAACACTTTGGCTAGAAAATCTTTTGGCAGCATGGCGGTAAAATCTTCTCTCGAAACCACCTGGTTATCCTTGACTTTAAAAAATTTTCGAGCCGCCGGATTGAAAATCGTCACTTTCCCCTTTTCATTCACAGCAAAAATGCCGTCCATGGAAGTTGAAATGATGGTATTCAAATACGTATTTGCAAATTTCAATCCGTCTTGCAGCTTCATTGTTTCCGTAACGTCGACCGCCATCTCCATAACCACGTCAAAACTGCCGTCTTTGCGTTTCAACGGTATGGTAATCACATGTAAATGGATGGGCCACTTTCCTTTTGATTTCCAAGCGTGATATCCGGTGTGTATCCGGCCGTCCTCAAAGGTTTGCCTTGCCGTGCATTCACTGCAGTTGTGCTTTAATCCTTTTAGGGCTTCGAAACAGAATTGTCCTTCGGGATTTCCGAGGGAATCCCTGATCCGTTTATTTGCTTTAACGATATGAAAGTCCCTGTCAATTAAGAGAATGTTGCAGGGCACCTGATCAAAGAGAATCTTGTGCTCATCGCGAATCTGTGTGGCTTCGGTGATGTTGGTGAAAATATGGATGATATAGGGGAGAGTACCGTCTTCGTCCACGACAGGGGTTGCATGCTGTAAATAGCTGATGTGGCGATTATTTATGTCATATCCCGGCTCTTCGTTTACGCGAGAGATCCCATCTTTAAATGTCAGGGTGCTTTCGCAGTATGCACACATCTCATCTTTTTTTTTGTAAGCGTTGTAACATTTTCGATTTTTCCAGGGGCCGAAGAGTTCTTCAAAGGCCTTGTTGGCATAAACCAGATTGTAATGCCGATCGATGACGGCAATGCCCAAAGGAATGCTTTCAATGAGTGACAGGCTGATCCATTTTTCAAGATCTGCCGGATGTGCTTTTGGGGTGTATATCTTTGTCATTGCCTGCGCGTGATTCGCCGGAAATTTTGGACTTGACAAGGGTTGCTTTCAACAACTATATCATACCAAGTTTATATATATTAATTTCATCTATATTACAACCGCTAATTTAATCGATATGAAACTTACCACGAAAACGCGTTATGGCGCCCGGCTTTTGATCGACCTGGCGCAACATCACGGCAACGGTGCCGTCACGATGAGCGACATTTCCATGCGGCAAAATATTTCCGTCAAATATCTCGAGCAGATTATCCGTCCCCTCAAAAAGGCAAAATTGGTTAAAAGTACACGAGGCCCTAAAGGCGGACACATGCTCGCTAAAACACCGGACAAAATTACTCTGGGTGACGTTACCCGACTGTTTGAAGGTCAGCCTGATCTTGTCGATTGTATCGGCAGCCCCGAAAAGTGTTCAAAGAGCAGCGATTGCGCAGTTCGGTTGGGTTGGCAAAAAGCCACACAAGCCCTTTACAAAGAACTCGATTCCATTACCATCGAAGATTTGTTGGAAAATAAGATCGTGTAAAGATTTAGAAGCTATCTCAAAATATTCTTTTGGCCCAAACTCAGCGTTGGAACCTCATTTTAAGTCCTCGACATACTTGAGTATGCCTGCGGGTTAAAACGCGGATCCGCCTTGATTTTGAACCAAAATCTTTATTTTGAGATGGCTTCTAATGAAATGTTCACGCACGCCCATCTTGTCGGTCTAATGTTACAAGAAAAGTATAGTCATCGAATCGCGCCTCTTTTTTTAGCTGAGTTGAAAAGGCATCGCTGTATACATCTTCAAGCCGTCGCAAAATCCGCTTAAGATTTTCAATGCTGGTGAGCTGCGCAACGTTGGCAGGAGGTTGCTGTTCCGGAGATTGCTCTTCAAGAATTTCATAGGCGTCTTCAAATTCGTCGGCCGTCAATTGTGACGTTAGGATCACGTAGTCTTCCACTTGGCGTTTCGAGTTTTTTAATTCCGCACATGTAAGAAGATATTCTTTCATGATCCTTCCGATCAACAACATTAAACGCTTCACCTCATTTGCCTTAAAGCCTTCCATATAACGTTTATAGGCGATGACCTGCGCATAGACCGGTATGATGGACCTGTCTCTGCTTCTCACCGCAGCCGCAACCAACTGGTAATTCAAGGTGATATACCACTTGAGCAGCTCGCTGTACATTTTTCGATAATTGGGGAAAAGGTGCTCGTTTTTCGGGTGCATCACTTCATCCGCGATTTTCTCGACCAATGATTCGCGTGATTGGGCCAGGATATCGTAGATTATAATGCTTTTCCGGTATGCGACTTTCTTGATAATGACTTCGTTTCGGAATGTCCAGTTGTTTGGGTGACCGGTCATTTTTTCGGTTAAAAATAACAACCTTCGCAGTATATGGTAGCGAGGTGTGGGCTTCCAGCCCAGCGTGTTATAGGTGACGGATGCGTCCACCCTTAATTTTTTATCGACATACTTGGTCATCCAGGGCTGTTCCAGCGTTGTTTTACCGATCATCCGGCCGAAGAGCGAAATGACGGCCAAACCTAAAAAAGCAGCAAACTTCGGCATTCGAATGGGCGTGATTTCACGCCAGTAAAAGTATCTAGTCGCGGTTTTAAAAAGTTCGTTATGTGATACGCTCCCTTGGGGGCTGGCAATGAATATCGTCAGGGGCGGAAGGGCATCGCTGATTTTCATGATTTGCAAAAATGCTTTAATGACATCTTTGATGTGGATATATGGCAGGGCTGATTCTCCGCTTCCGATGAGAAATCTCGATGTGAGTTTGTTTTCAGACAACCAGTACTTCAGCAGCATATAGAGCATGGGATATTCACACCAGTCGCTGTATACCGCTGCCAGGCGGACGATCGAGCATGGAAGCACTTTTGAATATTCTTTAATGATCGTTTCTTCTTTTCTTTTGCATCGTGCGTAAGGAATTTCTTCATCCGGAGGACTTTCTTCGGTCAATGCCTTTCCCTTGGGGGGAAAACGGCAGGCCGCCAAAGAACTGGAAAAAATAAAACGTTTAATTCCAAGCAGATTCGACATGTCCAGAATATTGCGTGTTCCGGTTACATTGATCTTCTCATATGCAGGGTTCTCTTTATTGGTGAAATCATAGTAACCGGCCAGGTGCAACACATAATCAGCACCGCCAAGATCTTTAATATAAGCAAAAACATTCATCAGATTTTCGCGGTTGGTTACATCCACTTGAAACCAATGTATATTGTCATGATAGGGTATGCCGACTTCCTTTTGGCTGCGACGCGCGATGCAAAAAAGACGATATTTTCCCGATACGGCGATAACAAAATGCCTTCCGATAAAGCCGGATGCCCCGGTGACGACGATTCCCGGTAATATTTCGTTCATTTTTTTACAGGCTATGCTTATTCCTTGTTTTTGTCAGAATGTAGAACTTCAAGGCCGTAAAAATCATCAGTCCCATTATACCGTCGGCGATTCCGGACAGCAGGATGACCCATTTGAATTCGACGGTAAAACAGTAGATCAGCAGAAAAAAAGTTGCAGCGGCCTTTATGAAAATTGAAAATACAATGAAATAATAATATCTTTCAATATGGAGTGCTCCCAGCGAATAAAGAACGAACATAAGAAGATGAAAAACACCGCCCTGGGCAGAAAAAAAATGCTCACAATCAGGGCTGAACCCCACAAACTGCATAAAGGCGGTAGGTTGTGCGATCAATATCAGGCCCATTACCAGGGAATGGAATGCGACCAGCCATAGCACCGATGAAAGCAGTTTGCCGGAATGATCAAATAATGCTTTTATATGATCAAAGCGCATAACGTTCTGTGTTTTGAATTCATAAGACCACGTAAATTGTCGCCATGAACATTTATTCTTTATCGTAAGCGCGAAGCTTTCTTCTCAGGGTATTCAGTCCGATGCCAAGACGTCTTGCTGTTTGCGATTTGTTCCGACCCGTCAGTTCGTAGGCCTTGATAATATGTGATTTTTCAATTTCAGACAGCGGCAAGATTTCTCCTGAGGCCGGCGGACCCGAACAATTCAACAACGATTTTTTCTGTTTTAAATGCTTCGGGAGAATATCCGCCGAAAGCGGTTTCCCCTGCGCCAGGTTTACCGCCGATTGCAGGATCGATTTGAGTTCTCGAATATTTCCTGGATAGTCATATTCCATCAGCAAACATGCGGCATCTTCGTCGATACGACCGTTATCGCCGGCGTATTCTTTTAAAAATTTATCCGCCAAGAGTGCAATATCCTCTTTTCTTTCTCTCAATGGCGGCAGATGAAGCCATCCGCCCCGAATGCGGTAGTACAGGTCCTTGCGAAACGCTTTTTTGGACATCAATTTTTCCAGATTTTCATTGGTGGCTGCGATGAACCGAACATCGGCTTTTTGCCGGCTGCTGGCGCCCAGTTTGAAATATTCCCCGTCCTGCAATACCCGCAGCAGCTTTCCTTGAAGTTCCGGCGCCAGGTTCCCGATCTCATCTAAAAAAAGGGTTCCGTGTTGGCTATATTCCAGATAACCCCGGCGAGAGCCTTCTGCACCGGTAAACGCGCCTTTGGTATGCCCGAAAAACTCTGCTTCAAACAGACTGCCGGACAGCGACGCCATGTTGACCGGCGTAAAAGGGAAACGGGATCTTAGGCTTGCCTTATGAATGGCCCATGCTAATAGTTCTTTACCGGTTCCACTTTCGCCGGTGATTAAAAGCGGAACGTCGCTTCCGGCATGGAGTTCGGCCTCCTTTAAAATCCTAATCACTTTGGGTGATCGTGTGACTATGGGGTTAAACGGTTGGGCATTTTTCAGACGAGGAGGGGTTTGGCTTTTTCCGATATCCAGAATATCCATCAGTCGCTTCTTTTCCAGTACCCGCTTCATTGAAAAAATAAGATCTTCCCTGGATACCGGTTTTACAAGATAATCATACGCTCCTGTTTTCAAACATTCCACAGCAACCCGGGCTTCGTTGACGGCCGTGACCATAATGCATTCGGTTCTCGGGCTTGTTTGTTTTATAATTTCAAGGAGATTTAAGCCATCCATTTCCGGCATGGTCATATCGATCAACGCAATATCGAAATCCTCACCTTTCTCAAAAAGAGACGCAACGATCCGCGAATTATCTTCCGTTCGAATATTTTGGAACCCCGAATCCAAAAGATGTCCTTTTAAAATCTCAAGAAAATCGAAGTCATCATCAATGACGATAATATTACAATCCATATCGGTTCCTCAGCAATATCCAGATAAAGTCCGAAAAGGTCTATTCCAAAAAGAACCATTCCAAAATGGCACGATTCTTTTTCAGCGGACGGACAGAACTCTTTTACCTGTATCACATATGCCAAATTGGCACAACATCCGCGTTTTTAAAAATCAAAAAGAACCAGAAACGCGGGACTCATGATAATTATATTTAATTGAAATCACATAAATTATTTATATTTTTGTTTGATTCAACTTCCCGGCATGATTGTTGCTCATGGGGATAATTATAAGGCATTTGACGGTGATTGATGGTTCAATGGCGACTCGCCTCAGAAGCTCAAAGGACGCAGAAGACCGTTTTTAACGTGATGCGCTTCATTTCCTTTCGCCTTTTTCTGTCT
>Ga0316575_10000218_pt1 | contig 15311 bp, 12 predicted proteins | sample J5NA_FD_203072 | JGI IMG/M metagenome (GOLD analysis project Ga0316575, IMG submission 203072) | Rhizosphere microbial communities from salt marsh grasses in Alabama, United States - J5-7_050615r2r3 | ecosystem: Host-associated > Plants > Roots > Rhizosphere | place: USA: Alabama | collected...
AACGCGTCTTCGTGCTGCCACGCCGCGCGCAGCCCCTGCAGCGCAATGCCGGTCGCGCGCCAGGCGTGGGTCAGGCCGGGGCGGTGTTTATTGGGGTTATCCACACCGGCACGCCTGCTTCATGCATCACCATACGACTCGATGGGCGGGCAGGAGCAGATCAGGTGCTTGTCGCCGCGCACATTGTCGATACGTCCGACACTGGGCCAGAATTTGTTGTCCCTGACCCACTGCAACGGGAATGCCGCCTGCTCGCGGCTGTAGCCATGCTGCCAGGCGTCGGCGACCACTGCCCTCGCGGTGTGCGGGCAATTCTTCAGCACGTTGTCCTCGCGGTCTGCCTTCCCTGAAACGATGGCATCTATTTCGCCGCGTATCGCGATCATCGCCGCGCAGAACCGGTCCAGCTCTTCTTTGGATTCGCTTTCGGTCGGCTCTACCATCAGCGTGTCGGCAACCGGGAATGACACGGTGGGCGCGTGATAGCCGTAATCCATCAGGCGCTTGGCGATGTCGCCGACTTCCACGCCGGCTTCGCGCTTGAATTCGGCGCAGGCCAGGATCATTTCATGCGCGCAACGGCCATTCTTGCCGCTATACAGGGTCGGGTAATGGTCCTTCAGCGATTCCTTGATGTAATTGGCATTCAGGATCGCGATGCGCGTGGCTTCGGTCATGCCGTCGCCGCCCAGCATCTTGATGTAGCCGTACGAGATCAGCAGTATCAACGCGCTGCCGAACGGGGCTGCGGATACCGCATGCACGCCCTGCTCGCCGCCGGTCTCGATCACGGTGTGGCCGGGCAGGAACGGCGCCAGATGTTTCGCGACGCCGATCGGGCCCATGCCGGGCCCGCCGCCGCCGTGCGGAATCGCAAAGGTCTTGTGCAGGTTAAGATGGCAGACATCAGCGCCGATGTTGCCCGGGCTGGTCAGGCCGACCTGCGCATTCATGTTTGCGCCGTCCATGTAGACCTGGCCGCCATTGGCGTGGACGATGCCGGTGATCTCGTTGATGCTTTCCTCGTAGACGCCGTGGGTGCTCGGGTAAGTGACCATCAGGCAGGAAAGATCATTCTTGTGCTGCTCGGCTTTTTCGCGCAGATCCGCGACGTCGATATTGCCGTTTTTGTCGCATTTGACCAGCACGATCTTCAAGCCGCACATCGCGGCGCTGGCTGGATTGGTGCCGTGCGCCGAGGTCGGGATCAGCGCGATGTTGCGGTGGCTGTCGCCGCGCGACTGATGGTAGGCCTGTATCACCAGCAGGCCGGCATATTCGCCCTGCGCGCCGCTGTTCGGCTGGAAGCTCATCTTTGCGAAGCCGGTGATTTCGCTGAGCGCCTGGTCCAGGCTGGCGATGACTTCCTGGTAACCGGCCGCCTGTTCCAGCGGAACAAAGGGATGCAGGTTCGCGAATTCCGGCCAGGTGATCGGGATCAGTTCCGAAGCGGCGTTCAGCTTCATCGTGCAGGAACCCAGCGAGATCATCGAATGCGTCAGCGACAGGTCCTTGTTTTCCAGGCGCTTGATGTAGCGCATCATCTCCGATTCGGAATGATAGCTGTTGAAGACGGGATGCTGCAGGATCGCGGAACTGCGCATTTTGACCAATGGTTTTTGCTCAAAAATTTGCGCCTCGGCAACTTGAGCGGCCGGCTTGCCAGAGGCTTGCGCGAACACCGCGATGATCGCATTGATGTCTGCGGCATCGGTGGTCTGGTCGACGGAGATCGTGATCGCATCCGCCGTATAGCGGAAATTGATCCCGGCCGCTTCGGCCAGTTCCCTGATCTTTGCGTTGTCAGCGCCGCTGACCTTGAGCGTGTCGAAGAATGTTTCTTCCGCGATGCGATAGCCGAGCTTCTTCAGCTCCCCGGCCAGCGCGACCGCAGACAGGTGCACCTGCAGCGCGATGCCTTTCAAACCCTCCGGGCCGTGGTAGACCGCGTACATGCCGGCCATGATCGCCAGCAGCGCCTGCGCGGTGCAGATGTTCGAGGTCGCCTTGTCGCGGCGGATATGCTGCTCGCGGGTTTGCAATGCCATGCGCAGCGCCGGATTGCCGGCCGAATCGACAGAAACGCCGATGATGCGCCCGGGCATCGCGCGCTTGTAGCTTTCGCGGCACGCGAAGTAGGCCGCATGCGGGCCGCCGTAGCCCATCGGCACACCGAAGCGCTGAGTGCTGCCGACCACCACATCGGCGCCCCACTCGCCCGGCGGCGTCAGCAACACCAGGCTCAATACGTCGGCGGCGACCGCAATGGCGATGCCGCGCGCCTTGGCCTTGCTTGCAAAATCCGCATAATCTCGCACCTCGCCATCGGCGCCCGGATACTGCAGCAATACGCCGAAAACGCCGCTTTCAAGCTTGGCTGTGCTGACATTGCCGATGACCAGTTCGATGCCGATCGGCGCCGAACGCGTCTTCAGCAGGTCGATGGTTTGCGGAAAGCACGCGTCGGAAACGAAGAACTTGTTCGAACCGCTTTCGACCGCCTCGCGTGTACGGTGGTGAAACAGCATCGCCATCGCTTCGGCTGCTGCGGTGGCCTCGTCGAGCAGCGATGCATTCGCGATTTCCATGCCGGTCAGGTCCATGATCATGGTCTGGAAATTCAGCAGTGCTTCCAGGCGTCCCTGCGCGATTTCGGCCTGGTACGGTGTGTAGGCGGTGTACCAGCCCGGATTTTCGAGGATGTTGCGCTGTATCACCGCAGGGACGATGGTGTTGTAATAGCCCAGCCCGATATAGGTGCTGAATAACCTGTTCTTTGCGGCGATGCCGCGCAAGTGCTTGTGGTATTGATATTCGGACATGCCGCCCGGCAAATTCAGCGGTTTCTTCAGGCGGATTTCGGCGGGAACGGTCTGCGCGATCAGTTCGTCGACAGAGCTTGCGCCGATTTTTTTCAGCATCGCGGTTATATCGCTGGCACGCGGGCCGTTATGACGGCCGGCAAATTTATCAGTGGTGATCATGGAAATTTCAGGTTAGAGGTTCAGGTAGCAGGGATTGGCTGACCGGGAGAGGTTGATGTTCCCGTGCGCCCCAATCCCCTTTCGGATAATTAATGTGATTCGCTGTCGACGACCGCCTGGTACGCGGCGGCGTCCATCAGCGCGGATACGTCTGCGGGGTTGTCCGGCTTCATCGCGAATATCCAGGTGTTGTACGGATCGGAATTGATCGCTTCCGGCGTGCTGTCCAGTTCGCTGTTCACGGCCGTGACCACCCCGCTGACCGGAGCATAGATGTCTGCCGCGGCTTTCACCGATTCCACCACCGCGCATTCTTCCTTTGCCTTTAGCTTGCGTCCCACTTCGGGTGCTTCAACGAATACCATATCGCCCAGCAATTCCTGCGCGTGCTGTGTAATGCCGACGCTGATGGTGCCGTCCGCATCGGTTTTGACCCATTCGTGTGATGTGGTGTACTTCAGGTTTGCCGGATTGCTCATGGTCTGATGTCCTCTGGAAAAATTAAAGGGAAAACTAAATTAAACCTTTGCCGTTGCGCGCGAAAGGATATTTCACCACCTTTGCCGCGAGCATTTTATCGCGAATCGCAACCTGCACGTCCTCGCCGACCTGCACGTCCTTGGGCACCCTGGCCAGTGCGATGGATTTCTCCAAGGTCGGCGAAAAACTGCCGCTGGTGATTTCGCCGATCCCCTGAGCGCAGTGCACCTGCTGGTGGCTGCGTAGCACGCCACGGTCCAGCAGCACCAGTCCGACCAGCTTGCGTGTCGGCGGATTGGCGAGCAGTGCCGCCTTGCCGATGAAGTCGCGTTCGCTCTTCAGGTCCACGGTCCAGGCCAGTCCCGATTCGAGCGGATTGACCGATTCGTCCATGTCCTGGCCGTAGAGATTCATTCCGGCTTCAAGACGCAATGTGTCGCGCGCGCCCAGCCCGATCGGCTTCACACCCTTTTCGGCGAGCGTCGCCCAGAAAAATGGCGCAGCCTTCGCCGGAATCATGACCTCGAATCCGTCTTCGCCGGTATAGCCGGTGCGCGCGATGAACATGGTGCCCATCTCCACCGCGCTGAACGTGACCAGGTTTTCGGTCAGTTCACGGCTGCCCGGCAGCGCTTCCCAGACCTTTGCGCGCGCATTCGGGCCCTGCACCGCGATCATCGCCAGTTCGGGATGATCGGCGATGGACAGTTCGGGCGCATGCAGTGCAGCCTGCTGTTTCATCCACGCGATGTCCTTGTCTGCGGTACCTGCGTTCACCACGATGCGGAACCACTCCTCGTTCATGAAATACACGATCAGGTCGTCGATCACACCGCCGTTTTCGAGCAGCATCGTCGAATAGAGTGCCTTGCCGGGGGCCTTCAATTTGTCGACATTGTTGGCCAGCAGGTAGCGCAAGAATGCACGAACACTGGCGCCTTTCATGTCAACGACGCGCATGTGCGACACGTCGAACATGCCGCAATCGTTGCGTACCTGGTGATGCTCGTCGATCTGGGAGCCGTAGTTCACCGGCATATCCCAGCCGCCGAAATCGACCATCTTTGCGCCCATCGCGCGGTGTGCAGCATTTAATGGTGTTTGTTTGAGCGTCATTGTTTCCCCGATCATTTAAATGGGGGAATTTTCGATAACCGTTAGGGCGGTTGATATGCGAGGAGCCGCTCAGCGGGACACGGGACATATCTGGTCAGATAGGCGAGTGGCGAGCGAGCACGCGACAATGCAGATTAACCGCGCAGTAGGTCAGCGGGAATTCCCCGGTGCTGCGCCCCATCTGTCCTTGATACCTGAGAGATTACAACCTGAGTTGCGTGCCCCTTCGGTGGCCGGCTCTGCCGGCGCTCTCCAGATTTGCCTGCGTCAATGGTTCCTTTAGCCTGAGCGGTTGCGGGTGTTACGCCTTCGGCGGTGTCCTGGCCTCAAATACAGGCAGTCTGACACGCTCTCCCATTGATCTGAACGGCGCTGCGAAATATACCGGAAAGTGGATATGCTGACAAACGGCAAATGGCTGTACTCGCAAACTCATACCGGAGGCGCGATCGATCTCCGGACGTCGGCTGATTATCCCGGTGATCGCGGGATCGTTTGGCTATTTGCCGGCATAAAGGAGCACGAGACGATACCCGGAAGGTTTGATGTCGGCGGTGTTGAGATGCAGTTTGATGCTGAGCTCGTGATTGGGCAGCATCCCGGATGTTTCACTTTCGGTTTTGGGCAAATAGTCCGCCGGGTGGAAGGTGCGGCGCGCCAGCGCCTGGTCCTGCACATTGTTGAGCGTGAGCTCCAGATCGGGAAAGGCCTGCGCGTAGGAGGCGTGGTTGCGCAACAATGCGTTCAGCGTGATCTGGTTCTGGTTGGTCGGGTCAGCCTCGATTGCGGATGACTCAATATTCATCAGGCTGGCATGTCTGGGCAATGGAACGCTGCACTTCAGCAGCCGGCAATAGCCCAGGAGCGCGGGTTTCAGAGGCGGGAACTGTGCCGCGAGATCGACACGGAAAAAATACGCTGCCTGGGCGAGCAAAACCAGCAGCATGAACAGTGTCGCCACGTTCCACGGCCAGGATCGGGGTTTGTCCTGCGGCTCCGAGTCCTCGTCCTGCACCACGGCTACCTGTTCGGCCAGCGTCATGGGTTGCAGTACAGCCAGACTGGAATCGGCCGGCACGGAAGGTGTGCCCAGGACCGGCAGGTCAAGCGGCAAATCGAGCTGGTCCGGAGCGAAGTTGGGCAGGGTATCGAAGGCCTGCAGACAATTGCCGCAGCGCACCATGCCGTGGTGAGCCTCCAGTTGCGCTTTGGTGATCTTGAAGCGGGTGTTGCAATGCGGACAAACGGTGGTTCCCTGCATGTTAGCGCTTGCGTCCGGACAGGCAAGACCAGCCATCCTCGAAAATCGGGATGTCCATGTCGAACCATTGTTGATAGATATTCATCACGTCTTTTGCCTGGTCCTCGAGTATTCCGGACAGCACGATCCGGCCGCCTGGTCGCGTCGCGTTTGCCAGCAGGGGCGCCAGCAGTCGCAGCGGGTTGGTCAGGATATTGGCAATGACCAGATCATAGCTTGATTGCGGCGCTTCGTCGGGCAAATAAAATTCCACGTTCCTGACCTGATTGGCAATCGCGTTGCCACGGCTGGCGACAACCGCCTGAAAGTCTACATCAACGCCGGTCGCCTGTGCAGCCCCGAGTTTCATCGCGGCTATGGCAAGAATGCCTGATCCGCAGCCATAGTCGAGAACCGTTTCGCCGCCCTGCAGATTTTGGTCCAGCCAGCGCAGGCATAAGCGGGTGGTGGGGTGGCTTCCGGTGCCGAATGCCAGCCCTGGATCGAGCACGATATTGATTGCATTCGGGTCGCTTGCGGTATGCCAGGTCGGCACGATCCAAAGGCGCGAAGAAATCTGGATAGGTTCGAACTGAGATTGGGTCAGGCGCACCCAGTCGTTGTCATCAAGGCTTTCGATGTGGTGTTCCGGGATGTTGTCGAGGCCGATGGCTTTACAGGCATCGCGCAGAATCGAATCAACGTCCCGGTCACGTTCGAACAGCGCGCTGACTCGGTTGTGCTGCCATACCCCGGGGGGCGGTTCGCCGGGTTCGCCGAAAATTGCCTGCTCATCCGGGGTATCGGCATCGGCATCAAGCAAATCGGCCGACAGTGCGCCGAGTTCCAGCAATGCTTCGCTCAATGCCTCGGCGTGTTCGGCGTCGCTAGTGACGACCAGGCTCAGCCAAGGCATTATTTGCCTTTTGTTCTCTCAGCCAGGCGCTCTTCAAGATAATGGATGTTGGTGCCGCCACGCATGAAAGCGGCATCCTGCAACAGCTCGCGATGCAAAGCGATGTTGGTCTCGATTCCCTCGACTGCCATTTCCGACAGCGCGGTGCGCATCCTTGCCATGGCCTGTTCGCGCGTATCGCCGTAGGCGATGATCTTGCCTATCATCGAGTCATAATGCGGCGGTACGAAATAGTTCGCATATACATGGGAATCCACGCGGATCCCTGGACCACCTGGCGGATGCCAGGTGGTGATGCGCCCGGGTGAAGGAATGAATTTGTAGGGATGTTCAGCGTTGATGCGGCATTCGATGGCATGGCCGCGGAACTCGATGTCGCGCTGCTTGAAGGTCAGTTTCTCGTTCGCGGCGATGCGTATCTGCTGCTGCACGATGTCGATTCCGGTGATCATTTCCGTGACCGGATGCTCGACCTGCACGCGGGTATTCATCTCGATGAAATAGAACTCGCCGTTTTCATACAGGAATTCGAATGTGCCCGCGCCGCGATAGCCGATTTTTCGGCAAGCCTCGGCGCAGCGCTCGCCGACCTTGTTGCGCAATTTTGGATCGAGCAGCGGAGCCGGCGCCTCTTCCAGTATCTTCTGGTGACGGCGCTGCATCGAACAATCGCGCTCGCCGAGATATACCGCATTGCCATGCTGGTCGGCGAGTACCTGAATTTCGACATGCCTGGGGTTTTCCAGGAATTTCTCCATGTATACCATGGGATTGTTGAAAGCGGCCTGCGCCTCGGTGCGCGTCATGGTCACCGCATTCAGCAGCGCTGCTTCGGTATGCACCACTCGCATGCCGCGCCCGCCGCCGCCGCCGGAAGCCTTGATGATGACCGGATAGCCGATGCTGCGCGCAATCTTGATGATCTCGGCTGGCTTGTCCGGCAATGCTCCCTCCACACCCGGCACGCAGGGAACGCCGGCCTTTTTCATCGCAGACTTCGCGCTGACCTTGTCACCCATCAAACGAATGGTCTCGGCGCGCGGGCCGATGAATACGAAACCGCATTTCTCGACGCGCTCGGAAAAATCGGCATTTTCTGAAAGGAAGCCGTAACCGGGGTGGATGGCCTGAGCATCCGTGACTTCCGCCGCGCTGATGATGGCCGGGATATTCAGATAACTCTGGGTGGATGAGGCAGGGCCGATGCAGACCGATTCATCGGCAAGCTTTACGTACTTGGCATCTGCGTCCGCCTCGGAATGAACCACCACGGTTTTTATGCCCATCTCGCGGCAGGCGCGCTGAATGCGCAATGCTATCTCGCCGCGGTTGGCGATCAGGATTTTTTCAAACATGTGATTTCTCCGCATTTGAATGAAGTTTGCGGCATTCGGCCAGCGGTCGATTTGTATGCGGCATTGCGCTGTGCATCGGCAGTACGCCGACGTAACGGGCAATCGGGATTTGATGCATGTTGGCGACTCCTGACCTGGTCACTGCACGGTATCGTGCCATATCGATCAACCGATGACGAACAGCGGCTGGCCAAACTCAACTGGCTGGCCATTCTCCACAAGAATGGCCTTGATAACGCCGCTCTGATCCGCTTCTATTTCGTTAAGCAACTTCATTGCTTCGATGATGCACAGGGTTTCGCCGCTGTTTACCGATTGGCCGACGTCCACGAATGGCTTGGAACCAGGCGAAGCGGAGCGGTAGAACGTGCCGACCATAGGTGATTTGACCACGTGACCTTCCGCTGCTGCCGGTTTGGCGGGTTCTGCTGCCGGCGCGGCAGGCTGTGGGGCGGGAGCGGCCGCAGCGATAACAGGTTGCGGTGCAGGTGCATAGGTTTGCTGAGCGGATGCGGCAGTCCGGGTGATTCGGACACGCTCTTCGCCCTCGCTTATTTCCAGTTCGGCAATGCCGGAGCTCTCGACCAGTTCAATCAAAGTTTTCAGCTTGCGTAAATCCATGTTGACCTCCGTAATTACCTGTTATTTGGCGTTAAGCGCGAATTGCAACGCGAATTCATAGCCTGCGGCGCCCAGTCCGCTGATCACCCCGACCGCAAGGTCGGAAAAGAATGATTCCTTGCGGAACGTCTCGCGTGCGTAAACGTTGGATAGATGAACTTCGATAAATGGGATGCCGACAGCGGCCAGCGCATCGCGCAGTGCGACGCTGGTATGGGTGAACGCGGCAGGGTTGATGATGATGAACTGCGTCCCGTCCTGTTGCGCCTGCTGCACCCGTTCCACCAGTTCGACTTCTGAATTGCTCTGGAAGCAAAACAGGTTTGCGCCGTCTTTAACTGCCAATTTCGTCAAACTCTCGTTAATTTCATTTAACGTGACGTGACCGTAAACCGATGGCTCGCGACTGCCGAGCAGGTTGAGGTTGGGTCCATGCAGAACAAGGATTTTTTTCATGCGAGCAGTTTGCCGTAAATTAGGGCAATTTGTCCAGCATTTTGGCGAAGATACCTAAAATATATCAGAGCCCGATACCTTGAAGCGTTTTCAGAAACTGGGCGGTATCCTGATAGCCTGTCACGCGAAAATCCGCCACCTCTTTGCCATTTGTATCGAAAAACAGGATACCAGGCGGGCCGAACAGGCCATAGCGTTTGAGCAGGGCTTTGTCCGCCTCGCTGTTTGCGGTGACATCGGCTTGCAGCAGCACTACAGGTTTGAGCTTGGCTTTGACGGCTGGATCGGAAAAGGCAAAGCGCTCCAGTTCCTTGCATGAGATACACCAGTCGGCGTAGAAATCCAGCATCACGTACTGTTTGCCATGTACCTGTGCGATGCGTTGATCCAGGTCTGCGATGTCCCTGACACGGGAAAATTGCAGCGAAGCCGGAGCCAGTGTTGCGGCATGGCCAACGTTGCCGAGCGGGCGCAGGATGTCTTTCGCGCCGGATAGCGCTCCGACCATATAGGCGGCGCCCAAAAGCAGCGCAAACAGGCCGGCTCCCTTGAGCAGTTTGTGCCAGCCGCCGGCATTGTGCGGCAGCGCATCCAGTGCACGCAGGTAGATCGCCGAAAAGATCAGCAACGCAGCCCAAAGCAGCATCTCCACGCTGACGGGCAGCAGCGGCTGAACGATCCAGATCGCCAAAGCCAGCAGCATCACGCCGAAGAACTGCTTGACCGCTTCCATCCACGCACCGGCCTTGGGCAGAAACACGCCGGCCGAAGACCCGATCAGCAACAGCGGGATACCCATGCCAAGCGCCATCACAAACAGCGCAACGCCGCCCAGCACGGCATCATGTGTCTTGCCGATATAGAGCAGCGCGCCGGCCAGCGGAGCAGCCACGCACGGCCCTATGATTATTGCCGACAGCGCGCCCATTGCGAACACCCCGCTTAGGTGTCCGCCGTGCAGGCGGTTGCTGGTGCTGCTCAGTCTGCTTTGCAAGGCTGTGGGAAGCTGAAGCTCGTATAAACCGAACATGGACAGCGACAGCAGCACGAATAATGCGGCAAAGCTGCCGAGCACCCATGGTGTTTGCAGCGCGTTGGAAATCAGGTTGCCTGAATATCCCGCGGCGACACCGGCGGCGGCATAGGTGATTGCCATCCCCATTACATAGGCCAGCGACAGCAGGAAGGCGTGCATATGGGTGATTTTGTGGCCGCGCCCTACAATGATGCCGGAAAGGATCGGGATCATCGGGAACACGCACGGCGTGAACGACAGCAGCAACCCGGCACCAAAGAAAAAGGAAATGATCAGCCAGAAATTGCCGTCCCTGAACAAGTTCGCGATTTTCGATTCCTCAGAGGCAGGCTGGGATGGAGGTTGTGCGGATTCGGACAACAACGGGGGCGACGTCTGGCCTGCGACCACTGCCGGCAGGGAGACGCGCAATGTCTTGGTAATGGGCGGGTAGCAAAGACCCTGTTCGCTGCAGCCCTGGTAGACCGCGTTCAGCATAAAACTGGTTGCCGCATTGGTGGTACGGCTCAACGCGATCATGCCCTGAAAGGGACGATGGAACACCTCGGTATCGCCAAAATTGGGATCATGCTTGATCTCGCCCTTGGGCAATGTCACGGAGTCGATTTTGACATTGCTGTCCTTGGTGGTGAACGCGACTTTGTTGCGATACAGGTAATAGGTCGGGGTTACGCTGAAGCTGGCCTGCAATGTGTTTGCATCACGCGCCTTCACTTCAAGGCGGAAGGCATCATCGGGCTTCAGAAAGTCGGGCTGCTTGCTGATAGTCAGGTTGGAAATCCGGTCCATGAGGCTTTCAGCGTTTGAAGCGGGAGCAACAAGGCAAAGCAGCAGCAATAGGGCGAGACGCATGGTTATTCCTTGAGTTTGATTGATTCCTGGGCTATCCAGTCCAGATAGGCCGGTAAACCGGCTTTCACCGAGACAGCAATGATTTCGGGAAGTTCGTAAGGGTGCGCTTCGCGTATCAATTTTTCAAGTCGCGGGTAAGCATTTTGCGTGGTCTTGATCAGCAGCGGCACTTCGGAAGCGGTCTCGATATCGTCCTTCCAGCGGTATGTCGAGGTGCAGGGTGCAAGCTGGTTTACGCATGCGGCCGCGCGTTCTTCAATCAGCTTGCTCGCAAGCTTTTGCGCAGCAGCAGCGTCGGGCAGATTCGTCATCACGAGCAGGATATCGTTCATGTTAGGGAACCTCCGATTGAGTCCCACATGGCCGCGCATTCGGCTTTGCGGGATGTGATGCAAGGAAGGCGACGACGCGAATGGTTATTCCATTCGCTAGGAGTCTGACGCCGCAAAACGCCCGCAAAGTCAATGCCCTTCGGGTTGCCAAAAAACGGGCGCTCGCTGTGTTGCGCTCCTTGGCATCGTAGATTAACTACGACCGGCGTCACGCGCCTTGCGATCATCCCGTTTTTGTCAGCAACGCGGTTCATGGTGGACTCAATCGGAGGTTCCTTAGGCAAAACGCAATCCGAGCTGCAGCAGTTCATCCCACACATCGCCCTGGCGCAGGCCCTTGATTGTCTTGTCCAGCCGTGCAGCCTGCTGTATTGCGCGTTCGAGTTGCTTGAATTTGAAGCGTCGGGCCGCATTTTCGATCAGCCGCTGTTTGTCCCTGCGCACCCGCAGCTCGCGCATTGCATTGGCGAGGCTGGCGCCGCGCTGCACCGCTTGAGCAACCTTGCAAAGCGTGCGGATATCCTCGCTGAGCGCCCACAGGACCAGCACGGTGGCGGTTCCTTCTGCACGCAGCCCGTCGAGGATATGGGTATAACGCGCAGCGTTCCCGTTCAGCATGGCCTCGGCAAGCCTGGAAACGTCGTAGCGTGCCACATCCATTACCGAATCCTTGACGTTTTCGAAGGTAAGCATGCCGGCGGGGAACAGCAGGGCAAGCTTCTGGATTTCCTGGAATGCTGCCAGCAGGTTGCCTTCGCAGCGGTCGGCAAGAAATTCCAGCGCAGCCTCGTCGGCACGCTGATCCTGCCTTTGCAGCCTTGCGGCAATCCAGCGCGGCAGTGCGCTACGCGGAATATCATCGGCGATAACCATCACGCCATGCTTTTCAAGCGCGGCGAACCACTGGCTTTTCTGGGCGGACCAGTCCAGCCTGGGCAGCGTAATCAGCGTCAGCACGTCGCTGTCCGGATTCGCAGCGTATTCCTGCAATGTCTTCCCGCCTTCGACGCCGGGCTTGCCGGACGGGATACGCAAATCGATAACCTTGCGCGAAGCGAACAGCGACATGCTGCGGGCGCTGTTGCGCAGTTCCGCCCATTTGAAATGCTGTTCGGCAATCAATGTCTCGCGTTCGCCATATCCGGCGGCGCGCGCCGCGGCGCGGATGCTGTCAGCCGCTTCCAGCGTCAGCAGCAGCGCGTCGCCATATACCACATACAACGGCTTCAAGCCTGAGGCGAGATGATGCGGCAGTTCTTCGCTGGAAATGGCCATGATTTACTTTGACGCCGGCTTGATCCGGCTCAGGCGCCGCACGATCTGCTGAACCATGTCGGTGCGCATGCTCTGGTACAACAGTGCTTCCTCTGCCTCCATCGCAAGGACATGATTGTTGTCGTATGGGAAATCGCTGCGCATCTCGATATTGTCGGCAGGAATCAGGACATTATGCTGGCGGTCGTATGCGCGCAGGGAAACGCGGTAGTACAACTCGAATTCGTTCACACGCCCGCTCGCATCCAGCGTAAGAATCTGCTTGCTGGGCATTTCAGAAACGATGTTGAGCACGACATCGGCCTGTTTGGGCGAGTCCAGCAGTTTCACCTTGTTCGTCTCAAGAGAGAGGCGCAATTGCTTGATGAAGGCGGTACCGGGATTGGTTGCATCCAGATACAGGGTTTCGAATTGCATGCCTGCCTGTCCGCGCAGATGGAATCCGCAACCGGACAGAAGCACGGCTGAAATGAGCAGGAACAGCATTCGAATCGGCAGGCGCAAGATTTCTCCCAGCAAGATTTATACTAGACCACGACGTTGATCAAACGACCCGGCACGACGACGATCTTCTTCGGCACTGCGCCGGCAAGATGCTTCTCGATTGCCGGGTGAGCGAGCGCCAGCTTTTCCAGTGCCGCCCGGTCGGCAGACTTGGCGACCAGCATGTTGCCGCGCAGCTTTCCGTTCACCTGGATCACCAGCTCGATTTCGTCCTGAACCAGCGCGTTCGGGTCGGCAACCGGGAAGGACTGGTCCAGCATGTCGGTGCCCGGGCGCAGCTCGGACCACAGGGCCCGGCACACATGCGGCACGATCGGGTTCAGCATCAGTGTGATCGCTTCCAGCGTTTCCTGAACCACGCTGCGCGCGACCGGGGTGGGTTCGTCGAATTTCGCCAGCGCGTTGAGCAATTCCATGTTCGCCGCAATCGCCGTGTTGAACGTCTTGCGCCTGCCCATGTCGTCATCCACCTTCTGTATGGTCTGGTGCAGTTGCAGGCGCAGCGCTTTTGCCGCGGGACTCAATTCGCCGTCCTTGTAGCGCGCCACCACGCCCTGCTCCACATGGTCATGGGCGGCTTTCCAGACCCGCTTCAGAAAACGGAACGAGCCCTCCACACCTGCATCGGACCATTCCAGCGATTGTTCCGGCGGAGACGCAAACATCATGAACAGACGTGCGGTGTCGGCACCGTATTCGTCGATGATGGCCTGAGGATCGACGCCGTTATTCTTGGACTTTGCCATCTTTTCGGTACCGCCGATGATCACCGGCAGGCCGTCAGCCTTCAGTTTCGCGCCGATCGGCCGGCCCTTTGCGTCGGTTTCCACATCAACATCGGCGGGATTGATCCACAGCTTCTTGCCGCTCTCGCCTTCGCGGTAGAAGGTCGGCGCGATTACCATGCCCTGCGTCAGGAGATTTTTGAACGGTTCATCGCCCGGCACCAGACCTTCGTCGCGCATCAGCTTGTGGAAGAAGCGTGCATATAAAAGGTGCAGGATTGCATGCTCGATACCGCCGATGTACTGGTCTACCGGCAGCCACTGCTGCGCCGCCTGTTTGTCGACCATGCCGGTGCTGCATTGCGGGCTGGCATAGCGCGCGTAATACCAGGACGATTCGACGAAGGTATCCATCGTGTCGGTTTCGCGCCTTGCCTTGCCGCCGCATTGCGGGCAGGCGGTTTGATAAAATTGCGGCATCTTCGCCAGAGGCGAACCGGCGCCGTCCGGTACCACGTCTTCAGGTAATACCACCGGCAACTGCTCGTCCGGCACCGGCACGTCGCCGCATGTCGGGCAATGGACGATCGGGATCGGGCAGCCCCAGTAGCGCTGGCGCGAGATTCCCCAGTCGCGCAGCCGGAACTGCACCTGCTTGTCGCCCAGACCCTTAGCAGAAAGGTCGGCCGCGATTGCGTCTACGGCTCCTCCGCAACTCATGCCGTCATATTTTCCAGAATTTATAAGTTGAGCATTAGTTGTAAATTCGTACCAAGATTTCCAGCCAGTCGCTTCAAAACTGTAGTACTCGATTGCGTCAGTATCGTCAGCGATCCCAGTTCTGGCAATCACCTGTTTGATTGGCAGGCCATATGCTCTAGCAAAGTGGAAGTCGCGCTCATCGTGAGCAGGCACGGCCATCACCGCGCCTTCGCCGTAGCCCATCAGCACGTAGTTGCCGACCCACACGGGTACCAGTTCCCCGGTCAGCGGGTGGATGACTTTGAGGCTGGTGTCCATGCCCTTCTTTTCCATCGTCGCGATGTCGGCCTCGGCCACCCCGCCCTGCTTGCATTCCTCGATGAACGCGGCAAGTTCCGGATTGTCCCGTGCCGCACGGGCCGCCAGCGGGTGCTCGGCGGCGACCGCGACGAAGGTCACGCCCATGATGGTGTCGGCGCGCGTGGTGTACACCCACAATTTTTCATCCCGGCCGTCGAGCTGGTACGGAAACGCAAAGCGCACCCCGTAGCTTTTGCCGATCCAGTTGCGCTGCATGGTTTTGACCTGTTCCGGCCAGCCGTCGAGCTGGTCGAGGTCGGCGAGCAATTCCTCGGCATACTGGGTGATGCGGAAAAAATACATCGGGATGTCGCGCTTTTCGACCAGCGCGCCGGAACGCCAGCCGCGCCCGTCGAT
>Ga0316575_10000219_pt1 | contig 15298 bp, 12 predicted proteins | sample J5NA_FD_203072 | JGI IMG/M metagenome (GOLD analysis project Ga0316575, IMG submission 203072) | Rhizosphere microbial communities from salt marsh grasses in Alabama, United States - J5-7_050615r2r3 | ecosystem: Host-associated > Plants > Roots > Rhizosphere | place: USA: Alabama | collected...
GAGGCATATTGTAAGGCGAGATTACAGCTTTCGCCGGACGGAATCAATGGGTGCTTTTCAGCCTTCGGTGAATTGTGATATAATACCTTGTAAAGGCAGAGATTTTGTGGTACAAAAACGGCGTTTTCGCCTCGGGAATTTATTTTAAGAAGGGAAAGAGTGTTTATGTCCGAAAAGCATCCGGAATGCCCGCTTTATAATCCACTCAATTGCAAAGAATACTATAATCCGAAACTTTGCGCTTTTGTCAGAAAAGATAAAGACTGTCTGAAGAAAAAAAAACCAAAAACTAAAGCTAAAGCTAAATCAAGCGCTTAGGAAAAACCAGAATTCTGGTTAAGCATGTCCGGCAGTGTCTGAAAGTAGCGCCGGATCGATCCCCATCTTCCTCACTGCCTTCTCCCAGCGATTTTCAACCCTAATCTCGAAAATATTCTCCTCAAAAACCGGAACCGTTAACCAAGCATTTTGTTTGATCTCGGATTCCAGCTGTCCCGGACCCCAACCAGCACACCCGAGTACGATAATATATGAATGCGGCCCTTTGCCCAATGCAATTGACTCGATAATATCCCGTGTATTGCTCAGTGCCAGATTCTGTGTAATCTTTAAAGACGCCTCCCAGTCAAAGGGAGGCCCGTGAAGCACAAAGATTTCTGCTATGTGTACCGGACCCCCTGTGTGGATCGGAATTTGTTCAGCCTCTGGTGAGTATTCAATTTTTAGCTCTTCAAAAATATCCTTTGCCGTCAAAGCATTTTGGACCCGATTAACCACCAGTCCCATGGCACCTTGTGAATTATGTTCACACATACAGGTCACCGTTTGTTGAAAATTGGGATCCAACATTCCCGGCATCGCCATTAGAAACTGTCCTTTTAAAGACCCCTGATAACCCGTATCTTCCATAGTTTCCCTCACAACTAATCCCTTTGGACATAAAATAAGCGTTTGTGCAAACCTAATTTGTAAAACAACTATTGTCAAGATTTCTTGGTGAAATGAGATGGGTTTTAGCTGGCAGCTACAACATAGGGCTTGTCTGTTTTTCGTGCAAGCAACTCGAATACTTTCCTGCCGCCGAGTTCCTTATCAAGATCGGATGAAACCTTAATTTCTCCGACATCGGGACGGGTGCGTGCCGCCTGCAGGGTATTTTCGCTGATTAAGATTCCATTGGGGAATGATTTGGTAAGGTTCTGTAGTCTGAAGACCGTATTTACGGGATCGCCGATCACCGTATAGTCCATTTTCTGTTCAAAGCCGATATTTCCAACCACCACCTCACCGGTATGGATGCTGACTCCCATGCGAACGCTGGCTCCGAATTTCCTTTCCAGAAATCGGTTCACCGCTTCCAGGGATTGTTTCATCTCAAAGCCGGCAGCAATGGCATTATCAGCGTCCTCGGTGCTCGATACCGGTGCACCGAACAGGGCTAAGAATCCATCTCCTAAATATTTATCCACGATCCCGTGGTGCTTGAACACGATACCACCCATCACTGAAAAAAAGCTGTTTAGAAGCGAAACCGTTTTTTGACTGCCGATTTTGCGGGAAAGCTTTGAAAAACCGCGAATGTCGATATTGAGCAAGGTAAGGGTTTTTAATTCTTCAACCACCGGTTTGTCGTTTTCAGAATCATAAATGATTTTATCCAAAACTTCTTTGGGAACAAATTTCTGGAACATATGCCGGATATCGCGTTCCTGTTCGGCCATGGTAACGGTCTCTTTGTAAAGACGCGCATTTTCCAATGCAATACATACAGATGTTGCAATAGACTGCAAAAGGTCCTTATCATCGGTATCAAACTCACCGTTGACTTTATTGAGCACCTCGATGACGCCAATGACTTTTCCCTGAGATACCATCGGCACGCAGAGTGCCGATCGGGTTTGAAATCCTGAGTGTTCATCAACCATCGGGAAAAAATGGGGAGACTTTTCAATATCGTTGACCATGATCGATTTGCCCCTGGCAGCCACGTAACCTGCAATTCCCTGCCCGATCTTGAGGCGGAACTTTTTCATGGATTTAATTTTAATATTGAAGGCGACGGCGATCTCAAGTTCGTCTTCTTCCAGAAAAAGCAGCGAACCGGCTTCAATATTCATCACTTCGCGGATCATATCCATCGTGTATTTAAGAACTTTGCTGATATCAAAGGTGGAAGACGCCAGAGCGCTGCCGACCTGGCGGATGGTATCCAATTCCTGATTTCGCTTGACGACCGCCGCGGACAGCCGATTGCGTTCAATTGCCAACGAGAGACCATTGGCGATCCAGGTGATAAGTTTGTGTGCATTGTAGAAAATACCGACATCTTTCGCTGCCAGTGCTAAAATGCCCGTAACGATACCATCGCTTTTTAAGGGAGCCAGCAGACAGGATGTGCAACCATGGTCAGCAAAAAGTTCACGGTCCAACGAACTGGCAATCGAACAGGTATTGTCCACCAGCAGACTGGTTTCCTGCTTCAATACCTTTTCGATAATTGAGCCTTTGACCGGATAACTGTTTCCTTTCGTGAGGTTTGAAGGCCCGCTGATCAGCAAGTCGAAGATTTTCATTTGCCCGGGTTTGGCATCATCTTCGGTCAGCACAAAGGCAAGGTCAAAGGGAACCACGCTTTGAAGCTCATTGAGCACCGCATGCAGTAATTCCGTATCTCTGAAGCTGGAAATGAGTATCTTAAATATCTTTTCAATAGACTTGAGGTGCATCTTGTTGCGTTCGTTTTCCTTGATCAAGCGCAGATTTTCGTAAGTAAAAGCGGCATTGCTCAGCAAGGGGGTTAACACCTCAACATCTTCCTGGGTATAGACATGATCGTGTCTCGATGAAATCGTCAGGACGCCAAAAATATCCTTGCTGGTTTTAATCGGCATACAGACAAAGGATTTCGTCCCGTAATGTGCCAGGCTTGCTCTTCCAAAACGGTTATCATTTTCGATATCCTCAACGACCAGGGGCGATTTGTTAATAACGGCATATTTGGCGATACTGCTTTCGAAATCAATGCGGTCTCCGGCTTTAACAAACTTCCCAAGACCAACTGTCGCTTTAACTAAGAAAGATTTGGGTTCGGCCTTATTAAGGGTCAGAATTGAGCCCAGATCTGAATTGGTCAGCATCAGGGCTCGCTCCAGCGTTATGTGAAGAATCTCCTCCGGGTCAAAGGTGACATAGCAAAGCTCTGACAGTTCTTTAAGGATGGATATCTCGGATGCCTTTTTTTCAAGCGCATGGAACGTGCTGCTAAAGCGTTGTTCGATGGCACTGAAGGAATGTACAATGCTTTGAAGTTCGTCGGCACCGGACGAAAGCTGGTCATCTGAAAAATCGCTGAGGTAATTGGATGACATCTGCTGCGATATGTTGGAGATTTTATCAAATAGTTTTTTCAGTATCGTAAAGCCGGCAAAAGAAAAAAGCAGGATGCCCAGAAAGAATAAAGGGACCCATTTGTCTTTTAGCATGTCGTATTTAATACTAAAGAAAATAAAGCCCAGAACCGGAAAGAAAAAGAAAAGACCAAAAATCAAATTGAGCTTGGTATATAAGTTTTTTTTCTTCAAAAAACGATCTCCCCGCCAATTGCCAACACCGGCTTTGACCCGATTTATTTTTTCAGAAAAGTCAAATTTGCGATTGGCCCTGGTGATTGGCTCTCATTTTACGCAAAAACAAATAATTTTAATTAAATACGTAACTTATTTATATTATAAAAATGATCATTCTTCAACCCAAATAGGTCTTTTAAAGCCGCATGGGATTTTCCAGCTTTTGCACAATACCCATCGCTTTCCAACTGGATGCACTTCAGCTTGACATTCCCTTCCGACTTTTTTATACCGCTTTCCATAAAAATGTTTAAAATTAAACAATTGCGGCATAAGTGGTTGTAGAAAAAAAGTTTAAATAGCGAAACGTTTTTTTAACAACCTCTAAGTAGGGCATGCCAATTAGATTGCTTGGAAAATAGAGATGATTTTTATAGAATATATTAAGGAAAAATATAACATATTAGCCAATAATTCAAATAAAGTATATTTTTAGGGGTTATGTCATGCGGGCGGTTGTTCAAAGAGTCAAACAAAGTTCCGTCAAAACGAGTGGCGAAATAGTGGGCCGCATCGGCCAGGGTCTTTTAGTCTTGCTCGGTGTGGCCAAGGGGGATCGCGCTGAAGATGCGGATTTTTTAGCCGACAAGATCATCAACCTGAGGATATTTGAAGATGAAGACGGCAAAATGAACCGATCGTTGCTCGAGATCGGCGCTGAATTGCTGGCCGTTTCTCAATTTACCCTGTTAGCCGATTGCCGCAAAGGCAGACGCCCTTCATTTATCGCAGCGGCTGAACCCGAAAAAGCCACCGAACTCTACGAAAAGTTTGTCGAGCGGGTACGCCAAAAGGGTGTCGCGGTTCAGACGGGTCGATTTCGAGCGATGATGGAAGTTGCTCTGATCAATGATGGCCCGGTAACGATCATCATCGAAAGTCGATAGTGTCGTTTCCCTCAAATATTTTAGAAGCTATCTTAAAAATGTCTTTTAGCCACGCAATGGATCGCGTTGCCAGTACCCGCTCATCGGCGGCCACCCCCCTTCGTCACGCTGAAAGCGTGACTACGGCGCGGCAAGCAGTGGCCCGCCCTACACTCAACCTTCATTTGGATAGAGGCAGCGTGTCGATTACCAAAAACAGCGGCATCAACATTCAAAATCGATCGCATTCCAATGGTTCACAACATCCTGAGTCAAGATCCTTTATCTTGATTTTGGTGTTGGCGCTACTGGTGGGTCTCCTGGCTTTTCCGGTCGGCCTGCCGGCCCAGGAGCTTGCTAATCTAAAGCGCTTTATCGGCAAAAATGATTCAATTCTGGTCACCGACGCCAACGGTCAGGTGGTATTAGAAAAAAATGCCGATAAAAAGAGAATGCCGGCTTCGATATTAAAAATTTTCACCTCCCTTGTAGCCCTGCACTATCTTGGTGCCGATTATCGTTTTCCGACCGAATTTTATCTGGATGACCAATCAAACCTGAAAATTAAAGGGTACGGCGATCCGCTCCTGATTTCCGAGGTGATTTCCAAGATATCACAAGTCCTTGCCTTGCTCTTAAAAAGCAGCCAACCTCTGAATGATCTGGTTTTAGATGATTCCTATTTCCAACAGCCGCTGACCATCCCCGGAATCACATCGTCCGCGCAACCCTATGATGCCCCCAACGGTTCATTGTGCGTCAATTTTAATACGGTCAGCTTTAAGCTCACGTCGCAGGGTTATGTCAGTGCCGAGCCCCAAACACCGCTGCTGCCGTTCGTGATCAAAAAAATTAAGGCATCCGGATTAAAACAGGGCCGCATCGTTTTTTCTCATAGCCAAAATGAAATCGTGCTGTATGCGGGGAAGCTCTTCCAGTATTTTTTTGAAAAACAGGGGATGCATTTCAAGGGAAAGGTCAAATTGGGTCGGATCAATGACAACACCGACCGGCTGATATTCAGATATGATTCCAGTTCATCACTGGCTGAAATTGTCGTAAAACTTCTGGAACATTCCAATAATTTTACCACCAACCAGCTGCTCATCGCCACCGGCGCAAAAATTATCGGGCCTCCGGGCACCCTCGCCAAAGCTGTTACCATCGCCTCCGATTATGCCAAAGAGATGCTAAATAATGAGGATATTACGATTGTCGAAGGCTCCGGAATATCTAGAGACAATAGAATCTCGGCTGTACAGATGAATCAGGTTCTGCAGGAATTTTTGCCCTATCACCATCTGATGCGCCGCCAGGGAAGAGAGTTTTATAAGACCGGCACGCTTTATGGCGTCAGTACCCGCGCCGGATATATCAAAAGGAGCAATGGTGAATTTTACCGCTACGTCATTATGTTCAACACCCCGGGAAAATCCACAAACGGCCTCATTCTAAGGCTTCTAAGAATCCTGGATTAATTCTCAACAATCCATAAGGACAAATCCATAGGTCCGGATTCGCCCTTCTGAGTTTCGATCAAAATCGAATTTAACAGGTTTTTCAGTGATTCAAAACCTTTGATATTTTAGAGATACCTCAGCTCTTACTATTGCTAAAGTTACCTTCTACAAAGAAAAGACCGCTGATGCCCTATCAGCGGTCTTCAGATCTTAGTTCAGTTATAAGATTTTAGCAATTATTTTTGCAGTAAAACTCTATCAAGTCACCACTTTCGCCTGACTCGTATGTTACTGCTTGTTTTTTCTGTTCCCCGGATTTTGCTTTTCGGATAGCAGCCATTCTTACATTTTCAGCGTCTTCATTGGCAATTTCTTCCAGCGTCATTGGAAAAGAAACAGTTTGCCCGCTTTCTCCCGTCTCAAATACATTAAGCCTTTCCTTGAGGCTGTTGATATGCGCTTCTCTGATCGCAGCCCATCTTGCATTCTCTGCGTTTTCTGCGGCGATCTCCTCAGGAGTCATTTTGAATTCAATGATCGCGCCACTTTCAGCCATCTCAAAGACTTTAAATCTATCTCCAGCAATTACCGGATCAATAATTAAAAAAATAGCCATAACCAAAAACGCAAATGTTGTTAGGATTATATTTTTCATTTTAATATTTCCTTTTATTTTTAGCTACTGGTTACTTAGATGGAAATTTTAAAATTCTTATTCCATTTTTCCTCTTCGTATTCAGAAGCTATTTAGGTTTTTTTAAGACAGGCCTGTATTAAAAATCGTACGCAAGATCGGTCAAAATCCTACGATTGGTCTTGGGATGAAAGGTCCAAGGGTAGGCACTATGAAATGTAAATGTAAAAGGAAATATACGAGACCTGCCCGGAGGTTATGTATTAAATCGCCAAAGTCAACTAAAATGTACAATATTTTAGTTAGATATTTTGGAGATATTGCAGGTTATAGAACTGCAAAAAATGATGTTTGAAATGCTCATTGCTACAAGGTCTTATTATACCTAATGATTGTCAATTATTTGACATTAAAATAAATTATCCATGAAAAATATATAATTTCATATAATTATATTTAATTTAAACAATTGATATAATTTATTATTTTTGAACTGCAGTTTGTGGCATAATTTTTGAATAATAATATTAAAAGGTTACGTTTCTTTGATGACAATTCTCTGACAAGCCAACTCTGGGAAACACTGAATAATAACCGCAAAAATGCGATTCGCCGTTATTAACAAATGAGGTTATCAAAACCATAAGGGATTATTGAAATGCAATTAGCAAATTTCACCAACGATTTCTGCGTTTCATCTAAAGGAGCACTTGCAGTAAAAACTGATACTTCATCTGAACAAGAAAAAACAATTTTGCTTATAGACGATGAGGACATTGTAATAAATATAAGCGAAATGATGCTGAAAAGGCTTGGATATAAAGTTTTTAAGGCGCATAGCGGATATGAAGGTTTGCAGCTATTTGAAGAAAATAAATCAAAAATTGACCTTATTATCTCTGATCTTGAAATGCCTAAGATGAATGGAAAGGAAGTAATGGATAAGTTGCGGGAAATTGATCCTGAAATTAAAGTTATGCTTTCAAGCGGTGCCTTAACTGATGCCGATGAGAAAACCGTTATGAATATAGGATTTAACGGCTTTATTAAGAAGCCTTACAATATGAAAACATTGTGTGAGAAGATGGCAGAAATCATAAATTGAGAATGCAGGAAAGCCTAATCTCTTTGTGGATTATTAAAATTACATCAAAAAACCGTAAAATTCCAGATATTGTAATTTGATAGCAAAAGAGCTCAAATCTCTTTTTTATTGAAGCTGAGCAACAACAAAATCATTATCAGAAGTATAAAAACGGAAAGATTCAGCATTGGATGAAACGGCCCCATCGAACTCAGCCGGCTTTGGCTGATGATTGAATCTGCATATGCCTGTACCATGAAAACTTTCGGATATAAAATTCTCCATAAAGCAAGGTTTGTGTTTGCGATAGACGGGACGGTTGATTTTGCGATTTCATTGTTGAGGATTTGGTAACCGCCGTCGGAAATAAATCCAACCAACAAAATTCCCATTGTGAAAACAGCACTGATAAAATCCGGCATAAAAAGAGATAAAAAGCAGACACATACGATAACAAACAAAAGATTAATTGAGCATACAAGTGATGCTGTCAAATAACCTGGAATGGGTGAACCTGTTTTTTGCCATAGCGTCAAAAAGATTGTTAAATGAAGTAAAAACATAAAAACAAAGCACAGTGCCCAAGTCCCGGCAATCCTTCCAAGAACATATTGCCACCTGAAAACAGGCCTGGATAGAAATAATATCAGACTTCCATCCTTCTCGTCTTTGCTAAAAATTTTCATCGAAAGCATAGAAACCATAATGAACATACCGACTGCAATAATTTGGAAAACAATTTTTGAGACATACCATGCTAGCGTGATATTATTTATCTGTTTTCCATTAACGATATATTCGCCTTGATAACACCCCCGAATCATAAGTACGAATAGAATTGAAATGACAAGAAGCACATAAAAGCTTTTGTATTTCATCTGATCTACTAGAGTAAATGCAGCAATTTTAAAAAAGTTTTTCATTTTCATTCTCAATATATTTTATAAAAACATCTTCAAGTGTTTCACCGTCTTTTACAATAGAGTTAATCGAATCCCTGACAAGGATCTTCCCCTTGTGCATTATTGCTGCTGTTTTGCATGTTTTTTCTACTTCTGAGAGCAGATGTGAATTTAAAATCACCGTGATTCCTTTGTCGTAGAGATTTTCCAGGATTTTTCGGACCTCACGGATGCCGATCGGATCAAGCCCTGCGACGGGTTCATCCAGTATCAGTAATTTGGGGTGACCCAGAATTGCTGCGGCAATGCCGATTCGTTGTTTCATTCCTTTTGAATAGGTTACAGATTTTTGCTTTTCTTCGCCTTTCATGGCAACCATCTCCAGAACCCTGTCGACTTCCAATACCGCATTTTTCCCGGATAATCCGATTAAAGAAGCATGTCGCATGAGATATTTAAACCCGGAAAGATATGGCGGGATCAGGTGTTGTTCTGCTAAATATCCTACTTGTTTGCGTGACTCCGGATCGGAGACCGGTACTCCGTTTATTGATATTTTGCCAGAGGTGGGTTTAATAAAATCTAGCAGCATCCGGACGATGGTTGTTTTTCCAGCGCCATTGGGCCCGAGCAAAGCAAAATGATCGCCGTCTTCAATGGTATATGAGATATTATCAACAGCCGTAAATGTGCCAAAAATTTTTGTGACCGAATCGAGCGTAATCATATTTCAACTTGTTGGAATTGAAACAAAACATTTGCGGTTTTGTTTGGCGTTTGGATTCATGAAATCTCCTGCCATGCCACTCATTGGGTTAAATTTAATAAGAATTTAATAACAGGCAAAATGAAAAAGTACTGCTTTCTAATTTCCACCTTGTCGTATTAACTGTCAAGATGATTTAATAATTTAGTGGATTCTATCTCAAATGGATCGATTTATAAGATATGACTTTTAAATGACGTGATGGAGGAGTAAAATTGGATGAATTTCAGGTTGCGATGAGCTTATCAAACGCTAGCGCTAATTACAGATATCTTAAATGAAGATCATACTAAACAAAATCCCAACATGATCCCAGTTAGTCCCACCAGCGCATCTGCTGTGTCCGGTGTTCGACCAGGCACGAAAAACTGAACTCCCTCTATGATATACGGATGTATGAGTATCAGGCCGAGATAAGGATATTTAAAGCGTCTGAAAATTGGATACGATAAGGCCATCATCATACCCAAAATAAAATGCTGAAGGGTTGCAGTGTCTATCATGGTATCCGCCTTTTGGTAAGGTGCGAGTCAATTACAAAATAACCAAAAATACAAAAAGCCGAATCCGGTCTTCAAAGTAACCCGGCAGTGTCTCCTTCTGAAACCCCGCGGTTTTATGCCCTCATCATATGACGAGTTTGACTTTTTGCTAAATTATGACATCCTGCCAATATAAATTTTTGAACCAGATTGCAAATTTCATACAGACAAAATCATCAAATTGCAATACGGCAACTGGCGTATTTTTTATAATAAATTAAATAGTTGTGTGATTAATAAAGTATTAGAATTTTGCTGATAGGTGCTACCAATGTCTAATACAAAAGCATTAGATTTTATAATGGATTGGCGAACAAGCTATAGATTAGGCTTAAAGCCAGCTTTAGCTTATTTGAAGAAATGAAAGTTCAAAAAATAGCAGTTTTTATAAATTCTGCAACAGACTATATAAAATTCAATGCATTATCGAGATCTGTAATTAAGTCATCTACTTCCTCGATTCCCGCAGAATATCGAATCAGGCTTTCCGGAATGCCCATCGCCTCCCTTTCTTCGGCCGTGCATTCTACGTGGCTGGTTGTCGCCGGCGGTCCCACTATGGTTTCCACTGAGCCTAAATTGGCAGCCCGATGGGCGTATCTAAGCCGGGGCAGAAAGGCTTTTACCGCATCATAGCCACCTTTGACCATGAACGCAAGCATGCCCCCGTAACCATTCATCTGCTGGCGGGCAATATCATGTTGCGGATGAGACGCTAGTCCTGGATAAAAAACGTTCATCACCTTAGGATGTTTATCCAAATGTTCAGCTATTTGCATGGCGTTTTGACTCTGTTGACGTACGCGCAGGTGAAGGGTTTTCATCCCTCGCAACAAAAAATAAGCAGACATTGGCTCCAAAACCGCCCCGTTTATTTCTCGAAAATGATAGATTTGCTCGACCAGCTCCGGGGATCCGCAAACTACCCCACCCAAGGCATCTGCATGTCCTCCCAGGAATTTGGTGGCACTGTGCAAAACCAGGTCAGCTCCCAACCTCAAAGGTTGCTGGTTAATGGGTGTCGCAAACGTGTTGTCCACCACAACGAGTGCGCCGACCCTGCGAGCGGCATTTGACAACCGAATGATATCCACAATTTTCATGGTAGGATTTGTGGGGCTTTCCAGATAAAGCATTTTGCAGCCAGAACTTACCGCCTTCTCTATGGCTTCGTGATCGGTGGTATTGCACAGCGAGACTTCAATATTAAAGCGGGGCAGAAATTCAATGAAAATCTTATTTGTTCCACCATAGCTGTCTTTAATTGAAACGATCCGATCTCCAGGCGATAGCAGGGCAAAAAGCGTGTTTGAGATCGCGGCCATTCCGCTGGCGAAACTGGTGGCTGATGCTGCCCCTTCGAGTTGGCGAATTTTATTTTCAAAGGCTCTCACCGTAGGATTGGTATTGCGGCTGTATATATGTCCCTGGGCTTTGCCTTGTCCGATTTCTAACCACTTATCCAAATCATCATAACCGAATGATACGCTATGAACGACAGGTACCTGAGTGGCGCCTTCCCACAATGGTTCTTCTTCACCGGCCCAGACAGCCATGGTGCCTTCTCCAGGGGTTTTGTCGTGACTCATCGAATTTTCTCCTTCTGTCTTACCTGTGTCCAAGATTCATTGATCTTTAGAAACTTCATCAACCGTCTACCGGCTCGATCCGGCATGGCACAAAGCGGTGTATGGGAGTGCCCAGCGGGTCCCGGTGGGTGTTTTTGGTCAGTTTATTGACGTTTAAGCCGTAAACAGTGTCACCATAAATCAGGCCAAACCCGTGGGGGATCAACACGGTTCCTTTGCGAATCTGGTCTGATACCTGGAGTTCGCCCTCCTCACTGCCGGCTTCGGTGGTTACTTTTACATTTTGGCCATCAGCAAAACCCATTGCCTCGGCATCCGCAGGATTTACAGAAACCGTGCAGGCCCGTTTGCCCGTATTCCATTGCTGGCCGCGTATCATGGTGTTGATGTTATAGCGGCTGTGGCGGCCGGCATTTAAAATCAACGGGAACTCATCCGGCAGTTTCAGGTCTTCAGCTTCACTGTCGGCATTCAGGTTTTTTGCATCTTCTTTAAGTTCCGGAACAAATACTTCGACTTTGCCTGACTGGGTTTTAATGCTCTTAAAGTTTTCAGCCGGGTCTACTTCACCGATCCAGATCCCTTCTGGTGTATCCAGCAGTGCCTGGAATATTCTGTCTCCCTGATCCATGCCGGGCTCAAACCCGATCCGGGCAGCATTTTCCCGGAACGCCTTGGGAGCGGTCATCAGTACCCCCCAGAGACCGGCCAATGCAGCGCTGTCCCATTCTTTTCCAATAGTTTTTGCCAGAACAAACGGCATGGCTGCTAAGGATTCGGGTACGGTTGCGGCCCACTCCATGAGTTTTGCGCCAAAGGTGAACCGGTCTTGTTTTGCTGCTGCATAGACATCTTCCGGAATATCCGGAATCAATCCCAGTTTGTCTGCCATGAGAGTGAAGATCTGAGAGGCTTCCAAACATTTTTCGGGCGGAGAAACGATCGGGCGACGCATCTGGAAAAAGACTTTGGGAAATGTCAATGGGAAAAAAGCCCCATCCCAGGATTCGTAATATGTCCGGCAGGGGAGTACATAATGGGCGAGGTGGGCTGTTTCACTCATGACAATATCATTAACCACCAAAAGGTCCAGTTTGGAAAATGCTTCTTCGTACGCCGTGGTGTCCGGGTATGATCGCAGCGGGTTGCAAGCGCTGACATAAACTGCACGCAGACGTTCCGGGTGATCATTTAAGATTTCTTCCGGCATGACAGCCGGGGGAAAAGCCCCGGCAGATGCCGGCGGCATATTGGTTATAACCGTTTTCCAAGTTTTAGGATCTCGTTCATCTGCATGATATCCCATCGGTACAACCATTCCCGGAATCACATTTCCGCCGGTCACACAGAAAACACCGCAAACCGCGCCCAGAATATTCATCATATAGGAATTCATAACACTTTTCCGACCCATGTAAATCCCGAGATCCGGATGCATGCACCAGCTTTTAGTGGTCATCAGACGGCATAATTCAAACACCTGATCATAGTCGAGTTCGCAAACCTCAAGGGCTGCTTTTGCATCAAAATTTTCAAACCAGGGGCGGATGGTATCCCAGCCTGCAACGTGATCGGCAAGGTATTGTTTATTCTCCCATTGATTTTCGACAATGATGGAGATCATGGCTTTAATTAAAAGTGCATCCGTACCGGGCCGGACAGGGAGGTGGATATTGGCAATGGCTGCGGTTTCACTTTTTCGTGGGTCAATAATAACAAGCAGCCTTTCAGGATCTTTTGAAAATTCTTTGAGCACTTTCGGCGCACGGGGCATCTGGTGACTTTCCATACCGTTCCAACCCCAACCCACAAGCATTTCAGTATGATGCTCATCTGGAATAGCTACATTATACTGTTTGCCCAGCATGCGTCCAAACAGCCACCAACTGCCAGAAAACTCCTGGCCGCCGGAGTTGTAAAAGTACTGGGAACCCATGGCTTTTAAAATTGACAGACCGAATGCTCCTTCAAAATGCCCGCCTTGCGCGCTGGCACCCATGTAAGCAAGGGAGCGCGGACCATGGGTCTCTACAAGTTCTTTCATTTTTGTGGTTATTTCATCAATGGCCTGTTCCCAGGAAATGGGTTCGAATTTATCCCCCAGCCGTTTTAACGGCTCGGTGATGCGATCTTTAGGATACTGATGATAAATTACGTTCAGGCCCTTGCGGCAGGCATAGCCCTGACTCCTGGGGTTTGATTTATCCGGTTTCACTTTAACCATACGGTCGTCTTCAACCAGAATTTCTAGACCACAGTTTTGAGCGCACAGTACGCACCCTGTCTTGTGCCATTCGCCCATATGCACCTCCATTGATTCGTCACGTGCCGATTCCCATCCGGTTTGCCTCATTTCGCCGGTGTCCGAACCATACCGGGCACAACCCTGATCTCCTTGGCCGGATTGCGTTTGGCCCTGGATTCCGCTGAGGTGACCATGGCTTCACCCAATTCTGAAACCCGACATAATTGTCTCTGTAATAGCTACTTAGAAGCAAAATTGTTTAATCACTGGTGATATGCGCGTATGCGCTGTGATTGTGGATGGATTCGAAATTCTCGGCGCTGACCGAATACCAGGTAATATTATTATCTTTTTCCAGTTTTTTGGCAATGTCGCGCACAATATCTTCGACAAACTTGGGATTGGCAAACGCCGTTTCAGTGACATGCTTTTCGTCTACGCGCTTTAAAACCGAGTACACATCGGTAGAAGCGGCACCTTCTACCAGTTCGATCATATCTTCCATCCAGATGAATTTCTTAAAGCGGGTCGCCAGCTGCACCTCGCCGCGCTGGTTGTGGGCCCCCTGGTCGCTGATCTCCAGAGAGCAGGGACAGACAGATGAGATGGGAACAATGACTTCTGAAACCAGATCGATTTTGCCGGATGGATCACTGGTGCCGATAATGCGGCAGGTGTAATCCATCAGGCCTGCCGCTGTGCTGACCGGCGCTTTTTTTTCGATAAAGTAGGGAAATGTGACTTCAATATGCGCCGAAGCCGCATTGAGGTGCTTCTTCATACTTTCCAGGATTTCAGAAAATTTTTGAAGTGAAATTTCCGTTTGCAGAAGATGAAGCATCTCGACAAACCGGCTCATATGAGTGCCCTTATACTCATGGGGCAAATCAACATACATATTGATGGTGGCAACCGTATTTTGCGAACCGTCACGGCGATCACGGACCGTTATCGGATATCGTAAATTTTTGATGCCGACCTTATCAATCGGAATGTTGCGATAATCGCGCTGGTTTTGGGTGTCTTTCATGCTATTTTAGAAGGTAATCTAATTTCACACGGCTCATCGCCCGGAAGATATTGCCTTTAATTTTTTTATTGCTGTGGTAAAGCTGCTTTAAAAGGGTATTTATTTCCTGGCGCTTAGAGTGATTGGCCGACGGACATGGATTGGCGAACTCGGGAAAACCTTGCTCCCTGGCAAACGTCCGGATAAGGTCCTCATCCGCATAGGCCAGCGGCCGGATAACCGTGAACCTTCCCTTAAAAAATTTCTGGGAAGGAACCATGGTGCTAATTTCGCCCGCATAACAAATGTTCAAAAAAAGGGTTTCAATGATGTCATCTTTGTTATGCCCCAGTGCCAGTTTATTGCACCCCAACTCATCGGCAATTTCAAAAAGACGTTTGCGGCGCAAGCGCGAGCATAAAAAACAGGGATTTTCACGGTTGACCGTACTGTGCCCCAAAATCCCATAATCTGTATGCTCAACCCTTAAGGGGAATCCGGAATCGGCACTGTAGCATTTTAATGACTCACTGAAACCGCCTTCAAAACCGGGATCGATGTGTACCGGATACAGG
>Ga0316575_10000220_pt1 | contig 15290 bp, 11 predicted proteins | sample J5NA_FD_203072 | JGI IMG/M metagenome (GOLD analysis project Ga0316575, IMG submission 203072) | Rhizosphere microbial communities from salt marsh grasses in Alabama, United States - J5-7_050615r2r3 | ecosystem: Host-associated > Plants > Roots > Rhizosphere | place: USA: Alabama | collected...
CAACTGCCGGTCATAATGTAATTGGTTCAGATCAATCTGATTTTTTATCAGTGACCGGGCCCTGCAATCTGGTTTTTCCAAAAGATCACGGATCCCATTCGGGCTATCGTACCGAGTGGTGGTACTATACCGGCAACCTTGAAGCGGAAACCGGGAATCGATATGGTTTCCAGCTGACCTTTTTCCGGAGTCAGATAAATGCCCCCGCTGATGAGAAGCGCCGACCCCATCCCGCTTCTGCCTGGCGGGCCCGGCAAATTTATCTCGGACATGCCGCCGTTACAGATATTTTTAAAAAACGACATCTGCAATCCGAAGTGATGGCCCGGGGAACTTTGGGAATGGCAGGGGTATCTCAAGAAGCAATGGATACCCTGGTTTTTATCAAAAACTGGTCAACTAAGATAGGAGCCGATCGGCATTTGCTCAAAACAGTGACCGATGATTTTTCCTACGAGCTGACACTGCAACCTGTTAAGCCGCCTGTACTGAACGGTGATATGGGTTACAGCCGCAAAGGTTCAACCCCTGAACGTGCCAGCTGTTATTATTCGTTTACGCGACTGAAAACAGAGGGGGCGTTGACGTTTGGCGCAAAAACAATTGCGGTTAAAGGTTTAAGCTGGATGGATCACGAATTCAGTTCGGCACCTCTGGAGCCGGGAATCGTCGGGTGGGATTGGTTCAGCCTGCAGCTTTCTGATCAAACCGAAATTATGCTTTATCTGATGCGAAATGAGCAGGGGCGCTTTAGCCCGGCTTCCAGCGGAACCTTTATTGACGTTTCCGGGAAACCGCGACATTTGACAATAAGCGATTTCAAGATAGATGTCCTGGACTCCTGGAAAAGTTCCCGTTCCCAGGCTGTGTATCCGGTACACTGGCGGCTCACTGTTTTTCCATTGGCGATCCAATTAACCGCAAAGGCCAACTTATCGGATCAGGAAATGCAGACGCAGGCAACTACCGGTGTGACGTATTGGGAAGGCAGCATTTCAATAAACGGTTCGGTGGGAAAACGTCCGGTAAAAGGGGCGGGCTACGTTGAGCTTACCGGCTATGCGCAATCTTTCGATGCTCCGATGTAAAACTGTAGAAATAAAATTATGAAAATTGCGAAAATTTTGATATAAATAAAGGTTGTTGTCTCGGAAAAAAAATTAGAAAATTTTTTCCGAGAGTGTTTAGTGTTTGGTGTTTAGTGTTTAGAATTCCAAAAATGAGCTAAAATTAAAAATGATCTAAAATGCCTAAAATTATGGTTTCGTTCGCGCAGCGCAGGCGCTTGCGCCGCGTGGCGCTCCATCTTTTATAATAATATGATAGAATTCCTCAATTTTAGGCATTTTAGCTCATTTTAGTCATTTTAGGCACTTTTAATTTTAGGGCACTTGGGAGCTTTATTTTCTGCCGTTGAAGATGAACTGCTTATTTTGAGATGGGTTCTAAACCCAAAACACGAAATACGAAACACTAAGACAGAAATCACCTGATGGGCAAAAAACTTCTACTCAGCGTATTGAGCTCGGCGATGCTCCTGCTGGCGGGCTGCGTATCTGATCCGCAGTTGCAGGATCAAAACGACTTGCTGACCACGGAACTAAAGCATGCCCGAATCGAACTTTACGAGGCCCAGGAAAAGATTAAAAGCCTTGATGCCCAATTGGTTCAACTCGACCAGGCCCAAAAGGATTCTAACGAAAAGCTGGCTGACCTGAAAGCAAAGAACACCTACCTTAAGAATATCAATTTGCAGCTTTCGCAAAACGTGGAGCGGCTTAACAACGATCTTAAAAAAAAGAAATCCGTAATCAAGCTTCAGGATAAAGTCATTCGCCTGCTGGATGACACCAAAAAGACCATCGCAACCAGTTTAAAAGATGAGATCGCCACCCAGGATATCGAAATCGTGGAAACGGAAGACACCCTCAAGGTTGTTTTCATCGACAAAATCCTTTTTGATTCAGGCAGCGCTGAGATTAATGAAAAAGGTAAGCGATTGTTGCAGGTTGTGGCCGAATCCGTCAGGGCTAACCCGGATGAAAGCATACTGGTCGAAGGACATACAGACAATCTGCCTTTAGGTCCCACCTTAAAAGAAAAATTTCCGAGCAACTGGGAATTATCTGTCGCCCGGGCAGCAGCGGTGGTTCGATTTCTTCAAAAAGAGGGGGGGGTGCAACCGCAAAGGCTTGCGGCTCACGGATACAGCTTTTATCGGCCGGTTGCATCCAACAAGAATAAAGAAGGGCGCCGCCAGAACCGGCGCATTGAAATTATTCTCAGCCCATCATCAAAATAAAAGACCCTTCCACTTTTTGAGATGGCTTCTAACGGGTTCACAACTTCAAAACAGATTATTCGCGGTCAAAGATATCCCTGAGGGTGCGGGACAGTTCAATAATATCAAACGGTTTTTGAATAAATCCACTACAACCCAGTTCAAGCAACTCTTCCACCTGTTTGTTCAGACTATAGCCGCTTACCAGTAAGACCCTGACATCGGCATTGATTTTTTTCAGTTCATCATACGTGGCTCTGCCGTTCATCTCGGGCATGATCATATCCAGCGCGACTAAATCCACTGTATCGATATTTTTAGCATAAATGTCGATGGCTTCTCTGCCGTTTTCGGCCGTCATAACCCGGTATCCCAATTCTTTCAGCATGAGTTTTTCGACCAGAATCGGACCTTCTTCATCGTCGACGAGCAGAATCTGCTCTGATCCTTTCGTTATTGAATAATCCGTTTGAAATTCGTCTATTTCTACGGCCTGAGATGCCGGCAGGTAGATAACGAATGTGGTGCCATGACCTTGCTCGCTATAGACCCGGATGATGCCCTTATGGTTTTTAATAATTCCATATGCGGAAGCCAGCCCCAGACCGGTCCCTTTACCGATTTCTTTGGTTGTGAAAAAGGGTTCAAATATTCGACCGATGGTATCTGGGTCCATTCCGATACCGCTGTCCGTCACAGCAAGTTTTACATAATTGCCGCCTTTGACCTCAAAGGGTTTGCAGTGTGCGTCACTGAGCACAACATTTTCCGTTTGAATGTACAGGTCACCACCCTCCGGCATGGCATGCCAGGCGTTTAAGTAAAGATTGATCAGCACCTGTTCAATTTGTCCCTGATCCACTTCAACGTTCCAGATACCTTCCTGGCATCTTTTGTGTAAAGTAATTTCTTTCTTGGTGCGCATAAACATTCGGGTACTTTTTTTGATGATGTCGTTGAGACAGGTGGGGCGCAGGGTATATTTTCCTTTTCTGGCAAATCCCAGCAGCTGTTCGGTTAGATTTGCTGCGCTCATGACATTATCTTCAATACCCTGTATATATTTACCCTGCTGACTATCTTGCGGGTCGTCTGAATCATTGCCCAGACGCATTAAGGATAAATAGCCCTGAATACCCATCAGAATATTGTTGAAATCATGGGCAATCCCGCCGGCCAGCGTGCCGATGGCTTCCATCTTTTGCGCATGCATCAACTGGGCCTCAAGGTGTTGTTTTTCGTTTTCGGCACGCAATTGATCGGTGATATCTGAGATCTGGCTGACGATTCTCTCTTTTTCACTTGAGTCCCGAAAGCGGTTTGCGCTGATTTTTACCGACCGAACCTCGCCGGTGTCGCGAATAAGGGTGCAGATCGGCCCGGAATTCTGTTTTTCGCCCTTTTTAATTTTCTGAAAATGCGCTTCTATATTACGGTGTTCGGATGGTTCCAGGTATTTTCTAAAATCACAGCCTTCGATCTCTATGCGCGGACGGCCCAGTATCTCAGAAAATCGCTCATTTGCGAAAAGAATATTCAAATCGTGGTTGAGAACGACAATTCCGTCTCGAGAATTCTCAACAACGGATCGATAGCGCTCTTCACTTTCTCTAAGTGCCTTTTCAGCCTCGATGCGTTTGCTGACATCCCGGGCGACATTCAAAATGACTTTTTTGCCCCTGTAGCTAATCGCTCTTGAATGGATTTCAACGGGGACCCGGGTGCCATTTTTTTTAAGGTGAAAGGTCTCTATATTTATTCTGGGTTGAGTTTGTGCCTGGGCCTTCTCGACGAGCTGGTAAAGAATTAAAACCGCATCATTTTCGGGAATAATTTTATTTAAGCTGAGTTCGAAAAACATCTCAGGCGTATAGTCGAGTTTTGAATAAGCAGCTTCATTGGCTTCCAGAATGTTTCCGTTCAGGTCCATGATGTAAACAGCATCGTCCACGTTTTCCAGCAATTCTTTATATCGCGTCTGCTCTTCGGCGTCCTTCAAGTTGGTCATCATATAATTGAAGGCTTCCGATAGCTGGTTAAATTCCCAATAATTTCGCCGGTTAGTTTCAAAAAGAAGATTTGTTTGGCCTTCCGATATCTGAATGGCCTTATTGGTCATTTTCTGCAGCGGTTCCACCATTTTCCTTGCTAAAAAGACAGCCATTAAAGTCGATATGGCCAGAATGATAACGGAGAAAAGGCCGATCCAGAGGGCGACCCTTTTTTGTTCTTGAATAAGGCTTTTCAGAGAAGACTGAAAATACAGATTTTTGAATCCACTAATTTTAGAAAGTATTTGGTTTTGGTCAAACGAAAAAAAATCGTTCTGGTTTACGGTATTTTTCCCCTGTTGCGGGTCAAACGGCAGGGCCTTGCGCGAGGTCAGGTTGTATAATCGATCAGATTGGCTCACCGCAAGGCTGATCCCCGCGGTTTGCTGAATGGTATTCACAAGATGCAGATCCTGAATCATATCGTACAGCGCATATGCGGTTCCCATGCGACCGGTTTCATGCATGATAGGCGCTGAAAAAACCCAGAGTAATCTCGTGCTACCGCCATCTTCCACCATCTCGCCATTCGGGTACTCGGTCATGACAAATTCGATGATCTGCTCAGACAGCCCCGGATATTTTTCCGGAACGATCGATTTTTCTCCCACCTTTTTTACAAAATGATAGACCCCGTTGTCGGAAGGATAATATTGTGTAATGCGCTCCTCAAGATTTGATGTCGTGTTCAGCATGACGGTAACCCGAATAATATTGTCGGATGCCAGATCCTTCAGCAGGCTGATAATACTTGAGATTCGGTTATTTAAAATGATCTCAACCTGGCCTTTTTGCGCCTGCAATTTCTCGTAAAATTCAGACTCAACCTTTTTGCCGAAATACCGGTAAACGGTCCCCAGTATGATGACGACCGACAGGCTGACCAGTATGACAAATGCCGCCATTAAATAGGTTGAAAATCGTTTTTTATTTTTAAATTGCATAACTATTAAGAATAAAATGAAATTGACCCGGTTGTCAAAAAAAAGTTAAGCTCAAATTTCTTTTGACTTCATATCCGGAAATACAATACAAACATTCTGCCAGGGCCCGATTGCAGATCAAAGGAGAGAGACATGAAAGAGGGTAAATTGCATTACGGCTGGGTCGTCATCTTTATGGGGCTGCTGACCACCATTGCCGCCCACGGATTCGGCCGGATGTCCTACACCGTCATTCTGCCGGCGATGAAGGATGGACTTGGTTTTTCAAACACCTATATGGGACTATTGGGTACCGCAAATTTTATCGGTTACCTGGCAATGGCTATCATTGGCGGTTTTTTGGCTGCCCATTTCGGCGCCCGAATGGTTATCACGCTGGCGTTGGTATTAATGGGCATTACCATGATTTTGACGGGCATGGCGCAATCATTTGGATTTGCATTTGCGATGCGGTTGTTAACCGGTTTGGGCAATGGTGCATCGTATGTCCCGGCCATGGCACTGGGATCGGCCTGGTTTGCCGTCCGACAAAGGGGTTTTGCCACCGGTATTGTATCCGCCGGTATTGGGCTTGGTCTGATGATAGCCAGTCTAGGGGTTACCAGAATATTGGCGATTCTGGGGCCGAATGGCTGGCGCATTTCGTGGTATATTTTAGGTGGTGCTGTCTTATTGATTTCGGTTGTCGTTTATAAGTTCGTGCGAAACCATCCGGAGGAAAAGGACCTTCAGCAAGTGGGTGAAGATCAAGTTTCAGATACCGCCTCTGGCTTTGTAAAGACAGATAAGGTATCATCTCTCCAATGGATTCGCGTCATCAAAATGGGGGCTATCTGGTATCTGGGTGTTGTCTACTTTTTTTATGGTTTTTCTTACGTAATCTATTTAACTTTTTTTAAAGAATACCTGACCGGGGAGATCGGTCTCGCACCGGTATGGGCCGGTAATCTATTTGCGTTGCTGGGCGGGCTAAGCATTTTTTGCGGGGTGATTTGGGGCCGGATATCGGACTTGCTCGGCAGAAGCCGTGGTGCCGCGCTGGCGTACCTAGTGCTGGGGCTTTCCTATATTCTCTATGCATTGATTAAAGTTCCATTCGGATTTTATCTGTCTACGATTTTATTCGGGCTGTCGGCCTGGAGCATTCCCACCATTATGGCGGCAGCTGCCGGTGACTTCGTGGGACCGCGTCTGGCGCCTGCCGGACTGGGGTTTATTACCCTGTTTTTCGGCATCGGCCAGGCTCTTGGGCCGGCGCTCGGCGGTTATCTGGCGGATATCAGCGGTTCATTTACACTGCCGTTTCTGATCGCCGCAGGGCTCTCGCTGATCGGAATGGTGCTGTCTTTTTACTTGAAAAAACCATCGCAAGAGTAGCTTATGTTCCAGTGCTAACAGGATAAAACATAACGCGCTGCTCTCTTAAATGGAATGATGGAAGCATGGAATACTGGAACTTTGGGTTTAACAAGAATGTAATCTAATTTTCTAACCCAACATTCCAACATTCCAGTATTCCATTATTCCCGGGTTGGGGATATAAAAACAGCTTTTTAAAGGCCACATACTTTCAATTTTTTATAGAAATTCTGGGAGTTCCTTATGTTAATTGAAGCCAACGGTATCCAGATCAATTGTGAATTATCAGGCAAGGAAAAGGCACCGGTAGTGGTCCTGAGCCACTCTCTGGCCTGTAGCATGGTGATGTGGCGTCCACAGCTGGATTTGCTGGAGTCCCATTTCCAGGTTCTGCGATTTGATACCCGCGGGCACGGCGGCAGTGATGCGCCAGCGGGACCTTATACCCTGGAACAGCTGGTTGATGATGCCATCGGTATTCTGGATGAACTGGATTTCGAACGGGTCTATTGGGTCGGCCTGTCAATGGGCGGCATGATCGGGCAAGGCCTGGCGTTAAATCACCCCGATCGAATTGAGCGCCTGGTGTTAGCGGACACGGCAGCGATCATTCCCGATGAAGCGCAACCGGTCTGGCAGGAACGCCTCGATGCAGTCCAAAGCGAGGGCATGCCGGCTGTGGCCGAATCAACTTTAGAACGCTGGTTTACGCCCCGTTATCTTGAAAAGAACCCTTCCGAGATCGATCAAATCCGTCAACAGATCTTAGGCACCCCGGTTGCCGGTTATGTCGGCTGCAGTGAAGCCATACGCCGCCTTAATTATTTAAACCGGCTGTCGGCGATTCAGAAACCTACCCTGATTATGGTCGGGGCCGATGATTACGGCACGCCGGTGGCGGCATCTGAAGCCATGCATGCGCAAATTAAAGGCTCGAAGCTGGTGGTGATTCCGGATGCGGCCCATCTTTCGAATATTGAGCAGACCCAAATTTTCAATGACAATCTGATAACGTTTTTATGAAATTAAATTCATAAAATTATGAAATAACCTTCTCAATTTTTCCTTTTCAAATCCGGCCGGATTTTTAAACTAATTGAATTTTCTCAATTAAATTTTTTCCAGCGACTTGCATAATTTTTGCATGAATCTTCTTTAAAACCTTATTTTCTTTGGACAATCACGATAAGGTTCACAGGGGGGATCATCCAGTCGGCCACTTCTTTTTGTTTCAAGTGCTTCTCGCGCAATTTGGAGTTATTCCCGAAGCCTTATTTTATCAAAGCGCCTGATGCGACGCGGAAGAGATGCATTTAAGATCAAATCTTAATCTGCTTGCGGCGAACCCACCTGGTTTGCGACCGATTATTTTGGATAGCTTCTGAATTTTAAGGAAGGTGACGAACATGGATACAGATAAGCTTATCGGCAAACAAAAAATCAAGCGATACAGTACCAGTTTTTCACGCCTGTTAATGCTGATTTTGGATATGTCGGAAGGGCAGCAATTGATGTTATTAAAACGTGCCAAAGATATTGTTGATAAACGCACAAAGCCCCGCAATCCATGTCTGATACCGGTCTACTACACGCTGGAGCAACAAAATTATAATAGTTTTATTCTGGATATAAATGCTTTCGGCGCTTACATAGAAACCAGCGAACCGTTTCCGGTCGGCCAGCAAATCGATCTAACGTTTTTTAATCCCTTTTCCCACAAACATATCGATTTGGCGGGTCAAATTATCTGGAGCAATGCTTATGCCATCGGTGTGAAGTTTAATAATTTGCCCAGGCACCGTAAAGATATCATTAAGTTTTTCAGCGAGACTGAAGTCATGAATAAAAAAGCCGGGTAGGCTGCCGGTGCTCTCCGCTCAATATTTCCCAGCTTGAATATCGAATATCGAATCCGCCGTAGGCGGAAATGATGAAGTTTTCTTTCCCTTTGACATTTCCGCTTAGGGCGGATTCGGTGTTCTGCGGTTCTCTTTTTTCTGACACCCGCCTGCGCGGCCGTAGCCGCTTCGGCGCGGCGAAGGCCCGACACCTGACACCCGTATTTAACAAATTAATTATAGGACAGGACACCAGTTAACCAGTTACTGCCGAAGCTCTCTTTCGCTAAGTCCCATTAGATACAGCAAAGCGTCCAATCCCACACTGGAAATACTGCGCTGTGCATTTTCCTTTACAATTGCTTTGGCGTTAAATGCCACCCCCAGGCCGGCGATACTGATCATCGGCAAATCATTGGCGCCATCGCCGACTGCGATAGTCTGCTGCAGGCTGATATTTTCGACCTGGGCAATGGTTTTCAAAATCTCGGCTTTTTTCTGGCCGTCGATAATTTCGCCCTTGATCTTTCCTGTGAGCTTTCCATCCGCTATTTCAAGACAATTGGCGAAAACATAATCCAGCCCGAGTTTCCTTTGCAAGTACTTTCCAAAAAATTCGAAGCCCCCGGAGATGATACCGATTTTATACCCCAGTTGCTTAAATTTGCGAATCACGCGGTCGGCACCTTCAGTCAACACCAGATTTTGAGCGACAATTGAAAGCACATTTTCCTCCAGCCCATTTAAAAGGGCCACGCGTTGTGTCAGACTTTCTTTAAAATCTATTTTGCCCTGCATGCCGGCCGCGGTAATCTGCGCCACCTGATCGCCGACGCCGGCCACATCGGCGAGTTCATCAATTGCCTCACCCTGAATCAGCGTCGAATCCATATCGAATACGACCAGCCGGCGGGCATGTCGGTAAATATCATCGACATAAAATGAGATATCGATGCCGGTGTCGGCGTGAATTTCAAGAAGTTTCCTCCTTAACACACCGGGCTTATTAATTTTGCCGGAAACCGTAATCTGCACGCAGGCTGTTTGGGGGGTATCGGTGTTGTTTACCGGCACACGCCCTGACAGTCGGTTAATGATATCGATATTTAATTTATTTTTGGCAATTACCGCCGCTACTTTAGAAAGCTGTTCGGCGGTTATGCGCCGGCCCAGCAGGGTGATAATTCGCTGCTCTTTTCCCTGCTGGGCGACCCAGTTTTCATAAAGGCCCTCTTCAATCGGGGAAAACCGGATTTGAATGCTCAACTTATGGGCTTCAAACAAAAGGTCTTTCAGGATGGATGAAGATTTAAACTCGGTCGGGATTTCCACCAAAATCCCTAAAGATAAATATTCGTGGATGACTGCCTGACCGATATCCAGAATGGCCACTTTGTATCTGGCAAGAATACCGGTCAAACTGGCGGTCAAACCGGGTTTATCTTTACCGGTAACATTGATAAGTATAATTTCTCTCATGGGTGCCTGCCTTGGGATGGGTTCTCTTTAAATTTCAGCCTTACAAAAGAAAAACCGTAATATAGACACAACCGATCCAATGTTGCAACCTGAATGATTCTAGACAGCCGATGCGGATGGCGACTGCTGGTTGAGAAAATCGAGGACCACCTTCTGGAACAGGGCAGGGGATTCGACGGGGATACTGTGACCGGTCTCCGGAAATATCTCATGGCGCCCGTGGCAATTCTTTGCCAGTTCTCGGGCATCCTGTTGGCTAACAATCGGATCATCGGATCCGGAAATTACCAGCGTTGGGCATTTTATTGCCTTCAGAAAGGATTCCGTCGACGGATATCTGGCGATGGCATTGAAATGAGCCATAAGGGCTTCTTTATCGTTGCGAGCTGCAATGGCGGTGACGATTTTATCGAGTATCGCCCGGTTATGATTTAAAAAACGTTTTCCAAAAACCAGTGGCAGCGTGGCCCATGCCATGGTTTCAATATCGGCGCGTTGCAAAATTTCCAGCCAGGATCTGATAATGAGCTTTACCTGAGCCCCGGAATCTTTGCCGATGCTGCACAGAACCAGCCGGTCGACCAAATTCGGCGCTGTTGCTGCCAGCTTTAAGGCGATATAGGCGCCATGGCTGATGCCGATCAGGTGGGCCTTTTGGACATTCAAATGATCGAGTAAATTTTGAAGATCGGCTGTATGGATGTCGGCTGAAACCTCACGGGTGCCGATATCGCTCTTTCCCTGGGCACGGGCATCATACCGCAGCGCCCCGAAATGGGGTGAAAAGGCATTTGCATGCGGTTCCCAGTAAACGGTTGTTTGGCTGGTGCCATTTAAAAAAACGACCGGCGGCCTGGCAGGTTCAATATTAAGGGTGGCGTAATACAGCCGGCAGTTGTCGGGGGTGGTAAAGTAAGGCAAAATCTTTCCTGATTATTTTAAATAGACCCTCGGTACCCGGGCGGTAATGGTGGAGACAATTTCATAATTTATGGTATTCAGCAATGCGGCCATTTCATCGACGGTTAAGGCTTCATTATCCTGTTGGCCAAAAATAACCACCTCGTCACCCACTTGAACGTTTTCGATGCCGCCGACATCCAGCATGGTCAGGTCCATGCAAACCCGTCCGACAATGGGAACCCGCTGCCCATGAACCAGCATCTGGCCCCGGTTGGATAACTGCCGGCTCAATCCGTCGGCATAGCCCACCGCAACAGTGGCGATGGTGGTTGGCCTTCGGGTTTCATGGGTGCTGCCGTAGCTGACCTTAAATCCGGCGGGGACTTTTTTTAAATGAATAATCCTTGCCTTTAAAGCCATGGCGGGTTTGAGGGATACCCTATTTTTCTGGACTTCATCGGACGGATAGAGACCGTAGATTGCGATCCCCGGGCGCACCATGTCAAAGTGGGACTGCGGCATATCAATTAATGCGGCACTGTTGGCGGCATGTCTGACAGGCGGGTTCAAGCCCGCTCGGTGCAATCGCTTCAAGTAATTATTGAAAAGATGGAGCTGTTTTTCGGCATAGGTTTTATCTTTGCTATCCGCGGTGGCGAAATGGGTGCATATGCCTTCGAGCTCGAGCCCGTCCAGGGCGGCAATGGTTTGGGTTTCTGCAATGGCATCCGCGGCGATGGCTGTCGAACTGTCGGATTTAAAATTTTGCGGCAACTGACCGAGGCGGCCCATTCCGGTGTCAACTTTTAAATGGACTTTTATTTTTTTCCCCAGCGAAGCGGCCGTCCTGGACAATTTCCGGGCGGATGCGGCCGAATAAACGCATGGGGTAAGTTCATATTCCAAAAGGTCGTCTACCCGTTGCGGAAGGGTATAGCCGAAAATCAAAATCGGTGTCTGGATGCCGGCCTGGCGAATTCGAATCCCTTCTTCTAATCTGGCCACACCCAGAGCCGTCGCGCCATTTTGCAGGGCGCATTGGGCAATTTCAATGGCGCCGTGGCCGTAACCGTTGGCTTTTACCACCGCCATCAGCCGGGCTTCCGGCTGCGTGATGCGGCGCAATTCAGCAACGTTGTGAGCAATGGCCTTTAAATCGATTTCGGCCCAAACCACAGAAGCATCCAAATTTACACCTCGGCATTTCGTTTTAAAATCAGCTGCTCGACAACCTGGTAAAGCGCTTTAGCGTGATATGAGCTGCGGACGAAGGGTCCGCTGGCGACCTCTGAAAAGCCGATTTCGATGGCGAGTTGCCGCCATTGTTCAAATTCTTCAGGGGTTACAAAGCGCATTACCGGCAAATGCGCCTTTGACGGCTGCAGATATTGTCCCAGTGTCAGGATACGGCAACCCGCATCGAATAAATCCTTCAGCGTTGAGCGGATTTCGTCAGAAGATTCCCCCAGCCCCAGCATCAAGCCCGATTTAATCGGCAGCCCGGGGGCATATTTTTGGACCCGGGACAACAATTGAAGTGAGCGCTGGTAGCGGGCTTGCGGGCGGACGAGCGTATACAGGCGGGGAACGGTTTCAATGTTATGGTTGAGGACATCCGGGCGGGCTGCAAGTACGGCTTGCAGCGCTGCAGCGTTGCCTTGAAAATCAGGTATCAGAACTTCCACCCGCGCGGATGGAATCCGGCGGTGGACGGCCTCAATGGTCTCGGCAAAAAAAGCGGCGCCGCCGTCTGCCAAATCGTCCCGGGTAACGGAGGTGATCACGACATAACTGAGGCCCATTTGCCGGGCGGCGGATGCAACCCGGTCCGGCTCGGCCGGATCAGGCGGTTCAACAGGTCCCTGGGCAATCGAACAAAACCGGCAATTGCGGGTACAGCGGGAGCCCATAATCAAAAATGTGGCTGTTTGCTGCGAAAAACATTCCCACATATTCGGGCATTTGGCCTCCTGGCAGACGGTGTGCAGTCGGTCTTTACCGACGAGTTCTTTGACCTTTTCGTATTCCGGACCGGTCGGCAGTCTTTTTTTAAGCCAGCGGGGCTTCTGATTGGGGTGTTGGGACATTGTTATGTTTGTATTTGGTGTTTAGTGTTTGGTTTTTAGTGTTTAGTATTTGGTCAATTCCGAGATTCACTAAACACAAAATACTAAATACTAAACACGAGCGGTTTGTGAGCTGAAAATTGAATTACCGAATATAGAGTTTAAATCATCCAGTTCTGTTTTAAGAAGTTTAATTCCGAAAACCGCCTCAAATTGTTTTTTTAAAACCGCGCGCACCTGTTGCATTGAAAGTTTCTGTGCTGTTTCCTGCTGCATGGTGGTCATCCCCACGTCCTTTAACCCGCAGGGTTGTATCCAGGAAAACGGGGTTAAATCGGTTTGGACATTTAATGCCAGGCCGTGAAAGCTGATGCCTCGGCGCACGGCAATTCCAATGCTGCCCATTTTGTGGGGACCGACCCAGATACCGCGGTTGGCCGGATTGCGCTCAGCAGCAATGCCCCAGTGTGCGGCGGTACGCAGCATCACCTCTTCGAGGCCGCCAACGAAATCGACAACTTTTATTCTGGCAGTTTGCAAATCAACGATCGGATAAACGACCAGCTGGCCCGGCCCGTGAAAGGTAATGTTTCCCCCGCGCTCGACCTGGATGACCTGAACGCCGGATTTCTCAAGGAATTCTTCTGATACCAGCAGACATTCCCGCCCGCCTCTGCGCCCGAGGGTAAATACAGGGGGGTGTTCTAAGAATAAAACGATATCCTTTTGCAGGATGCGCTCTTTGCGGGCCGCAAGCAGATTGCCTTGCAGCTCCCAGGCTTCCTTGTAGTCGATTCGATCAAAATCCACACTCAGCCATATCTTTGGGTCGGTTGCCCGTCGTCCATTGTCCGTTGTTGCATTACTTTCAGCTGACAGTTGCTGAGCGTCATTTACGGAATTCCTTATATTTTTGGTCTTTGCCATTGTTAGAGCCAGATTGGGTGGCCACGGACCACGGACCACGGACAACCAACGAATTATAATTATCCACTCAGGCGCGGCTTTCTGGCAGCTGAGGTTTCATCGAGCCTTCTGCGTTTGGTTTTCTGCGGTGCTGCATGCAGTAATTCAGGGTTTTCCTGAGCTTCTCTGGCGATTGCCTTCATCGATTCAATAAACAGATCAATGTCTTCCTTGGATTCGGTCTCTGTTGGCTCGATCATGATGGCGCCGGGAACCACCAGGGGAAAATAGATCGTAGGCGGATGAAATCCGTAATCCATCAGCCGCTTGACCATGTCCAGGGTTGTCACCCTGTACGGTTCCTGGAGTTTATCTGAAAAAACGCATTCGTGCATGCAGGGCCGGTTGTAAGGCAGATGAAACGTGCCTTTTAGATTTTCTTTAATATAGGCGGCATTTAAAACCGCAAGCTGACTGGCCTTTTTCAGACCTTCAGGCCCCATACTGAGAATGTAACTGTAAGCACGGATCATCACCCCGACATTGCCGTAAAAAGCGTGCACTTTCCCGATAGAATCGGGGAAATTTTCGGAAAGCGCATACTTTCCGTTTTTGTTGACCACTCGCGGTACCGGTAAAAACGGCTCGAGGGGTTTGCGAACGCATACCGGGCCCGAACCGGGGCCTCCGCCGCCATGGGGGCTTGAAAACGTTTTGTGAAGATTCAGGTGCAATACGTCGACACCCAGGTCACCCATGTTGACGATACCCATAACGGCATTCATATTGGCGCCGTCGCAGTAAACCAGGCCGCCGGCGGCATGAACGATGTCGGCTACCGCTTTGATGTTCTCTTCAAAAAGACCCAAGGTATTGGGGTTGGTGACCATGATGCCGGCGACATCCTCATCCATTGCTTCATCCACCGCCTGCGGCGAAAGGACGCCTCTTTCATTTGACTTTACCAGAACCGGACGGTATCCGCACAAAGATGCGCTGGCGGGATTGGTGCCGTGGGCCGTATCCGGGACAAGAATTTTTGAGCGCGGTTTTGCCTTGCTCTTGTGATAGGCATAGAAAAGAAGCATACCGGTGAGTTCGCCCTGAGCCCCGGCAGCCGGCTGCAGCGTTGTGGCATCCATGCCCGTGATTTCTGTCAGATATCGCTCCATTTCAGACATGAGTTTGAGCACTCCCTGTGAAAGGGACTCCGGAAGCAGCGGGTGCGCCAGGGCAAATCCCGGCTGGGATGCCTGTCTTTCATTGGTCTTGGGATTATATTTCATGGTGCACGAGCCCAGCGGGTACATCCCGGAATCGACTGAAAAGTTCCACTGGGAAAGCCGGATATAATGGCGCACAATATCGACTTCGCTCAGGTCTGGAAAATCCGGACCGTTGCCCTTCAAGTTTTCATCAACCGGATGTTCTTTAACATCGCGGCGCGGTAGTGAAAAAGCGGT
>Ga0316575_10000221_pt1 | contig 15209 bp, 9 predicted proteins | sample J5NA_FD_203072 | JGI IMG/M metagenome (GOLD analysis project Ga0316575, IMG submission 203072) | Rhizosphere microbial communities from salt marsh grasses in Alabama, United States - J5-7_050615r2r3 | ecosystem: Host-associated > Plants > Roots > Rhizosphere | place: USA: Alabama | collected...
TTCAAATCCGTTCATTTCGGGCATCTGAATGTCCATGAACACGATGTCGTAGTGCTGCTTCGATAGTTTGTCAATCGCGGTGAATCCGTCGGAGGCAATATCGGCGGTAAGGTTCATTCGTTTGAGTATTCCCGCGATCACCATCTGGTTGACGAGATTGTCTTCGGTGACAAGAATACGGAACCCGGATTGGCCGGGCAGCGCCGCAGCAGGTGCGGCAGGTGTGCACTTTCCGGATCTGACGGTACTTTTTCCGGTTTTCAGAACAGTGCAGAGGGACACCAGATCATGGTGTCTGAGGGGTTTGTGCAGCACGGCCGTAATGCCGTAATGGTCGCGGCAGCCGGTATCGCAATCGTGCGGGGAATCGGCCATGATCACGTTGTTGACGGCTCCGTGCATTTCAAGCCCGTTGATCGCCGTCACGAGACCTGTTCCGGCCATGTCGGGCAGTTGTTTGTCAATAATGACCGAGATCGCCGACCGGTCGGATGCCGTCAGGTTTTGCAGAACGGAGAGTGTTTCCTCACCGCTTGAGCAACCGATAGTTTGTGCACCGAATGCGGAAAACTGTTCAAGGAGCATCGCACGTCGTGTCGTATTGGCATCGACGATCAGGAGAACGGCGCCGTCGAGATCCGGGATGTTGACTTTCTCCTGCATCTCCTCTTTCTGCAGCATGAAGCGGGCGGTGAACCAGAATTCGGAACCACTGCCCGCCGTGCTCTGAACACCGATCTCTCCTCCCATCATCTCCGTCAGCTGCCGTGAAATGGCGAGTCCGAGTCCGGTGCCGCCGTACCTGCGGCTGATGCTTCCGTCAACCTGGGAGAATTTGCCGAAGAGTGAATGCATGCGGTCTGCCGGAATGCCGATGCCGGTGTCCCGTACCGAAAAACGAAGCGTGACCGCAGAGGCGCTTTTCGCGGCAAGTTCAGCCCGCACCGAGATTTCACCCTGCTCGGTGAATTTGACCGCATTGCCGGCGAGATTGAGGAGGATCTGCCGCAGCCGTCCGGGATCCCCCCTGAGAAGGCAGGGTATCGCCGGTGAGGCCGAACAGATGAATTCAATCCGTTTGTCGCCGGTTTTCAATGAAAACATGTCGGTGAATTCGTCAAGCAGGAGGTGAAGGTTGAAGTCGATCGACTCGAGCCGGAGTTTCCCTGCTTCTATTTTTGAAAAGTCAAGTATGTCGTTTATGAGCGAGAGCAGCGATTCGCCGCTGCTGCTGATGGTTTGTGCATAGCGCTGCTGGATCTCATCAAGACCCGTGTCGAGCAGCAGGGCGGTCATGCCGATGATGCCGTTCATGGGGGTGCGTATTTCGTGGCTCATGTTGGCGAGGAATTCGCTTTTCGCACTATTGGCGGTTTGCGCCTCCATCGCCATTTCACCTGCCCGCGTGACCGCGGCCTTGAGTTCGCTGTTGAGGCTGCGCAGTTCGCTTTCCGCCCGTTTGCGACCCGAAATATCCTCATGGGTACCGTACATCATGAGCGGCTTTCCGTCTCCGGTCCTGGTGACCACCTTACCGCGGTCGTGAATCCAGACCCATGAACCGTTTTTTCTGCGCATTCTGCACTCGCAGTCATAAAACGGCTCCACTCCCGAGAAATGCCGTTTGAGAAGCTGGTTTGATCTTTCAAGATCATCGGGGTGTACAAGCTCCTTCCAGGTGTCGATGTTGACGGGCTGCAGTTCGTCGAGGGTGTATCCGACAAGTTCTGCCCACCGCTCGTTGAAAACCGTTTCCCCGGTTTGTACATTCCATTCCCAGGTGCCGATGTTGGTGCCTTCTATGATGCATGAAAGACGCTGCTGTTCGTTCCAGAGCGTTCGCTCCGCCCGTTTCTTTTCGCTGATGTCCATCAGTACCGAAAGGAAATATGCCGTTCCCTGATTACGGATAATTTCACCGGAAAAGATTCCGTCCCGCAGTGAACCGTCCTTGCAGTGAACCTCAAGTTCATAGTCGCGTATCGAGTCGTGGTGTTGCAGCCGGCCTGCAATTTCATCAAGGACTTCATCCGAAAACAGCCGGAGATCCCGACTCGACCGGCCGACAGCTTCCGTAAACGAATACCCCGTGTTCCTGGAGAATGCATCGTTGACGTCAACGAATTCCCTGCCGGGCATTACCGCCAGCGCCATCGGTGTCGGATTGTTTCTGAATAGTTTTTCGAAGCGGTGCTGCGCCTCATGCTGAGCGGTCAGGTCTTTACTGCTGGCGAATATGCACTCGTGTCCGTTCCACCTGCCGAACCAGATCCTGGTTTCCACCGGCATGAGCGTACCGTTTTTGCGTACCAGCGGCAGGGTGCAGAGAGCCCGGTCTCCCCGGAACATCTCTTCGAGCATCATTTCGGCTTCATTCCGTTTTGCTGCTCCGTACAGATCGATGATTCGCATGGCCGTGAGTTCATCGGCCGCATAACCCAGATTGAGCCGCACGGCAGGATTGGTCAGAAATATGCCGCCTTGCGGATCGGCAACGAAGATCAGGTCTCCCATTGACTCGAAGAAGGTGCGGAAATTCATCTCACTTGCGGTGAGGCGTTCTTCGAGTCTTCTGCGGTCGGATATGTCGATACAGGTTTCGATGAGCTTTTTCTCACCCGACAGGGTGATTTTCTTGACAGTCTTGAGAATCGGCAGCAGTGTTCCGTCAGAGCGTAAAAGAAACCGCTCGGAATTCTCGACGGTCAGGTGTTCGTCGGTAACCGGGCATTTTCCCTCTTCCGACGGACAGAGCAGCTTATGACAGGTATTACCGATAAGAAGATCGGCAGATGCCCCGAACAGCTCTTCGACCATAGGATTGACCCGCTCGATGGTATGGGTGAGGGGGTTTATGATTGAAATCCCCACCGGAAGGTTTTCGAACAGGGTACGCTGCAGTGCTTCACTTTCTCTGAGTATCTCGTTGTTTTTTTTCCGCTCGGTGATGTCATGTATCGTCGAGACTATGGAGGTTATCACTCCTCCGGCATTTCTTATCGGTTCAGCCGAGAATACGATCCAGCATTCCCTGTTGTCGGAATGCAGAACCCGGATGGTGAGATCCTTTGCCGGAAGCTCATCCCGGATGACCGTCGTGACGGGGTTGCGGGTATCGCAGAATGGAGTTCCGTCCTCAAATGTCAGGTTCAGCGGCAGTTCGCACAGGCGCTTCCCGATCATGTCGGTGCTTCGGTATCCGAATATCCGTTCACTTGCGGGATTACATTCCTCAATAATGCCGTCGCAGTTCTGCAGGAGTACCCCTTCCTGCATGGCGGAGAAGAGCGACTGCCATCGCAGTGAGATGTTGCGCTGACCTGCGGTTTTACCATGGATGACCATGGCGACAAGGCCGCTGACGACACCGGATATGAGTGCGTTTTCAAGGGCGACCACGTGGTTCGATGCGTGGACGGTGATTGCGCAGAAACCGGTCAGCGTCGAGACGATCCAGGTGACAATGATCACGGGCGGTTCGAACAGGATCGATGCACAGACCAACGGGGTTATCAGCAGTGCCATGAATGCAAGGCCGTTTTCGTGGCAGGTAAAGAATGCGATGCCGAAACTCACCGGAGGGACGATTGCAACGGGATAGATCCAGTCGACCTGTCGCTTCAGGGGATGCACGAGCACCCAGAGTACCCCGCTGACGACCATGCCTGCCAGAGTGATCCGGAGTACCCGAGGGTTGCCGAAGTTGACATGAGAGGTTGTCTGCAGTGCGATGATGAAGATGAAAACCGGTGTTATGAACGCGTACAGCAAAAGAACCAGCTTGCGGAGGTCTGTGGTCTTTTCCTTGAGGAGACGGGAAAAAAGGCTCATCAGGCGCCCTTTATAAATCGGTGTGTGGATGATTGATCCTGATGTCTGATTATCCTATTGATACGGAAGAAAGACAATGACGGATTCTGATTTTCAGGTCACGTTCTGCACTCCTGCATCCGGAGCGATGTCGTACCTGTTTTCAATGGCTCCACGACTTGTGGCGCCTGCTCTGAGCCTGCACCGCATTGAGCCTGCCGTTTATCCCTGCGGTGCTGTTCGGTACCGGTGAAAAGAGGGACGTACGTATCAGTAAAGTGCCTCGATGACGCTTCCCGGATAATAGTGGGCGAGGATCTCCCTGAAGTTTTTTCCTCTGAATGCCATGACCGCCGCACCGATCTGGCAGAGGCCGACCCCGTGTCCCCATCCGGCTCCTGTAAGAATGAATGCTTCGGGACGATCGGCAGGACCGACGGTATCCACCACGAATGCCGAACTGTAAAGATGTGTTTTCGACAGTGCCCGCCTGATTTCGAGCTCTTTACCGATTATGACACTGTGTTTTTCACCGACGATGCGCAGCGTTTCGAGTCGTCCCGAGAGTCCGCGTTTCACCGGTTCGAGAGCGAGAACACGCCCGACGTCACGTGAAAGTTTCTTCTGAAGGAGGGTTGACACCTCTTCGTGGGTAATCGTTACCGTCCACCGGTAGAAGTCATTTGTCGTCTGGTCGTAGCGGTTGAGCACCGAGCCGAGAATCGCAGCGTCGCTGCAGTTGCAGTATGCTTCGGGTGCATGCTCAAAAAAAAGGCGTGCCGCGGTTTCACCGGTCAGGGGCGGATCGGGAAGCGTTTCGTTTTCGGCATCGGTCAATGGTGTGAGGTACGGATGAACCGTGTCGCTCCAGGCCAGTCTGAAATCTTCGACCACTCCGCCGCAGCACTTGCTGAAACGGGCGTCGCATGGCTTGCCGTCATACATGAGTACCATGCCGCGGGTGGCTTCGACCGCTTTCGATACAGTGCCGGAAGTGATCATGTCAACGCCCTGATAGCGCTGGCAGTGATCATCGGCACAGACGTCAAAGCCGGTGTGCGTCTGCCGGTCGTACCAGCGGATGATTTCTCCTGCGGTCGTATCGTCCGGCGGAACGGGAACCGGGTTGTCTTTCGCAGCAAGCTGGGCAAGCAGCCAGCTTCGGGAAATGATGCTGTGCGCCTTGAGAAATTCTTCGGGAGAGTGGGCACTCATTTCCGAGCAGCTTACCGAATGAATGTACGTTTCGAGCGGTACGTCATTGATGACGGTAACGGAGTCCTGCGATTGTGCGATAAGGCGAACCGCACCGCTGAAGGTGTGTTCTTTCTTCTGCTGCCAGTGAAAATCGATGCCGATGGTGATTTCGAGCCTGAAGCGGGAGAACGGTGTCGTTCCGGTCAGTGACACGGCTGCGGCGCACAGCGATTTGTTTTCCCGGCAGATGATCCTGCCCTCTCTGCAGGTGAACCGGTAGCGTCCGGAAGAAACCGGTGATCCGTCGCCGGCTGTGTATGAGTCAAGGAGTTCGACGGTGATTTCCGGCACGTTTTCAACGAGTCCGACGGCAATGAGCGGTTCACTGGTCATTCGAGTTCCTTTGCAACCTGCGAAAAAAGGGTGTCGTCAAGCGTTACTTCACGGTACATGGCATAGACGGCATCTCCGGTAGTACGGTCGAAATGCCCCGGATCGGCCACCACCACGATTCCGGCCATTTCGACGGCGGCCGGACTGATTGAAAGGCGTTCATCAGGCGGGGCGAAGTAGCATGCGCTGCGGTGTTTTGCCCGTGGAAAGAGCGCGACATGCAGGCGGCTGCCGCTGCTTCGGATTATAATGTTGAGCATTGGTTCGTCTTTGCCGGCGGTTACCGATGAGAGTGACGCAAGTGCCTGCTGCAGCGCGACAGCGGCTTTTTTCCGGCCGGAGAACGAGCCGCAGAGCAGGTTTCTTCCCCAGAGCGACCGTGCGGAAAACCGATTGTCATCTGCAGTGCAGGAAAATTCTTCGAAGAGCGGAACTCCCTGCGCACAGCAGGCCTGAAAGTGCATGTGATCGGGCGCCGACGCTCCGCAGCGGGGGCCGTTGTAAAGGACGAACATGTCCGGACCGAGAGCTTCGGCCAGTGCGGACAGATCGGCGGTACGACCTCCGAGTTTCTGCGGCAGGTGCTTCTCAAACGCGATGGTCACATGATTTTTAAGAATCGGAAACGGGTTCGGCATGATGATGTAGCGGCCGAATGAGATTCCGCGTTCCTGAGGCGGGAGCGATGCCGGACAGAGAAAACATGGACGCTGCGCAATGGAAGCCGGATCGACCTTCGCATTGGTCGATATCGCCCGACCCGGGTTCGACTGCACGATGATGTCGCTGCTGTTGAGGGTATACTGTTTTGTTGTTACGCTGTCAAGCGCAGCTTCTCCGTTGCGGAACAGTTCCCATGTGCTGCGCTGTTGTTCGAGAAGATGTTCGAGCTGCACGGAAAGAGATTCGTCGGGCGCTGCCGGCGGAAGAAGACGGTTGTTCCATGCGTTCATCGGCACTCCACTTTGCGAATGCGTGCGGCGATTTCCACGGAACGGAGGGCGTCCTTGTAGTGATCGTACCGGTTGGCGGTTTCGGGCGAGAGTCTGCTGTCGGAATTTTCATCCCAGCGACGGCACCAGTACAGTGATTCGTAGATGCGTCCCACCGGATATGAACGCGACAGCCGGAGCACCGCGGCGTAATCCTCGCCATAGCTGACGTTGGGAAATCCGAACCGGCGCAGGGTGGGTACATGGTAGGCGCGCGGAGCGCCGAGTCCGGCGATGCGCAGGGCATTGTTCATGCCGTTGTTGTCGGTCCACTCACGATGATCGATGAGTCCCGGAGGCAGCAGTTTGAGGTCGAAGTTGACGGTTGTATACGAGCCGATGACGAGTGCGCACCGTTCTTTTCTGAACGCATCGATGATCTGCTGCACAACACCGGTGCCGTCATAGATGTCATCACTGTCGAGCTGGACGGCGTATCTGCCGCACTGCGGGGAATACACCGCTTCGTTCCAGCATCCGCCGATGAGGAGATCGGTCCGCTGCGGAATATAATGAACAAGACGGGTATCGGTCGTTGCTTTAGCGGCAAGAATCTTCGTGGTATCATCAGTCGAGTGGTTATCGACGACGATGACATTGAACGGAAAATCGGTCTGTTGCGAAAGTGCGCTGTCAACGGCGTCGGCAATGGTTTTCTGCCGGTTCCTTACCGGGATGATGACGCTCGCTTCGACCGGGAACGAACCTGAATCGTCAAGCGGTTGTTTTTCCGGAGGGGTGATGAAGGCACCGATGCGTCGGAGGTGTGTTGTGGCGGTTTGTTCCATTTCGACCTGATACGCGCGGTTGCGCGGGTCGACATAGGCGAAGTGTGCGGCATGACGGTCGCCCGCGGTTTCGGAAATGCAGTGATATAAAGGTTCCGGAAGACGCCGTACGGGTGCTTTTTCCGAGAGGCGCAGCCGCAGGTCATACCGACCGCCGTAGGTGTAATCGCAATCGTCGGACGTCAGTTCATCGAGGATCGAAGGAATGAATGTTCCGTTTACAAGCAATGCCGGACCGAAATTGAAGGTGTCGCGGATGCTTCCCTGCTGATAGTCGATGCACTGACGGAGCTCCACGGCTCCGTCGCCCGTCGCTTCGAACCAGTCGCCATAGACAAGCGATGCTCCGGTGCTTTCAATGCAGGAGATCATGCGTTGAATGCCGTTTGCGTTGAAGACGGGTACACCGGGGCCGGTAACAATGAGCAGGTGCCGTGCATCTGTTTTCAGGAACCACTGCAGGTAGGTGATGAGTGCCTGTTTAGACCACTCCTGTGCGACGGCAATGGGTAAACAGTCCGTTGATTGAGCATCGTTTCCCATTGGGACGGATTGTGCTATTGCCGTCACCGGCAGGACAGCAAGACTTGCGATCGTATCGGCAACCGGCTGGTCGCCGGTTATTGTGAGCAGTGCTGCTATGTTCAAAAGGGCTCCTTGATTAAAGGGGGAATAAGGGTGGAGCGGTCAATACCGTCGTGTGTGTTGATCATTACGCTCCCTCCGTAAGGTTCCCCGCAAGAAGGGGGCGCAGTGAATAATGAAAAACAGACGTTGACCATTAGTGACAATACCCCCCGTCCTTTCAACCTCCGGAACGACGTTCTGACCTGTATATCAGCGAAATTCCATCGTACGGTAAAAATAGGTTGTGTGTCAAGAAAATGCACCGGAGTTTACCGTATATCATCCGGTTCTCCGGGGGAGATGCCGAGACGTTCAAGACCCTCTTCACGGTACCGGCGGTCGGACGGACCGATAAACAGCTGCAGTCCGACGGCATGGTATCGTATCCGTTCATCGTGACGGAGTACATCATCATGCCGGACATACCAGTACCGGAGCAGCGGCTGGATGAGAACGTTACGGTTGAACAGGTACAGGCGGGTGCCGATGCCGGTGCACGGAGAGAATGATGTTTTCACCCAGGTGTCGGTATCATTATCCGGCTGAACCCACAGGGAGTGCAGTCCCGCTCCTGCGATGATGTCGATGCCGTACTTTCCGGCGATGGTAAACGTGTGTCCAATATCCGCTCCCGTCTCGAAACCGGTGATGGTTTCCGCCGGTTGTAATTCTGATCGTGTGCGGACGGTAACCCGGGGACCGCGCTTCTGAAGCCCGCATCCGACATACCAGTTGGTGAAAATATGCTCCCAGTTACTGCCCCATGCATATCCCAGATTCGGTTGCCAGCTTCCCGACGGTGAATTTCCGAAGAGCGGGGCAATGGTCAGGTATCCCATATGCCGGATTTCACGAAAGTGCTGCATGGAACGGACTTCCTGAATGTACAGTCTCCGCAGCCGGGTGTCGGCAAATGCAGGATCATGCCGCAGGCGGTTGAAAAACAGTTCACGATCGCCGCAGTATAGCTGCAGCAGCAGACCGGCGACCGTTGATGTGTCGGAAGGTATCCCGGTGCAGCAGCTGTCGGTGTCCGGACATGATTTCGGATAGGTCATTCGATTTTCGTTCCAATACCTGAAGCAGTATTCGAACGATCTGAAATAGGTGAAGAAAAAGGAGCTTGACAGTGAATCTTCGGTAAAGGTAGTGCTTCTGATCATATCGATCAGATGGCGGTTTTCCTCCATCCAGCAACAGCGACCGTTTCTTCGGGAGAAAGGAACACTATCTGTACGCTCCGCCGCAGACTCCTGTGCATTCAAACCCACACAAAGAAAAATGGTACATGCTGAGGCTATCAGATACAGTTTACGCATCGGCATCATCCTCGAGAAGGGAGAGAAACGGGTAGTCGGGGTTATACTGTTTGTGCATGAACATCGGGCTCTTCGACCGGTACAGCTTTTCTCCGAGGCGGTCGGCGACCGGGATGAGAATTCGCTCGGTTTCACAGAGAACCGGCGAAACAGCCGAAAGCGATCCGGTGGTCTGCCAGTTGAGACAGCTGCAGCTGTTCTCGCACCGGTACCGGTAATCGCACGCTTCACAGGCTGCGTTTGTCAATGTCGCGTTTTGCGAAAGTGCCTGTCGCCTGTTTTCGTCGATGCCGCTCCATACGTCCCCGATGGCATACTCCGGATCGCGCACGAACTGGATGCAGGGAAAAATGGTTCCATCGGGATCGATTGACAGCTGTCGCACACCCAGTGCGCAGCGGTTGCACGCGACATGCTCCCGGCCCCGGATACGGGAGGCGAATACACGCTCGAAGGGGCTGTAGTAGAATTTGCGTTCCTCACGTGTCCACTTTTCATAGAGTCCGGCGATCTGCAGATACTGTTTTTTCAGTATGCCGAGGTGATCGTCACTCCATGCTCCGGCGTAATTCAGTGATGCGATCACATATCTGAATCCGATCTCTTCAACAAGAAATGCAAGTGACGATGCATAACGGTCGACGGTTTCGGGGGTGATGACCATCAGTGCGGGTGCATATGGCTGACGTTCAAGAAGAAGACGGGCGGCATCGGTGACAGGACCGGATGTCGGGTGGCCGTCGATGCTCCGGCGATGGGTGTTATGGGCCGGCGCGTCTCCGTCGATGCTCAATGCGATGGTCAGCGGTACTCCGGTTGCATAGTCGATGAATTCCCGGTCGAGTGCGAGACCGTTGGTGCTGACCTTGAAATGGTAATAGGCCTGCGAAGGATGTTCGAGTGCTTTGCACCGGTCAATGCACCAGATGATGAGATCTTTCCGCAGGAGCGGTTCCCCGCCGAAGAACACGATGCCGGTGTTGCCGGCGGCATTTCGGGAAATAAAATCGATTGCAGCCGCAGCAGTATCGCTGCTCATGGCATTGCCGCTCTGCGGCGGAGAATAGCAGTAGCTGCAGCGCATCGAACACTCCTTTGTCAGGTGAACGGTATAGTGCATGTCAATGGTGTGCCCGGGTAAACTGATACATGTTACCTGTCCTGCTGTCGTGGTTCCGCAGTATTGCCGTCCTTTTCCGGAGGGGATTGCTGGACGGAAAGGTAGTTGTTCAGAACCAGCCACCCGATGAAGTCCTGCACCTGCCACCGCAACTGGGTTATTGCGCGCTCATGGGAATTGTCGATTTCCATGTTGAACAGACGGCTGTATGCTTCTCTGTATGATTCATCAGTGTTGTCTTTCGGAATCTGAAGCGCTTCCATGGGATCGTAGAAAACTGCTGTAAGGTACTCTTTTTCGTGAGAAAACCGTCTGTGGAGTATTTTGGCGCATTTGAGAGCATCAATAAGGGAGACAGATGAACCTCCCGGATGTTTCCATGCCATACGCCGGACATCATCGCGGGATGCATAGACGAATGCGATTTGCGCAGGATCGGATACACCGTCGAAGAGCAGTCCGTTTGAGGCTTCGACATCCTGCCGGTCGATGATGATGCCGCTTCGGGCCAGTTCTTCACGGATGATTATCCGTGCCTCGTCTTCGGAAATGAACGACGGGGGCGCGATGACGATGCAACCGGTAACGCCGCGTCCTTTACCGTGTTTGAAGATCGGGCTTACCATATGACGCGGTTTTTCAGCCGTCCGTTTTACGTCATACACCGGCAGGTGTGGCGCATCTGTGCATTCGATCGCGGTTGCAGCTGCTTCGGGCGTATCGGATGGCGTCTGTTCTGCAAGCAGGAGCATTGCGGTGAGTGCGGCGGCCACCACACTGTTTCGTTTCCATCGCTCAGGGAGGGATTGCAGGTGCAAAGTGGTCTCGTCAGAGGTGAGCGTCGGATAACAGGGCGTTTTACTGTTTTTTACCGGTCTGATGTTCATGGCGCCCGCTTTCGACTCGATTCAGGATACTGTATTGACAATATATCAACCGGGAGGTCGATATGCAAAACAGCGGACTTCTGACATTAAACCGGATGCATGGTCCTGATTTTCTCCCGGCTCCGGATGAGGGTGGCACGATTGCTGCTATTTGAAGAGACGGAACTATTTTTATCATGGCAGACTGCCGTACCTGTTCACGGCAGTGTAATGAAAGGACGGTATGGTATGAGTCAGGAATCTGAAATGCCGAAAATTATCCCTACCGGTGAAGCGACGGGAATACTTCCATCCAGAAACAGCGAAGGAAAACCGGTGACGGTTATCGGAACCGAGTCGATCCGCAACGGATTCGAGCGACAGTGTCTCGAACAGGCACTCAATGCGCGGTCATCGCCGGGAGTGACGGATCTCGTGCTCAATCCCGATGCACATCAGGGGTACGGTGCACCGATCGGCTGCGTACTTGTTTCGCCGACGCATATCTATCCCGGACCGGTAGGTGTTGATGTCAAGTGTTCGATGAGTCTGTTGCAACTCGATCTGCCACAGGAGGAGATCGCCGACAGACGACTTCGGCGTGAGATCATCAGGACGATTACCGAGCGGACTCCCGCCGGGGCGGGGCATGGGCAGCGCGATGTGAAAAAGTCGCGTAGAATCGCGACCTCGCTTGCCGAAAAGGCTGTTGTTGAAGGCGCTTCTGAAGAAGTGTGTGATGCACTCGGGATTCCATCCGCATGGGCGCAGCGGTGCGAGGATGCTTTTCATTTCGGACACGATAATACGAAAGAATCGCTGATACGACGGCTGGAACAGCTCAAGACCCACAAGGTGTTTAAGAACTACGGAGAAAAACTCTCGCAGCTCGGGTCATACGGCGGCGGAAACCACTTCGGTGAATGCGAAGTGGTGCATGTCAATAATCCGGAGGTTAACGGCGCAACGGCGGAGACCTTCGGCCTTCGTGAAGGTGCGGTTGCCTTTCTGTCACACTGCGGATCACGCGGGTTCGGAAACATTCTGGCGACGCATCAGTTCAGGGTTCTGCAGGATCATTTCGAAACGTGGAACATTGCACTTCCGGCAGGTGATCGGCAGCTTGTCTATGCACCGCTCGGTACCCCGGAAGCGGATGATTATCTCGATGACATGGCTCTCGGGGCGAACTTTTCGACGGTGAATCATCTGCTCATCAATGCGCTGGTCCTTGAAGCATTCGAGGAGGTGGTGCCGGGTGTAACCGGATCGCTCGTGTACTTTATAAGTCATAATATTGCACGAAAAGAAGTCGTCGACGAGCGGGTTGCCTGGGTACACCGCAAGGGCGCGACGCGGGCGTTCCCCGCAGGGCACCATGCACTTAAGGGTACGGTGTTCGAACATACCGGTCATCCGATCCTGCTTCCGGGGAATCCCGTTGCCGGTTCTGCGGTGATGGTGGCGCAGCCGGACGCGGTGAAAAGCTGCTACAGCGTCAACCATGGCGCAGGACGGCAGATGGGAAGGAAAGCCGCATTCAGGGAGCTTGATCAAAAGTCAACAGACCTCGAATTCAGTAATGCCGATATCCTCACCAATTGCCGGACGTATCCGCTCGATGAGGCACCGGCGGCATACAAGGACTTCCGTGAAGTGGTACGCAGTGTCGAAACTGCTGGGCTTGCCCGTACGGTTGCGACACTCAGGGCGCGGTTTGTCATCAAGGATGCATCGGGTGCAGATGATTAGGAGAAACTATGATCACTATAAATGGACCTGACGGTGAAGGGGGCGGATCAGCTTCTTCTTTACTTTGTGCTGGCGGAAAACGGATGCTTCCGCACGCTCCCGCTTGCACCGCATTCACTGACGAATGTCGAGGTGATCGGGATGTTTCTTGACACGCGGATTGTTGTTGCGGATGGTGTCCGTTGTGCCGAATGTAGTGACGGCAGATGATTGCCATTGATTATGGTGAAAGGGTTACCATGTCTAATGTCAATATACTATGAAGACGGCAGTATGCTTTGTTGTCAAGGTGTGGATGAAGAAAAAAACCGTGGTCAATCTGTGCTGTGGGGGTTGCATCGAGGAACGGTAACGTGGTATATCTTAAATGTAATAATGTAACCGTTAAATGAGGTTCAATTGAACCGCAAAGAAGGGACCGTCATGAATCGGATACTGTCGCGTTCACTTGTTCTGGTACATTTGGGTATAATGCCGCTGACGGCTGCAAGTCTTGGAATCAATATCGATTTCGCGGAACGCGGAGGAACTTTCGTAGATGTCGCCAAGGAGGAGTATCGCTGGGGCAGCGTCGGTGATGGAGAGGAGCTTACTGCCGGAGATGTGGATGAACACGGCTGGCCGAAAGTGGATGCGCAGTTTGTTGCCGACTATCGCCCTGTTGCCGAGTGGAGCGGTACGATTGATGATCCCGATGTTTACCGGATCGATGTGAGCGGAACCTACAAATGCTCGTTTATCGGCAGCGGTGACGTACGGGGTGCAAGCGGGGGATCGGTAAAAAACAAGACGTATGATGCATCATTGAACATGACTACTTTTGATTTTGTTGTCACCGGCCCACCGGGTGAGAACCACGGTCTCATCATCATCAGCTTCGCCAATACGAAACGGACCGCCGATGCAGGTACCGGAACGGGATTTACCGGATTTCGGATGTTCCGGCCCGGGTATGATCTTTCCAGCACCAAAACGTTTACCGATGAATTCATCAGGGCGTTGACAGATATACAATTTTCAACCATCCGTTTCATGAATTTCTCCATGACCAACGGCCGTGATCCCGATTATCCCGGGATTACGAAATGGGCTGACCGCAAACTGAAGGATGATGCGTCGCAGAGTGCGATCCCTCCGCTCGGCAAGACCGACGGCGGGGCATGGGAGTATGTAATTGAGCTCTGCAATCTGGTGCGCATGGATCCGTGGATCAATATTCCGGTATCAGCCGATTCCGGGTATGTCGCCGAGGTAGCGAAACTTTTCAAGGAGGGACTTCAAGCGTCACGAAGTCTTTATGTGGAGAGCTCGAACGAGGTGTGGAATGCCGCTCCCGGATTTGAACAGAGTAAGTACAATCAGAAACAGGCGAAAGCGCTCGGTATCGGGGAACACACCAACCATGCGAGGCGCACGGTTGAAATTGCGAAGATTTTCGGAGCAGTATTCGGTGCCGGTTCGCTCAACGGTAGAGTGCGGGTGGTTCTCTGCAGCCACAAACCGATGCTCAAATGGTGGGTGGTTCCCATGCTCGATACCATAGCCGACATGTTCGGTCCGCCGAAGGAGTATATCTATGCGATCGCCTGCCAGACCTATTTCGGCGGCGGGGCCGATGCCGGGGAGAGCGTTGACAAGATACTTTCCGACTGCAGGGAGGAGATCGATGGGCAGATTGACGAACCCGACGGGCCAAGTGAAAACCATGCGGGGCGTGTTCAGTGGGTAAAAACCGCGAAGGACTATGGGCTTGCAGGTGGTTTCTGTTCATATGAGGGCGGACCCGATCATGGTGGCGGAAGTACCGACAATATCGCCAACCGTATCAGGGCGGAGCGTGATGCGCGCATGGCGGCAATCTGGACGTACAATTATGACGGCGCCTTTTTTCAGGTAGGTGCCAATCTGGCGATGCAGTTTACTCTCAGCAGCGCCTATACGCGATACGGCTGCTGGGGGTTGACCGATGATATAACCGCTCCGGAGCGCATACCCAAATACAATGCGGCGAAAGCTCTTGCCGAAAAGTATCCGGCCGCCGTGCTGCCGCGAAGCAAAGGGACGGAAAAGAAGGCCGGTAGGGGATTTACCGTTACGGCCACGCACGGTGGTCTGAAAATCAGCGGAGTCCGCAGTGGTGATGACGGTGCGGTGGTCTCGCTATGGAATGTCAAAGGACAGCTGGTTCGGCGTTTTTCGCTTGCCGGTCCGGGTACCGGTAACAGGACTGGGTGTCTGGCAGGAGTTTAAGGAGTGAAGTCCCCCATTTTTCATAACTGCCTATAAATCAAGTAGTTGCACCGCCCTGCCCGGTAAGACCCTTTTTGTTTTTACTAAAACCATTC
>Ga0316575_10000223_pt1 | contig 15137 bp, 12 predicted proteins | sample J5NA_FD_203072 | JGI IMG/M metagenome (GOLD analysis project Ga0316575, IMG submission 203072) | Rhizosphere microbial communities from salt marsh grasses in Alabama, United States - J5-7_050615r2r3 | ecosystem: Host-associated > Plants > Roots > Rhizosphere | place: USA: Alabama | collected...
CGCAGTTTCCTTCGCCGCTGCGCATCCAGGGCTGTCCATCCGAAGTTTTTAGCGTTTCGTAATGGGAACCGTATCCGGCATGGTTGTAAACCACGTCGAGCAAGACCTTGATATGCCGCTTGTGCGCTTCGGCAACCAGATGTTTCAGATCATCAAGTGTGCCGAACTGAGGCTCGATCGCGTTGAAATCATCGATCCAGTAGCCATGGAAGCCCCAGTGCTGGAATTCCGGTATGCCAAGGATGGCCGGGGCGCTGGCATAAACCGGTTTGGATATCTGTTTTTGCACCGGGTTGATCCACAACGCTGTGATGCCGAGATCGGCTAGTTCATCGAGATGCTGGGTCAGGCCCTTCAGATCTCCTCCATGATAGCCACCGGGGTTGCTGCGTTGAACTCTGAGATTGTTACTGCTATCGCCATCGGCATAACGGTCGATCAGCACAAAATACAGAATGTCGGCCGACCAATCCGGCGCAGCCCATGAAAAGGCAGGCAACAAAAACAGAATGCAGAATAAAAAGAAAGGCGCAAACCGTGTCTTGGAAGGGATCGGATTGAATGCTCTGAAATTCATTTCAGAAACCGGGATTGAGTTTCAGCCGCAATTACTTTCTCCTCATGCTGCGCGTCATGTCGACGGCGCGTAGCTTATTGTTTTGTGCGCCGTCTGGCGGCGCTTTAAGCTATGAGTGCGAAGTTCACGTACCAGAAATCAAATGACAATGTAACAGAAGTCCGATAGAAGTGTATCAAATTGTTTTGCCATGACAAACACACTCCAATTCGACTGTTGGCGCATTCCGGCCAATTTTGTAAAATTTGCGTTTTATCCGTTCAATCGTGAAATGCGAATAATTGGAGATTTGCCGGTAGAATGTCGCCATAGCGTGCCAGTCTCAATTCACGTTTGAAACTTATCCCCGCTTTGCCGGTCTTAACACCGTCTCGAAACTAACGCTTTAATTTCAGGAGGTTTTACATGGAACAACAATATATCCCTGCTGCGCAGCTCGGCGCGGTCTCGACCGCGCAGAACAAGGTGCTGCGCAACACCTACATGATGCTGTCGCTGACGATGATCCCGACCGTGATCGGCGCATTCCTCGGCATGTCCACCAATTTCGCGTTCATGGCCCAGCATCCGATCATGTTCTCGCTGATGATGTTCGGCGCGATGATGGGCCTGATGTTCGGCGTTACCGCGATGCGCAACAGCATCTGGGGTGTTGTTCTGCTGCTGGCCTTCACTTTTGTCGCCGGGTTCTTCCTCGGACCCATCCTGCAAATGGCGTTGCACCTGAAAAACGGTGCACAGCTGGTCGGCATGGCGGCAGGCGGGACCGGGCTCATCTTCTTCAGCCTGGCGACGCTGGCCACCGTCAGCAAACGCGATTTCAGCTTCATGGGCAAGTTCCTGTTCATCGGCCTGATCCTGCTGATCGTCGCGTCGCTGGCCAACATGTTCTTCCATATCCCGGCGCTGGCGCTGACCATCTCCGCGATTGCAGTGCTGATTTTCTCGGCTTACATCCTGTTCGACATCAGTCAGATTGTGCGCGGCGGCCAGACCAATTACGTGATGGCGACGATGAGCCTGTACCTGGATATCTACAACATCTTCATCAACCTGCTGAGCCTGCTGATGGCGTTCGGCGGCGAGCGGGACTGACAAACGTTCGCTACGAGACAACGTAAGCCAACAAGCGGCCCGGGTGCCACCCCGGGATCGCGCGGATAAATCAGTATGGTTCTGAAACCGGAAAGCCCTGCCAGGAAACTGGCAGGGCTTTTTTCCGGAACATCCGGAATAATATCCCCTGATTCAGATGGATTTGTGTTCCGCATTCCGGTAAATTTCGAACGCGGTTTAACCATGAAAATGATATTTGCACATCACCACATTACTGCCCGGCCAGACGGAAGATGGTCGATCGTTACCGTTTCCAGCCTGTTGAATCTCCCCGCTCTTCCCGTCAGCGTGGAAAATGCCGGAAACCGACCGGGTGGTTCAGCATGCCGACCGTAACTCCAGCCCCGCTACCTCTGCCGATTGCCATGTTGCTGTTGGTCGTGGCCCTGCTGGTTGCCGCATGGACAGGACGGATGGTCGGACGCAGACGGCAAGCAGGCATAGGCAGCATCCTTATCGGCATGCTGCTCGCAGCCATCCTGGTATCGCGCATCGCCTTCGTTGCTGTCTGGTTCGACAACTACCGCAGCGCGCCCTGGTCGATGCTGGATATTCTCGACGGTGGCTTCATCCCCTGGGTCGGAATGATTGCCGCGATGCTGGTGGCAGTGTGGCGTGGCTGGAACCGCGTGGCGGTACGCAAACCGCTGATCCTGGGGCTGGCGGCAGGGGCGCTTGCCTGGGAAGCGATGTTTGGCGCAATCGTGATGATGAACAACACGGCCCTGCCCGGCGTGCCGTTGACGACCCTTTCGGGAGCACCGGCAGACCTTGCCACGCTGGCCGGGGGCAAGCCCATGGTAGTCAATTTGTGGGCAAGCTGGTGTCCACCTTGCCGACGCGAAATGCCGGTGCTTGCCGCCGCGCAAAAAAACGATCGGGAGGCGCGCTTTGTTTTTGTGAACCAGGGAGAAAATGGAGCAACGGCCAGGAACTTTCTCAGTGCCGCACGACTCGATCTCGACAATGTTCTGCTCGATCCTTCTGCCGGCTTTGGCCGTGAGGTAGGCTCGACGGCATTGCCGACCACGCTTTTCTACAACGCCAACGGCCGGCTTGTTGATACCCACCTGGGTGAACTATCGGTTGCAACACTGGAAAGCAAATTGAACCAGTTGCGCTCGCATGCCCTATTAATAAACAAGGAATAATCATGATAAAAATGCCATTCGTTAAGTTCGCCCTGATATTCTCCCTGCTTGCCGCAAGCCTCGGCGCACAGGGAAAAGACTGGCCCGCTCCGATCAAGTCGCTCGAAGCACAGGGTGTCGAAGTGATGGGTACCTTTGCTGCGCCGGATGGACTGACCGGTTATGCCGGCTTGATCGGGCAGCATCCGTTGGCCATCTACCTGACTGCTGATGGCAAACAGGCAATTATCGGCACCCTGATAGACGGGAACGGGAACGACCTGAGCCAGGAGCCGCTGGAAAGGCTGGTCAAAAAACCGATGACCGTGAAAATCTGGAACCAGCTTGAAAAGAGCACCTGGATCGAAGATGGCAGCAAACACGCCCAGCGCGTGGTCTACGTATTTACCGACCCGAATTGCCCGTACTGCAACAAGTTCTGGAATGATGCCCAGCCCTGGTTAAAGGCCGGCAAGGTCCAGTTGCGCCACATCATCGTTGCGATACTCACGCCGACCAGCGCTGGCAAGGCGGCGGCTTTGCTCTCCGCCAAGGATCAGCAAGCCGCACTGACCCAGATGGAACTGCATCATGCCAGCGGCGGTATCAAGCCGCTGGACCGGATACCGGCATCGATTCGCGTACAACTGGATGCGAACCAGAAATTGATGGAACAGCTCGGGTCTTCCGCCACCCCGGCCATCTTCTACAAGGATGAAAGCGGCGACCTGGAAAAACTGGAGGGCGCACCCACGCCAGAGGTGCTGCCGAAAATCCTAGGGCCGCGCTGAGGACAGCCTGCCCGCGACGGTTAAACCGGACCGAAAACGCGCAACCTGAAATCACGTTGATAAATCGGTTGGACCTGGATAGAAAAAGCCCTGTCAGAAAACCGACAGGGCTTTTTCTATTGGGATAACAGGAAGTGCGACTGGCTGATTTTCGGCCAAGCGTGCATACCCGAAACTTCACTTTGGCGGCCCGGCCGATGCCGGGCAGCAGGTCCGGTATTTTCACAAGACCTGCTTTAGCCCCAGGTTATTACTTCCCGCTGTGGTCATTCCCCTCTTCAGCATAAGCATAACCATGATTCTGTAAATAAAGTTCACGGCCAAAGGCGCCCTGGTTTACGTAGATTCTGCCACCTGCCTTCGGGTCTGGATTGCCTTCAGCTGTGTAGGTGTAAAGATTTTTCTTGGTTAACCCTGCTCCGTTCATGGCAGCAGCACATGCTTCAAGATGAATGTTTACACCTTCACTCTTGAGCTTAAAGATGGTGTCTATCCATTTCTTTTGAGTGCTTGCCTTGGTTACCCACTTGAGTGCGGATCCGTGAACGATACCGATAATCGAAACGTCTTCCGGTTTAATCAAGCCATCTTTGATTTGTTGTTTCATTACGTAACCCATCATTGCCATATGTTTCAGGCCGTTAGCGTTACCCCCCTTATCAACAGCTGGAGTGTCCATATTGAAAACTATTTTTGCCTTTTCCAATTTCACAGGAATATCAACGCAAACAGAAGTGTTTTTCTTTCCAAATTTCTTCGGAAATGCCAGATTTGTTGCTAGCGGTAAATATTGACATTGATCGAGGATCCCATCGGAATTTGAATCAAGTTTCTCGCTGGCCAAAGCTACGCTAGCACTGGACATACTCAATAAAAATACCAATGCGCCAGCAAAATACTTAATGATAGAGCGATTCATTTTTTCTCCTAAGGATAAAGGGTTAGCCATGTTGTTGATGGCGTAAGTGGAAAGTAAAAAATACTTCAGGATCGAAGACTCCGTACTGATACGAAGTATTCGATCCATTGTAGACGCACATTACTACCGAAATATTCCCGCATCTGAATCAATTTCCCATCCCAAGTATCCCGTTTCTGGATATAGCGCGCATAAAAGCGGCCAAGCGGGTTCAGCCGCTATCAGGACAAATATCAAGGAATTGACAACGAATCGTTACGCGCCGGCTGGCTTCTTGATGTCGTGGTCGGAACCATCTGCCATGTGTTCGTACTGCTCGTAGCGCTTCTGCATTTCATTGTCGTAGTATGCCTGCACTTCCGCGCCTTCCTGATCCATCTCGCGCAACAGCCCGCGGAAGCGCGGCTCGTTCCTGATGAACTCGTGGTAGGAAACCGAAGGCTTCTGCGAATCAAGCAATAGCGGGTGCAGGCCTTCCTGCTCGCGGCGCGGATCGTAGCGGAACAGCGGCCAGTGCCCGGTCTTGACCGCCAGTTCCTGCTGCTGGTGCTGTTTGCCGAGGTCGTAGCCGTGCTCGCCGCAGGGGCTGTAAGCGATGATCACCGATGGCCCGTCGTAGGATTCCGCGTCGAGGAACGCCCTCAGTGTATGGGTATCCTTCGCGCCGTAGGCCACATGTGCGACGTAAACATTCCCGTAGCTCATCGCGATCTGCGCGAGATCCTTCTTGCCGGTGTGCTTGCCGCCCGCCGCGAACTTCGCGATCGCGCCGCGCGGCGTGGCCTTGGACATCTGCCCGCCGGTATTCGAATAGACCTCGGTATCGAGCACCAGGATATTCACGTTGCGGCCTGACGCGATGACGTGGTCGAGGCCGCCGAAACCGATGTCGTAGGCCCAGCCATCGCCGCCGATGATCCACACGCTCTTCTTCACCAGGTAGTCGGCAAGGCTTTCCAGCTGGCGCGCTTCCGCGGCATCGATGGCAGCCAGCTTGTCGTGCAATGCCGCAACCCGTTCGCGCTGCTGGAAGATGCCCGCTTCGGTGGTCTGGTCGGCCATCAGTATCGCTTCGGCGAAGTCTTCGCCTATCCTGCCCTGCAATTGCCGCAGCAATTCGCCGGCCTGCTCGGCATGCTTGTCGATGCTGACGCGGAAACCCAGGCCGAACTCGGCATTGTCCTCGAATAGCGAGTTGCTCCACGCCGGCCCGCGCCCGTCGCCATTCTTGCACCACGGCGTGGTCGGCAGGTTTCCGCCATAGATCGACGAACAGCCGGTCGCATTCGCGACCACCATGCGGTCGCCGAACAGCTGGCTGGCCAAGCGGATATAGGACGTTTCGCCGCAGCCGACGCAGGCGGACGGAAACTCGAACAGCGGCTGCATCATCATCGCACCCTTGATGGTGGATGCTTTCAGCTGGGTGCGGTCATATTCGGGCAGACCGAGGAAGAAATCGAAGTTCGCGCGCTCCTGCTCGCGCAGCGGCATCATCGGCCGCATTTCCAGCGCCTTGTGTCCGTCAACCCTGGAGACTGCCGGACAGATGTCGACGCACAGCGTGCAGCCGGTGCAGTCCTCGGGCGCAACCTGGTAGCTGATATGCATGCCCTGCTCGAAGTCCTTGCCCTTGACCTGCACATGCTTGAAGGTTGGCGGTGCGTCCTTCGCCATTTCTGCCGAAAACAGCTTGCTGCGGATCGCCGAATGCGGGCAGACGAACGGGCACTTGCCGCAGTGTATGCAGAGCTCCTCATCCCATACCGGAATCTCCTGGGCCAGACTGCGCTTGTCCCACATCGCGGTGCCGGAAGGCCAGGTGCCGTCGTTCGGCAATGCGCTTACCGGCAGGCGGTCGCCGTGCCCGGACATGATCTCGGCGGTAACCCTGCGCACAAATTGAGGCGCGATAGCGGGCACCGCTTCCGGCATTTCATGGGTGCTGCTGACTGTGTCAGGGATATCCACCTTGTGCAGGTTGGCAATGGTCTCGTCGATCGCCTTCCAGTTGGCCTCGACCACCGCCTGCCCCTTTTTGGCATAGGACTTTTCGGCGGCATGCTTTATCTTTTCAATTGCCACTTCGCGAGGCAGCACCCCGGAGATTGCAAAGAAGCAGGTCTGCATGATGGTGTTGATGCGGTTGCCCATGCCGGTCTGCTTCGCGATCGCATAGGCATCGATCACATAGAATTCGATCTTCCTGTCCAGGATCTGCCGCTGCATTTTGCGCGTCAGCGATTGCCACGCCCTTTCCGGCGGGGTCGCTGTGTTGACCAGGAACACCGCGCCTTCAGCCGCGTGATCCAGCATCTCGTACCGTTCCAGAAATACCGGCTGGTGGCAGCCGATGAAGTTCGCCTCGTTGTTTGCAATCAAATAGGGCGAATGGATCGGTTTGGGCGAGAAGCGCAGGTGCGAAATGGTTGCGGCACCCGCCTTCTTCGAATCGTATACAAAATAGCCCTGGCCGTAGAGATCGGTTCCCTCGCCCATGATCTTGATGGTGTTCTTGTTCGCGCCAACCGTGCCGTCGGAACCCAGGCCATAGAACATGCAGCGCATCACGCCCTGGTCCGAGTCGGTGCGGAAATTTTCATCCCAATCCAGGCTGGTATGGCTGAGATCGTCGTAGATGCCGATCGTAAAATGATTTTTCGGCTGATCCTTGTTCAGTTCGTCGAACACGCCCTTGACCATGCCCGGCGTGAACTCCTTCGAAGACAGACCATAGCGCCCGCCCACCACTTTCAATGTGTTGGCGAAATGCGTGGTGCCGCTGGAAAAGGATTCTGCAATCGCAGTGACCACATCCTTGTAAAGCGGTTCGCCGTCCGCGCCCGGCTCCTTGGTCCTGTCCAGCACCGCAATGCATTTCACCGTTGTCGGGATCACCTTGAGCAGTTCGTCTGCCGCGAACGGACGGAACAACCGCACCTTCACCACGCCTGTTTTTTCGCCATGATGATTGAGGTGGTCGACCACTTCATCCACTGTTTCAGCACCCGAGCCCATCAGCACGATCACGCGTTCCGCGTCCAATGCTCCTGCATATTCGTAAATGCGGTACTGGCGCCCGGTCAGTGCTGCGAACTTGTCCATGGTGCGCTGCACGATCTCCGGCATGCGCTGGTAGTACGGATTGACCGATTCGCGCGCCTGAAAATACACGTCCGGATTCTGCGAGGTGCCGCGTATGAACGGATGATCCGGCGTCAGTGCACGGGCGCGGTGCGCGAACACCAGATCGTCGTCTATCATTGCACGGACCACGTCGAACGGGACCTGCTCGATCTTGGCCACTTCGTGCGAAGTGCGGAAGCCGTCGAAGAAATGCAGGATCGGCACGCGCGCCTGCAGCGTCGCGGCCTGCGCGATCAGCGCCATGTCCATCGCTTCCTGCACCGAATTGGAAGAAAGATAGGCGAAGCCGGTGGCACGCGCCGCCATCACGTCGCCGTGATCGCCGAAGATCGACAGGCCCTGGACAGCCAGCGAGCGCGAGGCCACATGCATTACGAACGAGGTTAGTTCGCCGGCGATCTTGTACATGTTGGGAATCATCAGCAGCAGGCCCTGCGATGCGGTAAACGTGGTTGTCAGCGAACCGGTCTGCAACGCGCCGTGTATCGCGCCGGCCGCACCGCCCTCGCTCTGCATCTCGACAATTTCCGGAACGGAGCCCCAAAGATTCTTGATGCCCTGGGACGACCAGGCATCGGCATGTTCGCCCATCGGCGATGCAGGAGTGATTGGATAAATCGCGATTACTTCGTTGGTCAGGTGGGCGATATAGGCGGCAGCCTCATTGCCGTCGATAGTCACCATGCGAGCATTGGACATCGAGCACCTCCACAGTATTTATACCCGGGAATCTACAGTAATTAGCATATACCTTTTCTTTCCTGAATGCTTCGACGCGCATTCGATGCTGAAGTTCGGCACGTGCCCGTTTGCGCTTCCCTGTCCGGTCGAAAATACTGGCAAGGCATACACTGCTCAATGCCGGCCCGGTTTGAGCTGGTCTGGTTTGCGCTGGTCGGGACGCAGATGCGGACCCAGTATGTCCTCGGCGGTATCGCCATCAACCGGCTGGTCGGCGCTATCAACCAGCGGCTGATCGTAATCGTTCCAGCCGCGCACGCCGCTCTTCAGCGAAACCACGCTGGTATAGCCCATCTGCTGCATCACGTCCGCGACCAGCGCGGAACGGTAACCGGAACGGCAGATCACCACGATATCGAGTTCACGGCCGGCGGCAAGCAGCGGCAGGGTTTCGTCGAAATCCCATTCGCAGGTCTGCTCCAGCACGCCGCGCGGCACGTTGATCGCGCCGGGGATATGCAGCGCGTCATACTCCGAAGGTTCGCGCACATCGAGCAGCAAAAGCTTCCTGCCCGCGGCCAGCTGCCTGCTCAGGTCCCAGGGCTGGATCTCCTGCACGCGCGTGAGCGCGTCGGCGACAAGGTCAGTGTAGCGTTTCATTCGGACTCCTTCACGAACAACGCAATGGACTCGACATGCGAGGTATGAGGAAACATGTTCATCACCCCAGCGGATTTCAGCACATAGCCGCGCTGGATCAGTTCGGCGGCATCGCGTGCCAGCGTGGCGGGGTTGCACGAAACATAAACAATCCGCTGCGGAGCGCGCTCACCTTTACCGACAACAATGGACCTGACCAGTTCCAGCGCACCGTCGCGCGGCGGATCAATCAGCAGCTTGTCGAACTCCCCCAGTCCGTCGAATCCGGCTTCCGTCATCGCGAACAGATTCATCGCTGCAAACTTCGCGTTGCCTGCCAGGCCGTTCAGATCGGCGTTATGCCTGGCGCGTGCCACCAGCGTTTCGCTGCCCTCGATTCCCAGCACCTGCGCGCCGCTGCGCGCTATCGGCAGCGTGAAGTTGCCCAGACCGCAGAATAAGTCTGCAATGCGTTCACCCGGTTGCGGGTCGAGCAGACGCATCGCGCGGCTGATCATCACCCGGTTCAGCGCGCTGTTAACCTGGGTGAATTCGCTCGGCGCGAACGGCATCGTGATGCCGAATTCGGGCAGGCTGTAACTGAGCGGCGGCGCTTCCATCGGATGAAACGGCGCGATCGTGTCGTAACCCTTCGTTTGCAGCCAGAACTGGATACCGTGCAGGTCTGCAAAGGCGCGCAGCGCGGCTTCGTCTTCGACGCTGGGCGCATCCATAACGCGCAAAACCAGCACGTCGACATGCTCGCCCACCGCCACTTCGATCTGTGGCACGCGATCGCGGATCGACAGGCCGTGGACCAATTCCGACAGCTGCGGGATCAGTGCGGCGATCTTCGGCACGAGGATCTCGCAGTGCTGCATGTCGGCGACAAAACTGCTGCGCTTCTCGTGAAAGCCGACCAGCGTCTTGCCCTTCTTGATCACGTGCCTGACCGACAGCCGCGCGCGTTCGCGGTAGCCCCAGGCCTGTCCGTAGATCGGTCGCAATATGGTTTCCGCCCTGACCTTGCCGATGTGCCACAGACTGTCCTCCAGGATGCGCTGCTTTACCGCAACCTGCGCCCTTGCGTCCAGGTGCTGCATCGAACAGCCACCGCACACGCCGAAGTGCGCGCATTTCGGCTTCACACGCATCGCAGATGAATTGTGTATTTGCGTGACCTGCGCCAGCTCGAACGAGGGCTTTTTGCGATAAGAGGAATAGCTGACCAGTTCGCCGGTCAGTGCGCCCTCTATGAAGATCACTTTGCCTTCGCTGCGCGCAATGCCGCGGCCTTCCTGGTCCAGGGATTCGATTTTTACTCTGTTTTCTGTGGACATATTTGAAGCGCCCTTCTATCGGGACAGGGCGAATTTCAGTGTGGTTCGTTATTTTGTCTGCTCGGGCCAGGCAGCCAGAAACTCTTTCCAGTGCGGCTGGTCCAGCTTGCCCAGTTCGGTGCGCACCAGATCGCATTCCTTTTTGTATCGCGCCGGTGTAAGCACACCCCTCATCAGCTGGAAACGCGCGAACACCAGCCAGGTGTTCACCACATCGGTCTCGCAATAGTTGCGTATCTCGTCGAGTTTGCCTTGCTGGTAAGCCTCCCACACCTTGCTGCCGTCCATGCCCAGTTTGCCGGGAAAGCCGATCAGCTTGGCCAGTTCGTCCAGCGGCGCATTGGCGCGGCCGCCGTACAGCGCCAGCAGGTCCATCAGGTCGAGATGGCGCATGTGGTAGCGGCTGATGTAGTTGTTCCACTTGAACTCGCGGTCGTCTTCGCCCATGTCCCAGTAGCGCGCGCACTGGATGCCGTGGATCAGGCCGCGGTAATGCAGCACCGGCAGGTCGAAACCGCTGCCGTTCCACGACACCAGCTGCGGGGTGTATTTGTCGATTCCTTCGAAGAAACGCCGGATGATGGAACCCTCATCCTCATCCAGGTCGCCAAGCGACCACACCCTGAAATTGTCGCCCTCGCGCAGCACGCAGGAGATCGCAACGACGCGCTGCAGGTGATGCGGCATGAAGTCGCTGCCGGTTTTCTGGCGGCGCAGCTGAAAAGCCATTTCGGCCACCTCCGCATCGCTTACGCGCTCATCCAGTTCGTGCAAGGTGCGCAACCCGGCCACATCGGGGACGGTTTCAATATCAAAGACGAGTGTGGGATTCATGGAATGGTTGCCGTGGTGATTTCATAAGGGCGAATTGTTGCACAATCAGTCCGGACATGGGCGCTGACTGCGAGTCCGCGCAGCACGTGAACGTCTTGCACAAGCCAGCCCGCGGATTCACCGCATCCATGCAAAACCCCCGGGATTTCCGGGGGTCCAGTGATGAAAACGCCAGCTTCTCCGTTTTGCCTAGGCGTAGTTCTTCGCGACGAAATCCCAGTTCACCAGGTTGTTCAGGAAGGTCTCGACGAACTTGGGGCGCATGTTGCGATAGTCAATGTAATAGGCATGCTCCCAGACGTCCACGCAAAGCAGCGCCTTGTCTCCAGTGGTCAGTGGCGTTCCGGCTGCGCCCATGTTGACGATGTCCACGCTGCCATCGGCTTTCTTCACCAGCCAGGTCCAGCCGGAACCGAAGTTGCCCACCGCGGAGGCCTGGAATGCTTTCTTGAATTCGTCCAGGCTGCCCCACTTCTTGTTGATCGCGTCGGCCAATGCGCCGCTCGGTGCGCCGCCGCCGTTCGGTTTCATGCAATTCCAGAAGAAGGTATGGTTCGACACCTGGGCGGCATTATTGTAGACGCCGCCGGCGGGCGCTTTCTTGATGATCGCTTCCAGATCGAGATTCTCGTACTCGGTGCCCTTGATCAGGTTGTTCAGGTTGGTGACATAGGCCTGGTGGTGCTTGGCATAGTGATATTCGAAGGTTTCCTTGGACATGTGCGGTTGCAGCGCGTCCATCGCATAGGGTAGTGCGGGCAGTGTGTGTTCCATTTTTATTCTCCTTGAATTACGTGAATCGGGGAATTTTAGATTCTAGCCAATCGTCCGACCACAATCAATGATTGATGCGGCATTAAATGTAACAATGCCCTGACTTGATAAGGGATATGGTGTTCGGCATTTCAGCATGGAACGCAGATCAGCGGAATATGTTCGTGCTTTCAACAGACAGTTCCGGCGATCAATTGACAAGTTTAACGCAGCAAGCGGGAATGTATAAACGGCTGCGCTAATGTTACGTTGCTGAACAGTGCATGCATCGGAATATGAATCGAATGTCCATTGCGCATGGTTGATGCAACGCGTTTATGTTGAGCGCACTATTTTCCGGTAGAGCAGGGAGAAAAACATGATTACTTTCGCGCGCAGAGTTTCAAAGCCGGTCATGCTTGCTTGCGGCATTTTCTTTCTGCTCGTCAATGGCGCGGCGGCCGCAGAACCCACCTACAAGGTAGGCGAATCGATATTCATCGAGACCGGCGTGGAAGCGCCGGACCGCAAACCGACCTGGTATGCCTCCATGGTCGCGAAACCCTATGCGCCGGTTTTCGAGATGCTGGCCACACAGGGCACGCAGGGCCGTTATTACCCCTATACCTATCCCGTAACGCTAAAAGACCTGGTTCGGTTTCACGGTCATGATTGCGAAGGCACAACGAGTGCTGCGAATTCTGCATGGGTGGCATTCAGGATACTGTTCCCGGACGGCATTATCGACCGTAGCGTGTTATGGGGAATAACTGGTGAGTCGCCGTGCTGGTCGGATGCGGTCGCATTTCTGACTGGCGCACGCCTGCAATACGGCAACCTTGGTTTCTTCAAGGACAAGCGCTACAGCCATGCCATCATCCTGTATCGTGAAGATACACATGTCGCCGTTCTTGCGACATGGAAAGAAGGCATCAACAATATTCCCGGCGAGCCTGTCATGCTGCCAGGCAAGATCAAATGGAAACCCAGGGTAACCATGAAAGAAATCGAAGGGCTGAAAGCGGTTGTGAAGAAATCCGGCGGGAAACCGACGCCTTACCAGGTAGATCTGATGCGCTATCAGCAGTGGTTGCATGTCAACGACATCCTGGAACACCCCCTTGAAGAGAGTTACCAGGCCAAAGTCATAGAAAATTTCAAATGGGATGACTGGATCGACCCTGCCAAAACGATCTCAAAACCGCATCAGCGCAGCGATACGCGCCTGAAGGACTACCCATATAGAAATAAACCGATCGAGTCACCCGCAGTAGGCGACAAACCTTGACGCCGCGCTGCCGCACTTTACATTTACCAGCAATGAGGAATAAACCAAATGAACAGCGAAAAATACAAAGCCGGAATGGCGGTAAGGAGAGAGGTTCTTGGCGATGAATATGTCGACAGGGCGATTTCCGGCGCGACCGATTTCACCCGGTCTTTGCAGGACATGGTCACGGAAAATTGCTGGGGCGAAGTATGGACGCGGGACGTAATCACGAAGAAAACCCGCAGTCTGATCACGATAGCTACGCTGGCTGCACTCAAGGCGCCGGCAGAGCTGAAAGGCCATGTTCTCGGCGCGTTGCGCAACGGCTGTACGGTCGACGAGATCCGCGAAGTTCTGCTTCATTCCACGGTCTATTGCGGGATTCCTTCAGGCATCGAGGCATTCAGGGCAGCAAGGGAAGTGATTGAGAATTGGCAAAAAAGCGCCAAGAACTAACAAGCCAGCCAAGCTGAGCAAAAACAACTTCACGGTTCCATGCTTCCTGTTTTGCCCTGATCAGAACAAATTCAACTGCCCGCTCCGCGGCGGCGAGTTGAACAGCCCGGTCGCCAGTGGCCTGTCCTCCAGATTGAAACCCAGCCGCTCGCAAGCCTTGCGGAAGCGCTGCGCCAGCAGGTCGGCGAACAGTCCGTTGCCGCGGAAGCGCGAACCGAAATTCGGATCGTTCTCGCGCCCGCCACGCATCTCGCGCAGCCGGTTCATCACATGTTCAGCCTTCAGCGGATAGTGCGTGCCTAGCCAATCCTTGAACAGATCCTTCAGCTCGTATGGCAGGCGCAGCAGCGTATAGCCTGCGCTGTGCGCACCGTGTTCACTCGCTGCCTGCAAGATGCTTTCCATTTCCGCATCGGTGAGAAACGGAATCACCGGCGCAACGAACACCCCGCACGGCACACCCGCCTCGTTCAGCGTTTGCATCGCCCGCAACCTGCGCCGCGGCGAGGCAGCGCGCGGTTCCATCCTGCGCGCGATCTCCGCATCCAGCGTGGTGACGGAGATGAACACTTGCACCAGATCGTCCTGCGCCAGTTTTGCAAGCAGATCGATGTCCCGTTCAACCAATGAAGATTTGGTCACTATGGAAACCGGATGACTGCATTCCGCCATCACCTCCAGTATCTGCCGTGTGATCTTCCATACGCGCTCGATCGGCTGGTAGGGATCGGTGTTGGCACCCAGCGCGATCGGCGAACAGCGATACCCGGGCTTTGCCAGCTCAGCGCGCAACAGCTTCGCCGCATCCGGCTTGGCAAACAGCCTGGTCTCGAAATCCAGCCCCGGCGAAAGATTCAGGTAAGCGTGCGAAGGACGCGCGTAACAATAGATGCAGCCGTGCTCGCAGCCGCGATAGGCATTCAGGGAATAATCGAACGGAATGTCGGGGGACTTCTGGTGTTGCAGGACGCTCTTCGCCGTTTCCACCGTCACCGTCGTCCTGAATGGCGGCAGCTCCTCGTCCGCCGTGCCCCAGCCGTCGTCGGCATGCTCGCGCACCACGCTCTCGAAGCGCCCCTCGATCTGCAGCGTCGCGCCACGGCCCTTTGTTACTTCATGCTTCACACATAATCCCCGCTTTGAGAACGATCGTTCTGTGTGAACTATAGGGCGCTGAAGGGGGTAATGTCAAACAGGACATGTTGCAGGGATCTGCCTCAACTGCCCGCGACCATACATCGCATAATGCCAGGCTAGCCAACCTCGCTTAACATTCCATCCGCGAACAGCAGTGCGCAGCGGATTTTCTTGCCTGTATATACTGATTGCATCGCATCCCGATATTCCTGCATCTGCGTACGATACGGCGCGGGATCGGCAGTTTCGCTGGTCTTGTAATCCAGCACCCACACTTCGTCGCCGAATTCCACCAGCCTGTCGATGCGCCTGATCTCCCCGCGCGCATTGACATAGGGCATTTCGTT
>Ga0316575_10000224_pt1 | contig 15072 bp, 16 predicted proteins | sample J5NA_FD_203072 | JGI IMG/M metagenome (GOLD analysis project Ga0316575, IMG submission 203072) | Rhizosphere microbial communities from salt marsh grasses in Alabama, United States - J5-7_050615r2r3 | ecosystem: Host-associated > Plants > Roots > Rhizosphere | place: USA: Alabama | collected...
GGCGACATAAAATGGGATATTGTTGTCCCGGGCTGCCAGCGCTTTCAAGTAGGTTCCGATTTTGTTGGCGACATCTCCGGTGGCTGTCGTCCGATCGGTCCCGACGATGACGATATCCACTTTACCTTGCTGCATCAGGTAACCACCGGCATTATCGGTGATGATCGTATGGTCGACACCGTGTTTGCCCAGTTCCCATGCGGTCAGACGGTTGCCCTGATTCAATGGCCGGGTCTCATCCACCCAGACATGCACATCAACACCGTGATCATAGGCCGCATAGATGGGGGCCGTGGCCGTGCCGTGCTCGATGCAGGCCAGCCAGCCGGCATTGCAGTGAGTCAGGATGTTGACCCGTTGGCCTTTTTTGCGCCGGCTGATCGCCTCGATTAGCGGCAGGCCGTGCTGTCCGATTTTTTTGCAATTTTCGACTTCCAGCTCGGTGATTAGTGCCGCCTGGTCTGCGGCGGCGGTGATGCGATTTTCAGGGGAGCTGGCCTGCAATACGGCTGCCAGGACGGTATCAACGGCCCAGGACAGGTTTACCGCCGTGGGCCGCGCGGCTTTGATGCGGTCACATTCTGTGATGAGATAGGCGTCCTCAACCGGGTGGCGCGGTGCATTCAGGACGGCCAGATAGACCCCGTAAGCGCCGGTGACACCGATTAGCGGAGCGCCCCGCACATACATGTCTTTGATAGCGGTGATCACATCATCAACGGTGTGTAAATCGACCAGAACAAATTCATGGGGCAGGCGGCGTTGGTCTATGATTTTGACTGTTTTTTCATCCGGCTCCAGCCAGATGGTTCGCAGATTTTTTCCATCTACCTTCATAAAAATGGTTCTTTTTTTCAAGGGTGAGATTTCAGGTGTCAGGTTACAGAAGACAGAGAACAGAAAACAGATGACAGACTAAGGCCACATGGCCGCATCCGTCAGTTTTTCATCTGTCTTCTGACCTCTGTCTTCTGTCATCTGAACACAGAACGCTGATTCGTGCAACCTATCAACAATGGATGACGAGCTGGAGACAACGAACCGTTGACGGGTTACATCTTAGCCAGCGCAAAATCAGATTGGACTTCGCCCAGCAGAACATGCCGCTTGAAAACCTGACGCATTTTGTTGGAATCCATCAGCTGATAAACAATGGGTTCGCTGCCCTCAGCCTCAATGGTGACATTGGGTTCACTGCTGCACATTCCCATGCAGCCGGAAGCAACGACCCGGATGTCCTGGCGATCCGTCTCGGCCATCTCTTCCATCAGGGCACTCATCACATCTCGGGCGCCGGCTGCAATTCCGCAGGTTCCCATGTGCACGGTGATTTTAATACTTGCCGGACCATCGCGCAGTGAGGTTTCTTTGGCTGTTTTTTCCTTAATCTTTTTTAGATCATCAATTGTCAACTTTGCCATATTGTTCCTCCATAGATCAGTTATCGTTTTAATAATTTCTTTTCATTCATCTAACGTTAGCGCTTTTAGCGCAGACCGGATGCTTTCGGTTAAATGATGAATGACCTTCGGATCAGACAGGGACAGGCCTTCCATTTCGCTGCGGATTTCCCGGGTATCCAGGCTGAAATCTTTCCCATCAATGCGGTGCGAATAGACAAAATCAATTCCCGGATTGCCGATGATCAAGGTGGTCACCGTCGCCGCGATATCGCCAAGGGGCGCCCGGTCGATATGACCATAGCGAAATGTGGCCGCAACTTCAGTCCCCTTTCCGGGCTGGCTGTCAACCTGCACGGTCCCATCGCACCGCTCGGCTGCAGCAGCTAACAATGAGAGTCCCAGTCCGACTCGACGCGTGGTGCGCGAAGTGATAAAAGGATCATTGATATTTTTCATTTTTTCGACCGGCATCCCATGGCCATTATCCCGAATTATAATTTTCAAATGATCTGCTTTGCGGTCTTCGTCAATCTCGATCCAAATACAATCCCCGCCGGCGGTAATTCCGTTTTCAACAACATCTAGAATATGTAAAGATAGCTCTCGCATTTATACCACAAGGCATTCCTCTATGCCATCAGTTGCCATTTTCTGATCGATTACGAATTTCTTATTCACCACGAAGAACACAAAGAGCACGAAGATGAAAAGAGATAAATATGAAATTATTAAATTCTTTCCTTCGTGTCCTTCGTGAACTTCGTGGTGACATCTGAATTTAAACAAGTCGTTAGGTCATCCGGTGTCGATTAGAATCCTGCGCCCTTCGGTGCCGGCCAGTGCCATTTGGATTTCTTCCAGCGTGGGGGCAGCTAACATAAATGCCGTCCATACCTTCCCGATATCCTCCAAAAAATGTGCATCCGAAGCGGTTACGCAAGGATAATCCTGGATGCCGGACACCTTGTCCAGGGCTTTATCAAGGGGCACCCTATAAGAAACCTCCACGGCGTCCAAATGCAAATCCTCAGGGATAAAGCCGAGCTGGCTGATCAGACTGTAAGACGGTCGGTCGACATGCGAACTGATGCAGATGCCGCTGAGATGATGGGCCTTGTCGACAATATCATGTAAACTGAGCTGTGTGGCACCGATCAGCAGGCGAGTGTTTTCTCCCAGGACCTGGTCGTGCTCATCAGCGACGACCTGATGCCCGAATACTTCCGGTTCATTTTTACCGGGCAGATGGGCGTAAATAAATTCCTGCATTTCCAGAGCATCATCAATTTTTTTAAAAAGGGTTACAAGGTGCACTTCTTCTCTGGAACAGATTTCCATCCCCGGCAGAACTGCAATGCCCTGCCGGCGCCCCTCCCGTGAGGTTGCCGCTGCGTTTTCGGCCGTATTGTGGTCACAGATGGCGATTAAATCGAGCTGCCGCTCGCGGCTTTTCTCGACAATTTTTCTGGGACTCATATCCCAGTCGCTGCATGGTGAAAGGCAGGAGTGAATGTGGAGGTCGGCTTTAATTTTTTTTAACAACGGCTGGTTTCCTAAAATGGATCGGTTGCCCAACCACGAAATCCACAAAGATGCACAACGTTTTTCTTATGATAAATTCCTTCTAATTGCCCTTCGTGAACTTTGTGGTGAAATTATTCGGCGGCAGGATTCCCGACGCCCGCGCTAAAGATGTGGCCGGCCAGCCGAAAAGATGAGTTTGGCCATAATAAAATGGGAATGCCTTCCTGATTCGCCTTCGCGATGGTTTCCTCATCCGGCTCTTGACCACCGGTGATAATGATTGCGGCCATTTCGCGCAGCACGGCCACGGCGACAATATTCTGATGCCCCTGAACCGTCAACCAGGCACAGCCTGCCGGAGCGTTGCCCATTACTTCGCTTAACAGATCGCCGCAATATCCGTCCATGACCTCACGGTCCAGCGCCTTTTCCCCGGCGGCTACTGATAGGTCAAATTTTTCCACCAGATCTTTTACTAACATCTGTCAACGTCCTTTCCAGTCGGTCATCCCCATAAAGCGGATCAACCCTTTTTGCCCGTGCGCGCAGCCACAAAAAGACATTCCTTCAAGGCGGCATTCCCCCGCACCACATCTTCGGCAAAAGTTCGGCAGTCCGGTGCGCCACATGCTGTGCAGTCTGTGCCCTTGATCACTTCCATAACTTTTTCAATTTTGTGCATGGAATCGATCGACAGGGCTTCTTTTTGGGCACCAAACAGGCGGGTCAATTTGCTTGGTTTTTTTTCGCTTCGAAATTCTCCCTTTTCATACATCCGCAGTATATTATCCCGGTGCAAACGTCTTCCCAGTCCAAATCGTTTGATCATCTTTTGGACGGCACCCTTGGCAAGATATTTATCTATGGCGTTAAGCACACCGCCCAGGCAGCCTTCACGGCAGGTCCTAAATTCGATATACTCAATATCCTGAAACAACCCCAATTCGATTTTTTCGAGATAACGGATGGTTTCTTCCATGCCTGAAACCGCCAGAGATTTGTCAATATCCATGTCGGCAATTTCACCACCGGACATCCCCCACATGGACGCGTTGCCGGTTGCACATGTTTCGTATTCAAAACGGGTTTGATAAAAAGGGATGCCTTCAGCCGCTTCTATCTGATCCACATGCTTGATGAGTTCTGGATATATATCGTTGATTCCCAGTGCAATTTCAGTGGATGCCGGTTGTTTGCGGACGGGCAAACATGCCGTCTCTATTTTGGTCGGACAGGGGTTGATGTAATACAGGACAACATCTTTTCCCTTTTTGTTGTATTCGGGTATCAAACGCGATTTGACTTCCCGCGCCATGAGGGCCACCGGCCTTAACACCGGCAGGACATTGGGTAAAAGGTTGGGAAATCGAAACGCGATGAGTCGAACCACCACAGGGCATACCGGAGAAATCAGCGGCCAGGGGGCTATTTGGGATTTTCGATTGCGGCTGATAAATTCTTCGGTCGCAAATTGGAATATTTCAAGAAAATAAGACATGTCGATGGTGTGCTCAAAGCCCATCTGCCGCAGGCCCAGCAGCACGTCTTTGGGCATCACACCGGGAAACTGCGCATAGAGCACCGGTGAAACCAGGGCGATGGCCACATGATCTCTTTCCAGCAACTCAGGTCCTTCAGTGGCCGCACTGACAGCGCCTTCACGACAGGTGCGAATGCATTCGCCGCAGCCGATGCACTGCTCGACGATTCGGATGGCCTTTTTACTTTTAACGCGGATGGCTTTGGTGGGGCATACCCGCAAACATGAGCCACAGCCGACGCAGAGGTTTTGGTCAAAGCGGACATAGCCGGTTGATGTGTTTTCAGAGATCAATCTGTTTTCCCTCCCTCAGGCAGAAAAAAAACCATGCGAACCACGGTTCCCTGGTTTTTTTTTGACTCAATGTGGATCTGGTCTGAATTTTTTTTCATGTTCGGCAGGCCCATTCCGGCTCCGAAGCCCATTTCACGGTAATCGTCGTTGGCTGTCGAATAACCGGCCTGCATCGCCAGTTCAATATCTTCGATACCGGGGCCATCATCGGATATTTTTAAAATGAGCCTGTCCGTGTCGACCTCAAGGCTCAAGGAACCATCGCCGCCATGCATGACCACATTCATCTCGCTTTCATAGCCGCATATGGCGACGCGCCGAATCAAGCGGGGATTAAAATCCATCGACTTGAGAAGGTTTTGCACGTTGATCGAGGCTTCTCCGGCGCGGATAAAATCTCTGCCTTTAATATTAAATCTTTTTTTGAATTTAGGCATCGTCGCTGGAAATTTGCTGTAGCGTCAGATCGTTGATATGAGGCAACCTATGATCGGTTATCGTTGCCCACTAAGCCCTGTAAGATTACAGGCGTGCAGCCTGCCGCAAGAGACAAACATGGAATAGGGGCTCGATATTAACGGCAGTCCCTGGATGCCGGCCATTTCGATCACTTCCGGGGGCGGCTTTTTACCCCTGACAAATGCCACCGCCCCGACCCCGGCGACGCTGGCTGTGCGTATCACCTGGACCGTTGTCAAGCCGGTCAATAAGATACAACCTTCACAAATTGCGGCCAGAACATCGCTCATCAAGTCGCTGGCACCACATTTGGTGATATCTATATCCAAATCTTCCTCGCCGATCAAAAGGGTCGCATCCAAAGTCTCAATAATTTCTGATAGCTTCATATACCGTTTCCGTCGTTTCACTCCGTTTTTATTGCCGGCCGTGTCTCAAGACCGGTCGCCGAATACCAAAAATAAGCGTTTCAAATTTAAAATATTCCAACTAACGTATGCAAAAGTATAAAATATAGCATGCCTGGGTGTCAATGGTAAGTGCGGCTGGTTTCTGGCGGCTTGCTATTCCACAAACAACGGCACCACTTCAAACCTATTCACATCGACCAGCCCGATATCGGTCAGCTTTAATTCCGGTATGACGGGCAGGGCCAAAAAGGAAAGGGTCATGAACGGATCCTTTAATGGGGTACCCATGTCATGTGCAATTTCAATGAGGCTGTCCAGTTGATCGCAAACACGCTGGACCGTTTCCAAAGACATCAGTCCCGCAATCGGCAGCGCCAGACCGGCCAGGAGTTTGCCGTCAGAAACCGCCGCCAGTCCTCCGCCCATCTTCACCACCGCTTCCAGGGCGGCTCGCATGTCCTCATCTGTGGCACCGACGACAATAATATTATGCGAATCATGGGCAACACTGGAAGCCAGGGCGCCGTGTTTTAAGCCGAAGCCTTTGACAAAGCCCTTGCCGATATTGCCGGTGCCGCTGTGGCGTTCGACCACCGCCATTTTAAGCAAATCCTTTGTTGGGTCGCTGACCGCCTGATTGTTTTTAACCGCAACCGCTTCGATAAGCTGATGGGTAATCACCTGTTCCGGCACAATTTCAATTACACGAACTTTATTCCCATCAACCGATATAGCGAAATCAATTTTGCCGAGATCAACCTGCATCGATGGTGCGACGGCGGCCGCTGGAGGGATCTTAATATGCGATGATATTTCTCCGTTTTCGGCGGTTAAGATCCCGCGGCAATACACCTTTTCAATGAGCGGTTTTTTCAAATCTGAAAATACGACGAGATCGGCCTGTTTGCCGGGCGCAAGAGCGCCCAGGTGGTCCAATTTAAAGTATTCTGCCGGGTTCAGGGTGGCCATCTGGATCGCTAAAATTGGGTCCAGACCGGACTGAATGGCTTCAACCACGATAGAATCAATATGCCCTTCTGCAATCAGATCATGGGGGTGCCGATCATCGCTGCACCACATCATGCGCCTGGCTGTTTTTTCGTTGACCGCCGGCAGCAGCGCCTGCAAGTTTTTGGCACAGGTTCCCTGTCGAATCATGATGTACATACCGGCCCTGAGCTTTTCTATGGCCTCCTGTGCGGTGGTGCATTCATGATCACTTTGAATGCCGGCTGAGATATACGCATAAAGATCCGGTCCGTTGAGCCCGGGGGCGTGACCATCGATCGGCTTTTTTTTCTCACGGGCGGCGCTTATTTTGGCCAAAACATCCGGATCCCGATAGATAACTCCCGGAAAATTCATCATCTCAGCCAGTGCGATAATTCTTTCTTTACTTAAAAATGGCCGCAGGTCTTCAGCGGTTAGGCGCGCACCGGCGGTTTCCATAGCGGTTGCCGGTACGCACGACGGCAGCGTAAAATAGATATTCATGGGTTGTTGTTTTGCCGACTGCAGCATATATTCGATTCCCGATGACCCCAGCACGTTAGCGATTTCGTGGGGATCGGCCGCTACGGTCGTGGTGCCATGTACCACGACTGCCCGGGCGAATTCAGAAATGCTGGCCATTGAGCTTTCAATATGAACATGCCCATCAATAAAACCGGGCGCGACATATCGGCCATTTAAATCCACAGCATGTTTGGCATCGTACGGGCCGAACCCGACAATCCTCCCGTCGCTGATGGCAATTGCATCCGTTACGACCTCGCCCGTAAATACATTGATGATCCGTGCGTTGCTTAAAAGCAGATCCACGGGTTTTTCACCATGCGCCGCTTTAATGATTTCATCCAGATTCATTCTTAAAGTCCTTTTGTTCTGGCAACTGGTTTCTGGGGGCTGGCAACTTGCTTCTGGCGGCTCGCCTCTTTTGCCAGGAGCCAGAGACAAGAGGCCAGCGGCCGGCTTCATTAACGCCTGATATCAGCGGCAATCTCCCGGACCCTGGCCATAATCTCCTCAACATCCATGCTGAGAACGTTTCGATTTCGAACCCGGACATGTCCATCCACCACCACGTCGCGCACGTCTGAGCTCTTGGCCGCATAGACAATGTGAGATTCCGGGTGGTAAATGGGTGTCAGATGTGATTTTGCGGTATCGATGATGATCACGTCTGCTTGCTTGCCGACTTCAAGAGAGCCGATACGGGTGCCAAGGCCAATGGCTCTGGCGCCGCCGATGGTTGCCATCTCAACCACGGTTCTCGCCGCCATTGTGGTTGGATCAAATGTCGCAGCCTTGTGAAGTTTGGCCGCCATGTCCATTTCATGAAACAGATCCAGGTTGTTGTTGCTGGCACATCCATCCGTGCCGAGTCCGACCGGTATGCCGGACCCTAAAATTTTAGGCAGCGGCGCAATCCCCGAAGCCAATTTGGCGTTGCTCTCCGGGTTATGGGAAATGCCGGCTTTGCGAGCAGCGATGATTGCGATATCTTCATCGGTTAGCCAGACACAATGTATCAGCAAGGTATTTTCATCCAGGATTTCCAGACGGTCGAGATACTGGATCGGGGTGCACTGATGTTCGTTCTGGATTTGCCGGCACTCATTTTGGGTTTCCGCCACGTGAATTTGGAAGAGCAATCCGTTTTGATCACAAAGCGATTTGGCTTTTTTCAAGGTTTCCGCACTGCAGGTATATGCCGAATGGCAGAATACCGATGGGCTGATCAGTGAAGTTCGGTTTTGCCAGCTGGCAATAAAGGCATCGGGAATCTTAAGGTTATCTTTCGGGTCCGGCACGCCCGGTGCCGGAAAGTCAATCACCCCCTGGGCCAACACGGCGCGCATACCGCTGGTTTGTATGGCCTCCGTCACCATGTTCTCATAAAAATACCCATCACAGCACGTGGTGGTTCCTGAAAGTAACATTTCAGCGCAGGCTAATAAAGACCCCCAGCGGACACGCTCAGGATTGATATGGGCACTCTCCGCGGGGAAAATGTATTGGTTTAACCAGATATCCAGCGGCAGATCATCCGCCAGACCCCGAAACAGCGTCATGGGAAGATGGGTGTGACTGTTGACCAAACCCGGCATAACCAGACCGCCCGCGGCATCGATGATTTCAGTTGCCGCCGGAGGCGATTGATTGTCAGTCAACGGTTCAATGCGCGTTATTTTGCCCGCTTTTGCGCAAATTAGTCCATTGGGGATAATTTCGAATGAATCATTGGCGGTCACAATGGTACCATTGTGGATCACCAGGTCGTAAGGCATGGGAGCACCCCGCGTGTTCACACAGAAATCCGATTCGATTTCATTTGTCTAACCTGTTGTAATTTCCGTCGCGATCCGATTGACATCTTTCATAACAGCTTTGATGTCCATTGTTTTAATCTTGCCATCCTCCATAACGACGTTGCCATTAATGATTGAGGTTCTGACGTCGCTTCCTATCGCCGCGTAAACCATGTGAGAAACCGGATTGTACATGGGCGTCAGATGGGGCTTGTTTGTGTCGACAATGATTAGATCGGCTTTTTTACCCGTTTCGAGCGAGCCGATAACCGGATCGAGGCCCAGGGCTCTTGCGCCGCTGATGGTAGCCATTTTTAATACGGTCGCAGCATCCATTACGGTTGGATCCAGGCTTTTGGCCTTATGGAGTTTGGCCACGCTATCCATTTCCTGAAAAAGGTCCAGGTCGTTGTTGCTGGCGCATCCATCGGTTCCCATCCCCACGCAGATGCCTTCATTTATCAACCGGGGAATCGGTGCCACGCCGGATGCCAGTTTCATGTTGCTCTCGGCATTGTGAGCGACTTTCACTTCAAAGCGCTGCAGCAGGGCAATATCGTTTTCGGTCAATTCAACACAATGGCAGGCCAGCACGTTGGGAGCCAGGACGCCCAGTTCAGCAAGATGCTCTACCGGCGTCCGGTTATAGCGTTTTTTTATCTGGTCAATTTCACTTTTGGATTCGGCCAGATGAATCACCAGCGGCAGGTTGTGGAACTGCGTCAGCTTAAATGCCTTCTTCAGCAGTTGCGGTGCACACAGGTAGGTTGAATGCGGTTCTACCGCAATGGTGACCAGCGGATCGTTCTGCCAGGTATCGATCAGTTTTTGGGTATATTTAAATCCGTTCTCGATGGGCCCATAATTGGGCGAGTTAAAATCATACAAAACTTCTCCGACCACCGCCCTCATTCCGGCTTTTTTGGCGGCCCGGGCGACCGCATCTTCAAACAAATACATGTCACAAAAACAGGTGGTACCGGACATGATCATTTCGGCACAGGCCAGCAATGCCCCCGAATAGACTTTTTGATCATCCAGCTTTGCTTCGGCCGGGAAAATGTGATCATTGAGCCAGGTCATCAACTGGAGGTCATCGGCCAGCCCTCTGAAGCAGGTCATGGCGGCGTGAGTGTGGGAATTGATCAACCCCGGCATGATGATTCCACCGTTAGCATCAATAATCTGTGATACGCCCCAATCGCCAAATTCATCGGCCGATCCGACGGCCGTTATGGTATCTTTTGCGATGGCAACTGCGCCATTGATTATTTCGGTATCGCCTGCATCCAATGTCAGGACGGTTCCGTTGGTCACCAGAATGTCAGCGGATTTCGGTTTCATATATTTTTATAGAGACGCCTTTCATAATCGTTTCCAGCAGGGGAGTCGTCCCTTTAGCCACTTCAATGATTTCTTCAACAGTAGCCGGAACTGGATTCTCCGGATTATGGACGTTGGTAATCGTCGATAACCCCAGTACCCGCATGCCACTGTGGACGGCGGCAATAACTTCATGCACGGTTGAAAACCCGACGGCTTCGGCGCCAATGGTTTGCAAAAATTTTACTTCCGACGGCGTTTCAAGCGAAGGCCCTGTTAGCCCGACGTATATTCCTTTTTGCAGATGCACGCCGGATGCGTTGGCGATGCTTTCGGCCGCAGCGATGAGTGCTTCATCGTACGCCCGGGTCATGTCGGGGAATCGTGGTCCCCAGCTGTCTTCATTGGGGCCGATCAGCGGGTTTGTTCCGGTGAGGTTAATATGATCGGTGATGAGCATGATATCACCCGGCTTGAAATCGGGGTTGAGGCCGCCGGCTGCATTTGAAACAATCAGGATCTTTACGCCCAACTGCTGCATCACCCTTATGGGAAAAGTAACTTCGACGGGGCGATACCCTTCATATAAGTGAAAGCGGCCCTGCATGGCAATAACCGGGCAGGCGTTCATGCTGCCGCTGAGCAAGCGGCCAATATGGGTTTGTACCGTTGATATCGGAAAATGAGGAATATCCGCATATCTGATGGTCGTCTCGATTGCCATTGATTCGGCACTGTCACCCAGGCCGGTGCCGGTCAACAAACCGATATATGGCGCTTCCTTTATCCTGCTTTTAATAAAATCAATCGTTTCTGCCAGTCGCTGCTTGACGGTTTTCATGCGGCCTCTTGAAGTCCTTAGTTTAGATCTAGATTGAGCGTTTCAGATTTTTAAAATGGACCATTTTAGTGCAGCAAATGATCTTCGTCAAGCGATCAGATATCAAGCCTGGAAACATTATGTTCTCATTGACTTTTTTATTACACTGTGGCATACACACACCCTTAACCACCTGTCCCCACCCGGAATCCTTTTGGGTGACTGATGACGCATGTTGATGAGGGTTTACGATCTGGCTTGATCGGATGTGTCGTGAACGCTTACAAACGAGGGAGATCTTCAAATGGCACCTGACGCCCGTCCTGAACATTCCGAAATTACAGATGAAATGTGGTCTTTGATTGATAAAATTATTGGTGATAACAAAGACATCCCCGGTTCGATTATCGGCGTTTTGCGTGAATGCCAGGATATCGTCGGCTGGCTGCCGGTTGAACTCATCGATTATATCAGCGACGGTCTCAATCTTTCGCGCAGCGAAGTTTTCGGGGTCGCTTCCTTTTACTCGCTTTTTTCGCTGACACCGAAAGGCAGGCACCAGATCAAAACCTGTATGGGCACCGCCTGTTATGTGAAAGGCATCAAAGAAGTGATCAGCCGTATCGGCAACGAATATCATCTCGAAGAAGGCTGCACCACCGAAGATCGGCGTTTTACGCTGGAGGCGGTGAGATGTCTGGGGGCTTGCGGCCTGGCACCGGTTGTGGTGGTGGATAAGGATACTTATGGGGGTGTCAAAGCCGACAAGATCATTGAAATGCTTGATAAGTACGAATAGCGAAGGCTTTATTGAATATGAAGCTATATGAGGTTCAAAAAATATTGGATGCCACCATTTTGACAGGTGAAGACCAGCTTGATCGAACGGTCGAGGGTGCCGGGGGGGCGGATTTGATGGCAGATGTGTTGTCAGCTGTCGCCAAAGAGGCAGTCTTGCTTACCGGCCTGACGACCGAGCATGTTTTGCGAACCGCCAGACTTGCCGAGGTGGCGGCTGTTGTCTTTGTCAGGGGTAAAAGACCCGATACACCCGTCCTCGAACTGGCAAAATCTTATCAGATGCCCTGTCTGCTGACTGCATACTCCCTGTTTGTTGCCAGCGGCAGATTGTATGTCAATGGGCTTCGGGGACTGGACGGTTCATGGTAAATGGGAAATGCGAAATGGTAAGGGCCAACCGTCCAAATTAGTCAATCATCACATTCAGGAGTTTAGATGAATAAGGTTAGAACCCAATTGATGTTGTGTGGCGGGACCGGATGTCAGGCATATGAGAGCGGTCGTTTTAAGGAAGCACTTCAAAAAGAGTTGCAGCGCCAGGGGCTTGCGGATGAAATTAAGATTATTGAAACCGGCTGTAACGGTTTCTGCGCGGTCGGACCGGTTATGCTGGTTCAGCCTGAAGGGATCTTTTACCAAAAACTGAAGGCTAAACATGTGCCGCACCTGGTCGAAGAACACTTCCTCAAAGGCCGTCCGGTGAAAAAACTATTTTACGTCGAACCGGCCTCCAAAGAAACCATTCCGGATATGAGCGAAATCCCATTTTTCAAGCATCAGATGTTCTGGGCGATGCGCAACAAAGGCGCCATCGATCCGGAGGTCATTGATGAGTACATTGCCAGAGACGGATATTTCGGAGCCGCCAAAGCCTTGCAGGAGATGAGCCCGGAGCAGATTATCGGCGAGGTAAAAACATCGGGTTTAAGGGGGCGCGGCGGGGCGGGCTTTCCCACCGGGCTGAAATGGGAGTTTGCCAGCAAAAGCCCCGGTGAGGTCAAATATGTTTTATGCAATGCGGATGAAGGTGATCCGGGTGCTTTCATGGATCGAAGCTTACTGGAATCCGACCCGCATGCTATTCTGGAAGGCATGCTGATTGCAGCGCGTGCAATTAATGCCCATCAGGGGTACATTTACGCGCGAACAGAATATCCGCTGGCCATCAGAAGATTGGGAATTGCCATCAAACAGGCCCGGGATTACGGATTGCTGGGAACCGATATCCTGGGAACCGGCTTCGACTTTGACATTGATATTTATCAGGGTGCCGGTGCGTTCGTTTGCGGTGAAGAGACCGCATTGATGCGATCAATTGAGGGCAAACGCGGCATGCCGCGTCCGCGCCCGCCGTTTCCGGCCCTTAAGGGGTTGTGGGAAAAGCCGACGATTTTAAATAATGTCGAAACCCTATCCAACATTCCACAGATTATTATGAACGGCGGGCAATGGTATGCCAGCGTCGGTACCGAGAGCAGCAAGGGCACTAAAGTATTTGCGCTTTCCGGAGATGTTAACAACATCGGGTTGGTTGAAGTGCCGATGGGCACTACCCTGCGGACGATGATTTATGATATCGGCGGGGGAGTCCCCGGGAAGAAAAAATTTAAAGGCGTTCAGCTTGGCGGACCTTCGGGCGGTTGCGTACCCGAAGAGCACCTGGATATCCCCATTGATTATGAGGAAATTGCCAAAGTCGGCGCCATAATGGGCTCCGGCGGTGCCATCGTGATGGACGAAAATACCTGCATGGTCGATATGGCCCGCTTTTTCATGGATTTTGTTCAGGACGAATCCTGCGGTAAATGCACTCCCTGCCGGGAGGGCACGCGGCGCCTTTTAGAACTGCTGGAGAAAATCTGTGAAGGCCGGGGAAGGCCTGAAGACCTTGAGACGATGGTGGAACTTTCAGGCACGATTAAAGAGGCGGCACTTTGCGGTCTGGGTCAGACCGGGCCCAATCCGGTTCTTTCAACCTTACGGTATTTTAAGGATGAATATGAGGCTCATGTTTATGAGAAACGATGTCCGGCCAAACGCTGCGTTGCGCTTTTAAAATTTGAAGTGGATCCGGAAATCTGCACCAGGTGCGGGCTTTGCTTCCGAAGCTGCCCGGTGGAAGCCATCACCTGGAAAAAGAAAGAAGTTGCCTATATTGATAAGGAAAAATGCATTAAATGCATGACCTGTTTTGATAAGTGCAAGTTCGACGCCATTTTCTAATGCATTGGTAATTGATAAACGATCGCTGAAAAAATAATTCTACCACGAAAGCACGAAAGCGTTAAAACACGAAAAAAGAAAAATTTCGTGCTTCCCTAGATTTCGTGTTTTCGTGATTATTGAAAATGTTTCAAATCTGCAACGTAAAACCAATTACTTTGAGATTAATCTGAGGGAGTCTGATGACTGGCGCAATTATTTTAATGGGCGGTATGGGATTGGCGATCAGTATCATTTTGGCCATCGCCTCCAAAATTTTTTACGTTTATGTTGATCCTAAGATCCTGGCAATTGAAGAAGAATTGCCGGGCGCCAATTGAGGCGGTTGCGGGCTGCCGGGTTGCAGCGCCAATGCTGAAGCCGTCGTGGCCGGTCTCTCGGCACCAAATTCATGTGTGGCCGCCGGGCCGGAAGTCGCCGAAGCCATTGCCGGCATCATGGGCGTTAAAGTCGAAGCGGTTGAACCGGATATCGCTTTGCCGGGCTGTTTTTTTGGCGTCCAGAAAGCGGATACGAAGTATGTGTATAATGGTTTAGATGACTGCCGGGCAGTGGCGCTTCTGGGTGGCGGTATGAAGGTTTGCACCATCGGATGCCTGGGGCTGGGAACTTGCGCCAGGGCCTGCCCATTTGATGCGATTTCCATGGGGCCCCAAGGATTGCCCGTAGTGAACGAAAATAAATGTACCGGCTGCGGAACCTGCGAGCGGGTGTGCCCTAAGCACATTATTAACCTGTCATCGATTACCCGAAGAATTATCCGGGAATATACCACGGATGAATGCACGACCCCCTGCCAGCGGGGGTGCCCGGCCGGGATTAACATTCGGGAATACATTCGCCAAATTTCGCTGGGAAACAATCATCGCGCCGTTCAGGTCATCAAGGAGCGCAATCCCTTCCCGGCGGTAATCGGTCGAATTTGCCCGCGGCCATGTGAACTGGAGTGCCGACGAAATTATAT
>Ga0316575_10000225_pt1 | contig 15068 bp, 13 predicted proteins | sample J5NA_FD_203072 | JGI IMG/M metagenome (GOLD analysis project Ga0316575, IMG submission 203072) | Rhizosphere microbial communities from salt marsh grasses in Alabama, United States - J5-7_050615r2r3 | ecosystem: Host-associated > Plants > Roots > Rhizosphere | place: USA: Alabama | collected...
CAAACATTACAACATTCACAAACTTCTGAACGAAGGGTACGCTCGGATCCATGACCGATGCCATCACCGTGTCCGGCCTGCGCAAGACGTTCGGTCGGACCGTCGCCCTCGACGGACTCGACCTGACCGTGCGCGAGGGGGAGGTCCACGGCTTCCTCGGCCCGAACGGTTCGGGCAAGACGACGACCCTGCGGATCCTCCTCGGGCTGCTCCGGGCCGACGGCGGGTCAGCTACGGTCCTCGGTCGGGACCCGTGGGCCGAGAGCACCTCGTTGCACCGGTCACTCGCCTACGTGCCCGGCGACGTCGTCCTCTGGCCCACCCTCTCCGGCGGGGAGACGATCGACCTGCTCGGGCGGCTGCGGGGCGGGCTCGACGAGGCACGGCGTCGCCGTCTCGTCGAGCGCTTCGAGCTCGACGAGACGAAGAAGGGCAAGGCGTACTCCAAGGGAAACCGCCAGAAGGTGGCGCTCATCGCCGCGCTCGCCAGCGACGCCCCCGTCCTCCTCCTCGACGAACCCACCGCCGGCCTCGACCCGCTGATGGAGCAGACCTTCCAGGCCGAGCTCCACGCCCTGCGGGAGCGCGGGCGGACGGTTCTGCTCTCGAGCCACATCCTCAGCGAGGTCGAGCGTGCCTGCGAGCGGGTGAGCATCGTCAGGTCCGGACGGGTGGTGGACTCGGGCAGCCTCGCCGAGCTGCGCCACCTCACCCGAACAAGCGTGCAGGCCGAGCTCCGCGACCTGCCGACGACCGCAGAGGTCGAAGCCTGGCCCGGGGCCCACGACGTCGTCGTCGACGGAACGTCGCTCCGGCTGACTGCGGACCCGGAGCAACTCGGCGGCATCGTCTCGGCACTCGCCTCCCGGGGGGTGCTCGCCCTGACGAGCCAGCCACCCACGCTCGAGGAGCTGTTCCTCGCCCGCTACCGCGACGTCCCCGAACCCGAGCCCGAGGAGCAGCCGGTATGACCACCCGTCTCTCCGGCCTCGGCCAGCTCCTCCGTCTCGCGTGGCGCCGCGACCGCATCATCGTCCCCGCGAGCATCCTCGGGCTCGTCCTGCTGTCGGTCGGGTCCGCCCAGGCCACCCTCGCCCTCTACCCCGACGAGCAGTCGGCAGTGGAGGGGCTCGCCGGCATCGTCAGCAACCCCGCCGTCCTCGCGATGTACGGCCCGATCAACGCGGCGAACGCCGACGCGCTCGCCGTCTTCAAGACCGTGATGATGGGGTCGGTGCTCGTCGCCATCCTCGCCCTCGTCGTCGTGCGTCGGCACACCCGGACCGAGGAGGAGGAGGGTCGCCTCGAGCTCGTCGGCGCCGGGGCGGTCGGACGGTGGGCGCCGCTCGCTGCGGGCGTCCTCGTCGCGCTCGTCGCCGTCGTCGTGCCGGCGGTGCTGTCCAGCGCCGGGCTCGCGGCCCTCGGCATGGACCCGGTCGGCTCGGTGGCCTTCGGGGTCTCCTGGCTGACCGCCGGCCTGGCCCAGATCGGGGTCACAGCGGTCGCCGTCCAGCTGGCCGCGACCACCCGCGGCGCCGGCGGGCTGGCCTTCGGGTTCCTCGGGGTCAGCTACATCCTGCGGGCCTGGGCGGACGCGTCGGACTCCGACGTCGTCGCCTCCCTGGGCTGGCTCTCCCCCCTCGGGTGGGCCGGTCGGGTCGAGCCGTACGGCAAGGACCGCCTCTGGGTGGTCCTCCTCGGGCTGGCGGTGCTCGTCGTCGGGATCGGTGCCGCGCTCGCGATCCTCGAGCGTCGCGACCTCGGGGCGGGCGTGCTCCCGGGACGCGTCGGTCGGTCCCGGGCCCGGGCCATCCTCTCGAGCCCGCTGGGCCTCGTGACGCGCCTGGCCACGGGCACCCTCGTCGGGTGGGTCGTCGGGCTCGTCGTCGGGGGCATGGTCATCGGCTCGCTGCTCGGCGCCGTGGGCACGCTCGTCGACGACCCGACGATGCGGGACTTCCTGACCCAGCTGGGCGGCTCCGCCGGCACGGTGGAGGCGATCTTCCTCTCGACGGAGACGAAGTTCATCGCCGCGCTCGTGGCGGCGGCGGGCATCGCGCTGGTCCTGCGTCTCGGTGCGTCGGAACGGTCCGGCATCGGGGAGTCGGTGCTCGCGACTCCGACGCCCCGCCGCGAGTGGTACGGCGCGCACGTCCTCGTCGGCGTGGTCGCGACGACGCTGTTCGTGACCGTAGCCGGGCTGACCGTGGGGATCGTGGGGCCGATGTCGAGCGCCGGTGCGCCGGGGCTCGGCTCGACCCTCGGCGCGTTCCTCTCGACGTTGCCCGCGATCTGGCTCCTCGTCGGGACGGCTGCGCTCCTGGTCGGCTGGCGGCCACGGTTCGCCCCGTTCGCCTGGGCGGTACTGCTCGTCGGCTTCGTCATCGGGGAGCTCGGCCCCACGTTGCAGTTGCCCGACTGGGTCGTCGACCTCTCCCCCTTCGCCCATCTGAGCCAGCTACCGGGTGGCGACTTCGCCGCCCTCGCGGGCGGGGTGATGACGGCGGTGGCCGTCGGGTTCGTCGCCGCCGGTGGCGTCGCGTACCGGCAGCGGGACGCCGCCTGACCCACCTCGACCTTCGTGTGACGGGCTCAGGTGAGGTCGGGGCGGCCGTCCCGGGTCAGCGCGTCGACGACCTTCTTGACGTCCTGGGCCCGGGCGCGGGTGGTGACGAGCACGGCGTCGGGGGTGTCCACGACGACGACGTCGTCGATGCCGAGCACCGCGACCCGCCGCCCGCCGGCGGGCACCACGAAGCCGGTCGCGTCGAGCGCGGTCACGTCCGCCGGGTCGCCGAGCACGGTGACCGAGTCGTCGCCACTCGGCAGCAGCGCGGCCAGCCCGGCGAAGTCGCCGACGTCGTCCCAGGCGAACGGGGCAGGCACGACGGCTACGTGCCCCTGCGCCGCCGCCGGCTCGGCGACCGCGTGGTCGATGGTGATCCGCTCGAGACCGGGCCACAGCTCGTCCAGCAGGTCCGGCTCCGCGGCGATGGCGCGGAGCCCCGCGGCCAGATCGGGGTGCCACCGCCCCAGCAGGTCGAGGAGGGTGGCGGCCCCCACGACGAACATCCCCGCGTTCCAGCGGTACTCCCCGGAGGCGACGTACTCGGCGGCGCGCACGACGTCCGGCTTCTCGACGAACGACCGCACGCGCAGCGCTGTGGGCGCCCCGGGCAGCGGCTCGCCGGCCCGGATGTAGCCGAACCCGGTGGCCGGGTGGGTGGGGTCGATGCCGACGGTCACCAGGTCGCCGCCGCGCGCCACGTCGACCGCCTCCCGCACGACCGTCGCGAAGGCCACGGGGTCGGGAATGACGTGGTCGGCCGCGAACGAGCCGATGACCGCGCCAGGGTCCTCGCGCTCGACGACTGCCGCGGCGAGCCCGATCGCGGCCATCGAGTCCCGCGGCGCGGGCTCGGCGAGCACCCGGGCCGGGTCGAGCCCGGGCAGCTGCTGCCGGACTGCCTCCGCGTGCGCCCGGCCGGTGACGACGACCACCCGGTCACCGGTGAGCGGTGACAGCCGGTCCACCGTGGCCTGGAGCAGCGAACGCCCGCTCGACGTGAGGTCGAGCAGGAACTTCGGACGACCGCCGCGGCTCAACGGCCAGAGCCGCGTTCCCGCCCCCCCGGCCGGGACGACCGCCCAGAACCCCGAGATCGTGGACATGGCCGCGAGGGTAGCCGGTCACGTGCCGCCGTCCGGGACAGACCCGGAATGCGCCGGTACCGGGAGCTGCCGCAGCGGGCTCAGACGAGCTCGTCCGCGGTGGTCCGCCCGCCCTGGCCGAGCGCGAAGGTGCGGGCCACCCGCCACACGCCGTCGGCGCCGTGCTCGTAGAGGTCGACGGTGGCGACGGGGAACGACGCGCGGAAGTCCGCGAGCTTGTCGAAGGCCCGGTCGAGGGCCTGGTCGTCGAGGTGGTGCGCCACCGTGACGTGGGGGTGGTACGGGAAGTCGAGGGTGCGCTGCACCGGCCCGGCCCGGACGGCGCGTTCGAGGCGTTCGCAGGCGGAGATGCCGCGGGACACCTGGACGAACACGACCGGGGAGACCGGGCGGAACGTGCCCGTCCCGGCGAGCACCATGTCGAACGGCTCGGCCAGCGCGCACACCGCGGCGAGGTGCTCGACGAATCGGGGCGTGCACTCGGCCTCCAGCTCGGTCGGCGGAAGCAGCGTGACGTGGGGCGGGATCGCCGACGCGGCGGAGTCCCCGAAGGACTCCCGGGCTCCCCGGAGGTGGCTCCCCCAAGGTTCGGGAATGGTGACGGCGACGCCGTGGACCGGCATGGTGCGACCCTACTGGGAGGAGGCGGGCAGCAGACCGACGGCCTCACGGACCCGAGACATCGTGGCCTCCGCCACGCGCCCGGCACGCTCGGCACCCTTCGCGAGGATGCGGTCCAGCTCGGCCGGGTCGTCGAGGAGCTCCCTCATCCGGTCCTGGAAAGGCGTCAGTGCGTCGACGACCACCTCGGCGACCTCCTTCTTCAGGTCGCCGTACCCCCGCCCCGCGAACGACCCGGCCAGCTCGGCGACCGGGGTGCCGGACAGCACGGAGTGCACGACGAGCAGGTTCGACACCCCGGGCTGACCCTCGGGGTCGTACCGCACCTCGCCGACGGTGTCCGTGACCGCCGAGCGGATGTTCTTCGCGATCCTGCCGGGGTCCTCCATGAGGTCGATCAGGCCCTTGGACGAGGACCCGGTCTTGCTCATCTTCGCGGTGGGGTCCTGCAGGTCCATGATCTTGGCGGACTCCTTGACGATGTACGCATCCGGCACCACGAGCGTCTCGCCGTAGCGGGCATTGAACCGCTCGGCGAGGTCGCGGGTGATCTCCAGGTGCTGGCGCTGGTCCTCCCCGACGGGGACGTACGCGGCGTCGTACATGAGGATGTCGGCAGCCATGAGCATCGGGTAGGTGAACAGCCCCACATTGGCGTTCTGCCCCTTGGCGACCTTGTCCTTGAACTGGGTCATCCGGCTGGCCTCGCCGTAGCCGGTGAGGCAGCTCATCACCCAGCCGAGCTCCGCGTGCGCGCTGAGGTGGCTCTGGCAGAACACCGCCGAACGGTCCGGGTCCACTCCCCCGGCGATGAACTGGGCGGCCGTCATCCGGGTGCGGCGGCGCAGCACCTCCGGGTCCGTGGGCACCGTCAGGGCGTGGAGGTCGGCGACGAAGTAGTAGGCGTCGAAGTCGTCCTGGAGCCGGACCCAGTTGACCAGCGCGCCGAGGTAGTTGCCGAGGTGGAGCGAGTCGCTGGTGGGCTGCATCCCGGAGAGAATGCGCGGTCGGACGCTGGAGGGGTCGCTGGGCATGGGCCCCATTGTGCCGGTGCGCGCATCCGTACACTCACCGGGCATGAGCAGCGCCGCCACGACCCACGCGGCCGTCCACGGTGGGCCTCCTGACGGTGTCTGGTCGGCCCCGGGTCGGGTGAACCTCGTCGGCGAGCACACGGACTACAACGAGGGCCTCGTCCTGCCCATCGCCCTTCCCCAGCGCACCAGGGCCGCCTGCTCGCGACGCGACGACGACGTCCTGCGAGTCCACTCGCTCCAGAACGGCGAGACCGTGGAGGTCGGGCTGGCAGACGTGGGGACGGGAACGCCCGATGGGTGGCCCGCCTACGTGGCCGGCGTCCTGTGGGCCATGCGCGAGGGCGGGCACGCCGTGGGCGGGCTGACCGTCACGGTCGACAGCCAGGTGCCGGTCGGAGCCGGGCTCTCCAGCTCGGCGGCGCTCGAGTGCGCGGTCGCGGCCGCGGCAAGCGACCTGTTCGACCTGGGGTTGCTCGCCACCGACGAGGCCCGGTCCACGCTCGCCGGGCTCTGCGTCCGCGCGGAGAACGACGTCGCCGGCGCGCCCACAGGGGGCATGGACCAGTCGGCGGCGCTGCTGTGCCGGGAGGGCAGTGCCCTGCTCCTCGACTGTCGCGACGGCAGCACGGAGCAGGTGCCGTTCGATCTCGGGAACACCGGCCATGTCCTGCTCGTCACGGACACCAGGGCGTCGCACTCCCTCGCCGACGGGCAGTACGGGAGCCGCCGCGAGGCCTGCGAGGCCGCGGCGACCCTGCTCGGGGTGCACTCGCTGCGCGAGATCGACCCTGCAGGTCTCGGGGACGCCCTCGAGCGACTCGACGACGACGACCTCGTGAAGCGGACGCGGCACGTGGTCACCGAGATTGCTCGGGTGCTCGACGTCGTCTCGGCGCTGCGCGCGGGCGAGCTCGACGAGGTGGGCCGGCTCTTCGACGCCTCGCACGAGTCACTGCGCACCGACTACGAGGTCAGCTGTGCCGAGCTGGACGTCTCCGTGGAGGCAGCCCGCGCCGCCGGGGCGCTGGGTGCGCGGATGACCGGTGGAGGGTTCGGGGGCTCGTCCATCGCCATCGTGCCGGCCGACGCCGTCGAGCGGACGCGCGCCGCGATCCGACGCGCCTTCGCGGAGCAGGGGTGGACCGAGCCCCGTTCCTTCAGAGTCACCGCGGGCCCCGCTGCCCGGCGGGACGCCTGACTCGGCCGGCTGCCGTCGCCGGCGCCCGAGCCGGAGGGCCCTCACCGAGGTCGTAGTGCACGAGCACCGCGGCGTGGTCGCTCCAGCGCTGCCCGTACTCCCGGGCGCGGCCCACCTCGGCCCGCACCGCCCGGGCCGCGAGCGCGGCGGACGCGAACTGGTAGTCGATCCGCCAGCCGGCGTCGTTGTCGAAGGCCTGGCCCCGCCAGGACCACCACGTGTACGGCCCCGGTCCGGGCCCGTGCAGGGAACGGTGCACGTCGACGAAGCCGTGCCGCTCGACCCACGAGGTCAGGTGCGCCTGCTCCTCCGGGAGGAAGCCCGCGCGCCCACGGTTGCCCTTCCAGTTCTTCAGGTCCTCCGCACGGTGCGCCACGTTCAGGTCGCCGGTGACGACGGCGTCCCGGCCGTCGGCGGCCCACGCCTCCATCCGCCCGCCGACAGCCTCGAGGAAGCGCTGCTTCTCCTCCTGGCGCGGTGTCCCGGCCTCTCCGGTATGGACGTAGACCGAGGCCACGGTCACGAGCCGGCCGTGGACGTCGAGGTCGGCCTCGACCCAGCGACCGGCTCCGTCGAACTCGGGCCCCAGGTCGGTGCGCACCTCGAGGATGTCGTGCGCTGTCACCACGGCGACTCCGGCCCGCCCGCGGACGGAGGACTCGGCGTACGCCATGTCCCACCCCTCGAGCCGGGAGCCCGACAGGGCGCTGCGCAGCTGCTCGGGTTCCGCACGGACCTCCTGGAGCGCGACAACATCGGCCCCGCAGCCGGCGAGCCACTCCACGCCGCCACGACGACGCGCGGCGCGGATGCCGTTGACGTTGGCCGATGCGAGCAGCATCGCGCCATTGTGCGCACTCCGCGGGCGGTCGTCGGACGCGGGGTCAGGATGCGTCGAGCTCGCCCTTGACCTTCTCCCAGGGGCCCTCGGACGCGCCTGCGGTGAACACCTCGTCGCCGGAGACGAGCCACCAGTCGTCGCTCGACGACCCGGAGACGGCCACCTCGCCCTTCGTCGGGGAGGACTCGACGCACTCGCCGTCTTCTCCCGGCTCACCCTCGCTCACGGCAGTCGCGACGACCCCCGAGCAGCCCTCGGCGGTGTGGACGACGACGCCCGCGGACGCATCGGGGCTCAGGCCGAGCGCCAGCGCACCGTCGACCGTGAAGGTCGTGGTCCACGTCACGCCGGCGTCTTCGGTGCTGCGCACGTCGCCGCCGTCGCAGAGCGCCATGGCCGTGTTCACCTCGAGGCCGACGAGGTCGATGACGTCGGCTCCGTCCTCGCACGGGGTCACCGACGAACCGGTTGCCGAGTTCACCTCGCCGGCGTCCTCGGGAAGACGCGACCACCACGGCGCGCCGCTCTGCGGACCGATCCAGGAGCCACCGGCGTCCGACGTCTGCCAGAGCTGGTACGTGCAGCCCTCGCCACCACCGGTGACGAAGCCTTCGGCCCCCGAGCTGGCCGAGACCCGCCGCACGAGCCCCGGGGCGTCGCCGGCCGACCAGCTCTTCCCACCATCGGTCGTGACCAGCACGCGCCCGGGCTCGTCGCACTTCCCGGCGTCCGCGACCCACGCGACATCGGACCCCACCGCCGAGACCATCCGGGTCAGTGGCACGACCTCGATATCGGGAGCCGAGTCGGTCGGACCGGGCGACTCGGACGGCTCCGACGCGGTGGGCGCCGCCGACGCGACGACCGACGCCGCCGGGCTGGCCGCGGCGTCGACGCCCTCGGCGGGTGCGGGACGGAAAGCCCAGATGATGAGCGCGGCGTCGGCCAGGAGAAAAGCACCCAGCCCGACGACGGGCGCAACCCTGCGTAGCTCCATGGGCACACCCTCTCAGATTCCTCGGCACGGCCGGACTCGTCGCCCGCTCGACCCCACCGGAACCTCCCGCGCGCGGACTCCCCGCGTCGGCGACGGCTCCGATAGGATTTGTCTTGACATCAAGATACTGCCAGCCGAGGAGCGCCGACGACGACATGGCCACCATCATCTACACCCTGACCGACGAGGCCCCGATGCTGGCCACGTACTCGTTCCTCCCCGTGGTCCAGGCGTTCGCCTCGCAGGCCGGGGTCGACGTGGAGACCCGCGACATCTCGCTCGCCGGCCGCATCCTCGCGCACTTCCCCGAGCGCCTCGGCGAGGACCAGCGCGTCGGCGACGACCTCGCCGAGCTCGGAGAGCTGGCGACGACGCCCGACGCGAACATCATCAAGCTGCCGAACATCTCCGCGTCGATGCCGCAGCTGAAGGCGGCCATCCGCGAGCTCCAGTCGCAGGGGTACGACCTTCCGGACTACCCGGACGACCCACAGACCGACGAGGAGCACGAGACCCGTTCGCGGTACGACAAGGTCAAGGGCAGTGCGGTCAACCCGGTTCTCCGGGAGGGCAACTCGGACCGGCGAGCCGCGGATGCCGTCAAGAACTACGCGCGGAAGCACCCGCACTCGATGGGTGAGTGGAGCTCCGACAGCCGCACCCGGGTCGCGACGATGGGCCACGACGACTTCCGCTCCGACGAGCAGTCGGTGGTGCTCGACGCCGACGACACGCTGACGATCCGCCACGTCGCCCCCGACGGGACGACCACGGTCCTCAAGGACCGTCTGGACGTCCTGGAGGGCGAGGTCGTCGACGCCACGGTGATGCACGTCGCGGCGCTCGAGGAGTTCCTCCGGGAGCAGATCGCCAGGGCCAAGGCGGAGGACGTCCTGTTCTCGGTGCACCTCAAGGCGACGATGATGAAGGTCAGCGACCCGATCATCTTCGGCCACGTCGTGCGCGCCTTCTTCCCGGCGGTGTTCGAGCGGTACGGCGACGACCTCGCCGCCGCCGGGCTCTCCCCCGACAACGGGCTCGGGGTGATCCTCGACGGGCTCTCCGACCTGCCGAACGGCGACGACATCCGCGCCGCCTTCGAGCAGGGCCTCGCCGACGGGCCCCGGCTCGCGATGGTCGACTCCGACCGGGGGATCACGAACCTCCACGTGCCGAGCGACGTCATCATCGACGCCTCCATGCCCGCGATGATCCGCATCGGCGGCCACATGTGGGGCCCCGACGGCGGGGAGTACGACACGCTGGCCGTCGTCCCCGACTCCTCGTACGCCGGCGTCTACCAGGCCGTCGTCGAGGACTGCCAGGCGCACGGCGCGTTCGACCCGACGACGATGGGGTCGGTCCCCAACGTCGGTCTGATGGCGCAGAAGGCCGAGGAGTACGGCAGCCACGACAAGACCTTCGAGATGAGCGCCCCCGGGCGGGTCGAGGTCGTCGACGGTGCCGGCGAGGTGCTCATGAGCCACGACGTCGAGAAGGGCGACATCTGGCGCGCGTGCCAGACCAAGGACGCCGCGATCCGCGACTGGGTCGGCCTGGCCGTCACCCGCGCCCGCGCCACCGGCGCTCCTGCCGTCTTCTGGCTGGACGAGACCCGGGCGCACGACCGGAACCTCATCGACAAGGTGAACGCGTACCTCCCCGAGCACGACCCCGAGGGCCTCGACCTGCGGGTCCTGTCACCCGTGGAGGCGACCCGGCTCTCCGTGGAGCGCCTCCGCCAGGGTGAGGACACGATCTCGGTCACCGGCAACGTGCTCCGCGACTACAACACCGACCTCTTCCCCATCCTCGAGCTCGGCACCTCGGCCAAGATGCTCTCGGTCGTGCCGCTGATGAACGGCGGCGGTCTGTTCGAGACCGGCGCCGGAGGCTCGGCCCCGAAGCACGTCCAGCAGCTCCTCTCCGAGAACTACCTCCGGTGGGACAGCCTCGGCGAGTTCCTCGCGCTGGCCGAGTCCTTCCGGCACGAGGCGGCGCACGGGAACGACCGCGCCGAGATCCTCGGCGACGCCCTCGACCGCGCCACGGGCACCCTCCTCGAGGAGAACAAGTCCCCGGCGCGTCGGGTCGGGAAGATCGACAACCGGGGCAGCCACTTCTGGCTCGCCCGCTACTGGGCGCAGGAGCTCGCGGCGCAGCGGACCGACCCGGCCCTGGCCACGGTCTTCACCCAGGTGGCGGAGGCGCTGGTGGAGCGGACCGAGACCATCGAGTCCGAGCTCATCGGCGTTCAGGGCGAGCCGGCCGACATCGGCGGGTACTACCGTCCCGACGCCCGGAAGGCCGCCGGCGTCATGCGGCCGTCGACGACCTTCAACGAGGTCATCGACCCCCTCCGATGACCCGGCTTTCCCGCCGCATCCACCAAGCCCCGGGGTCGCACCGGAAGCCTTCCGGGGCGACCCCGGGGCTTCCGGGATGACGCCTGCCACCCACCTCGGTGGCTCAGACGTGGTGCTCCGCCTCCGCCGCATCGGCCTCGGCCTTCGTGGCGTGCACCGTCCCGTGGGGGTGCTCGGCGGGCGCGTAGATGGAGTACAGCCGCAGCGGCTCGTCCCCGATGTTGGTGAGGTTGTGCCACGACCCGGCCGGGACGAACACCGCGTCGTCGTCTCCGACCGTCTCGTCCAGACTCAGGTCGTCGCGTGCCGGACCCATCTGCACTCGGGCCCGGCCCTGCTCGACCCGCAGGAACTGGTCGTGGTCGTCATGGACCTCCAGGCCGACGTCGTGCCCCGGCTGGATCGACATCACCGTCACCTGGAGGTTGCGGCCGGTCCAGATGGCGGTCCGGTAGGTGTCGTTCTCGAGCGTCGCCCTCTCGATGTCGGTGACGTAGGGCTCGGGGCCGTGGTCGGTCATGGCGCTCCTCCTCGCGTGCAGATGCGTCTCCAACGTACCGAGTCCTGAGAGGCGGCCGCAGGCGGAACTCGTGTCCGGCTGTACGCGGGACGGCGGTGGCACCAGACTGTCGTCCATGACCCCACCCTCGATGCGGCAGCGCCTCGCCGCGGAGTTCCTCGGTACCTTCTGGCTCGTCTTCGGCGGGTGCGGCTCGGCCATCTACGCGGCCACCTTCCTCGCACCCAACGTCGTCGCCGGCGGAAGCGTCGACAAGGGCATCGGGTTCCTCGGAATCGCCCTTGCCTTCGGTCTCACCGTCGTCACCATGGCGTATGCGGTGGGGCACATCTCCGGTGCCCACTTCAACCCGGCCGTCACCATCGGGGTCGCCGTCGCGCGGCGCTTCGAGTGGCGCGACGTGCCGGGCTACGTCGTGGTCCAGGTCGTCGGCGGACTGCTCGCCGGTACGGCACTGTGGGCCATCGCGCGCGGCAAGCCCGGCTTCGAAGCCACCGGCAACATGGCCGCCAACGGCTGGGGAGACCTGTCGCCCGGCGGATACTCCTTCGCGGCGGTACTGTGCACCGAGGTCCTGCTCACCGCCGTGTTCCTCTACGTCATCCTCGGTGTCACCGACTCGCGGGCCCCGGAGGGGTTCGCCCCGCTGGCCATCGGACTGGCGCTCACTCTCATCCACCTGGTCTCGATCCCGATCTCCAACACCTCGGTCAACCCGGCCCGATCCACGGGCGTGGCGTTCTTCAACGGCGCGGGCGCCCCGGGGCAGCTGTGGCTGTTCTGGCTCGCGCCGATTCTCGGCGGTGCCATCGCCGGTGCCACGTTCCACCTCATCACCGGCGTCGACCGCCGGGACCGCGACATCACCGGCGAGATCGACCCGGACGACGTCGGGGTCGACCCCGGGGTCGACCCCGACATGCCTCGCTGACCTCCCCAGCCGGACTGCTCGTCCCCCTGGACCGGGGCGGGATCAGCCCGGCCCTGCTCGGCGCTCCGCCGCGTAGTGCCGGAAGAGCAGGTAGGCCGCGGCGGCGCAGAGCACGTGCCACAGACCGTGCCACTGGAACGGCGACGTCGGGTCGCACCAGGGGTGAGCGTCGCGACCGAAGCGCCACACCGTGGACGCGACGAAGAGGACGAGAACCGCCGTGACCCCGAACCAGGTGTCCTGCCGCACCTCGCGGCGGCGCCACAGCACGACCTCGAGCCCGATGGCGAGGAGCAGCATGGCGGAGAAGGCCGCGTTGCCGGCGTGGTTGACCAGCGGGACCGCTCCACCGGTGAGGTAGACGACCATCCCCGCGACGACGAGCAGGGGGAAGACGACCGCGAGGAACCCCGGTCCGCGGTGCCAGGCGCGCATCGCCGCATAGCCCAGCGCGAACCCGGACACGAGGAACATGCTCAGCAGGTCGAGGTGGCCCCCGACGGCGCTCTGCGTCGCGTGCATCGCCATGCTCCCGGGTCCGAGCAGCACGACAAGGACGGCGTACGCCGTGGCCAGACCCGGGTGGGCTCCCATCGTCATCCCGAGACGTCGCCGGTCGCCGGCGTACCAGGCGATCACGAGGCCGGCGAGCACGAACCCGAGGTTGCTCCACGTGCTCGTGGGCTGCACGACCCAGCCGGCATCGGCCGCCTCGCAGAAGCTCGAGCCCCGGCCGACGTCCGGACCGAGCCATCCCCATCGCGCCGCGGCGAGTACGAGGCCCGTCGAGAGCAGCGCGGTGACCCCGGCCGCGACCACCGGTCGCAGATGGCGCCCGTCCGTCGCTCCGCGCTGCATGTGGCACAGCCCAGCACAGCAGCAACCTGCCGCGCCATCCACGCACGCTGATAGCGTCGCGAGCACACACCTCACCGCTCGATCGAAGGGGAAACACCGTGAGCAGCACGCCCGTCAAGGTGGCCGTCACCGGCGCCGCCGGCCAGATCGGCTACAGCCTCCTGTTCCGCATCGCCAGCGGGTCGCTGCTCGGCCCCGACACCCCGGTCGAGCTGCGGCTCCTCGAGATCACCCCTGCACTGAAGGCGCTAGAGGGCGTCGTCATGGAGCTCGACGACTGCGCCTTCCCCACCCTGGCGAACGTCGAGATCGGGGACGACCCGATGACCGTGTTCGACGGTGTCAACCACGCGTTGCTGGTCGGCGCCCGCCCCCGGGGTCCGGGGATGGAGCGCAGCGACCTCCTCGAGGCCAACGGCGGCATCTTCTCGCCGCAGGGCAAGGCGCTGAACGAGGTGGCGGCCGACGACATCCGGGTGACCATCACCGGCAACCCCGCGAACACCAACGCCCTCATCGCGATGAGCAACGCCCCCGACATCCCGACCGAGCGCTTCTCGGCGCTCACCCGGCTCGACCACAACCGCGCCATCTCACAGCTGTCGGCCAAGCTCGACGTCCCGGTGACCGACATCCGGAGGATGACGATCTGGGGCAACCACTCGGCCACCCAGTACCCCGACCTGTTCCACTGCGAGGTCGGCGGCCGCAACGCCGCCGAGGCGGTCGGCGACCAGGCCTGGATCGAGGAGACCTTCATCCCCACCGTCGCCAAGCGGGGCGCGGCGATCATCGAGGCCCGCGGCGCCTCGTCGGCGGCGTCCGCGGCGTCGGCCACCATCGACCACGCCCGCACGTGGGTCGAGGGCACCCCCGACGGCGACTGGGTCTCGATGTCGGTGCGCTCCGACGGGTCCTACGGCGTCGAGGAGGGACTGATCTCCTCGTTCCCGGTCACGGTGAGCGACGGGCGCTGGGAGATCGTCCAGGGCCTGGAGATCGACGACTTCTCCCGCGAGCGGATCGACGCCTCGGTGTCCGAGCTGGCCGGCGAGCGCGACGCCGTGACAAGCCTGGGTCTCGTCTAGCGGGCACCCAGCTTTCCCGCCGCATCCCGGTGGCCCCGGGGTCGCACCCGAACCCTTCCGGTGCGACCCCGGGGCTCCGGTTGTCACGCTCCGATGACTCCCCGGCCTCCGCGGACGGCCCGTGCCACCATCGCGGCCACCAGACCCGGGCGCTCCAGGTGCGCCCAGGTGACTCGCACGACGACGTAGCCCAGTCGCCGCAGGCGGTCCTCACGGCGTTTCTCGGCCCACAGCACCTGCGGGTCGCCGTCGGCGTACTTGACCTTGCCGTCGAACTCGACGATCACAGTGGTCCCCCTGACGATGAAGTCGACCCTGGCGACGACCACGCCCGACGCGTCACGGACCTCGACCTGGGCCTCGACGTCGATCCCGCCCAGGGCGAGCGCGAGCCCCGTCCTCGACTCACCCACCGACTCCCGGCGTCCGTCGGCGTGGCGGAGCATCGCCGTGGCGCGCGAGCCGTGGCGCTGCCCGGCGACGGCCTCGACGGCCTCCGCCAGGTCGTCCGGGGTGACGGCCCCGGAGTGCAGCGCCGCGTCGGCGCTGACCACCCCCGGCTGGAGCCCGTGGTCCACTGCGTGCTGCGCCAGCGACTCCGGCAGACGTGTGGCCGGCCCCCACTCCGTCTCGACCCGGCAGCCGCGTGCCGGGCGGACCCAGAGGGCCGTCATGCCACCGGACCGCCGGATCGGGCGGAACAGGGTGGGCCGGCGCAGCGGAGAGCCCCACACGGTCACCCCGTGCGCGAGGAGCGCCGTCTCCCCGCCCAGTACGGCATCCGGGTAGAGGAGGAGCCCACCGGCGGCCAGGGCCCGCTGGCGTGCGACCCGGCCATCTCCCACCTCCTCCGTCAGCAGGTAGAGCCCTCGTCCGGGATGCTCCAGGACCCCCGACGTGACGAGGGCCAGCAGCGCCCCCTCAGACACCCCGGCATCG
>Ga0316575_10000226_pt1 | contig 15060 bp, 12 predicted proteins | sample J5NA_FD_203072 | JGI IMG/M metagenome (GOLD analysis project Ga0316575, IMG submission 203072) | Rhizosphere microbial communities from salt marsh grasses in Alabama, United States - J5-7_050615r2r3 | ecosystem: Host-associated > Plants > Roots > Rhizosphere | place: USA: Alabama | collected...
AAAATCCTGGTCCCTTTAGACGGATCGAAAAGAGCGGAAATGATACGTCCCCATGTGCGAGAGTTGGCGAGCCGATTTCAGGCAACTGTCATCCTTATCAAGGTTATCGAACCTATCTACGCCGATGGTATTGTAGAACCATTTATTCGCATCAGTGAGGATGCTTTCAATGCAAAATTGAAAGATCACGAGTTATACCTCGATGGTATTGCAACCAAGTTCCGCAATAAAGGTATTGCCTGCAAAACGCTGATAGCCCATGGACCGGTTGTAGAAAAGATAATTGAGGCTGCAAACACTGAAGATGTGGACCTAATCGCAATGACGAGCCATGGTTATGGAGGGCTTTCCCGCATTTTTTACGGCAGTGTTGCCGCCGGCATCTTAAACCGGGTAGATCGCCCACTTTTTATCGTACGGTCACGGTGGGCTGAATAAATAGCACTTAAAAGATAACCAAGCGACTTTCACATCAGTCAGGAATTAGAAAATCTCGGCTGGGGTATTCAAATAATAAGGGAGTACCTTTTGCAGAACTGATCGAAACGGCTAAAGCGGAAAAAGTAGATATGGTGGTAATGGGCACCAAAGGGCGCAGCAATATTGCCGGCATACTGTTCGGTTCTCAGGCTGAAAAGATGTTCCGTCATTGCCCGGTACCGCTGCTCAGTGTTCGTGAAGTCGGATGAAAAGATGCCTGGATTAATTGCTGAAGATGGTCTTCTTAAAACTCAACATTCCAGTGCGAACTCGTTGAGTGTGCGGTAGATCCATCATCTGCTGATGGAGATTAAAGTGAGAGCGGTGATGGTAGGGGATCACCCTCAAAGTTAGAAATGTGGACCGCGAAATTCTAAGCGAAGTGCTGTCTTTGTTCTATATGTTTTTTAATGCCTTTTTATAAAACTTTTCAACATACTCCTTAACCATTCGCCGGGCCGAAAATTTGGCGGCATTGCTTTTTATAGATTCTTTCATTATTTTTACCCATCCATAAGGTATGCCCTCTTCTGAAACATCGTAATACAAGGGTATAATTTCTTCTTCTAAAATTCGGTAAATTTCGCCGGCATCGGCCTGATCTCGGTTGCGATCGTCTGATGGATAATCGATCCCCCAACCGTTTTTTTCATTGTAACCTTCCAGCCACCAACCATCCAAGATGCTCAGTTGCGGCACGCCGTTTAGCGCAGCCTTCATGCCGCTGGTTCCGCTGGCCTCCATCGGTGGAATTGGCGTGTTGAGCCACACGTCCACACCATGAACCAGGTACTGGGCCAGCTGCTCGCCGTAATCTTCGACAAAGGCGATGCGCCCCCCTGTATCCGGATTACGACTGACATTGAAAATACGCTGCAAAATTCGCTTTCCCGGATCGTCGGCCGGATGCGCCTTGCCTGCAAAAATAATTTGCAGCGGGCGCCAGCGATCATTCAAAAGCGATTTGAGTCTTTCGAAATCATAAAAAAGCAAATCCGCCCGTTTGTAAGTAGCAAAGCGCCTCGCAAAACCAAGGGTAAGCACTGAAGGATCCAACAACGCCCCCCCGGCCAGCACAACAGACGGATTAGCCCGGTCCTGGGTCCAGCGCAGTCGAGATCTTTCCCGAATGGCATCAATCAGCTTGATCTTCAGCCAATAATGGGTTTTCCAGAATTCCTCATCCGGTATCTTTTCAATCGATTGCCAGATGAGGGAATTATCATGCTCTGCTATCCACCCGGGCTCCAGATATTTGTTAAACAGAAGCTGCAATTTGGGCTCGATCCAGGTCGGAACATGGACGCCATTGGTGATATGATCAATGGTGCTTTCGCCTTCGGGAAACTCGGACCAGAGGCTTTGCCACATCCGGCGCGATACTTCTGCGTGCTTTTTGCTAACGCCGTTGCGGTATTTGGCAAGCCGCAGCGCCATCGCGGTCATATTAAACCCGGCTTCCGGTTTTTCCGGATGAACGCCAAGTTTGAGAAATGCGTCGTGATCCAGCCCCAGCGCCGGCCAGTAGGCGTGAAAATATTTTTCAATTAGATAAAACGGAAAGACGTCATGACCGGCAGGCACCGGGGTGTGGGTTGTAAATATGGAAGTATTTCGCACCTGTTCAATGGCCTCCGGGAAACTCATACCCTGATTAATCAGGTCCCGGATTTGTTCCAGCAGGGCGAATGCGGCATGACCTTCATTTAGATGCAGCAGGAAACGTTTAATCCCCAGCGTCTCCATCACTTCAGCCCCGCCGATCCCCAGAACGATCTCCTGGCGCAGCCGTTGCTCAAGATCGCCGGTGTAAAGCCGAGCCGATATGCCGCGATTCCAGGGATCGTTCAGCTCGATGTCGGTATCCATGAGATACAGCGGCACCCGCCCGACATCCACCCGCCACACCGCAACCTGAATCTGCGGTTCGCTAAGAGGGACCTTGACAATAAGCTGATTGCCGTCTGCACCCAACACCCGGGCAATCGGTGCTGCATCTCGATCCAGCTTTTCAGTGATATTTTCCTGCCAGCCATCTTCACGAATTTGCTGAAAAAGATAGCCTTCCGGATACATAAAACCGACCGCCACCAGCGGCACATTCAAGTCGCTGCATTCTTTGAGGTGATCTCCGGCCAGAAAGCCCAATCCGCCGGCATAAAACGGCAGCGATCGATGCAGCCCGTATTCGGCTGAAAAATAGGCAATCTTAGAAATCTCTGGATCCGGCATATCCGGCAGAAGCGGACAGGCCGTTGTTTCCATATATTTTTTAAACCGGGACATCACGACTTCGTATTGTCGCAAGTAATCCGGGTTGCCGGCTGCGTCCTCCAGGATCTCTTTGGGAAGCTCTTTTAACATTTTGTCCGGATTATGCACACTTTCTTTCCAGGCCTGTCGATCCAACGTTTTAAACAGCATGCGAGCAGCCGGATTCCAGCTCCACCACAAGTTTTCTGCCAACTCACCCAGTCCATTTAGCCGCTGCGGGAGATTGGGAAAAATATTTTTTTGCTCATTCATAATCACCTTTTTATCGAATTGGGATTCTCAGAAATGTAAGCCTCAATGAATACATCCACCAGACTTTTAATATCGTCCTTAATAAGCGCCAGGCGCCGCATTCCCACCGATTCAGCCTGCCAGGTAATTGAAAAAGCCTCTGCAGACGGATCCCGCTTCAAAGAAACCAGCTGGCGGAGGTTGAGCCGGATGGCATAAATATATCTTTTTTTCACATCGACTTTTTCGATGATGTCTCCACTTGTGTCATCGGCTGGAAATTGTTTTTTAGCAGGCTCAGGGTCCGAAAATTTCAGTCTCACGTTCAAAATGCCTTCAAATGCCGATTGACTCGAGGCTTCCTCGTCTAAAACTTGAATGCCGGCTTTTTGCAGTTGCTGCTCAATGGATGATTCCAGATTGTCTTCAGAAAGCCCCACTTTTGCGAGTTCAGCCTGCCACTCCGCCTCTAGAGAGTGAACTTTTACAATTATCGATTGAATACCACGAAGCGTGGCGCGGTCCCTGGCTCTGTCATCGGCCTGGCAAAATGAACCCGAAAATAAGAAAATAAAGAAAAAAACAGCGATCAGACATATAAAGATAATGTTTCGCATCATGATAAACCTCCTTTCCCGACGGATGAATTATCCCCGATGCGCGAAGTTATGTTTTGAAAATGCAATGCGGTCATTAAGATTTACCAACTCGGTATGATATTGCTCAACCAGCTTTAAACGCGGCAGCAAGCCTGACCGATTGGCAATCTGGATGTTAAGACCCGGGCGGGCGTTTATTTCCAGGATTAAAGGCCCCTTGTCTTTATCCAAAACCAAATCAACGCCGATATATCCCAGTCCCGTAAGTTCATTACACTGCGCGACGATCTTTAACAATTTTTCCCAGTTGGGAATTTTTACACCGGTGACCGGATTGCCGGTATCCGGATGTTCGCTGACAATGTCATTACGCCAAACCGCCGTAAGGGTCCTGCCGGTAGCAATATCGATTCCCGCGCCAATTGCCCCCTGATGCAGGTTGGCTTTACCGCCGGACATGCGGGTGGGCAATCGGACCATGGACATGACCGGCACTCCAAGAAATACGATACCCCGGATATCTGGCACCCCCTGATAGCTGATGGCTTCAAACACCGGGTCAAACTGCACCCGATATTCAATTAACGCTTTATCGGGCTGTCCCCCCAGGCTGTACATGCCACTGATGACATTAGACAGATGATAACCGACTTCTTCTCGGGTCAGCAGCGAGCCATCGACACTACGGTACATATCCTTTGAGCGCCCGGCGATAACCAGAATCCCTTTTCCGCCCGAGCCTCTGGATGGTTTGAGTGCGAACTCAGCATGAGGTTCAATCATCTCAGCGAAGTGACGAACCTGGTATTCGGTTTGAATAACGCCATAGAGTTCCGGTACGGCGATGTTCGCCTCGGTGGCAAGTTTCTTGGTTTGCAACTTGTCATCCACCAGCGGATAGCGATCGCGCGAGTTGTATTTTAAGGTATACTCGGCATTTCGCCGGTTGACCCCCAGTACACCGATACCGGTGAGTTGCTTTTTTAGGTTAAACATCAGGTCTTATCTTTGTCAGCGATTTAAAGCGCGGCAGCTCCAGTAACCTGAAGCCGGTATAGCGCCCCAGCCATAAGATTCCGGCCAGCAGAATAAGTAATAGCTCCGGAAAAACAAACACCAAGTGTTCAATGTGCTTAATGGTCATCACCAAATAGGCCAGCATCGCTGCAGCCATCGACCATGCGCCTCGCTTCAGGGTTTCCAGGGCCCCGAGCTCTTCCCAGCCAATGGACATTCGTTCAATGGTCATGGTCATAATTACCATGGGGAAAAGCGCGACGGAAAGCCCGCGTTCCAAACCTAATTTGTAAGTCAAAATGCTGAACAGGACCATCAGGTAAATCACGACAATTAAAATGGCAGCCAGTCGAGGCACTACCAGCAACTTCAGGTGAGCCAGATATAGCCGAATGACAAGGCCTAAAGCAATTAAGGTGGAAAATAAAATGACACCCCATAAAAGCTGGGTTTCTCGAAATGCCAGGGCAATGAGCACCGGCATAAAAGTGCCGAAGGTCTGTATACCAATGACATTGCGCAGGATAACCAGCAGAATAACACCGATCGGTATCATTAAAATCACGTGATATACGGCCTGGGTCTCGATGGGAAGACTGAACAGTGAAAAGCTCAGAAAAAATGGTTTCTTAAGCTCACCGGTTTCTGAGACCGTCTGCAGGGCCAGCTCTTGGCTACGAGACACCGATACGACGGTTTTAAGGTTTTTCGTTCCCTGAGGCTCAACCAGCGGTTCCATACCCCGCCACCAGGCCAGATAATCCTCAGGCACCCCTCGCTTCCCGATAACCGGATCATAGGATACCCACTGCTTTTGATCGTAAATTTCCAACCAGTGGATAATTGAGGAATCGCGCCTTTGATCTTCCAGTCGAATGCCGTGTACGCTACGGGCATGAATACCGGCCAACGCCATTAATTGAACGCATAAGTCCACTTTCTTCTCAAGCGAGTCTTTTTTGCCCAGCAGCAGCGCGGCATTATCGCCCGGCCGGGGGTTGTTAAGGCGATGCATCAACTCGATAACAATGCCGTTTATATCGGCGGACTTTTCGCGCGCTTCCGAGACAAGAGCCTCCGAGGCCTCGCGATATGCGCCTTTGAGGTCAGGTTTTGCAGGACCGGACCCTACCGGTGTTTTTTGGGGGATCTCCCTATCCATCCGGCGCATCGAAGCCCGGTAATATAGATTTTGATTTCCGCTGGCCTTGCGAATCGACCAATGAACCTTGCGTTTCCCGTCTTCGGTTACGACGTTGACACCATAACCCCGGGAGATAAAATTCTCATTTACGATCGCAAAATGGCGGGAATTGCGAGGAAGGTTCATTGAAACTTTGATGGGTTTATTGTTGGAGGCAAAGGTCAGGTGGGCCTCAACCTCCCAGGTATCGGATCGAGCTTCAGGCACCAGCGGAAAATTTAAAACCAGCGCCTTGTACAAAAAAACAATAAATCCGATAAACGTCAATGTTAACGCCAGGACGATTAGATGCCTTCTGGTCATTTATGAATTGCTCCCTGGCAGTCAGTTCGAACCTTAAACGTCGCAGAAGCGTCCACCAAAATTGAATTTCGAAGATAACTGCGCCCGATAAGCAACTGGTAATTAAATTTGCTGCGATCCTGCAGATTGACTTCAACCTCTTTGTAAACATTTCCCAGGCAGATCCCAAGGCGAATGACGGGACGCGTTACCGATTGGGTCTCGTGCTGTTTGATTGTGGCCGTGCGAATTACCCTGGCCTCGAAACTTTGCGTTCTTCCTTTCCAATTTTTCAACTCAAAACGCAGCCATTTCTCCCCGTCACGCTCAACTTCCTCGATATGCTTGGCATTTAACGATGAATTCCTGGCACCGGTGTCAAGCTTGGCTTTGATTTTAAAATTGCCCGGGAAAATACTGACATTTTCGACCCAGCCGGCCACCAGCAAGTCATTATTTGAAGGGGCGATTTCCGGGAAACCCGGCGCGTCGCTTAAAAATAATAAAACTAAAAAACTAACTTTTATTATCCAGCTTAAATTTTTCATGATCAATCCATTAGGGTTGAATGGACGCCTGCCCCGCATACAAATTTTTTACCAGTGCGGCTGATTACCGATCCCTTTTCCCATAACCTCCAGAGTTTCGGTCACCACCACGAAAGCTTTCGGATCGATTTTGCGAACCATTTCCTTGAAACGAGAAAGCTCGGTAAGCGTGATGACGGAATAAAGTATGTGCAATTGCTGTCCGGAGTATCCGCCCTCGCCCTGCACCATCGTTACGCCCCTTTGCAGTTTTTCCATTATTTGCCGGGAAATCTCTTTCCATTGGGGGGAGATGATCATGATGGCTTTGCGCTGGCTGAGCCCGATGACAACCAGGTTAACGACGTATGCGTTGATAAAGAAATAAATCAATGTGTACAACACGCGCTCCAGTGGCAGACGGAAAAGCGCAATCAATAGCAATAAGGCGTGAAACGTCATCACCGTGGTTCCCGGTCGGATGGAGAATCGTTTAAATAAAATAATCGAAAAAATATCCAGACCACCGGCGGAACCCAGAGATCTCAAAATAATGCCCGATCCAAATCCTGTGATGATTCCGGCTGTCAGCGCATTGAGAATCATGTCTCCAACAGGGAAGACCGGAAACGGCCAAAATATCACTGCCGAAAAAATAATCATCCCCGCCAAGCTGTACCAGAAAAAGCGCCTGCCCACGAACATCCAGCCAATGACAAATAGGGGTATATTCAGCAGGAAATAGATAAATCCGAGCGGCAGGGACGCAAAGACATAGTGGACCAGAAGCGCCAATCCGGTTACACCGCCGGCTAGAAATTGTTTGGGAACCAGAATCCCTTTAATGCCAACTGCGCAAAGAACGCTGCCCACGAAAATCAGCAACAGATTCCATAATACGATTGATGTCTCTTTTATTTCAATTTTTTTGAGTAACATTTCTTGTTAAACTATCTTAAAATTAGCGGTTAATCTTCAAAGACAGAGAAAAAAAGTTTTAAAGGTGTTCTAAAGTTAGAAGTGCCTAAAATGACTAAAATGAGCTAAAATGCCTAAAGTTAAGGTTTCACTGGCGCTCCATCTTTTATTCTATAAGATAGAATTCCTCGCAATTTTAGGCATTTTAGATCATTTCTAATTTTAGCTCACTTATTGTTATACACACTTTTTATAGGTTTAAAGCTTTACGATTGGGTGTTAAATACATTTTTGAGATAGGTTCTTATCACTATAGTTCAACTCCCAGACCGGGCTTTTGTGTTGGATAAAGAATTCCTTTTCTTAAAACAACCGCTCCACAGGCAGGGTCATCCAATAGATCCAGATGACCGTCCAAATCCGCATAGATCACATTTGGCCGCGCCAATGCAAAGTGCAGACCGGCCGCGATGCCCAACGCCGATTCGTCCATGCATCCGACCATCACCTCGAGACTGGCGGCGCGGGCAACCGCATTTATCCTCAAGGCCTCATTGATACCACCGACCTTCATCAATTTGATGTTGACCATGTCCACCAGATCTTTGCGAGCCAGTCGAAAAACATCTCGCAGATTCATGATACTCTCATCGGCCATCACCGGTATCGGAACGACATTGGTAATTTTGCCCAGAAGGTCAAGATCCGCCCTGTTTGTCGGCTGTTCGATCAATTCAAGTCCGGCCGAGCGCGTTGCGCTAACAAAGCGCAGTGCCTCTTCCTCTGTATATCCCTGGTTGGCATCAAAGCGTAACTCTATCTTTTTGCCGACTTTTTCACGCACTTTTAAAATCTTTTCAATGTCTTCCTCAACATTTTGCCCGCCTTTGATTTTTAAGGATCTAAATCCTTTTTTGATCCATTCTCCGGCCCTGGCAATCGTTTCATCCAGGGGGTTGATGCCGATGGTGACGCTGGTCCTTATACGGGTGCGAAAGCCGCCCAGCAGTTTGTAAATCGGCAGCCCGCAGACTTTACCCAGGATATCGTGCAATGCCATATCCACCATGGCCACTGCTGATGGATGATCGCGTATAATGGGTACCAGTTTTTCACCGATCAGGGCAAGGCGCAACGGATCCGTCTGTTTCAGAACCGCATCTATCACATCGCTGCAGATTTTTATGACCGTCTCGGGGGTTTCACCGGTAACCTGCTTATCCGGTGCCGCACAACCATATCCGACGATGCCGGTGTTCGTTTCGAGGCGTAAAAAAACATTGGTGGTTGAATCCACCCGCTCATAGGCGATGGAATAGGGTTCAGCCAATCGCATGTCAACCGGCCAGATTTCCAGACGGGTAATTTTCATGATCAGTAATTCCGATGATGGATCTCTTCAAGGGTCAGGCGCTTTAAATCCTCAACCAGGGACACCAGGTGGGCAATCATCATTTCCCATATCCTTTCCCCTTTAGCGGCACTGGCTTTGGTCGGATCGCCCATCACACCGCTGGGCGAAATTTTGCGAGTGTAAGCGTACCACAAAACACCGCGTTTGGAAGAAAAGTCCAGATATCTGCTGGAGAATTTCGGAATCTGTTTTTTGGCCTGATCCATCTGAACCAGCTGGGGGCGCACCGCCAGGCTGGTGCTGGTTTCAATTTCACCGGCATGCACATCGTTGGGGGTCTCAACAATTTTGTCGATGTCCACATCACTGGTTTCGCCGGTGTCGACACAGACAAAAATGCGGGCATCGCGATTGATCATCTGGGCGGCATAATTCAGTGACGGGCTGTTGCCGCCATGGCCGTTGATCATCACCAGCTTGCGGATGCCGTTGCGCGAAACGCTCATCCCGATTTCATAAATCATTTTGGTAAGCGTATCGTTGGATATACTGACCGTTCCGGTAAAATCAGCATGGTGATAGGAAACCCCATAAGAAATCGGGGGAAGCACCAGCGGTTTGGGGTCGCTGCAGGCTTCCGCCACTCTGTGCGCCAGATAATCAGCATCAAATGCATCGGTATCCAGCGGCAGATGCGGCCCATGCTGCTCAAGTGCACCCACCGGCAGCAAAGCGACATCCATTTTTTTGATGCGCGTTCTGGCCTGGCGCCAGGTAAGCTCACCCCACAGGTAACCGTCGGCGCCGGATGGTTTCAGGGTGTGATTCGCCTCGTTTTCCGATGGGATGGGATCGAATTCAAAAGGAAAGGTGGCGTCAACAGCCGGATCCTTGAGCACATCCACTTTTTCCCAGCTGCGCCCGCTGCGCAACACCGCTCCATTGGCATGCTTGAGAAAAATTCGAAACAGCGGTTTACGCAGACCGGTGGGTATTGCATTGATGGGGGAAGACTTGCCATCGATTCGCAATTTTAAGATTTCCGGATGCGCTGTGGCAGCCTCCGGAGGCAGTTCTTTTGCATCGATTAGCCCTTTTTGGGCCAGCATGAAAAACAGATGCCTCACGCCGGCTGCCTCCTGAGAAACGCGCTTGTGGGGCAATTTTTCAAGGCCATCCTGAATCTGAGAAAGAGAATAGCCGCATTGAACCGGATCGGCGCCAATAGCTTTTAGCATGGCGATAATGCGGCGGCATTTTTCACAACGGCCGCAGGGGTAGACCCGCTCACCCTCCTTGTGGGTTGCGTGGCAGGAGGTCTGGTGGCGCTGAAGATCCGGATAGCGCTCGACCAGTATCTTTTCGATAAGAAGCTCGGATAACGGCCTCAGTATGGAAAACTGACTGATGTTCCAACCCTTGCGCATAAAATATCTGGAGAGCGCATGATCAAAATAAATGCTCTGATCATAGAGCCCGTCATAATGCGGAATTCCCCGGGTTGTCTTGCGCACCGTAGTATCATATTCATCGCCGATCAGCAGACGACCGATACCGCGTTTACGTAAGAGCGGTAAAACGCCGAATAGAAAAACTGCCACAGTCCACAGCCGAATCGGATACTCATCAGAACGGACATTGGTAAAATCCTTGCGGATAAAGGGCATGCGCTGCAGCATCCAGGCAAACAGGCGATCGGAATTGACCCACACCCGGGCCGTGTTGGGAATGTTTTCTTTAAAATGCCGGTAGGCGTTCAGGGCGGTAAACCAGTGCCGCCCGGACTCGTTGACAAAAATCGGATGGACTTCGCGGCCGAGTTCATTGATCAGCCCGTAGCTTAAAAGGCTGTCTTTGCCGCCGCTGGACAGTATACAATGCCGATGCCTGTCAGCAGGCCATAGCTGCCACTTTGATTTGGATTTAAAGGCGGGAGGTTCCGGAAATTCCAGCCTGGCGCGCAGATATTTTTGCAGTTTCACTACGGGCAACTCACTGATTGCACCGGTCAGAAAGGGATTGGGCTCTATAAATTTTTTAACATAAATTTCCCGGGCGGTGTTTTCGGCCATATCCTGGATAAAACGCCGATCGAGCTCGTCGAAGGCTCCCTGGAAAACAATGGCTGTACAAAACAAGCCATAATTGAGGGCCACCTGGGCGGCAATCATATCCGCTAAATTCTGTGATTCCGGCTCCGCAGGATCAAATACCGTCTCTTCATAGCTGTAAATCAGTTCCGTTCGATCCTCGCCTCCTTTCCAAAAAAGGCGATAGGGCGCCATCAGCCTTCTGGGTTCAAGTCTAACCGGGCCAATCTCCAGCCGTTCAAAGACCTGTAACGCTGAAAGCGGGTCATTTGCGGGTTTTTGGGGAGCAGATTTCCGGTTGGGTTTCGGCTGTGTTTGTTTTAAAGCCATAGGTGTTCTTTCTATAATTTATTTAACATACGAGTTTAAGAAATCCACTAAAGCACCGGCCCCATCCCGCAGGACATCTAAAGCCGGTAGACCGACATCTTTTTGGATCGCATCGCAGACCGGTGCTATTTGGTCGGCAGACAGGCTTTCGTGGTTGATGGTAACCGCCACAACCGGTTTTCCGGACAGAAGCTCGATCGCCTCGATTTGCCGGGCCAACGGCTGTATCGGATAGCCGGGGAAGCCGTCATATTCAAGCCGCGCCGGCGCGTGTTGCAGGATGATGATGTCGGGCCGTCCCGCAGCCAGGATTTCGAAGCCGCCGGGATAGGCCGGGTTCATTAGGCTGCCCTGCCCTTCAATCACAATAATGTCCGGTTGCTCTTCCTTCCAGGCCGTCCATACCGCATGCTCGATTTCACCGGCGACAAAATCGTTCACCAGCGAATCCATGATAATCCCGTATTTGACGCCCTGCATCCAGGCGGTCTGACCGGTGCCGATCATCTCAGCGCGCAGTCCCAGATCTTTGAAGCCGTTGACGATCAACCAGGCCGTCGTGCGTTTACCGATTGCCGAATCGGTTCCCAACACAGCAATCTTCAGGGCCTTGACCTCCTCGATTTTACCGCTGAAAAAATGAAGTTTTTGGATTCGCAGCGGCTTACGAATATCTCTAATTTTAACATCATATTGAGCGGCAAGCTTCTTCATTTCGTGATCTTCCGAGAGATAATCGTGCAGACCGCAATCCACGTTCAAACCAAATGAAACGGCATTTTTGGCATCCTGCCGCGCTTTTGAAGTCAGGCGACCGCCGTCCGGGGCCAGACCGACAACGAAGTGTGTGGCCGGATGCGTATGACTGTCGGCCTCCTTTACGGCCTGTTTCAAGGAACCAAAAATCGGAATCTGATTTGCTTTACCGTCCAATACAGCACCGGCATCCTGATCGGCATAGCGTGAATCGACAACCGAAAGGACACGATATCGTTTCGTGAACCTGACCAAACCATGAGCGGTTTTACCATTAGGCGTGTTGAAGGCCCCCTCACAATAAACGATGGCATTTCCCTCCGGAAGTGAGTTCATGACTTCCTCCCTGTTAACATTACGACATAACGATCGCCGGCCAGTGGCTCTTTTTGATGCTGTTCCATCAGCGCGATCAAACCGGCGGTCGAGGCCGGTAAAACCTGCAAACCTTCTTTTTCACGAATCAATTTCGAATAGGAGAGCATCGCTTTATCCGAGGCATCGGCCGCCCAGCCATGGGTTTGGCGGATCGCTTCCAGGGCAACATCTCCATCAATGGCATGCCAGTTAATCAACGGTTCATTCACGCTGGTTTCCCTGATTTGCGCGGGATCAAGGTCTTCACAGGTCGGCATGTTCTTTAAAAATGCCTGCACAATCGGGTTTTTGCGGAACGAAGATCCAGCGATGATGCGCGGCATGCGAGAGGTTTTGCCACGCCGGTAAAGGCTCAAGAAACCCCTGTAAATACCGGAAAGCGTAGTGCCGTTTGAGACCGGGACTGCAAGTGCCAGAGGTGCGTCCCGCAATTCATCGTAAATCTCATGAGCAATTTGCCCATAAGCGCGCAACTGGGTAACGGTATTATCTCCACCCGGGTTGGCATCGTAAAGCTCGTTCTTTTGGGCCAACTCCTGAGAAACAGTTACCGCTTTTTCATAATCCCCGGCAACCCGAACAATTTCTGCGCCGAGCTCTATCATTTCTTTTATCCGGTTGGTATGATATTTTTCGGGAATGCAAATCCGGCATTGCAGCCCGGCGAAGGAGGCGGCCAGCGCCATTGCGACGCCGTAATTTCCGCATGTCGCCATCGTAATGGCATCAAAGCCACGCCGCAGGGCATCCATGGCCTGGGCAAACGCAATCCGATCCTTTTGTGTACCGGTCGGATTGCCGCCTTCAAATTTGAGGAAAATTTGGCGCAGACCCACTTCTCTTTCAATATTGCGGGCGCGCACAAGCGAGGTATCGCCGACTTCAGAATCAAATATGTCTTCATAGGCCTCCAGACGCTCATCCATTGGCATGCCTGAATCGGCTGAAATTTTGCGCTGCTCGTCAAGTTCCCTGATCACCTTGAGGCCTTCGCCGGTGGCCCCGTCCATCAAATTGTAGCGCTTGCTTTCGCCTTCTGACCGATAGTCAACCGTGTCATTTTGATCTTGCATTTTTTCCTCTAAATTTTGGTTAAAGGTTTATCTCTCGAATATTAATTCAACCAGTAATGGTTTTAATATCACTGAAAAGTCAGGACCTTTTCTAAAAAAGTGGTTCCCGATTGAAAGGCAACAAATATGCCAAAATATTAACTTATTGAAATTTATAGGTATTTTTAATTTTCGCCAAATTCTATCGGAACTTGATATTCCGATTTTGTAACAAATTGCTTTTTTTATATGAACAATAACCACAAAACCAGCTCTAATAAGTTGTAATTAATAAATTATTTGAGTTAAGAAGTGCCCGTTCCGAAATCATAATCTTGAGAATCGATAATTCACTTCTTATAGGGTTAGGCGCTATTTGTAAATTGCAATTTGTGCCCAACTTGAAACAGATTTGAATCAAATTGACTGAAATGATTGACGATCTAATTTTGTTGACATTTCAGTAAAAGATATTAAAAGCTATCTCAAAATTAGCAGTTGGCCTTGGAAGACAGAGGAAAAAAGGTTCTACGGTGCTCTAAATTTAGAATTGCCTAAAATGCCTAAAATGATCTAAAAGGAAAAATATGAAATCTATTCTGGTTACCACCTCCGAACAAAAATTGTTCCATACCATACGTTCTTGCTTCCCCTCGAGTTATCGTGTGGATCGTGCGCCTGAAAAGCACCAGGCAATAGAATTACTGCCTAAAAGACGCTACGACCTTATATTCATTGACCTGGACATCCTTATTGAAGAAGTACCTGATGAAAACTACAAAGAGGCCCTGCAACCTTTCTGGCAAATATACCCCACAGTTGAAATAATCATTATGGCCCCTCATAATCAGATTCACAAAGCCATTAAAGCAGTGAAAGCCGGTGCGAGTGACTATCTTCCCTTACCCGCAGATCCAGAGGAAGTAACGCATGTCGCTGATAGCATCGCCGGGTCCATAATGATACAATCGCAGCTGGATTATTTACGGGATCAGTTCTGGGACGTCGATTCGCTTGAGCTCGTGCAGACAAAAAGCCCTGCAATGAAAAAAGCATTCGACAAAATCCGTTCCGTTGCCCCAACTAAAAGCACGGTATTGCTGATCGGAGATACGGGAACCGGAAAAAGCGTTCTGGCAAAACTGATTCATCAGCACAGTAACCGTCGGCAAGCTCAGTTCATCAGTGTTCATTGCGGCGCTATCCCGGACACGCTGGTTGAAAGTGAAATATTCGGCCATGAAAAGGGCGCTTTCACCGGGGCCATAAAAAGAAAACTCGGAAAGTTTGAAATCGCCAGCGGTGGTACCATTTTTTTGGATGAGATCGGCACGATTACGCCTTCAGCCCAGATCAAATTATTGCAGGTTCTGCAGGATGGGACATTTCAACGCGTGGGCGGTGAAGAAACCCTTAATACGGATGTCCGGGTAATTGCCGCCAGCAATGCGGATCTTAAGATGATGTGCGATGAGGGCCGCTTTAGAAAAGATCTATATTACCGGCTTAACGTATTTCCCATCGAAATACCGGCGTTAAGAGAACGAATTGAAGACATCCCCTTGTTG
>Ga0316575_10000227_pt1 | contig 15051 bp, 14 predicted proteins | sample J5NA_FD_203072 | JGI IMG/M metagenome (GOLD analysis project Ga0316575, IMG submission 203072) | Rhizosphere microbial communities from salt marsh grasses in Alabama, United States - J5-7_050615r2r3 | ecosystem: Host-associated > Plants > Roots > Rhizosphere | place: USA: Alabama | collected...
CGCCGTGAAATGGGCACCTGATGCCGAAGCGGAGATAAAAAAAGTTCCCTTTTTCGTAAGAAAAAAGGTCCGTTCGCGAATCGAAAACGACATGGCGGCTGCCGGCATAACGACGGTCTCGCTGGCTGATGTCAAGGCGGCACAAGCTCGATTCGTGTCGAAAATGGGCGAAGACATCAAAGGATACCAGATTGATACCTGCTTCGGTTCAAAGGGATGCCCCAACCCGGCCAACACCTGTGATGACCTGGTCAAAAAAATAGATTCGATACTTGAAACCGGCGATCTTTTGAATTTCTTGAAAAAACAGGTAAGAGGAGATCTAAAGTATCATCATGAATTTCGGGTGACCCTGGCAGAATGTCCCAATGCTTGTTCGCAACCTCAGATTAAGGATGTCGGAATCATCGGTGCGGCCATACCGGAAGTGTCAGATGAAACGTGTACGGGCTGCGGGGCCTGCGTCGAGGCCTGCATCGAAAATAGCATTACACTGGACACCCGGGAAAATATCCCCGTAATTGATCACGAACGATGCTTGAAATGCGGAAAGTGTATTCAAGCATGCCCTACGGAAACCATTAATGCTAAAAAGAAAGGGTTTCGGATCCAGCTCGGAGGAAAATTGGGCAGGCATCCGAGGCTGGCTTTTGAGCTCGAGGGCATCTTCAGCGAAAACGAAGTGCTTCGCCTGGTAGAATCCTGCATCGATTACTACAAAAAACACAGCAAGAACGGAGCGCGCTTCGCGGAACTCTTCAATCCCAAAGACTTTGAAGCTGACCGGGAACCAAGAAGGTAAGAAAATAAGAAGATCGGAAGCTTTAAACCAAGCTAGACCTTTTTTCTTTCCTATCTTCTCACTTTCTTACTCTTCACCTTCTCGCTTTGGTTTCCCCTATACTCTTTCCTATTTTCTCTTTTCTAATTCCCGACTTCCGACCCTCAAATATCGCGATGAATCGCAAACGGCCCCCAGGTTTGACAAACCGGCATGACCTCCAACCGGTTGATATTGATATGGGAAGGAAGATCGACAACCCAATAAATCATATCCGCGATGTCTTGGGCGGTTATGGGTTGCGTCCCTTCGTACACCTTTGAGGCTTTTTCAGCATCTCCTTTAAAACGAACAACGGAAAACTCGGTTTCCGCCAGTCCGGGTTCGATATTCGTTACCCGTATGGCCGTTCCGGAAAGGTCGGCGCGCAAATTCCGGGAAAACTGTTTGACGAACGCTTTGGTGGCGCCGTATGCATTTCCCCCGGGATACGGCCAGTCTCCGGCAATCGAGCCGATATTGACCACATGGCCCTGATTGCGTTCGACCATTCCCGGCAAAATCGCACGCGTACAATACATCAGTCCCTTGATGTTGGTGTCCACCATGGTATTCCAATCCGACAAATCCGCTTCAGCTGCCGGTTCCAGTCCAAGTGCAAGACCTGCGTTGTTGACAAGGACATCGACATCCGAGAATTTTTCGGGCAAACGCATCAATCCGGTCATCACCGATTCCTGATGACGGACATCCAGCTCGAAGCTATGAACGGAGGTTTTACCTTGCAGCTCCTCCTGCAAAGCATCCAAACGGTCTTTCCGTCTGCCTGTAAGAATAAGCTGCCAATCTGCTTCGGCAAATCGCCGGGCGCATGCTTTGCCGAAACCGGATGTCGCCCCTGTTATCAGTATCGTTCCTTTCATATCCATTCTCCTTTCACTTCCTATGGGCTATGTATCCAGGACAGTCCTGATTTTATTTGATAATTTATTGATATTAAATGGCTTTTGAATAAATCCATTGCACCCGCGGTCGATGATATTTTGGGCCTGGCCGTCCAGGCTGTATCCACTGGCAAGAAGAACTTTCACATCGGGATTGATTTTTTTTAATTCATCATATGTTTCACCACCGTTTAGGCCGGGCATAATCATATCAATAATAACCAGAGAAATTTCTTCGAGATGGTTTTTATAAATTTCAATCGCTTCACCACCGCTGGCGGCGGTCAATACGGTGTAACCGATTTTTTCCAACAGTTGCCGGCTCACGTCGATGATCATATCTTCATCATCCACGAGAAGAATCGTCTCCGTTCCGCAGGTCATTTTATCCGTGGATTCAATGTTTTTATTTTTAAAGATACTTTGTGTATTTAGAGCCGGCAAATAGATGCAAAAGGAAGTGCCTTTTCCTTTTTCACTATGAACATCTATAAACCCTCCATGATTCTTGATAATTCCGTAAACCGATGCAAGCCCCAGGCCGATGCCTCTCCCCATTTCTTTTGTGGTAAAAAACGGCTCGAATATCCGTTGCAGGATCGTTTCATCCATCCCGATTCCTGTGTCTGTTACTGATATTTTTACATATTTTCCGGGGATTATCTGAAACGGCCATATAACATTTTGATCAAGAAAAATATTTTCTGTCTGAACATAAAGATCCCCGCCCCCGGGCATGGCTTGCCAGGCATTGACGTAGAGGTCTAACAGAACCTGCTCAATCTGACCTTTAGACACCTTGACGGGCCATAGATCCTTTTCAAATTGTTCGTGGAACGCGATCTCTTTTTTCGTTCGATTAAACATGCGATTTTCCCGATTTATAAGGTCGTTCAAATCCATCACTTCCACTTCATATTTTCCCCCCCTGGCAAAACCCAAAAGCTGTTTGGTAAGATCCGCTCCCAGCAATACATGCTTTTCGATGTTTCGCAATTGTTCGTAATCCGGGTGGTCTGCATCTTTGTTAAACAGCAAAAGCGATGCATTCCCTTGGATCCCCATCATCAAGTTATTAAAATCATGGGCTATTCCTCCGGCTAATGTCCCAATAGCCTCCATCCTTTGGGCGCCGTGAAGCCGGGTTTCCAATCTCTTTTTTTCCGTAATATCGGTGAGATTCACAACCATCCCCAAAGGTTCTCTCTCCGAATCTTTGATAATCGCCGCGCTGATAAAGATATCAAGAAGTTGTCCATATTTTGTCAATCGGGTCGTTTCAAATCTCACCGGTTTTTGGTGGTCATAAAGTTCTTTTATCTTTTGAGAGGTGATCTCTATTTGGTCATCCGGCACAAAAGGGATGCGTCTTCCTTTTAAATCTTCCGTCGACCACCCAAAAACATTGATAAACTCAGGGTTTAAATATAGCGGATATCCATTGGCGTCATAGACGACCATAGGGTCCGGATTGGCCTCAAAAACAGCTTTTAATCGTGTTTCGCTTTGCCGCAATACCTGCTCCGCATGTTTTCGGTCCGTGATGTCAAAAAACACGCCGCTGACATATTCAATCCTGCCCGTGTCATCACAAATGATCTGGCCTCTTTCCTGCATCCAGTGAATATTTCCGGTTCTGGATCGAATTCTGAATTCTCTGATATAGGATTTGTCCGCTTTGAGAGCCCGGATAAAACTTTCTTTGGCAGACGCAACATCTTCATACACAATTAAATCCAATATTGTGATTTGTTTGGATTTAAATTGATCAACACGATAGCCGCTCAATCTTTCGATCTTGTCGTCGAAGAACTCAACAGACCAGTCATCGTATCCTTTATAGACGATACTGGGTAAATTTTTCACCAGCAACCTGTATTTTTCTTCGCTTTCACGTAATGCCGCTTCAGTATTTTTGCGAACAACATGTTCTTTTTCGAGCGCTTTTATCTTTTGTTCCAATTCTTCATAGGTTGGTTTTCCACCCATACAAAATATCCTCCAGCGTATTTATCCCGGATATATCGCAATTTTGTCGAAATGATAAACTTTCCCTGTTGAACAACCCGAAGACCGGGGCTGCATGACGCTCTAATAAAAGCAATATAACAACTAAATATCAATCATAAATTTATCCTTTTTATAAATACCCGTCAAACCGCCATATAAGGCTAAGGCTTAATGGTTGTTGAAAAGCCGTTAACGCTGCAGATCAATGGATGGCTTTTGCAGAAAGCCCGACAAGGATGCGGGTATTTAATAAATTTTAATAATATGATATGTAAAGACATATTGGTTTCACGCTTGACACGACGTGTTATTTTCAATAAAAATAGAATTATAATTTTTAAGTTAATTTGGCGCACCCGAGGTAACAAATTGCTGCAACCCAAGAATATTAGAATGACCCGGCAGCGCAAGATCATACTTGAAGAACTGCTGAAGCAAAAGAAACATCCCAGTGCGGATGAAATTTACCAGATGGTACGCCGGCGCATGCCCAGGATCAGTCTCGGCACCGTTTATCGGAATCTCGAGGTCCTTGTTAATATGGGTGAAATTCAGAAATTGGAACTTAGCGGCGCGCTGAAACGTTATGACTGGGATACAAACCGGCATTATCACATTCGCTGCGTGCGCTGCGATCGTGTTGATGACGCTCCCATCGCGCCGTTGAACCAGCTCGAAGACGAGCTTTATGGGGCGACCGTCTTCGAAATTATTGGGCATAATCTTGAATTTACCGGTCTTTGTCCTAAGTGCTCAGAAAAAGAAGCGCTGAAGCATGCTAAATGACTATTTCCGGCATCAGGCCGGTATTATCAACATCGAATCTCATTTCCGATGTCCGGATGATTGTAATGCACCTGGATGTTGGATGGAAGACGTTATTGCCGAAACCACTCTCTTTGATTTGATCCGGCTTAGCCGCTCACTGAATATCTCTGTTTCTCGCCTGTTTTCTCAATGCTGCCGGATCGGTTTGGTGACGTGCCAAGAGAATATTCGGTATAAGAGACTCTTGGTCAAGATGAAAAAACCTTGTCCTTTCCTTTGCGGCAATCGATGCCTTGTTCATGATGCCAAACCATTAAATTGCATACTCTTTCCGGAATATTACGAAATTAAAGGATTATTGCCCGAACTTACCAAAAAAAAGAAATCTCCGTTCCCCTGAGGTCCCTTTTATCTGAATATTAGGACTACGTATTCAGGCATAGAGGACCAGGCTTTTCAGGATAAAATAAACCGTCGATAAATTCGACCGCCCTTCCGGATGCATTAAAGTCCATGATCAATTTGTTTTGGCGTTGATACATATATGTATCAACTAACCACCGTGAGACGTTTTTAGAAAAAGATACGTTTTGTTGAATTCCCGAAATCCGGACATGCTCGAAAACGCCGGTAAGCTATTCAACTTTATGGATTATTCAACCATTCACTTTCGAGGAACTTGTGAAAAGTCTTTTGTGTGTAATATCTGGATAATGGGTCCATAACTGGCATGAAATTTGATTATATGGTATTGTAGAAATTTACGTGATAAATTTAACTCAACAGCAATAACGGAGGTGAATTATGGACGTTTGCCAACCTATTTTGAATACTGGCCTCCGCGGTTTTAAGGTCGCCACAACCCGGATCAGCCTTGTTGATGGTGCCGCCGGCAAACTGGTTTACAGAGGGTATTTCGTTCCGGATCTTGCCGGAAGAGTTTCCTTTGAAGAGGTCGCCTATTTGCTTTTCTATGAACAACTGCCAAAAAAAGAAGAGCTCGAAAACTTCAAAAAGCAACTTGTCTCGCAACGGTCGATTCCGCCCGAGGTGATTGCCGCCCTTAAAACCCGGCCCAAAGACGCCCTTCCCATGGACATACTTCAGGCATCGGTTGCCCTCCTGGCCCACCATGATCCAGACACCCGGGAATATTCTCGGGAAGCGACGCTTCGCATGGGGATAAAGCTCGTTGCAAAATTCCCCACCATCGTCGCTGCCTGGAACCGCATTCGAAACAACAACGAACCCGTTGATCCGAACCCGGATCTGGACCACGCCGCCAATTTTCTGTATATGCTCAATGGCACGATTCCGGACGAAGAGCTTACCAGCTTTTTGGACACCTGTTTGGTTCTTCATGCGGAGCATTCTTTTAATGCATCAACCTTTTCAGCCCGGCAAGTGGCGTCAACAAGGGCTCACATGTATTCGGCCATAGCCGCTGCCGTCGGTTCGTTATCCGGAGATTTACATGGCGGTGCAAACGCCCGTGTTATGCAAATGCTTCTTGAGATCGGCAGCCTTGACAAGATCGAGTCCTATGTCAACCACCTGCTTGATTCCGGCGGAAAAATTATGGGACTGGGCCATGCGGTTTACAAAACCGATGACCCCAGGGCTCATATTCTCGCCCCGATGAGCAAAAAGATGGGCGAGCGAACCGGAGAACTCAAATGGTATGAAATGTCCACGGCTCTCGAAAAAACGGGGAAAAAAGCCTTCAAAGAAAGAAAAGGCAGAGATATTTTTGTGAACGTGGATTTTTACAGCGCATCTTTGTATTATTACATGGGGTTTCCGATTGATTTATTTACGCCTTTATTTGCCATCGCCAGAATTTCCGGATGGGCTGCTCATGTCATAGAAGAACAGTTCGGCGGTGCAGGGTCCAAACCGGTTCTTTACCGTCCCAGTTCCGAGTATATCGGGGATTACTGCGGTCCCGAAGAGTGTGCCTTTGTACCGATGGAAGCGCGATAATGCCCTTGTATGATTCGGAATGACGCACGACGGCACGGTTTACATGACGGTTATAATATCAGTCGAATGTCATTGACAACGCAGCGATGATACTTATTTTAATCAGTTTGGGCGGTTTCAATCAACGATATCTCAAGTTTGCCGCCGTTGTCACCGCAGAATTTTTAGGCGGAAAACTCGCCTTGAAAGACTGATTTTATGAGAAAAGGACATTAAATAATGGACCCACAGGAAGAAACCCAGATGCTGGAGGCCCAGCAAGAAATTGCAAGAATTTTGGGGTCGATTGAAAGGGAAATCCCGATTTTTTTGTATGCTGAGCCGGGCCAAAATGATGTATTCAGCGATGCCGCTCGACAGGCCATTCGCTTCTTCCGCCAGCTCACCGATAAAATTGTGATTCGTGAATTCAATTTATCTCATGAATCCGCAAAAAAATTAAACGTTGAAGCCTCACCGACGCTGATTTTCGACCCCGACCACTATAACATCCGGTGGCTGGGCGCGCCTCTGGGAGAAGAAGGCCGCATTTTTCTAGAAGCCCTCCTTCTCATTGGGCTTCAGGAGAGTCATCTCAGCGATCAATCACACCAGGTCATCAAAAGAATAGATACCCCGAGAAACATCAAGGTGTTTGTCAGCCCGAGCTGTCCATATTGCCCCCAGCAGGCCCTCAACACATTGAAGGCTGCCGTTGAAAAGCCTGATTTGATTTCTCTTGAAATCGTCGATATCCAGGCCAACCCCGAACTTGCCAACCAATATTCAGCCCAGTCTGTTCCCCAGACTTTTGCTAACGACATACTGGTTGCCCAGGGCGCCCAGAATGAGGAACTGTTCATGCTTTCTCTGGAGAAAATGGAGCAGCAAACGGTTTTCATCCCTGAAGTCGATGCAGAAGAGGTCGATGCGGACCTGGTCATTGTCGGCGGCGGCCCTTCCGGTTTGACCGCCGGAATTTATGCGGCACGAAGCGGCCTTAAAACGGTGGTCCTGGAAAAAGGGGTCCTTGGAGGTCAAGTGGCAACGACACCGATTGTTGAAAATTATCCGGGTCTCAAACAAATCGGTGGAAAAACACTTGTGGATATTCTGGTGACCCATGCGCTGGAATATGTTCAAATTTTTCCGGGAGAAGCAGCTTCTGAAATTACGCCCGGCAATCCCATCAGGGTACAGACCAATCGACGAAAATTCAACACCAAGGCGGTGTTGATGACGACCGGAGCGACGTATAGAAACCTTAAAGTTCCGGGAGAATCCCGCTTGGGCGGTCATGGCGTCAGTTATTGTGCCACTTGCGACGGTCCTTTTTTTAAAGGAAAAAAAGCAATTGTTGTCGGCGGCGGCAATAGTGCCGCAACAGAAGCCCTTCACCTGCATCACATTGGTGTGGATGTTACGATAGTCCACAGGAGAGATACGTTGAAATCCCAGGATTTTCTGGTGAAAAATTTAATACAAAACAATATTCCGATCCTCTTTGATACCATTGTCAAAGAAATCAGGGGGAAGCACCGGGTAGAAGAAGTTTTGCTTTACAACAATAAAACCCAAGAGTCTTACACGCGCAACGTTAATGCCGTATTTATTGCCATCGGTTATGATCCCGCCGTTGATCTGGCGAAAAAAATCGGCCTTGAGCTGACGGATGAAGGGTACATCAAGCACGATAATTATAGGACAAATGTTCCGGGTATCTATGCAGCAGGCGATGTCTCCGGCGGATACAAACAAATCGTCACTGCGGCAGGGCATGGCGCCGAAGCGGCTTTGGCCATTTTTGAGGACCTTATCAATCCATACTGGGCTTGAGTTTTTCAAGACAGCAAAATCATTGGCGGTTGCTTGAAGCAGTTTGATGGAGAAACAAAAAAGATTTCTGCTTAAAAGGGTCACATGAAAGACAAAATCGTCAAAGATTTAATGATTCCGATTTCCGAATATGAAACCATTTCATGCGAGGCCAATCTGTATGAGGCCGCCCTCGCCCTTGGAGAGGCTCAACAAGCCTTCGAGCAGGGGATACATCGGCACCGAATCCTGCTAATATCCGATGATAACGGTGATATTGTTGGCAAAGTAAGCCAGCTGGATGTGCTCAGGGTATTGGAACCCAAAGGAAAACAGACCGGTAATTACAAATCCCTTTCCAGGTTTGGCGTCAGTTCCAAGTATTTGGAACCGATGCTCAATCAATGCGGATTTTGGGACAAACCTTTAATGGATATTTGCAAAGGTGCAGGCCGTCTGAAGGTCAAAACACTGATAAGCGTTCCGGCGCCCGGTGAGTATGTTTCAGAGGATGCTCCCCTGAGCGAAGCCATACATCAGTTGGCATTGGAGCACCATCAGTCTTTGCTGGTCACCCGAAACAAAAAAATCGTTGGGATTCTGAGACAGACGGATATGTTCAAGGAAGTGTTGCAAACGCTCACCGTTTGCGGCCTTTAGCCGTTTGACCCGTATCTGGGTTTGCCCTTAATCCAGCATAAATAACCCCCAGTTCGTGAAATTTTCAGATTTTAAACTCAACATTGATGGTTTTTCCAAAAAGTCCGCCGACTTCCTAAAATGATCATTTGCGGTCGTTTCAAGGCGTGCTGCTAATATTCAAAAGACTGAAGCAATTCATGGCCGATAATTTTGAATCTACGATTGCCGACACCAATGTTAATATAAAAAAATTGATGTTTCTTGCCCTCGGCATGTTACTCTTTGCACTGGTATATTATTCGCCGCCGTGGCCGGACGCGGTCGATCGGCTTGGCAGACATTTTCTGTTGGACCGGGCTGGGAAAGGCGCCTTGGCACTGGCACTCCTTGCCGCGATATGGTGGGTTTTTGAAGTTGTGCCGGTGGGGGTTACGAGCCTTGCCATCGGTGTGATACAGGTCTTTTTTCTCATTCGCCCGGCAAAGGCGGCGTTTGCGGATTTTATGGATCCCTCGGTCATGTTTATTTTTGCCTCTATTGTCATCGGTATCGTCTTTACCAAAACGGGACTTACCAAACGAATGGCATATAGAATGCTGGTGATCATCGGTGAAAAAACCAGCATGATATACCTTGGATGTTTTATCTTGATCGCCGCGCTCACCCATATCATGGCGCATACCGCTGTGGCGGCGACCGTCTATCCGCTGCTTTTGTCGATATACGAACTGTACGGCAATCCGGACGAACAGACCCGATTCGGAAAAGGGTTATTTATGGGCATGGCTTACGTGGCTGGGGCCGGAAGCATCGTTACACTTTTAGGGGCTGCACGCGGTGCCGTGGCCATCGGCTTTTTTAAGAACATCGTGGGAAGGGAAGTCGATTTTTTCCAATTAAGCTATTACATGTTCCCCGTAGGATGGTTGATGGTCTTTTTGTTGTGGGGGTTTTTTATGATTTTTTTTAAGCCAGAAAAAAAAGTCATACCCGGACTCAGGGAAAGGGCGATACAACTGCACAAGGAACTCGGCCCGCTCACCAGAAAAGAGATCACCGCCCTAACGATTGTGTTCGGCTGTATTCTAGCGCTGTCATTGCGATCTTTTGTCCCGGCGCTTTATATTCTTGATAAAACAGCCGTGATTTTAACATCAACCATCATCTTTTTTATCACCGGCATTTTGGATATCAACGACCTTGAAAAAATCCCCTGGAATATCATCCTGCTTTTTGCCGGTGCTATGAGTTTGGGATTTTGCCTTTGGGAAACCGGTGCGGCCAAATGGCTGGCCATCAAATGGCTGGCGATGTTTCATAACGCCGGCAGTTTCTTTTTTATTATGAGCATTGCATTTTTCGTGATGATCATGACCAACTTAATCATGAACGTAGCGGCTGTTGCCATCACACTGCCCGTGGCCCTGGTACTGGCATCGTATTTTGGCGTGACCCCGGATGTCATCCTTTATGCATCGCTGGCCGTGGCGGGCATGCCGTTTTTACTACTCGTGGGTGCAGCGCCAAATGCTATCGCCTATGAATCAAAACAGTTTACATCGGGAGATTTTTTTCTCTATGGGTTATTGGCCAGTACCATGCTGATAACGGTGGTAGGGTTTGCCGTATATGCGCTCTGGCCGCTCATGGGAATATCGATCCATTAATTTAATTCAGCAATAAGGAGGTTAATCATGAGTCAAACCACAAAAAATCTGCAGGAAGCCTTTGCCGGGGAATCACAGGCCAACCGGAAATATCTTGCCTTTGCAAAAAAGGCCGACCAGGAAGGTTATCCGCAGGTCGCAAAGCTTTTCAGGGCCGCGGCTGAAGCCGAAACGGTCCACGCCCATGCCCACCTGAGAGTGCTCAAGGGAATAAAATCGACTGCGGAAAATCTCAAAGAGGCCATTGCCGGTGAAACCCACGAGTTCAAATCCATGTATCCGGCGATGATCGACGCGGCAAAATCAGAAAGTGAAAAAGCCGCCGAGAGAAGCTTCACTTTTGCCAATGAGGTTGAAAAGATACATGCAGATCTTTACCAGAAGGCCCTGGACAGCCTTGACGATCCCGATGAGGTGGAGAGCTATTATGTCTGCAGCGTATGCGGCTACACCTGCGAAAATGAACCACCGGATACCTGTCCGGTCTGCAACGCCAACAGCAAAGCGTTTTTCAGGGTGGATTAAAGGGAGAAAACAAAGCTGTTTATCCTGCTGAAACATTCGATTTGACATGCCACATCGCAGGGTTATATTACGCCTAATGAGCCCTTTAATGTATTAACAATCACCCATTTTACCCGAGGAGGTAAGCCATGGAAGAGATATCGATTCTCATTGGCGGGAAAGCAGGTGACGGCACCCGGCAGGCCGGTCATGTCATTGCCAGCCTGTTGAACCGTATCGGATACCGGATTTTTTTCTACGATGATTATCCCTCTCTGATCCGAGGCGGTCATAATTTTTCCATTGTCAGGGCTTCGGAAAAACGTATTGGCGCGCACAAAAACACCGTCGATATCATCATCGCCTTAGACCAGAACACCGTGGAAAATCACAAAAATCGACTTAATGCGGATGGCATCATCCTGTATGATTCCAAAAAAGTGGAAGCTCAAGGGTTGGGAATCGATTTTATGGATATTGTCAAAGAGTTCGGTGGGAAGCCGATTATGAGAAACACGGCAGCCATCGGCGCACTGGCCGGAATTTTGAATCTTGAATGGTCTGTTCTGGAAAGAGATATCAAAGGTTCCATTGGAAAAGAGGTCGAGCTGAATCTCCAGATCGCCCGGCATGCTTACGACCGAATTGAAACCCCTTTGAAACCTTTACAGAAACTGGATCAAAAGCCCCTTCCACTGGTCACCGGCAATGAAGCCATTGCCCTTGGCGCCGTAAAAGCCGGTCTCAACATGTACATTGCATACCCGATGACGCCGGCCTCGGCCATCCTGCATTATCTGGCCGAACACGAAAACGAACTGGGCGTGGTCACGGTGCATCCGGAAAGCGAAATCGGCGTAGCGCTCATGGCGCTGGGAAGTGCCTATGCCGGAGCAAGAACCATGGTCGGCACTTCCGGCGGCGGATTTGCTTTGATGACCGAAGCGCTGAGTCTGGCCGGCCAGAGCGAAATCCCCATGGTGATTGCGGAATGCCAAAGAGCCGGTCCGAGTACCGGTGTTCCCACCTATACCATGCAGGCCGACCTTAATTTTGTCATCAATGCCGGACACGGAGAATTTTTAAGAGTCGTATTGGCCCCCGGCGATGCCGAGGAGGCATTTTACACCGCCGGATTGGCCCTGAACCTTGCATGGAAATATCAAATCCCGACCTTCGTGCTTTCCGATAAACATGTAAGTGAAAGCATATTCAGCTTCGAGTTCGACCTGGACAGGGTCAAACCGGAAAATGGGCTCCTATGGGACGGCCGGGGAGAATACAAAAGATACCTGGATACCGAAAGCGGCATTTCACCGCTGGCATTCCCCGGAAATCCGGATGCCATCGTAAAAGTCACCTCCTATGAGCATGACGAGAACGGCATCACCACCGAAGAACCCGGGCAGATTGCCCGAATGCAAAAGAAACGTTTACGCAAAAGAAAAGCACTGGCGGATGAGCTTAACAAATACGATACCGTGAACATATACGGAAATCCCGAATCAAAAACTGCGCTTTTGTGCTGGGGCTCTACCAAAGGGGCGTGCATAGAGGTCGCCGAAATGCTGGATCTTAAAGTGGTGAAGCCTTTGATGCTGGAACCACTGCCGGTGGAACCTTTAAAAAAAGCGCTGTCCGGCGTGGAAAAAATCATCGATGTGGAAGTGAATGCCACCGGCCAGCTGGCAAAGCTCGTCGCCGGCCAGGGTTTTTGCATTGACGATATGATTTTGCGTCTCGACGCCCGTCCATTTACCGTGGATGATTTGCTCGGCAATGTGAAGGAGGTGCTCTCATGACAACCCCAAAAGAACTCGGCACGTATGCCCAAAACACCTGGTGCCCGGGTTGCGGCAACTTCGGCATTTTGGCATCTATCAAAAAAGCATTGGCGGATCTTGAAAATGACGGACTCGATCTAAATAAAGTGGCCATTGTATCGGGCATCGGATGTCATGCTAAAATCGCGGACTATATTAACGTGAACAGCTTCTACTCGATTCATGGACGTGTTCCGCCGCCCATGACCGGAATCAAGCTGGCCAATCCGGACTTGACGGTGATCGGTCATGCCGGAGACGGAGACGCTTACGGCGAAGGCATTGAACATCTTATTTTCAGTGCCAAACGAAACATCGACATGACATTTATTGTTCATAACAACAGGATATACGGCCTGACCACCGGTCAGTTTACCCCCACCAGCCCGTCCGGTTTCAAGGGGCGTTCAACGCCGAAAGGCAGTCCCGAAGATCCGTTGAACCCCGTCGAACTCATGATCTCTGCCGGTGCCACTTTCGTCGCCAGGGGATATACGAAAAATATGAAGCAATTGCAGTCTTTGATCAAAGCCGCGATCAACCATAAAGGATTTTCATTTATCGATGTGCTTCAGCCTTGTTTCACCTTTTTCAATACCTATGATTATTACAACGAAAGGGTGTATGAACTCACCGAACAGGATCATGATGCATCCGACAGGAACCTGGCCTTTGTCAAAGCTCGGGAATGGGCGTATGGAGAAGGGGAACGGATTCCCATCGGCCTTTTTTACCAGGTTAAAAAACCCACCTATGGAGAGAGACTTTTGGCCGGAAGGGTGCCGGTTCGGTTGACACCCGGAGATATCCGGCCGGTACTCGAAAAACATATATGATAAAAGAGGGAAATAAGGAGCATAAAGCCAATGAAAGAAAAAATTGAAAAAGCGTTAAATGACATCAGACCGGCCCTCCAGGCGGACGGCGGAGATGTGGAACTGGTTGCAGTGGAAAACAACGTCGTTAAGGTCAGATTAAAAGGGGCCTGCTCCGGCTGTCCCATGTCCCAGATGACCATCAAGCAGGGCATCGAGCGGTATCTAAAAAAGGCGGTTCCTGAAATCGCCGGTGTAGAGCCGGTGTAATCTTCAATGCTTGCTCACGAGTAAACCGGCTTGAAACCGATTCCAATATGGCGTTAGGATTGAGATCGATTAATTTTATAAAATGCATCGACATCACACATGAATCGGATAAGAGGAGGATGGCATGGCAGTCATTACCATCAGCAAGGAATTCGGAACTGAAAGCGAAAAAGTGGCGTCTCTGGTAGCGGAAAAACTCGGTTATGAATATATCGGCGAAAATTTAGTTGCTGAAATTGCTAAGGAACTTAATATCTCGGAAAGCGAAGCAGCAATGTTTCGCCAAACATCCCAGTCACGAATCCTTCGTTTTGTCGATCGCTATACCTGTTCTATTGTCCAGAAAGTGGTCGATCGTGAGCATGGTTGCCTTGATGATAAGAACTATTATGAGGTGACCAAAAAACTGGTTCAAAATGTTCATGAAGCGGGCAATGTCATTATTCTCGGGTGGGGAGGACAGTGTCTTTTAAAAGGAAAACCGGATACACTCCATGTCCGTTTGATTAAAGACATGGATTTAAAAATTAAAGAGGTGATGCAATCCGAGAATCTAAACCCAAAAGCAGCTAGAGCGTTTATCGACAGAGAAGAAGACGATTTAAAGGCGTATATCAAACATTATTTCCAAGAGGATTGGGGCGCGGCACATTTATACGATCTCATTATCGATATGGGAAAAACATCGGTGGAAAAGGCCGCAGATCTGATATGTGACAATGTGAAACACAAAACCGGATAATCGACATCCAAACCTGAATTTCACCTAAAGAAAAAGGAATGATGCCCTCGAGCCATAACAATACCGTGACATCCGCCCGCGAGCTGGTCGCCGATCAAATTATTAAACCTTTTCAGCGATTCGCCCAAAAAGAAGCTGCCAGCAGTATACTGCTCATTGTCGCAACGATCATCGCCCTGATTTGGTCGAATTCGGATCTCTCAGAAACCTATCACAGCTTTTTGCACACCGAGATTTCCTTTACTTTCGGACAGTTTCATCTCAAGAACACACTTCTCCACTGGATAAACGACGGACTTATGGCGTTG